>ERZ1292633.1023-Hain-H41-02um-R1-1023-length-30734-cov-7_pt2 | contig 25265 bp, 23 predicted proteins | sample MGYA00564406_ERZ1292633 | MGnify/ENA primary metagenome ERZ1292633 (study PRJEB36523, sample SAMEA6512639) | groundwater metagenome | collected 2019-01-08 | study: AquaDiva: Metagenomics assemblies of 32 groundwater samples | reverse complement strand
CTTTATTCCGCGCGTTCGGACGATTCGTCGGGTCTGCGGACCCGACCTACAAGTCGGTCGCGCAGGCTCCCGGTGCGCCGGAACCATGTTCCGCCCGCGGCTCGGTGGGCGGTGACCCGACGACAATCCCCCCCTGTACGCCCCCAGTCTACCAAAACCGCCCCCACGCATAAAAGCCTCCGCTGCGTCGCGTCATCCCATAAAAGGCAGTCTCCTGCCGGGCGGTCCGAGGATCCGCCCTATCCCTGAGGACAGCGGCGTTTTGCAACAGCCGTGTTTCAACAACAATTACCGCCGACCGCTTGTTGACGGCGTGTACGGGAGCTGCAACAATTGGGATGTACGTGGCCGAGCGATCTCCCAAGGTTTCGGGTCCAGATCATAGGACGAGCAGAGTTTTGCGGCAGCATCGCCCGGAACGGTGCGCAATAGAGGCGGTATGCAGTAGGCGGGCGCTAGACATCGCTTCGGACGCTGGCTCTCTTTATGGAGTTATTTGTGACGTTTTTCACAATCTCGATTCATCGTGCCCCGTGAGCACTTGTGCTTCGGTGCGGATTCCGAAACGAATGCACGAATTGTCGCGTTTGAGGTAAGCGACGACGAACGGGAGCAAGAGGGAATGTCGGATAGGCTCGGACATACCGTAAAGCTCGACTCCGATGCCATGTTGCGCGCTACTGCGGCGAGCCGGCCGGACGACCGCGAGATGGGGCGGGCTGGCGAGCTTCCGCCGATCGAACCGATGACGTGGTCATTGATGGGTCGTTTTTTCGGCGTTCCTTTACTTATTATCAGTACGATTGTGGGCGGAGCGATTATCGTTGTTCTGCTGTTTGGCGGTCCCGCCGCGCCGCAACAACGTAGCATCAACGAGTTGCTGACGGCGCTCGAAGCGAGCACGGGAGAGCGAAGCGCCGGCATCCTGCTGCCGCGTGAAAAGGAACTCTGGCAAATGGCGCTGGAGCTTAGCACGCGATTGGAAAAGGGTGATTCGGAACTGACCGGCGAAGAACTGGCGACAGCGGCTGAGCGTATCGCGGCCATGGTGGAAGCGGACCTGGCTCACCCCGATCCGATCGCCGCGCCGCCGGAGGATGTTCAATCGCAACGCAACCTCCGCTCGCGCCGGTTTGAGTTTCTCGTGCGTGCGCTCGGGCGGACGGGTCGGGCGGAGGCCGTGCAACCGCTGATTGATATCGTCAACGCGCACCGCGAACCCTACGTTGCCGCCGCAGTGCAGGAACTTGGAAATCTTCGGGAGTTGCCGGAAGCGAGGCTGGCGGTGGGGCCGATGGTCAGGCTCTTGTCCGATTCCCAGCGTTCTGAAACGCTGATGGTGGCGAGTACGGCGCTGTCGGTTTTGGCCGATCGCGGCGACGAGGGAGTGGTCGTCGCTCTCAAGACGGTGCTCTTTTCGCATGAGGGCGAGGTTGCGTGGTCGGCGGCGCTGGCGCTGGCGAGGCTGGGCGACGCTTCGGGACGGTCGGTTCTGCTCGATATGCTCGATCGGACGTTTTGGGAAAAAGGCGACCGGTTTCAAACGGTTCTTCAGCGAATCGACGCGATGTTGCGCGCAGCGATCGATGCGGCGTCGCAGTTGGATGATCGGGGCTTGTGGGAGGCAATCGATCGGTTAAAGTCCGACCCGTCTCCAAGCGTTCGAGCCAAAGCCGACGAAGCCCGGCGTCGGCGGACGGCGCCGACGGATTCAGACGGCTGACGTGAGGACTCGTGTTGTGGCGACCAATGAACTCGTAACCAAAGTCTGGATCGAACCGGGCTGCATTGTCTGCGACGCGTGCGAGACCACCGCGCCCGACGTCTTCGAGGTAACGGAAGACTCGTGCATTATTCGACCGGCGGCGCTGAGCGTCGATTTCACAAGGCCTCGAACACAAAACATCATCGATGCGGCCGAAGAATGCCCGGTCGATGTCATCAAGTTCGAGGTAACGCCGTTCGAGGTTTCGGACGCGGAGGCCGCGGCTGCGCCGGCGCCTGCGGCGAAAGCCGAGGTTGCGGCGATGCCGGCCGTCGAGAGGAAGCCGGTCGTTGCTGCCGCGGCGGCGACCGTGGCCGCCAAGGCGCCGGCGGAGGCCAAGACTTCTGTCGCGGGATCGCCCGATCCGGCGATCGCGGCACTATTAAGAGCTGCGACATCGCGAGGCGGCAACGCGGGGATTCAGCGACGGGTAGACAGCGTACCGGAGCATGTCGATGCGCTTCGCAAGGCCGACCCGCGCGAGCTTCCGCCGGACGCACGGCAGGCGAAGGTCTTGGAGGCCGCGAAGAAAATACGCGAGGAGATGGACGCGGGCCGCCGCGCATTCATGGGCAGCGCCGCGCTGGGGATCGGCTGGTTTGCATTCGGAGTCGGCACCGCCGTCTCGATCGGTCCGGCGTTTGGTCGATTCATGATGCCCAACGTGCTGGAGGAGCCTGACCCGCGTGTTCGCGTCGGGAAATTGCAGAAGTATTCCGAGATGCAGTCGGGCGACGTGAACGAGGATTACAAGCCGCAGGGCATCTGGATGATCCGCGAAGGCGACCGGATCGCCGCGCTGAGCATCATCTGTACGCACCTGGGTTGTATTCCCAACTGGCTGCCGAACGATCGGAAGTTCAAATGCCCGTGCCACGGGAGCGGGTACAAGCCGAACGGGATCAACTTCGAGGGTCCGACGCCCAGGCCGCTCGAACGCTTCCGCACGTACATCGAGGACGGCATCGTGGTTGTGGATAAGAGCAAGAAGTATCAATACGAGCTTGGCCAGTGGGACATGCCGGGCAGCTATTTGACCGCCTGAGAACGGGGAAGAGTTTTTGCTGGACGTGCGTCGCGACGCCATTAAAGTATGAGGCGTTCGGCGGACGGAGATCGGTGCGTTCGGGTCGCAAAAGCTTAAAATACTTTCTTGCAGCGAGTGGAACCAAGCGGACGTTGGAAGAAGATCGGGGCGACTGATTCGGGTCGCGATCGACGTGGCGTAGGAAATCCCGGCCGTGGGCGTTGGCAACCGGCTGCGGTTGGACCCGTCGCTTGCGCTCCGGGTTCGGATTTGGATGGGGCGAGGATAAGGGCACTTGATGTTAGCTCGATTTGGTGATTGGGTACGCGAAGGGCAGATCTGGGGCAGCGTTTTCCGGCATGGAATACCGCGCGACCGTCGCACGCGGGCGATGGCCATTCTGAGCAACGTCTTTTTGCACTTGCACCCGGTGGCGGTTCGCAAGAGCGGCATCCGCCTTTCGTTCACGTGGTGCATGGGCGGGCTGACGTTTTTTCTGTTTCTCGTCGAAATCATCACCGGCGTGCTGCTGATGTTCTACTACCGCCCGACCGTCGAATACGCCTATTTCGATATTCAGGGGTTGCGGGCGCATGTAACGCTGGGACTGTTGCGCGAGTTGCACCGGTGGGGCGCGCACGCGATGATCATCACCATCTGGCTGCACATGCTCCGCGTGTTCCTCACAGGCAGTTACAAACCGCCGCGTGAGTTCAACTGGAGCATCGGCGTGATTCTACTGGTGCTGACGCTGCTTCTTTCATTCACCGGCTATCTGTTGCCGTGGGATCAACTCGCCATGTGGGCGATCACGGTGGGGTCGAACATGGCCCGTGCCACGCCGGGCGTCGGAACGGAAGGTCCGCTTTCGTCGTTCATTCAGATCGGCGGCGTTCCGCTGGTTCACGCGGGCGACGACGCGCGGTTCGGATTGCTCGCGGGGACGTTCGTCGGGCCCAATGCGTTGCTTCGCTTTTACGTTCTGCACTGTGTGTTTATTCCTGTCGTGGTGACGGTACTTCTGGCGGTGCATTTCTGGCGTGTTCGAAAGGACGGCGGGATCAGCGGGCCATTGTGACGCAAACGTCAAAACGTCAAAACGTCAAAACGTCAAAACGTTAAAAAGTCAAAAAGTCAAAAAAGCGAACGAGGGAAGTAGTTGCGAGTTGATGTGACCATGTTGCTGGCGGAAGGATCGGTGTTCGATTCGATCAAGGATGCGATCAACGCGATCTGTCAGCCTGCGCCGTTTTTGATCGTGGCTGTCGCGGCGCTGGGCATATTCCTGGTGGGATATCGCACTTTTACCAGGCCGGTGGTGGCGATCCCGCTGGCGGTGGCGTTCACCGTCTTTTTCATCGCGAGCTGTTTCGATCCGAACTTTGTCGAGATCGTCAAGAAGGCCGACAACGTACCAATCGTGATGATGATCGTCGCAGTCGGGTTTTTCCTTTGGTTGTCGTTTCGTCAGGCCGCCATCAACGACGAACGGATCGAAAAAGGTCAACCGTTGATCGAGGCGGGCGCCGACGACAAGGTGCTGGTCTGGCCGGACCTGGTGTACATCGAGTTGATCGCGCTGGTTTTGTTTACCGCGTTTCTGACGGTGTGGGCGATTGTGCTGCGTGCGCCGCTGGAGCAGCCGGCCGACCCGAACATCGCGCCCAATCCGGCGAAGGCACCGTGGTACTTTCTTGGTTTACAGGAGATGCTCGTCTACTTCGATCCGTGGCTGGCGGGGGTGGTGCTTCCGGGCCTGATCATCGTCGGGTTGATCGCGATTCCGTACATGGACAAGAACCCGCGCGGGAACGGATACTACACGTTCAAGGAGCGGCGTTTCGCCATCACGACGTTCTTGTTTGGTTTCGTGATCTTGTGGGTCGTGCTCATCATCTTCGGTACGTTTCTCCGTGGACCGAATTGGAACTTTTTCGGTCCGTACCAATACTGGGACCTGCACAAGCCGATGGCGCTGCTGAACACCGAGTTTCACGATCTGATCTGGATCGGTCTGTTCGGGCGGGCGCTGCCCACGGAAGACTGGCTGTTTGTTCCGTCCTACATCATTCGCGAGTTGCCGGGGATTGTGCTCGTTGCGGGCTATTTCATCATCGGCCCGCTTCTTTTGCGGGCGCTGTTTTTCCGAAAGCTCTATCAGCAGATGGGGTTGATTCGCTACAGTGTGATGTCGATGCTGATGCTGGTGATGTTGCTGATGCCCATCAAGATGGTCCTGCGCTGGACGCTCAACCTGCACTACATCGTCGGCATTACGGAGTGGTTTTTGAACGTGTAGCGTCTAGTACTACTACGCTACCTTCTTGGCCAATAACAAATGCGTACTTGTTTCAGTTTGACGCCAAACTCGTGCAATCGCCGGATGGTTCGCTTGCGGTGGGCGCGTCGGGCGGCGGCGCTGCGCTCCTGCGTTAACGTCCCTTGCGCGGCGATCGTTTGCGCCCGTCGTCGCGAGCATCGTCCACCCCGAACCCACAGAGGAACCAAGGCCTTCGTCGCCGTCCGCAACTGGGCGATGGTGAGACCTTCGCTTTTTCCCCCCCTGCTCTTGGCGGAACTCGGCCAGGAACAAATGGCTCACGCCCGTCAGGATCAGATGCCGCTGAATGGCGATGTACCGGCGAACCTCAAAGTGATCCAGGCCCAGTTCGTCCTTGGTGTCCTCGAACATCCGTTCGATGCGCCATCGCGAGAACGCCACCAGCAGCAGCGTCTCGACCGAGACGCCTTGAGGAGCATTGCTCAGAAAGAACTTGACCTCATCCGGTTTGAGCACGTTCCGAGCGATCAGCAACGGAGAGGGTCCGGTGGGCAGACCGTCTTCGTCCTTGATCCACACCGGGATGCACTTGGCCTCCCATACCATCGGTCCCTTCTCTCCATCTTTCACCCGGTAGCGTATCCACGGCACCCGACGCAACTTGGGAGAGTGAGCGAGCACGTTACGCACCTCGCAGGCCGGGGTGTTGCGGACTTTCAAGCGCGGCAACTTTCGACGACGCCCCGCTCCGCGATGCCGATGATGCTCGCGATACATCACCTCCGGCGGCTTGGTCCACACCCTAAAGTCGGTGGGAAGCTCGGCCACGTAGTTCTGTCCCAAACGCTCCAAACCCCGCAAAAACGGGGGCTTTCCGCCATACCACTCGTCGAACGTCAGCCAAGCGAAGCGGACTCCGTTGGAAAGCGCCCGCTGCACTTGCTGCAGACCCATCTCCCATTTGGCCCGGTAGACGACGTCGTCGGGAATGCCCGCGGCGCGACAACGCTCGCGGTCTTCGTGCCACGTCTCTTCCGGCAGGTAGGGTTCGCCGTCCAGCAAGGTATGGAAGTCGCCCGCGGCATAGCCCAGGTGGACGGCGACGACGCAGTTGTCCTTCTTGCCGCGGCTCCCGCAATACTGCCGTTGAACGCAGGCCGTGTGCTCTCCCTGTTTGGCAAAGCTGGTTTCGTCGAGGATGCCGATGCTGTGGGGGTGGGCGTGCCGCCGGGCCACGCGACGCTGCAAGCGATCCCGCACCGCCGCTTCGTCCCAACGCAGCAGACCCAAGAACTCCTGCAACGTCCGGGGCGCCTGCCCCGCCGCGTCGGCGATCGGCTCGATGCTCTTGCGCTGCAGGTCACTGAGCTGGCCGGCGACATAGGTCTCCAAATGTCGCCGGTTGGTGATTCGGCCCAGGCAACCGTCAAATTCGTGAAGAAACTGGGTCAACGTGGGTTTGATCCTCAAAATCGTTTCCGCGTCCATGCCCATGGTCTCCTTGGTTCAGGCTCTACCCGAACCGACCATCGGCTGGCCGCACGAGGTTTCTTGAGCTTTCTTAGCGTAGTAGTACTAGAAACTAGAAACTAGAGACTAGAAACTAGAAAAAGGCCGGATACGCCGGGACCCAACGAGCCATGCCGATACCAGAGGAACGATTATACAACCCCGACCGCTTGAACCGCTGGTTCGCCGTCAGCAGTATCCTGATGACGGCATCGATCCTGTGGATGATTCAGGTCGATTACGACCGGCCCTGGTGCGGTTTTCAGGATCGGTACTTCGTCGGCAAGGCCGCTCTGGCGCACCTCGACTACCTCGACGCCTCGCGGCAAGAGCACGTCAACGAGATCGCTGAGGCCGAGCGCCGTCTTGCGGACGCCAGGGAGCTCGTCGCGCGAACCGAAGCGGGGAAGCGGACGGAACTGGGCAGGTCGCTGGACGAGGCGGACCTGGAGTTCAAGAAGTCCGACGCCCCGTGGAGCAAGGCTTCGCAGGTGCTCGAAGTCACCAAGGACGACTACGAGCGGGCTTTGGGGCAGTACGGGACTGACCACCCGACCACGCAGGCTGCGCACAGGCAGTTCGTGGCGGAGGAGGAGCGCGTCGAGGAACTCCGCAAGGTCAAAGAGAAATGGGAGGACAAGAAAAAGCAGCTCGAGTTGGAGCTTCGCGAGATTGATAGGCCGGTTCGGGCGGCTCAAAAGCGGCTCGACGATCTGAAGCAGGTCGCTGAGGCCGCAAAGCAGAAGGACGTGCAGTTTCGCGGCGTGCTTACCGACCGCGGATTGCTGGCCGGGTTGCCGATTGTTCGATGGGTCATCAACGCGCCGCTTGGGGATTTTACGGCCCCGAAGAACACGCCGGGTCGGCGCCAGGTCAACCAGCTCGTCCTTCCTGATGTGCGGCAGCGGCTCAACTATCTTGAATCCTATACCACGGATCGATGTACGACCTGCCATATCGCGATCGACGATCCCGAGTTTTCCAAGGACCGGCTCGCGCAAAAACTTGAGCGGTCGATCCCCGGCATCAGCGAGGCCATGCAGCGGATGGGGCTGTCGCCGGTTGATCCGCCCGCGCCGGTTACGCTGTCCGACGGAAGCGTTGCTCTCACGGCCGGTCATGTAACTGAGCGATGGAAGGACCTCGCGAGGAAACAGCAGGATGAGTACTTCGAGGCGCTGCTGAAGCTGGTCAACAACTATCTGAGGGTCGGCGGTCGCAAACCGCTTGAACTGGGCCAGCCGATCCTCGCCCATCCGAACCTTGATCTGTATCTGACGCCGGACTCCGCGCACCCCATGTCGAAGATGGGCTGCACGGTCTGTCACGAGGGGAATCCGCAGGAGACGGACTTCGTGCAGGCGGCGCACACGCCGCCGACGCACAAGGTCGAGGAGATATGGAAGGACAAGTATTACATCACGCTGATGGGCATTCCGAACATCACCTTTGAGACGATTGCACATTTCTGGGATCGTCCGATGCGCTTGCCGGAATATACCGAGTCGGGGTGTGCAAAGTGTCACAGCGAGGTGACGGACATCGCGCGGTTCCACGGCGAGCGGCACGGGTCGCGGATCAATCTCGGACAACAACTGTTCCGCGAGGTGGGTTGCATAAACTGCCACGAGGTGAAATCGCTGAAGGGATCGCGTCGTGTCGGTCCGGATCTGCGCAACATTCGGGCGAAGCTGACGCCGTCGTTCGTGCAGCAATGGGTGTATTTCCCGCAGGATTTCCGTCCGTCCACGCGCATGCCGCATTTCTTCATGCAGGAGAACAACCGCGAGGAAAGCGTCAATCGGTTCGACCCGGACCCGAAGCTTCGGACGCAGACCGAAGTGGCCGCGATGACCAAGTATCTTTTTGCGGTGTCGAATGACTGGAAGCCTACGCTCAAGCAAGAGGATGTCACCGGCAACGTGGACCGCGGCCGCCAACTCTTCAGAAGCGCCGGTTGTCTGGCGTGCCACTCGAACCTGGGAGAGTTCGGCGAGGAGTGGATCACGAAAGATCTCGTGCAGCGGGAAGGGATTTCCGAGGAGACGGCGCTCTTCCGGTACAAGGGCATGACCCAGGACCAGCGCGCCCATTACGCGATGGAGCACTTCGTCGAGCATCACGAGACGTTTCTGGAACCGGAAATGGCGACGTTTGATCCGGAAAAGCCCTACAACGTGCCGATCTTCAGCCGTTATGCGCCGGAACTGTCGGGCGTGGGATCGAAGGTGTCGTTCGACTGGTTGTACTCCTGGCTGATCGAGCCCAAGGACTATGCCCCGGATACGAAGATGCCGAGTATGCGGTTAACGCCGTCCGAAGCGGCGGACATCGCGACGTATCTGATGACGCAGCGGAACGACGAATTCAAGCAAGGCGAGTTTCCGATGGACGCGGCCGCCAAGAAGATGGCGGACGACTTGATTCTCCAGCTTCTTTCCGCGCAGCGTTCGGAACGTCGCAGCCTGGCCATCATGAACGACGAGGGCGGCGAGTTGACGGATATGCTCGCGGCCGGCCTGAAAGGGAGAAACGCGGGCGATGCGGAAGCGGCGCGCAAGCTCGTCAGCCCGATGACGCTCGAGGACAAGAAGATGATGTACCTCGGGAGCAAGATGATCGGGCACTACGGCTGCTATGCGTGCCATTACATCCGCGGGTTCGAGGAGACGACGCCTCCCGGTACGGAACTGAGCACGTGGGCGGAAAAGCCGGTGACGCAACTCGACTTCGCGTTCTACGACAACGCATTTGAGAAGATGCGGGAAGAGAAGGAGGACATTTTCGGCCCCATCTATCCGCGCGACGCCAAGGGGCTTCGATATCTGTCGCCGCTTCCCGACGACGCGCACGAGGAGATCACGCACACACACGCCGCGTTCGCGAAACACAAAATGCTTAATCCGCGCATCTGGGACCGCGAGAAGATCAAGCGGCCTTACGACAAGCTCAAGATGCCGAACTTCTATTTCACCGAGAATGAGTCGAAGGTGTTGACGACATTTCTGCTTTCTCGCATTCCGCCGCGGGTGAGCGGGTCGCTTGTGGTCGATTACGAAACGGAGCTCAATGGCCCGGTGGCGAAAGGGCGGACGCTAACCCGCGAGTTGAATTGCGTCGCGTGCCACCAGATCGAGGACAATGCGCCGACGATCCAACAGCATTTCCGGCGAAAGACGAGCAGCGGACTGGTGTTCGACGTGACCAACGCTCCGCCGCTGCTGTGGGGCGAAGGCGCGAAAGTTCAGCATCATTGGTTCCACGGGTTCCTGCAAAACGTGATCCCCCTGCGCCCGTGGCTTGCGGTGCGCATGCCCAGCTTCTACCTGACCAATGAACAGGCGACGACGCTCGTGGAGTACTTCGCGGCGCTCAGTCAGAAGGATTCCCGCATGGTCGCCAAGGCGCTCGCGCCGGTGGACGAATACGTCCAAACGGCGAAACCAGCGAAGCTCACGGGAGAAAAAGAGACCGACAAGAAGGAGACGCCGCCCGGCGCCGATTGGTATGCACAAGCGTCGCTGGGACGCTCCGCCGAGGAACTCCGCGATTGGGCCGTGAATCGCAAACTAATCCGTCCCAACGAACTCGATCCTTTCACTTCGCCGCCGGAGCGCGTGCGGGCGGCCCACGCGGACTTGCTGGAACGAGTTCGGTTCTTGAAGGACCTGTACAATGTAGAGTATCCGTTTGCCGAGCCGCCCGTTACGCTGCACTCGGACGACCATTATAAACTGGGCGAGAGCTTTTTGATCGACATGGGATGCCTCAAGTGCCACGTACTCGGCAATATGGCGCCCGGGCCCCCGCACAATACGGATGAGTTCGTGCAAGCGTATCGGTTGGACGCGGTGCGCGGAGAGGGCGAAGAGGCGGTGGCTGTTCTGAACGGAAACCCGTATCGGGTCGGTTCGGATATCGACGGGCACAAGCTCGTCAGTGCGACAAACACGTTTTACGACTCGGGCGATGTGGAGACGAAGGCGATCGTCGAGGGGCCTGGTCCGGACGGGAAAACAGAAAGGGTGATGCTGGTGGCGGCCAGCGCGCCGAATCTCGTGCTGGCGCACTTGCGGCTGCAACGAACCTGGTTGTTCAACTGGATGCTCAATCCACAGTTGATCCAGCCGGGGACGAAGATGCCGATGAACTTTCCGAGCGGCGTGAGCCCGTTCAATGACGACGCGAAATACGCGGGAAACAAGGACCACATCGGCCTGTTGGTTGATTTTCTGTACGATGCGGGCACGAAGAACGATCGGGTGCCGCTGCCCAAGTTGCCCGCGCCGTCGGAATCTGAGGAATTCAACGAGGGTGGCGGCGGCGCCTTCGAGGAGTAGCGGTGCAGTGTGAAATCGCGCAGCGGCGCGGCGCCGCCGCTGCCGGCGCGGATGGGTTGCAATCGTCGGCGAGTTGGACTATAACGTGGGTGCGGAGAGAAACCGCTAACTGGATAAGGAGTCGAATCATGTATCGATGCAAAATCGTGGGATCGCTGGTCGTAGGATGCCTGATACTGGGCGCGTTTTCATCGCCGGCCCGCGCCGAAGACAACGGCGTGATCAAGGGCAAGGTCGTCTTCAAGGGCGACAAGGCGAAGTACGCGAGACAGACTTTGGATACGAGCAAGGATCCCAACTGCAAGAAATCGGTGGAAAAGATCGGCAGCGAGGACGTGGTTCTCAACACCAAGACCGATCCGATTACCGTGCGCAACGTCCTTGTGCAGATCAAGGAGGGCGTGCCGGAGAAGAAATACCCGGTGCCGTCGACGCCCGCGGTGATCGACCAGCACGGCTGCCAGTATAAGCCCCACGTGCTGGCGATGATGGAAGGTCAACAGTTGGAAATCCGCAACAGCGACGATACGAACCACAATATCCACTTTCTTCCCAAGAAGAATCAGGAGTACAACAAGTCGCAGCCCAAGAAGGATATGAAGGACGAAATCAAGTTGGTGGCCGAGGCGCCGTTTCAGGTCAAATGCGATGTTCATCCGTGGATGGGGGCTCAGATTGCCGTATTCAACCATCCGTTCTTCGCCGTAACGGGCGAGGACGGTGCGTTTGAGATCAAGGGACTACCGGCCGGCAAGTACGTCGTTGCGGCCTGGCACGAAAACGCCGCATTCGGGACTTTGACCATGAATGTTGAGGTGGCTTCCGGCGCGACGGTGGAGAAGGACTTCACGTACGAGACGAAGTAGGCGGTAGCGCAGTCCGAACGGCGTGCGATGCAAGATTCGGCCGGCGGCGCGCCGACCACGCCGTAATCGCCTTCGGATTCGCCGGGGACTTTCAGGAGGTTGTCGTTGAGCAGAATCGCACTTGCGACTCTTGTCGGGATTGTTTTGGCGATCGCGGTCTTGATCGGGGGCGCCCGCACTACGTACGCCCAGGCGGCCGCACCGGCGACGACGGGCGTCAAGATCAGCGGCGAGTACAGCACGTCGTGGCGGCAAATGTGGCTGCCGACGGATGTCTCCAAGGACGGGTATCAGGTTGATCGCTTGATCCACGTGCTGCACTGGTTCATGGGCGCGCTGTTCGTCGGGTGGGGCGTGTTCTTCGTGTACTGTCTGGTTCGTTTTCGACAGCGACGGGGTCACAAGGCCGACGCCGAACCGGTCAAGGCCAAGGTGTCGAAGTTCGCGGAAATCGGCGTCGCGATTTTCGAGGCCGTGTTGCTCATCGGGTTTTCCGTGCCCGTATGGGCGGCGGCGCGTGCCGAGCCGCCCAAGCCTGAAGATCATCCGCTGCGTGTCCGCGTGATCGCTGAGCAGTTCGCGTGGAACTTCCACTATCCGGGTTCGGACGGTGTTTTCGGGAAGACGAATCCGAGCCTGGTGAATACGGCTACGAATCCGCTGGGTTTGGACAAGAGCGATCCCGCGGCCACGGACGACATCGCTTCGGGTGAACTGCGTCTGCCTGTGGGAAGGCCGATCATCTGCGAAATCACCTCCAAGGATGTGATTCACAGCTTTTTCATTCCCGTGATGCGCGTCAAGCAGGATGCGATTCCGGGAATGCGAATACCGGTGTGGTTTACCGCAAAGGAAGAAGCCGCGGGCGGAGTGTATGAGGTTGCCTGCGCCCAGCTTTGCGGCAACAATCACTATTCCATGCGGGCATTGATGTTTCTCCAATCGCCGAACGATTTCGACGCGTGGTTGAAGGAGAAGAGCAAACCGCCCGAGGTGTTTGACGAATAGTCCGCGGGGAGCGGACGGGCCGGACTTGTTGATCCGCATTACGAGCGAAATGGCGCCGGCAGTCTACTGTGAGCGCGATTGCCGGAGGATTGCACCACGCGATTCTGTTAGGGCCTTATAGAGGAACGATTATTGATGAGTAGTCATCAACACGGACACGGGCATCAGCATGGAGATGATGGTCACCATGACCACCATGAACTGGGGTTCTGGCGGAAGTACGTCTTTTCGGTCGACCACAAGGTGATCGGCGTTCAGTATGCCGTGACGTCGTTGTGCTTTCTGTTCTTCGGCTTCTGCCTGATGATGCTGATGCGCTGGCAGCTTGCCTATCCGGGCCGGCCGATTCCGGTGATCGGCCCGCTTTTTCCCAAGGGCATGCCCGACGGGATCATGCTTCCCGAGTTTTATAATGCGCTGGGCGCGATGCATGGAACGATCATGGTCTTCCTGGGCGTCGTGCCGCTGATTGTCGGCGGGTTCGGCAATTACGTCATGCCGCTGCAGATCGGTGCGCCGGACATGGCCTTTCCCAAGCTCAATATGGTGAGCTATTGGGTTTATTTTGTCGGCGCGATCGTGATGATGGCCGGTTTCTTCGTGCCGGGCGGGGCGGCCAATTCGGGTTGGACGTCGTACGCGCCGCTTTCGGTGATCGCCACGACCGGCCAGACGGTCTGGCTGCTCGGCATGGTGTTTCTGATCACCTCGTCGCTGCTCGGGTCGGTCAATTTCATCGTGACGATCATTCAGCTCCGCGCGAAGGGGCTGACGATGTTCCGCCTGCCGGTTTTCGTCTGGGCTCAGTTTGTGACGGCATTTCTTCTCTTGCTTGCGTTTCCCCCGCTCGAGGCGGCCGCGGTGTTGCAGTTGATGGACCGTCTGGTCGGCACGAGCTTTTTCATGCCCGAGGGGCTGGTCGTCAGCGGTCAGTTGCAGAACTATGCGGGGGGCGGCAGTCCGCTGCTGTGGCAGCATCTCTTCTGGTTCCTGGCGCACCCGGAAGTGTACGTGTTGATCTTGCCGGGTCTGGGGATGATCGCGGAGATCATCGCCAATAATACGCGCAAGCCGCTTTGGGGCTATCGGGCCATGGTGTATTCAATGGTCTTCCTGGGCTTTATGTCCTTTATCGTCTGGGCGCATCACATGTTCATGACGGGTATGGGAACGAAAATAAGTACGTTTTTCGCGACGACGACGATGATTATCTCGATTCCGTCGGTGATTATCCTGACGGCGCTGGTCATCAGTCTGTACCAGGGGGCGATCCGTTTCACGGTGCCGATGCTTTTTGCACTCGCGTTTCTGCCGATGTTCGCCATCGGCGGTCTGACGGGACTGCCGCTGGGTCTGCCGGTTTCGGATATTCAGTTGCACGACACATACTATGTGATTGGGCACTTTCACTATGTAGTCGCGCCGGGAACGATTTTTGCGATCTTCGCGGGCGTCTATTTCTGGTATCCGAAGGTGACGGGTCGAACGATGAATACCGCACTGGGATGGATGCACTTTGTGCTTTCGTTCGTGTTCATCAACGTCGTCTTCATGCCCATGTTTTTTCAGGGGTTGGCCGGCGTGTCGCGTCGGCTTTATGACCAGACGCAATATGCACACGGAAGCGCCGTCCAGAATCTTACGAAGATGTCGTCGTGGGGCGCATGGATGCTAGGGCTGAGCCAGTTGCCGTTCATTCTGAACTTCTTCATGAGTTTCCGGGCGGGACGAAAAGTCTCCGACAACCCGTGGGACGCGACGACGCTCGAATGGGCCGCTCCGTCGCCTCCCCCGCACGGCAACTTCGTGACGGAACCGGTCGTCTACCGCGATCCGTATGACTACAGCCCGCGCGGCGTCGCCCGGGATTTCCTACCACAACACGTAGCGGAGGCTTGAACGCGTGTCGGCAGGCGCTCTCTTATCCTATACCGTAAAGCCGCACCCGGTGACCGGAGTCTACAGCGGGAAGCTGGGGACGTGGCTTTTTCTGGCGTCTGAAGTGATGCTCTTCGGCGCTCTGTTTTCGGCCTATGTGCTCTTGCGCGTGGGTGCGCCGCACGAAGGCGCAGCGGCCTGGCCGACGCATGAGCAGGCTGGATTGAGTTGGAAGATCGGCGGCTTCAATACGCTCGTGCTGATTATCTCCAGCGTGACTATGGTCATGGCCTGGGCGTCGCTGAAGACGGGCGATCTGGCCAAAGGCCGGATGTTTCTGGCCCTCACGGTCGCCTTGGCGCTTCTATTCATCGTCGTCAAGCTGGTTTTCGAATACATGCCCAAGCTCAACGCGGGACACGGACCCTGGCACAACAACTTCTTTGGAATCTATTTCACGCTGACCGGACTGCACGCTTTGCATATCATCGGCGGCGTGATTGTGATCGGGTACTTTCTGCTGTTCGGCCACAAACTCTGGTACAAGAATCCGGAATACTATACCAACCGGATCGAGTGTACGGGCTTGTATTGGCACTTCGTGGACCTGGTTTGGATTTTCCTGTTCCCCGTTCTCTACCTTATGAACTAGGAGTGCGTCGATGGGCGATGCGCATGCGGATATCAGTAAGCACGTTCGAGCGTATATCGGCGTTTTTGTCGCGCTGGCCATTGCCACGGTGGTCACGGTGGCGGCATCGACCGTCAACTTCGGCGGTCACTGGAACATGATCGTTGCGCTCGTGATCGCCTTGTTCAAGGCTTCGCTGGTGGCCGCGATCTTTATGCACCTGAAGTGGGAGAAGTCCGTTGGAATCTGGTGGACGTTGGGGATTTGCGCGATCTTCTTTGTGGCCCTTATGAGTTTGCCGGTGCTGACTTCGCACGATCTGCCGGCCGAGTCGCATCAAGGGACGTGGGACGTATTGCCCGCGGCGGCGCACGGCGAGGCTGGGCACGCGAAGGCCGCCGGTCATTAGGCGACGAAAACGGTAATGCTTACGCAAGATGACAGGATGAGTCGCGGCGGGACGGGCAGGAGTGGCTGATGTCGCTCAAAGCGTTTCATCTGATCTTCATAACGGTTTCGATGCTCCTGGCCGCCGGGTTCGGTGTCTGGGCGATCCTGAACTATCGCGCCACGGGCGATGCTTCCACGCTGGCATGGGGCGTGGGTTCGTGGGTTGGACTCATCGCGATGGGGGCCTACGGGCGATGGTTTCTTCAAAAGCTCCACAGAGAGAGTTACCTGTGATCGGCCGAGCGGGGTTGGGGCGTGTGTTATTGGTTTCAGCGGTTGTCGCCGCACTCACGGGCGCACGTCCGGTCGTCGCGTGCTCCGTGTGCTTCGGCGACCCGGACAGCGCGATGGCGAAGGGCGCGTTGATGGGCGTTTACGTGCTCGGCGCGGTGATCGGTTGCGTTTTGTTCGGTGTGGCGGGTACGGCGGTGTTCTGGGTTCAGCGAGATCGGCGGCTTGCACGGCACACGAGTGTGAAAGGTTCCGCGGATCGTTGAGTTTTGCTGCGCCAACCCGTGTGCGAAAAAAGAGGTTTCGATGTATCGTCGCGGCGCCCATCTCTTCGCGGTCCTGACCGCGGTCTTCATATTCCCGTTGATCCTCGTCGGTGCGGGAGTGACGAGCAAGGGAGCGGGAATGGCTTTCCCCGATTGGCCGACGTCCGATTCACATTTTGTCAATCCGCCCGGGTGGCTGCACAACAACGCGAAGCTCTGGGAGCATGGTCACCGATTGATCGGCTGGACGGTGGGGATGCTCGCGATCGCGTCCCTGGCGGCGTGCTGGCGGACCGGTGGGGCGGTGCGGGCGGCGGCGGGGGGCACGCTGGCGATGATTGTGGTGCAGGGGGTGCTCGGTGGACTACGCGTGACGGAGGTTTCGCGGGCGCTGGCCATGGTGCATGGAATCTGGGGGCAACTGGGCTTTTGTCTTGCGACGGTCACGGCGCTGCTTACTTCGGCGTCGTGGTGCGCGGTGGAAACAGCGCACGAGGCTCGCGGAGCGCGGTTTTATCAGCGGGGGTGTTTCTTTGCTTCGGTCTGCGTGCTGTTGCAGTTGGGCTTTGGGGCGGCCTATCGACACTTCGCCTGGCGCGAGGCGTTGATCGGGCATATTCTTTGGGCCGTCGTGGTCATTCTCGTACTCAGTTGGGCAGCCATGTGGACGCTGGAGCGGTACGCGACGGTGCGGCCTCTGTCGCTTCTCGGCAGATGGCTCGCGGCGCTGATCGCGGCGCAGATGATTCTCGGCGGGCTGGCGTTTCTTATGAAGGTCATGGGTGCCGGCTGGCCGGCGATTGCGGTGTGGGCGGCGCCGACGGCGCATGTGGCGGTCGGCGCACTGATTTTCGCCTGCATCGTACTGATGACGATTTGCGGATTTCGGATGCTTCAGCCGGCGCCGCTTCCTCATGAGGAGCGGCGAACGGGAACGACAGCGGTGACGGCATGAGCGACATTCTCGAACTTTCCGAAGCCTCAACATCGGTCGCGGAGTCGTCGCGCGTCGCCGCTTTTTTGGAGCTGTGCAAACCGCGGATCGCATCGATGGTCTTGGTTGCGGCGGCGGTGGGGTTCTGCTTCGGGCGCCCTTTCGGCGGCGCGGCGGCCGTCCTGGACCTCATCAGTGCATTGCTGGGGATCGGCCTGGTGGCGGCGGGCGCGAATGCTCTCAATCAATACCTGGAGGCGGATTTTGATCGGCGGATGCCGCGAACGGAGCGTCGCCCGCTTCCTTCCGGGCGGCTGACGCCGACCGAGGTCCTGGTCTTCGGCGTAAGCTCAGGGGTCGCGGGCATGTTGTGCCTGGCGATTCAAAACAACCCGCTGGCGGCGCTGCTTTCGGCGATCACACTGACGACCTACGTGTTCGTCTACACGCCGGTGAAGCGTGCGACGCCCTTGTGCGTGTACGTCGGGGCGATTCCCGGCGCGCTGCCGCCGGTGATCGGTTGGGCGGCCGGTGCGGGATCGCTCTCGCCGCAGGCGTGGCTGCTCTTCGCGATTGTATACTTCTGGCAGCTCCCACACTTCGCGGCGATCGCGTGGCAATATCGCGACGACTACGCGCGGGGCGGCTATCCGATGTTGTCCGTCGGTGATGCGGACGGCATGCGGACCTGCCGACACATGATCACGCACACGGTCGCCCTGGTGATGGTGAGTCTGCTGCCGGCGTTCGCGGCCATGACCGGTCCGTCGTACGCGATTTCAGCCATGCTGCTGGGCATCGCCTTTCTGGCGTTCGGCGGGTTGTTCATGTACCGGCGGTCGGCTGCCCATGCCCGTGCCGTGGTGATCGCCTCCGTCGCCTACCTTCCGTTGCTCTTTATCATTATGATGGTCGATCGAGCGTCGCTTTCCTAAGCGTCGTCGGATCGCCGAAGGCCGCCCGCGGCGACGGCACCCGACACCGGATCGAACGAGCCCATGAATACACCCGCCGTTGAACTTGACTCGCTCAATCATCGCTATGGGGACCGCCTTGCGCTGAATGACGTGAGTTTGACCGTCCGGCCCGGTTGCATTTTCGCGTTGCTCGGTCCCAATGGCGGCGGCAAGACTACGCTATTCAAGATTCTTGCGACTTTGATGACACCGACGAGCGGGAGTGCGCGCATCGACGGCGCGGATGTGGTGAGTCAACAACGGGCGGTGCGCGAGCGGATCGGAGTCGTGTTTCAAAAGCCGAGTCTGGATGTTTACCTGACGGTCGCGGAGAACATGCGGCATCAGGGGAACTTTTACGGACAGAGCGGGGAGAAGCTGCGGCTTCGAAGCGGCGAGTTGCTCGAGCGGTTCGGCGTGGCGGATCGGGCGAACGACAGAGTGAAGGCCCTTTCCGGCGGACTGCAGCGACGCGTAGAGCTGGCCAAGAGTCTCTTGCATCGGCCCCGCGTGCTGATTCTCGACGAACCAAGCACGGGACTGGATCCCGGTGCGCGGGTCGGATTGACGGATTACCTGGTCGAGCTTCGCGACAAGGACGGCGTCACGAGCCTGCTCACGACGCACTTGATGGACGAGGCCGATCGTTGCGATGTGGTCGGCGTCATCGACCAGGGACGTCTTGTGGCACAGGGATCGCCGGCGGAGTTGAAGGCGATGATCGGCGGCGACGTGATTACGATCCATGCGGCGGACCCGGACTCGCTGGCGAAGCGCACCTCGCAGCGCTTCGGAACGCAAGCAGACGTGATGGACGGCGTCGTGCGAATCGAGCGTCCGAAGGGTCACGAGTTCGTGCCGGATCTGATCGAAGCGTTTCCGGGCGAGATCGAGAGCGTGACGGTCGGCAAGCCGACGCTCGAAGACGTGTTCCAGCATGTGACAGGCCATCGCCTGTGGGACGAAAACAGTTCGGCGTCGAACGGAGGCGGAAAGAAACATGGCTGATTCGACCCCGTCCGGCGGAATGTTGTGGCTGCCGACCGCGTCGCTGTGGCGACGGGAAGTGGTGAGCTTCCTGCGACAGAGAAGTCGGGTGGTCGGTGCGTTGGGCACGCCGGTCGTTTTTTGGGTGCTGATCGGATCGGGGTTGGGGCGATCGTTTCGCATGCCCGATGGATCGGGCGGCGGTGTGGAATCGCATTACCTGGAATACGCGTATCCGGGCACGCTGGCGCTGATCGTCCTCTTCACGGCGATCTTCGCGATGATTTCGATCATCGAGGACCGCAAGGTGGGATTCATGCAGGCCGTCATCGCCTCGCCGGCGAGCCGGCTGGCGATCGTGCTCGGCAAGGTTTTGGGCAGCACGACGCTTGCGGTCGGACAATCTTTGCTGTTTCTCGTTCTCGCGCCGATCGCGGGCGTTCATTTGACGGTTGCGTCGGTGCTTGCACTCACCTGTGTGCTGGTGCTCGTGTCGCTTGGATTGAGCGGCCTCGGATTTCTCGTTGCCTGGCCGATGGAATCGACGCAGGGATTTCATGCGATCATGAACCTCGCGCTCATGCCGATGTGGCTTCTATCGGGAGCTTTTTTTCCGGCGAGCGGGGCGTCGCGATGGCTGGCCGTTATTATGGCGGTCAACCCGCTGACCTACGGCGTGACGGCGCTTCGCCATGCGTTGTACCTCGGTTCGAATCAGCCCGTGCAGGCGGCGGCGTCGCCATGGGTGGCGATCCTGGTCACCATTGTGTTCACGGCGGCGACGATCGGCTTTTCCGTGTTCGCCGTAGTGAGGAACCGCTAGTCGGAAGTCTTGGATGATGCCTTCCACGCCGGACATTCATCGACATGAATCGGACGGAGAAATCGTGAGCGGCGGGGCGCAGACCGTGCCGCCGCTGGTCCGCGTTGCCCTGTGGGGCGGACTTGCATTGGTGTTGGCGGGCGTGTTCTTCGCGTGGGCGCTGACATGGAAAACGGGTCCGAATGCCGTGGTCGCGGAGCCGCTGCCGGTCGGCCCGGAGATCCCCGATTTCAAGCTGACCGAGCGAAGCGGACGCACGGTGACGCGTGCGGACCTGCTGGGCAAGGTCTGGATCGCGGACTTCATCTTCACCCGTTGCTCCGGCCCGTGTCCGGAACTCAGTGCGAGGATGCAGCGGATGCAAATAAGTTTCAAGGACAAGCCGGACGTGAAACTCGTTTCGTTCACGCTCGACCCGAAAAACGACACGCCCGCTGCGCTGCAGGACTACGCAAAGCGATTTTATGCCGAGCCGGATCGGTGGTGGTTCCTCACGACGAGTGATGAGGGCGAGATGCGCACACTCGTGCAGAAGGGGTTTTTTCAGACGGTGATCCCGGCCTCCGGCACAAGTGAGATGATTCACAGCGAATACTTCGTGCTCATCGACCGCGGCGGGCGAATCCGGGCTGCCTACTCCGGTCTCGACGCTGACACCAAGCCGCGGCTCGTCGCTGATGTGGCGAAGCTGCTGAGAGAGCCGCCGGGATTATGATTGAGCTTTCCGATCTTCCGGTGGTCAATGCGACGCTCAATTCGATCGCATTCGTCCTGCTTCTGATCGGGCGGGCGAAGATCAAACGCGGCCGCGTGCGGACCCACAAGGCCTGCATGATCGCCGCGTTCTGTGTGTCGATTCTTTTTCTCTTCTCGTATCTGACGTACCGTTTCTTCGGGGCAGACAAGCACTTCGGCGGAACGGGCTGGATTCGACCGGTCTACTTCTTCATCCTGATCACGCACGTGGCGCTGGCCGCGACGGTGCCGGTGCTGGCGACATGGACGCTTTCCCTTGGGCTTCGCGGCCGGTTCGGAAAGCATCGGCGGCTCGCGCGGATCACCTACCCGATCTGGGTCTATGTATCGGTGACCGGCGTCATCGTCTATTTGCTGCTGTTTCGGATTTACCTGCCCTCGCCGCCCGTGACGGGATAAGGCATGGCGTCCCTTGGGGCTTGTCACCTCGCCGGTCGGTCGCATACACTCCCCGCGTCGATTCGGGGCCAAGGGGCGAGGAGACGGAAGACGCCCAGCCCGGAAAGGAGTCCGTCATGTTTGAGTGGATCGTCGGCGCGGTCTTTTTCTTTGGTCTGCTGTACCTGCTGTCGTTGGACTTCCTTGTCGCCACGGCGTGATGGCGATCGCCGCCGCGATTGTGCGGCGGACGAGTCACGGTTTTTCTGAGTGGAGATTCCTGAAATGCCCAATCTGTTTGTGATCGTTGTCGCGTTTGTTCTTGCGGTCAGCTTCGGCCTGTTGGACTTTCTGATTCAGACGGCCTGAGGCGGCGCTGACGGCGAAGGTCCGGTATACGGCCCGTCCGAGCATCGGCCGAAACGGCTGTCTTGTCGTGCCGGTGTTCTTATTGTAGAAACTCCGCTTCCCGCTCGATGCTCCGGGTAGGTTCGCGGTGTGCGGACTCCGGGCACGTGTACGGGGCGTGTGCCCGAGTGGCCAAAGGGGACGGGCTGTAAACCCGTTGGCGTAAGCCTTCGAAGGTTCGAATCCTTCCGCGCCCAATCTACCGCAAGCGGTATCGTGCCATGCGCATTTCGGAGCGACTCAACGCCGGTGGACCGACGCTTTCGTTCGAGTTCTTCCCACCCAGGGACGACATCGGCTTCTGGGACCTCTACAAGACGATCGAATCGCTCAAGCCCCTCGATCCGACCTACGTGTCGGTGACCTACGGCGCGGGCGGCGGCACGCGGCGCAAGACGGTGGACCTCGTCGGGCGGATCAAGCGGGATATCGGCATCGAGCCGATGGCCCACCTGACGTGCGTCGCGGCCACTCGCGACGAAATTGCGCGGGTGCTCGACGATCTTCGGTCGCAGAAAATCGAAAACGTACTTGCTCTGCGCGGCGACCCCCCGGCGGGGACGACGACGTTCGTGCCGGTCGAGGGCGGGTTCCACCACGCCAATGAGCTGATCGCGTTTATCCGCGAGCATCATGACCACTTCTGTCTCGGGGCGGCGTGTTATCCGGAAGGGCATCCGGAAGCGCCGAATAGCGAGGCTGACCTGGCGAATCTCAAGCGCAAGGTTGACACGGGTGTGGACTTTCTGATTTCGCAGCTCTTCTTCGACAACGCGGACTTCTTCACTTTTCAAGAACGGGCCAGGCGCGCGGGAATCACCGTGCCGATCATCGCGGGCATCATGCCGATCCTCAGCGTCGGGCAGATCAAGCGCTTCACGCAGATGTGCGGGGCGAGGATTCCGGCCGATCTGCTGCGGCGGGTCGAAGCCGTCGAGGACGACCCGGAAGCGGTCCGGCAGATCGGCATGTACCACTCAACCCAGCAGTGCCTCGATCTGCTGCGGGGCGGTGTGGCCGGCATCCACTTCTATACGCTGAACCGGTCGACAGCGACGCGGGCGATTTTCCAGTTGATCCGGTCGGGTATCTGACCCTCGGGCTATTCATCCGCGTGATTGGTGACTTCGACCCTGTCACCCACGCGAATCGTACCGCCCGCCAGGACCTCGCCGAAGACGCCGCCGCGGCACTGCGGTTTGAGCGCGTCGCGCAGGCCGACCTGCTGCAACTCCATGACGTTGCACGGCTTGCTTTCGCCGTGGATCCGCACTTCGATCGCCCCGATACGAATGATCCGACCGATCGACACGCTCAAATCCATGCCCGCGATCAGGAGGTTGGCGCGGCGCGTATACCACGGCAGTGAGACGCCCAGTTCGCGGCAAACGTCGGCCCACGACTCGGCGGAAAGCAGCGTGACTTCGCGCCGGCCGCTCTTGCGATTCTCAACCTCGAGGCCCCGTCCGGGGAGGACCACAGCCTCGCGGGCTTCACGCATCGGTTCGCCGTCGGTGGGGCGATGAGCGATGCCTTTCAAGATGCCGACCATGCGGACATGACGCGGATTTTCGCTGTTCATTCGTTCGATCCTCGCGGACGAGCGTGGTTACGCCTCGACGCCATGGGCCGAATTCATGTTGGCGGCGATCAACATGATTCCCAACAAGACGAGCGCGACGCCGGCCCATTGTCCCCACGTGAGCCGCTCGGACAGGGCCGGGTGGAGCTGCGCGGCCACCGCGATCAAGGCGAAACCCCCACCCACCATGATGGGGTACGCGACGCTGATCTTCAAGGCCTTGCTCTGCAGCGCGTACATGTAGAACGCGGCGTTGAGAGCGAAACAGGCGAGGCCGATTACAAGCACCCCGTTCGTCAGAATCGTCCGTGCGGCTCCGATGACGCCGCTTTTGAGCAGCCCGCCCGACGAGTGAACCGCCTGCATGCCGACCTTCATCATAAGGTTGGCGGCGGCGTTGAGGGATAGCGCGATAAGCAAGGCCAGCCAGTATTTCATGCGGACATCCTTTCGGTCATGGGGCGGCGCCGAACGCGTAACAGAGATAACGGCGGCGTCCGGTTTCGACAAGGCGTGTGGAAGAGGCGAAGTGTGCGGGTGATCGTCATTGCCGCCAACCCCGCCCCCGTTCTATGTCCTGTCGGGGTGTGAACAGTTACCCAAAAAACAAAGGGAGGCCGGCGACATCGAATTCGCCGACCTCCCGATGACTCTTACTTCGTTGTACTGCTCACCTCACGGAGCGCTCGGACAGACCGGCAAGGTCTTTCCGTTCCAAACGAGGAATCCGCTCGCCCCGTTGAGCAGGTCGATCTCCGATAGAATGTCGGCCGGGGCGCACAGCGCGCTGCGGTCGATGTCGCACTGGTTCGGCAATAACGCCGGCACACGCACGCCGTTCAGATTGTCGATGATGTCGAGAATATCCACCGGCGCCGATGTGCGGTCGCCGTTGGCGTCCGCCGGAAGACTGCCGAGGCAGACCTTCTTGCCGGTCGCGGTGTGCGTGATGCAGGTCCATTTCTGGGCCGGAATCACGCTGCTGAGCGTGACGGTGACGGTCTGACCGGCGACGCTAACGCCCGAGACGGTCGGGGCGGCGCCCGCCGGCGTCACGCTGACCGTAAAGTCGCCGGAAACAGCCCCTGCGACATTGCATCCCACCGGGAAAGTCATAGCTACCGAGTCCCAACCCTGGAGCGCACCCGGATTGCCCGGTCGATGCGGCTGGCGGGCGTCGATTGCACAGTTGGGCGGAATGGATGTTGCCGGATCGGGCGGACACGTCTCGCAGGCGTCGTCGATGTTGTTGCCGTCGCCATCTCCCCTGCACGCTGAACCCGGCCCCCGCCGCCTGCCTCCTCCGAGTGTGCAGACCACCGCGGAAAGGTCTTTGCACCGGCCATCGGGCAGGCAGCACGCCTGCGGCGGGGCGCAGAATTGCTGCGCCAAACCGGCGCACACTGTGCTCCAGCCTGTCGCGCAGCAGTTCGGGGCCAACGTGCACACCCGCTCGCAGCATTCGCCCTGGTTGCAGAAAGGCGTGTCGTGCGGCGTGAAGCAATCGCCGGTACCTGGACTGCCGCACTGCGGATTCGGCACGTGGCTTCCAGCTCCGATGGAAAAGCCCGTGGGATTGCCATTCTCGTCCAGAAGCAGAATCTTCTCCGGGTTCTCGTACACGTTCCCCGGTGCAGGCGGCTTGTGCGTAATCACGCTGCTCATCCGCTTGGGCGTCTGGGTGTGGAACCTCAAACCGCCCACTTGAATCTCAAAGAACACATCGAAGAAACTGTTGGCCGTACCCGCCGGGGCGAACGGCGGAAGGTCCAGACGGCCCGGCTGGGTGTTGGCCGTCTCCTCGATCAGACCCCGCGACGGCTTGGACGGATGCAGGCGCACCAGGACCGGTCCCAGCGGACTGGCCCCCGTAAGCTGCATGTCCACCATCTCGGTCTGAACGTCGTCCAGACCGTTCCCGTCGTTGTCGCTGGCGTCGCCTTCGTTGGCCCCCTCGAAGAACACGTGAACCGTGGTCGGACCGGAGAGCGCAATCGGCACACTGCCCCCGTCCGGCAACTGCAACTCCATCACCGCCGTGGTGTTCGGGAAGAAGTCAACCTCCACCACCGGACGCGGCACGTGACGACCCGCCCCGATGGAAAAGCCCGTGGGATTGCCATTCTCGTCCAGCAGCAGAATCTTCTCCGGGTTCTCGTACACGTTCCCCGGTGCAGGCGGCTTGTGCG
>ERZ1292633.1489-Hain-H41-02um-R1-1489-length-25267-cov-4_pt1 | contig 25267 bp, 14 predicted proteins | sample MGYA00564406_ERZ1292633 | MGnify/ENA primary metagenome ERZ1292633 (study PRJEB36523, sample SAMEA6512639) | groundwater metagenome | collected 2019-01-08 | study: AquaDiva: Metagenomics assemblies of 32 groundwater samples | reverse complement strand
CTTGTGGTAGAATGTCAATTGAGACCGGCGGCAACGCCCCCCGCATCAGTAACAGTCCGGAGTTGTCGCTAATCGAAGCCCGTCATCCCCTTTTGATCTACAGTCTCGGTGGCGTAGAAAAAGTTGTGCCAACAACATTGAGCCTTAATAATGATCGCCCGGCCATTCTGATTACCGGACCAAATACCGGCGGCAAGACTATTACGCTGAAAACAGTGGGAATATCGATCCTCATGGCCCAATCGGGACTGCATATTTCAGCCGGGGAGTTGTCGCAAGTGGGAGTGTTTACGAACGTGTTCGCCGATATTGGCGACGAGCAATCGATCGAATTGTCGTTGTCGACGTTTTCATCGCATATCCGCAATATTGTTGAAGGCATTCGTAATGTCGGAAGCGACACAATTCTGCTCTTTGATGAAATCGGCGCCGGTACCGACCCTCGCGAAGGGGCGGCTCTGGCAGAATCGATAGTCCTTTATGCGGTCAAGCGTGGCGCCCGCTTGATCGCAACTACCCACTATTCACAACTCAAGACGCTCGCCTCTGAGCACAGCGAAATAGAGAATGCCTCTCTCGAGTTTGATCGCGCCACCCTCTCCCCAAACTATAATCTCCGCATTGGGCTTCCCGGCTCGTCATATGCCGTCGAGATTGCTGAGCGTCTCGGAATGCCTGCGGATATCTGCCGCAACGCCGCCGAATTGGTGGGGACATCAGAGCGATCGGTTGCCGATCTGGTAGCATCCCTTGAGGAACAGCTAAAGCATGTGCGACAGGACAAGAGCGACCTCTCCGAACGGCTCCATCAAGCCGAGACGTTAGAAACGCAGTACCGGCTCAAAACCGAGAAGCTGTCACGTGAAATAGAAGTCGAGAAAAAGCACGCCCTTGAAGAAACGCAGGAGTTTGTCGATCAGACCAGGCGCGAGATGGAACACCTCGTGGCCGAAATACGCACCTCGCAAGCCTCGGCCGATTCGGTCAGGCAGTTTCAGAAAACGGTACGAACCAAAGAGACCGAAACTCGTTCCCGCCGCGAACAACTGCAGGAGAAACCATCCAGCGAGCCACTCTCAGTCGGCGATCGTGTCATGATCCTCTCCCTCAACGCCCCTGGCGAAATCGAGGCAATGATCGGCAAGGACAAAGCGCGCGTAAAGACGGGCAATGTCGTCACTACTGTCGAGTTGCGAAACCTCCGCCGCACCGATGCCAACCTTCCCAAGCCGTTACCACGCGTCGCCCGTGGAACGCAGGGGGAATCGTCAGCCGATCGGGAAATTCACCTTCGCGGCATGACCGTCGAAGAGGCCATGGAGGCGCTGGAGCGATTCATCGACCGCTCTGTTGTGGCCGGACTCCATCAGATATATGTTATCCACGGCAAAGGGACCGGTATCCTCCGAAAACAGCTGACCACCTATCTCAAGGGACATACCGAGGTCGCTGGGCTGAGGCTGGGCGATTGGAATGAAGGCGGCGCCGGTGTCACTATCGTCACGCTGAAGGAATAAGATGATCCCGCAGGAAACGATTGAGCAGATTCGCCAGGCCAGTGACATTGTGCAGATCATAGGTGACTACCTGCGTCTGAAAAAACGGGGGCGCAATTTCATCGCCCTCTGCCCCTTTCACACCGAAAAGACGCCATCGTTCAATGTCAATCCCGCCAAGCAGATATTTCATTGCTTCGGATGCGGCAAAGGGGGGAATGTTATTTCATTTCTTATCGAGCACGAGCGGATGTCATATGTCGATGCAATCCGCCATCTCGCCCGAAAAGCGAACATCGTGATCAAGGAAGAAAAGCGGTACGACGCCAACCGCGAACTCAACGAGCGCGTCGCCTGGGCCAATCAGCTGGCGTCCGATTATTTTCGCACCCTCATCGATTCACCGAAATATCGGGACATCATCGAACAATATCTGATTCATAAGCGCGGGCTATCACCTGAGAGCATCGAATTTTTCGGACTCGGTCTGGCCGGAGAGGAATGGGATGGCCTGATCAAATTTGCGGCCGCCAAGGACCTCGGCGCCGCCGATCTCGAAAAAGCGGGACTCGCCATTCTGTCGGAGAAAAAGAGCTACTTTGATAGGTTCCGCCAGCGACTCATGATTCCCATTCTGAGTCTGAGCGGCAAGCCTATCGCGTTCGGCGGGCGCACTCTTCGCAAGGGGGACCCTGTCAAATACATGAACAGCCCGGAGACTGCGCTCTATTCGAAAAGCAACGTTCTCTACGGTCTCAATTGGTCGCGCGAACATATCCGCGACGCCAACCAGGTCTTTATTGTCGAAGGCTATTTCGATTTCATTTCCCTTTGGCAGGCGGGGATTAAGAATGTCGTGGCGTCTTCGGGGACAGCCTTCACGCCCCAACATGCCCGCATCCTGGCAAGATTCACCGACCGCGCCCTCCTATTTTTTGACGCTGACTCGGCCGGACAAAATGCCGCCCTTAGGTCGGTCGACGCCCTCTTTGACGCCGGCCTCGAAGTGGAAATTATCCAAAGCCCCGCCGGAGAAGATCCTGATACGCTGGCGCGGAAGTTTGGCAAGGAAAAGATTCTCGCTCTCGCCGAGGAGGCAATCGGATTTATCCCGTATCGCGTGCGAAATACGAATCTGGCCGAATCGGGGATAATCGCAAAAGAGAAACTGGTCAAAGAACTGAGCGGCATCGGAGCACGAATCAGCGACCCCACCCGCCGCCATCTTTTTTTTGCCGAAGCCGCCTCGACCCTTGAAGTAGACACCAAATTATTCGTGGAGTCGCGCGGCGCACAGACAACATCAGATACAAAAACGAAACCTTCGCCACGACGGCGATATCGTCAGGTGGAGTTCGATCTCCTCTCGGCGCTCTTCAGCAATCCCGGCTCTGTTGATTATGTCTTTGAGCAGATCGCTCCCGAGGATTTTGATTCCCGCGAGCTCTCACGGCTATATGCGGCCATGATCACCCAGTATCGCGCGGCGGGCGCGCTTGATGTCACACGGCTGGTGGATAATATCTATGACCCCGATTTTGTCGGCCTCGCCACCGAGATTGCTTCGATTGAGTGGCCCGCTGAAACGATAGAAAATGAAACCCGCGGCCTGACTCGCTTGCTCAGCGAGGACAAACTTCGGCGGATCCGCGCTCGGCTCCAACGTGAACTTGATCTGGCCGAGCGATCCGGAAATCAAGAGAGGGCGAATGAGATCGTCAAAGAAATGATAAGTTTTGGACTCTATGCTGACAAAACTTGAAATTGAGAATGTCGCCCTGGTCGACAAACTAACTGTCGACTTTGGCAATGGACTGAATGTCGTTACCGGTGAAACAGGCGCAGGCAAATCGGTAGTGATTTCGGCGCTGGCGCTGGCATTGGGGGCGCGAGCCGACAAGGACACTATTCGTCACGGCTGTGATTCGGCGCGAGTCCGCCTGACTATCAATCTGCAACATGCTCCCAAGCGTCTTCTTGCAGAACTGGCTGAGTTTACCGACGGAAATAGTCTCACTATCGAACGGACCGTCTCCCGCGATGGCGACTCGCGCATTCGCATGGGAAATGCCAATGCGACGCTCAACCGCCTGCGTGAGACGGTGACACCCTTTGCTCAGCTTTTGGGACAGCACGCCGGACAACGATTGCTCGATGAAGCCTACCACATCGAGTTCCTTGATTCCTACGGCCGTCTCACTCCGGCGGCTGACCAGACTGAGGCGGCCTTCCACGCCTGGCAGAGAACGGCGCAGGAATTCAAGAGCCTCGTCAGCAAACGAGATCACATCGCTCAGGAGCAGGAACTCTTCACCTTTCAGAAAAATGAAATAGAAGCCGCGCATATTCGAGCGGGAGAAGAAGCCGAACTGACTTCGGAGAGAAAGATTCTCGATTCTTCCCGTCTTCTCATGCAGTCGGCAACTCTTGTGACCCAATCCCTCTCTGCCGATGAAGGCTCCGCCCGGGAACTTCTTGCGACGGCAAAAAAGGAACTCGAACGGATGGCCGCTATCGATACCCAATTGAGTGATAAAGTCGACGCCATCGAATCGATAGTTGTTCAGCTCGACGAGCTGGAGCGAGATATCGAGAGGTATGGATCTTCCATCAACGATAATCCGGGTCGCATTGAGGAGATCAATCAGCGGCTTGATGAGATATATCGCCTTCGAAAGAAATATGGCGGCACGGAGCAAGCGGTTTTGGACTATCTGGCCGAAATATCGAAGGGTCTCTCTTTGGCGGAGAATATCGATGATCGCATCGCCGAACTTGAAAAAAATGAGCGTCAATTGCATTCTGACTACGCCTCACTCGCTCTCTCCCTTTCTGCAAAACGCACATCCGCCGCAATTCAACTTGCCAAAGCAGTAGCTCGCGAACTGAAAGAGCTGGCAATCTCCGGCGCACGATTTGAGTGCGAGTTTGTGCGATCTCCCCACCAAGACGGCGTAGAACTTGACGGAGTCCCCGTGGCCCCCTTGCCACGGGGACTCGAAACGGCGCGATTTCTTTTCAGCGCCAACGCCGGTGAGCCGCTTAAGCCGCTGGTCAAGACTGCCTCGGGGGGAGAACTGTCACGCATCCTTCTGGCACTGACGTCATCCGCAATAGATAAGAGCAATTCCTCAGCTCCTGTCCTTGTTCTTGATGAAGTCGATGTTGGCATAGGCGGCCAGACCGGACATGCCGTCGCCAGTCGGCTCAAATCCCTCTCGGAGCATTGTCAGTTGGTAGTTATCACCCATCTGCATCAGATCGCGCGTCTTGCCGACGCTCACATCGCCGTCACCAAATCCTCCGATCGTTCCGGTCGAGCTACTATCAACGTGCAAACTCTCTCCGCTAAAGAATCTAAAAGAGAACTAGAGCGGATGATCGCCCTGACTTCCGACTAATCGCCCCCCTTGATTACTTGTTGAACCGCCACTGAAAACCCAATAGGTTTCTCTTAATGAGCATCTTCGAATCCAAAGTTGCCCGCATTCTCATAGCCTGGCTCCCCTCACCGGCCTATATGTTTATCATAGCATGCGGCAGTATCGGTTTGCTGGGATTGTCGGGGCTTCGCTTTCTCTTTCTGTTGAATTATTACGATAGGATATTTGATGCCGGATGGTCCGACGCCATGCATGGAATGGCGCTGGGAATGCAATTCGATCTTGTCATAGTTCTCTATTCTCTCGCCCCACTTCTGATAGTTCTCCCCTGGATCCCATCCGGTCGTAAATGGATGGGGATAGGAGTGGTTGTCTATGCAACCATCGTTTCATCTCTTATTTTTCTTCTTCAATTGGCTGATATTCGCTATTACAATTACTTCGATTCCCATCTGTCGATCTTTGCGCTGGAATACCTAAATTCCCCCGACGAGATGTGGCATCTCATCTCTACCGAACGGGCATTTGTTCCCTTCATCCTCGTCTGGGCAATCGCCACTATGTTCTCCGTCTATCTGTATATGCGGGTCTGGCGATCGTGCCGGCGACTGGGGCATGAAGCCTCGCCAATTGCGACGCTAATCTTTCAATTGATAGCAATCTCGGCGTCGATTGTCGGTATTCGCGGAGGCCTCACCCTTGCCCCCCTCGACTGGGGATCAGCCTATACCTCATCCAATCATTTTGTAAACCAACTTCCCCTCAATGGCATTTATACTTTGGGAAGAACCCTCACCGAAAAGAATCGCGACCCCCGTATCTCTGTCTTTCCTGAAAACCAACGCTATCCGTTCGTCCCTGACCAAGCGGCGATCGATTCAACCCGAGCCATGATTGCGCAGTCTGGAGACAGCTGGTTAGAGCCTCAGCAATCCCTCAAACGCGTCACGCACCATCGCCTTTCATCATGGGGATTCAAACCAAACGTCGTGATAGTGGTCATGGAATCATGGCCTGCAAAACTGACCGGATCGTTAGGTGACACACGCAATCTCACACCCCACTTCGACAGCCTTGCCGAGAAAGGCATGCTCTTCACACGCTGTTATGCCGGCGGCATTCGCTCGTCGTATGGCCTTGCGGCAATACTTTGCTCCTTCCCCCCTCTGCCGGGACGACCGATCTCCAATCGCTATTCGGCGTCGAATCCGTTCCGTTCCCTTGCTGACATTCTGGACGACCGAGGTTATAGTTCCACATTTTGCTACGGTGGTGATCCCGATTTTGATAACATGCGCGGCTTTTTCACTGGTCACGGATTCGACAAATTTCTTGGCGACACCTATTTTGGCGCCAACGATGAGTTCTCCAAATGGGGTATTCCCGACCACATACTTCTGCCAAAAGTGGCATCCCTGTCAGATTCACTGACGCGGCCATATCTGCTGACCGTATTCACTCTGTCAAATCACGAACCGTGGGACCTTCCCGATTCCTCATTTCAGAGATACTCCGACAATTCCGACTCCAGTAAAGTGTTCAACGAGCTCGTCTATGTCGACCACGCTCTCGGGCAATTTATGAATGGAATGTCGCGCAGGCCTGCCCACGACAGCACCATCTATCTCTTCGTCTCCGATCACTGTCGCTATGAGGGGAGCCGAAGCGCCATGAATCCGGTTAACTGGCATATCCCTCTGCTCATCTATTCACCGGCGCTTTTCTCAAACATACCGATGCGCATCAACACCGCCGTGGGACAAATCGACATACTGCCGAGTTTGATGGAAATTCTTGGCGGAGACTATGAGCACGAATCATGGGGGCGCAATATCTTCGACCCCGCGTCGCAAAGTAGCGCAATAGCATTTCTGAATATCAACAATGTGATCGGCGGATTGTCGGGGGATACGCTGTATTACGAAGTTCTTGGCGGTAATTCCGGCTGGACGAGGGTGTCGACCTCGGAGCATGTCGCTTTGCCTCCTGAGGGGCTTGTGCCTGAATCTTTGGAGCTATTGCGTCGGCGCACCCATCTCTTCATGCAGGCCGCCGAGCAGAAAAGCCTGCCACCGGTCGCGACAGCGAACCAGCAATAGAACCGTAGCGCGGGTTCGCCCTGTACCCGCGCTCGCATCTTAGGGTAGGTCAGGAGCCCCGCGCTCCTGACTCTGAAAGCTCAAAGACGTCAAAACCGCAGGGGTTTTGACCTACTCAAGAACGGGAATTACGCTCTTGCGCACCAGACGCCCTCGTCTGCCGAACGAGGCGTAAAAACGGTCCCGATTACAGCTTCAATTCCCCAACCGCCGCTTCGACCGCCTCAACTATCGAACCATCGCGCACCAGTGAAGTCACAATCTCGATATCGGGATACAGTGGGCGATCATTTATCAAACGTGCCAGCTTCTTGCGAACCACTTTGTACGCCGCCTCGCTCCCGGGGCCAGCCTTGTGGGGACGCCGAAAATCCATTGCCTGCGCCGCCGCCATAATCTGAATCGCGACGACAATCTCGGTATTTCGAATAATATCGGTCAGCTTCATAGCTGATATTGACCCCATGCAGACATGATCCTCCTGATCGGCTGAGACCGAAATCGAATCAACGACGGCCGGATGCGACAAAATCTTGTTTTCTGACACCAAAGCCGCCTGAGTATACTGCGCCACCATCAATCCCGAATTGAGTCCGTTCCCTTCAACAAGAAAATCGGGAAGCCCCGAAAGAACGGGGTTGAGCATTCGATTCGTATGGCGCTCTGCCAGCGACGCAAATTCAGATATAGCAATTGCGAGAAAGTCCTGAACCATTGCCACCGGCTGGCCGTGAAAATTGCCAGCGGCGATATATTCGTCATCTTTGGTAAAGAATAGCGGATTGTCCGAAACGCCGTTGACCTCATGCAGGTGGGTTGTTTCGGCATACTGAATAGTGTCAAGGGTGGGACCGAGAATCTGCGGACAACAGCGAAGGGAGTAGGCGTCCTGCACCTTGCCCTTATTGTGAGCGATCATTTGTGAGCCTTTTATGAGGCGGCGAAGATTTTCCGCCGCAACGATCTGCCCGCGATGATTGCGTATCTGGTGGACGCGCGGATCGAGTCCGGAAACATTCGATGAAATCGAGTCGATCGTCATCCCCGCCCCGATCAGGGCATTCTTGGCAAGGAGAGTTGCCGAATGAAGCGCCAATGCGCCGACGCCAGTCATATGCTGGGTGCCGTTGATAAGACCAAGCCCCTCCTTGTATGACAATCGCACCGGCTTGATCTTCGCGGCTGACATCGCCGCTTTGCCGGACATCATCTTCCCCTTATAAAAGGCGCGCCCCTCCCCCATGACAACTTCAGCCATCATGGCAAGCGGCGAAAGATCCCCCGATGTCCCCAGAGAGCCTTTTTCGTAAATCACCGGATGCACCCCTTTGTTGAGCATAGCAACAAGGGTTTCGACAATGACTGGCCTAACTCCGGAATTGCCGTTGCAAATCATATTCGCCCGAAGAAGGAGACAGGCGCGGCTGTCAGATTCAGGGATGATTTTTCCAACCGAGGCGGCGTGGGAATAGACAATGCGCTTCTGAAGCTCTTCCCCCTGTTCCGGCGAAATCGCAATGCGGGCGAATTCGCCGATGCCGGTGGTGACACCATAAATTGGCACTCCGGCCTTCACTTTTCGTTCAATCACCTGCCGATTGGCCTTGACCGCATTAAGGGCCGTGGGGGCAATAGCGACCTTGGCGCCTCCATGACAGACGGCGTCGATGTTTGCGATGGTGAGTCCTTTTCCGGTCAGCGTGACAGTCTTATTATCCATGATATGTCTACCCTATCTGTTACTCTCAAAGATGAGAATTGGTGTCGTTTATCCTTATCGAAACCTGAAAACGCCCGCTCAGAATGATATTGTCAACCGCCGTAATCATGCGGATATTCCCTCTATGGCAAACTATTCCAAATGGCTTACCGCTCAGACCTTTGTTGCATTCGACACCGAAACAACCGGTATGTGGGCGCCGGTGCACCGGCTAGTCGAAATGGGGGGCGTGCGCTTTACGATAGCCGATGGATTATCTGATTCTTTTTCAGAGTTAATAAACCCTCAGCGGCCCATGCCGCCGGAGGTGATACCGATTCACGGTATTACAGACCAGATGGTCGCAGAGGCCGACACCGCTGACAATGTCCTTCGCCGCTTCGAAAAATTCTGCGGCGACGCGATTCTTATTGCGCACAACGCTCCATTTGACTTGTCGTTTGTCGTGTCCGAACTGGAGCGGTTCGGCAGTCCGCTCTGGTCAAATCCTGTTTTGGATACGGTGGATATAAGCCGAAAGGCGTTCCCCGGTCAAAAAAGCTATTCCTTGCTCGCACTCGCCCAGTCTCTCAAACTGGCGGAATCACAACTGCACCGCGCCCAGGCCGACGCCGATCTGGTGCGGCAGTTATTTCTCAAATCCCTCTTCCTCTTTCAAGGTGTCGATTCACTGGAATCGTTAAAAGGCGCGGCGGATGTCATGACATTCGAAGAAATGCGCCCCCGTCCGGTCTCCCTCTCCCCTGAACAGACCCTTCTTGGTGAGGCTATCGCACATGGAAGCCGGGTGCAGATTCGCTACGCCCGTCCCGATTCGGCGGTAACTTTGAGGATCATACAACCGCGATGGCTTCACTCTCGCCGGTCAACCACCTATCTCACTGCATTTTGTGAAATGGCTCAGGACGAGCGAACTTTTCGCCTCGATAGAATTATTGAAATGAAAGCGGTTTAGGAAGTTCGTGGGTGGCCATCGACTCCCCTCAGCGTGGGCGTCAGACGTCCCGTCTCCCCCTTCTTAATTGATGGTAACCACCGGGACGGCTTGTTGAAAAAGTGGCAAAGTAACGAAATGATGAAAACGCCTCCAGAGCGTGTCGCATCGAGCGCAGTCGAGATGCGTTGTCTTGCAAATAGTTAGCATCCTTCGATAGTAGAAGGGGTCTCGACTGCGCTCGACCCGACACACGCCGAGAGGTTTTTCAACAAGCCCGGGACAGTGGGTTCTTCTCTATCATGCGCTTTCTCAGCGTCGTCCAGTTGTAGGTCGGAGTTCCGAATGAAGCCGAAGGCAGAGTGAGAAACCCAACATTCGTCATTCTTGCTCATTCTTGAGTAGGTCAAAACCCCTGCGGTTTTGACGCTGGCGGATATTTAAGAGTCAGGAGCACAGGGTTCCTGACCTACCCCTAAGGGCTTGTTGAAAAAGTGTGTTTGAGCTAAAGGCTCATTTCTGTCATTCCCGCGGAGGCGGGAATCCATCTTGTCTTCCAAAGAGTTAGGGCTAGACTCCCGCCTTCGCGGGAGTGACATTTGTGAGGGTGCGGGGGAGATTGAAGGTTTTTCAACAGTCCCCTAACTGTAGGTCGGTGTTCCGAGTCCCCGGTTTACCGGGGACGAGAAACCCGACAATGGTGTGTGCATGAGATGCGTGAATCGGCAGATGTCGGGTTTTTCGCTCGTCTTTGCCTCGCTCAGAACACCGACCTACGCAGGAAATGATTCTTGTGGGCGGCAGACGTATCGTCTGCCCCCATCTTAGCAAAATGTAATGTCGGATTATTTTACCAGCACAAGCTTTTTGACAAGCCGTGAAGACGAAGTCGTCAGCCGATAGAAATAGACTCCCGATGGCGCCACACCATTCTGATCGCTATGACCATCCCACTCAACTCTGTGATTCCCCGCCGCGGACGGTTCATCGAGAATCACACGAACACGCTGACCGAGAACATTGAATATCTCTAGTTTCACGTCGGTTCGTCGCGGAAGGTCAAATTCTATGACCGTCGACAGATTGAACGGATTCGGATAATTCTGGTAGAGCACCACAGTTCCCGGAATCGTGAGAGGAGGCCTCTCGCCGACAGCGGTGGTGGCGTCAACCGACAGCCCCCCGATAGCTATTTTCGGCGACCGCCACGAAGAATCGGTCGAAACAAAATGAGAATATGAGATCAACGTCATGGCCGTATCAAGAAGGGCATCACCTGAATTTGCCGAGGATGTAGCCCAGAGCGAAAAATAGATTTTGCTATTGGCAGTAATCGAATCGGCCGCCGCCAATGCGACCAGCGTATGACCGTTATCAAGAGCAAGAGTGGTTGTAAACGAGCCTGCCAAACCAACGACGGAGTCGACTACAACCGAATCGAAGATCACACGCGAGGTATCGTGCGATAGGCGCAAAATCGCTCCGGTCGATGAACTTTCACAATACAGCCATCCATGGACCGGCGCGGTTGACGATGGAGGAAGAACCGTGCTGTCAATGATAACGCTGTCGCCGGTTTCTTCGAAGTAATCCAGAATTACAGTCACCGAGGTATCAATGCCGAAACTTGTATCGGCAAGGACCATCTGTCCAACATACGGTTTCGTCTTGAGAGTCGGCAGATATGAAACAGAAATCGAGTCATTGTCTGTTCCGGAAAGTCGCGAGGGAATCATCCAGGAATCATACGATGTCAACTTCCAGTTCAGCGGCACGGCTCCACTATTTCCCACTACAACAACCGACTCAATGCCGCTCAGGGTCGAGGTGCGAAGGACAATCGAATCGGGAGTTGGCGCAAAGACCGGATAGGTCGAGGCAACGGTGAATTCCACCCAGACCGTGTCAGGGGAACCAATTGCCCCTGTTGATGCGAATATGACCGGCGCAAAGTAGAGCCCGCTTGCAAGACTCTCGGCGCTGGCGCTAATCGTAATTGTTTCCGGGGCTGTCCCTGAATCCGAGGAGAGTACTATCCAGTTAGATGAATCGGTTACAGTGAATAAGAGCGTCCCACTCGTTCCATTTGTGACATCGACCGTGGCGGAGCGGAGGGTGGTCGACGACGGCACACCCGTCAGCCGAATCGTGTCAGTCGAGAGTTCCAAACGCGGTTGCACGATATCAAGTCGGACTGCAACTGTTACCGAGGAATCATGATTCAACGTATCGACAAGCGTTACCAGTCCGGTGTAGCTCCCGTAGTCGAGCGCACCGCCGGAAATTTGAAATGACAAGGTTGCAGGAGTCGTTGCCGTTGACGGCGTGACACTGAGCCACGAAAGGTCTTCCACTACTTTGAATCCAAGTTCATTGTACCCTACTGCCTCAACCGCAACTGATTTGTTCGCCGGATTCGTACCACCCTTATCCATCACAAATGACAAAAGTGACGGATCAACTCCCAATGACGGTGAGTTATAGGTTTGCACCGAGGCATAGATGTCAAAATTCCCATTGCGGTTATCCACCCAGGTCATATAGCGCTTACGTCCATCAATTGCGATATCTGGTTTGAGTTGGGCGCTGTCGGTAAATTCGTGGGCGTTGAAGTTGCTCTCTCTCACGACGCCATCGACGTCGATAACCTGCCCCACCACGTTCCATGATGAGGAGGTGGAATCACCCCAGACAATAGCGACGTTTCCCAGTCGATCTGCGGCAATCGAGGGATCGCGCTGGGCGCGCGAAGTGCCATCCATATTGAGTTGCATATTGGAAGTGACCGCCACCATGTCGGTATCAAGCTTGGCGGCGTAGATATCAGGATTGGATGGATAGACGCCATTGCGCCAGTCGACCCAGACGACGGTAAAATGCCCGCGACCGTCCGTTGCGACATCCGGAAAGGCTTGACGAGCCGTGCCGGCATCGGTGTTTATCTTTGTATTTGTGCCAACTTTGTGGGCAAGAGAATCATACAATTGGGCATAGATATCATAATTTCCGGCGCGCAAGTCGTACCAGACCACCACAAACCAACCATCCGAAGAGGCCGAGACGCGCGGGGCCGCCTGTGAGCTTGTACCGGCATCATCATTTACCTTAAAGTTAGTGCCGACCAGTCCTCCTGAGGCGTTGATTCTCTGTCCGTAGATATCCCAGTTTTGATTTCGGTAATCCGCCCACACAACAACACCCTCTCCCCATGTTGAATATGAAATATCGGGGGTTTCTTTCATCGAATCGGGAAGTTCGTTGGTTAAGTCAATATTGCCTCCGAGGCGGTTTCCCGCCGACGAAAAACGCTGGAGATAGATATCGGGGTCAAAGGGATAGTTGCTATTGCGATAATCTTTCCAGACCAATCCGGCATTCCCTGCAACGTCGATGCCTATCGCAGGTTCGAACTGATATGAACTGTCGTCGTCATTGACTTTGATCTCAGTTCCTATTGGCTGAGCCGAGGAGTCGAAATGCTGGATGTACACATCGCTTGTCACATTGCGCCCGTCGACCCAGGCAATCGCGAATTTTCCGGCGCCATACGCCGCAATTCTCGGACTGTTCTGTTGCGCCGTCCCCCCATCGATATTGACACGAAAATCGGTCGTGTCGGCAATGGCTCCCACTGCGATGATTGTCGCTAAGAGCAACGATGTGGCAAAAAGACGCTTCATATCAGCATATGTGAAGGCAATAAAAATGCCCGCCGTTGAGGGCGGGCATTGAAAGTTCGATAAACATGTCGCAACAGGCTATAATGCAGTCGGTTACGATACTTTTCTGAAGTGGTTCGTGTGACCAGATTCCCTTCTGAGGTGATTCCAATTTGGAAAGCCTTTCCGGAAAGAGCAGGTCATTCATGCCACGTCTTATTTATTTTTCTTTTTATGACGATCAGCGCGTCTTCTTTTTTTGCGCTTATGCGTCTTGATCTTCATCTTTTTGCGCTTTTTGCCGCTCGGCACGTAGGTACTCCTTAATCGTTATCTCGCTGAGTTACAGCGATTGCTTTGTAATCATCGTCTTGAATTCATTTGACGGCTTGAAGACCGGCACCTTTCGATCGGGTACGGGGACCACGTCTCCAGTGCGGGGATTGCGCGCCTTGCGGGCTTTGCGCAATTTGATCTTGAATGTTCCGAACCCGCGAATTTCGATATTGTGCCCTGTCTCCAGAGCTTTTCTGACCGAGTCAAGAAACGTGTCGACAACCACCGCCACGTCAGTACGAGTCAGTCCTGTCTTCTCGGCGACCTTTTCAACAAGATCCGCTTTAGTCACAACATCCTCCCTCAGCAAGAATGTTCGCCACTCTGTAATTTACCATAATTCGTTCCTGTCTCCCGACTCACCCCAATCGGGGCCGTTTTCGAGTCATAACCCATTGTGATTGGTAAAGATAGGGTCAACAAACAGGAACGCAAATGAAAAATAGCGTATTTGAGGGAGTTTTTTCGTCTATCTGCAGGCTATTTGTAGAGATAGAGGATTTGGGGGCCGAAATTTTCGACCGATGTGCCCGTTATCCGGTCGATGGCCGCACCGGCGTCGCCGGTCAAAAGGTCCCACAGCGAGAGTATCCGCTTGCGTTCATACTGGCGCACAATCCGAGCGTCTTCGACATTACCCAAATCAGCGGCCATATTGACGGCTTCCTCCAGCCCGCCAAGCGTGTCGACCAAGCCGAGGTTGTAGGCCATCAAGCCGGTAAAAATAGAGCCGTCGGCCAGCGGGTAGACCTCATCACGCTCTTTCTCACGAGCCGTGGCCACGACCTCAACGAATTGCTCGTAAGAATCCATCACGACTGCCCTCAGCATTGAGGCTTCTTTTTCGGTCATGTCGCGGGCATAAGAACCAACATCTTTCAGGTCCCCCGATTTTATAACTTCGGTGCCGATGCCAATCTTGTCGAGGAGGTCTTTGGCGGTGTGAAACTGAAAGATCACGCCAATCGAACCGGTAATTGTCCCGGGGTTGGCGACGATCTTGTCCCCTCCACAGGCGATATAGTAGCCGCCTGAGGCCGCCACCGACGCCATTGACACGACCACTGGCTTTTCTTCACGGGCGCGACGCACGGCGTCATAGACTTCTTGCGATATCGAGACACCGCCACCGGGTGAGTTGACGTGAAGGACAATCGCCTTCACCGCTGAATACTCAGCCCAATGATCAAGCTGTTTGATCACAGAACGTCCGAGACTTTCGTCAATGGCGCCGCTGACTTCAACCACGGCGATGTTGCCGGTTCCGGTCGCAATGTCCATGTCGCCCGAACCGAGAAATCCGATAAACATCAGGCCTATGAACCCGAAGGCGGACAGGAAGACAAATGCGATAATCGCTCCTATGACATAATCTCGGCGTGTAGCCATCTGTAATTCTTTCTACTGGTTATATATCTTCAACTGTTTGCCGACTTCGAGCGCATCGGGATTGTCCACTTTGTTCTCGGAAAGGATGCGCGCAATGGTGGTGCCATATTTGCGGGCGATTCGGCTCAGGGTGTCTCCGGCCTCAACAAGATGGATGACATAACTGGCGGTTTCGGAGCCTGCCACTATCAACGACTGGCCGGGATAGATTCGTGAATTGGAACTCAGTCCATTCCATTCCCTGATCTTCGATGCCGACGTGCCATGCTTGCGGGCCACTTCCCAGATGGAATCGCCGGAGCGCACCTTGTATGTTCCGTTGCCATCCTTCGATGACGATTCCTTTGAAGGCGATTCTGCAGGCTTTGACTTTTCGGTAGCGGCCAGAACCGGCCGCTCATCGCTCTCTTTGCCGTTCTTGTTACTGCCGGGGATTTTCAGTTTCTGCCCGACATAAATCCTGGCGCTGGCCTCCATGTAATTGATACGGCGAAGGGCATCCACTGATGTTTTGAAGCCCTGGGCGATATTCCAGAGGTTGTCGCCGTTACGCACCGTATAGAGGTTCCCCTTGGAGGCATATTCGCGATTTGAGCGATCTGTCTGGGAGGCAAATTCTTTGTCATTTGGAACCGGCACGATGAGTTCGCGACCGGCGCGGATCTTGGTTGATTTCTTTAGATTGTTCGCCTCAAGAATGGCGTATTGTGAAACGCCATAGCGCGAGGCGATTGACCCGACCGTTTCCCCCTTCTTCACCGTATGTCGCGCCCATGTCGCTTCGGCGGGAGACGGGAGTTCATCGTACACCGCAAGAAACTTCTCGCGCTGGCCGCGCGGAACCTTGAGGACATAGTCCTTGATATTCGGAGGGGTGTACTTCCGGAGCAGTTCGGGGTTCAGCGTCTGAATCTCCTCGACCGTACAATCAAGGCTTTTGGCAATCGCGGATAGCTCGATGGGCTTGTCGATCATGACTTCATCCCACAGAATCTCTGCCTCGTACTCGTCAATACGGAATCCGTATTTCTCGGGGTTTTTCGCGATGATAGCCGCCGCCATGATAAGCGGGACATAATCCATCGTCTGCTTCTTAAGTTTCAGCTTCCAGAAGTCCTCAGTTCTCATACTCTTCATGGTGCGCCTGACGCGCCCCGGTCCGCCATTGTAGGCGGCCATCGCCAGTTCCCAGTCGCCAAATTCGTTGTATAGGTCGCGGAGATACCGCGCCGCAGCATGGGTTGCCTTAATCGGATCTTTGCGCTCATCCATCCACCAGTTACGATTTAACCCATACATGCGTCCGGTGGCGGCCATGAATTGCCATAGTCCCATAGCGCGCGCCCAGGAATAAGCGTGCGGGTTAAACCCGGATTCGACCATGCAGAGATAAACCAGATCTTCCGGCAGACCGTACTGCTTCAATACCTGCTTCATCATCGGCGTGTATCGCTTGGATCGGGTGAGAAACCGGGTGTAGGCCTCACGCGCCCCCTTCTGGTAGTAGACAATTGATTTCCTGACACGATCGTTCATGACTATTGGCAGGTCGAACGATGGCTGGGCAATGTCGCCCGCTTCCACTTTTATCGTGTCGCTACCCATGCGGTCGGCCATCTCTTCGAATCGCTCGAGTATCACCGACGACGACACCTCCTCGCGAAGGTCGCCCAGCGAACGAAGAGAGACGCGATAATCGGAGACGATATTTTCCAAAATTGAGCTATACTTGGAAGCTTCCGGGGAAGAGGTAGAATCCTCCGCCTCAATATCGAGATTGGCGAGTATCTTCAGGGCCTTCTCAAAATAGTACTGGGCCTCTTCCCAGCTGGCCTCGCGGTTGGCGGTAACGCCCATAGCATGGTATTCCTCGGCTAGCTCCATTACACGCCAGACATCGTCATCGACGGCTGTCGACGAGTCATCAGATTCATTCAGAAAGAACGCATCCAGCTCATCATCGGTCGGACTCGCCTGATAGCGTATGATCGAGGTGTCCCCCAAATCGCCGGGATTGGCTTTCCCTGGGTCGGGCCGTCCCGCCTTCCGGTTAGCCGAAGCTTTGGCGTTTGCGGGGCCAGAAGCGGTCGCCGTATTATCCTTCGAGTCTGGTGTCGTCGATGGATGGGGGACTGCCGTCGTATCGGTCTGGGCAACCGCGCGGTCACCAGACACCTGGGGCGGCCTAAGAGCAGATTTTCCCCCACAACCCGAAAGCACAACCATCATCGCGACAGCCAGGCCGGTTGAAAACAGAAGAATCCACACTTTGAGTTCCTGCGTTTTGCGCATAGGCTCAATCCTCTCGTTTGAAATGGTTACCTCAATATTATCGGCGTTCTTACACGACGCCTTTACCCGGAGTTTTTGGTAACCCGTTGGTATATAACAGAAAACAAGATCGGCGTCAATTCCGGGTGTCGAGTGCCCGCTTGAGGCGGGTCAGATCCTCCAAAAGGACTACTTTCAGAGCCATCTTGTCTACAAAAAAGTCCATGTCTTGCTGGGCCTTGAACCAGGTCACCTGACGCTTAGCATATCGGCGAGTGTTCATCCTTATTGTATTCAAACTCTGTTCAAGAGTTGCACAGCCGTCGAGATAATCGAGTAGCTCGCTGTACCCAATTACCGCAGAACTGCGTACAGCCGGTGCAAGGCCGTTCGTGGAAAGAGCCTGAACCTCGGCGAGAAAGCCCTCATCCATATACCTGTCAACGCGCTGGTTAATCCATGAGTACAACATCTCCCTATGAGGTTGCAAGACGCGTGCCACAAACTGGAATCTGCTCTTTTGGTGCACACTCGCCTGCAAAAGATGACGGCGGGTCATGCCGGTGGCGATGTTGATTTCGAGGGCACGGACGACTCTGATCAGATTCGAGGGATGTATCTCGGCGGCAGATTCCGGGTCAAGTTCAGCCAAACGCTTGTGTAACGATTCGGGACCGTCTGTCCTGGCATCTCGCTCCAGTTGAATGCGAATCGCGGGGTCGGGTTTGTCGGTCGCGACAATGCCATGCATCAGCGCTTTGATGTACAACCCCGTCCCGCCGACCACAATCGGCAGTTTCCCCCTCGAAAGGATGCTGTCGATAGCCGTGTCGGCGTCGTTGATGAATCGAAAGGCGCTGTACCTCTCCCCCGGCTCGATCAGATCGATGCAGTGGGTTGGAGCTATTTCCTGCTGTTGTCGGGAAGGCTTCGCGGTCCCAATATCGAGATAGCGGACAACCTGAGCCGAATCGGCTGAGACAATTTCTATGGGAAATTCTTCGGCAAGCGCGATGGCCGTGGCGCTTTTACCTGAGGCAGTGGGGCCGCAAATGACTGGGATTAGAATATCAGACACGGCCAAATTGCTTATCGAGATCGGCGCGGGTGATGCGCACAAATGTCGGCCGACCGTGGGGACAACAATAACGTGTCTCGCATTTCAGCAGTCGCTCGACAAGATGAACCGCCTCGGCCTCGTTGAGGCGGTCGCCGCGCATAACCGCCGAACGGCAGGCAACGCTTTGCGCCACGGCCTTCTTCATATCGTAACCGGTCTTTTTGAGAGACTGGATATCATCGAGCATGCGGGTAAAAAGCCGCTCCGGAGATTTTTTCACCATGATGAGCGGGATGGCTTCAATATTGACCATTCTTCCCCCGAAATGCGAAACCTGAAAGCCGGACTGATTCAAAAGCTCAGTCGCCTCGTGAAAGACGCCAATCAATTCCGGCGACAGCTCGATCTGTACTGGAAAGAGCATCTGTTGCGATGTTCCCCCCTGCGCATCGAGAGAGCGAAGGACTTCCTCGAATAGCACCCGTTCATGCGCGGTGTGCTGGTCAACAAGGTAGAGGTCTCCTTCGGCCTGCATAATCAGATAGAGATCGGCGAACCGTCCGATGAAAAGAACTCGCGAAAGGGCATCACTTGCGCCGGGAGAAGTATGAGCTTCCGTATCTTTTCTTTCGGTGACAATCTCGCCGGTCGAGCGATCGACAAGGATAAACTCGGATGCTGTCTTCTGTGGAGCCATCAGTTCCGCCACCAGCTGACGGCTTTCGCCGACCGTGGGGGATTTCATGGTAAGAGAGTGATATTCCCTGACACCGCTTTGAAACGGAGGCATAGCTTCCGCACTGCCCGGTGATTGCGCCGATGCATCCATTCGCGCCGGAGTCAGAATCGGAACAATAGTATCGGTGCGAAGGGCGCCCTTCACGAGGCGATAGACGGCATCGTGGATCTCTCGTTCCTGCGCGAGACGAACCTCGGTCTTGTTGGGATGAACATTGGCGTCGACTTCGGCGGGGTCGATGGTCAATAGAAGAACTCCGACCGGAAAGGTGCCGCGAACAAGAAGTTCCCCGTAGGCCGAAGCAAGGGCATGTGAAATGAGAGGCGACTGAATAAAACGATTGTTGATGAAGATGTACTGGCCGTTGCGATTCCCCTGAGCGGTATCCGGGGCGCCAATATAGCCCGTAAGTGATAGCGGTCCCTGTTGCCCCTGCACCATCACGAATCTTTTTTTGTGGCCAAGCAATTCGCGGGCGCGTGATTCGAGGCTTTGATTCGGCGGAAGGGCAAACACCTGCTTATTGTTGACGAGGTAGGTGAAACCGACATCGCATCGTCCGAATGCCAGCGCCGTCGCGAGACGAGATATATAACGCCCTTCGGTTGTTTCGGTACGAAGAAATTTTCGTCTGGCGGGGGTGTTGAAGAAAAGATTCTCAACATCGATAGTCGTTCCCGGCTGAGCCGCCACCGGCTTTTTCGACTGGAGAACTCCTCCCTCGATGAGTATCTCGGTGCCCGACTGCGAGTCGTGAAGCCGTGAGACCATGCGAAGCCGCGACACCGAGGCGATGGCCGGAAGGGCCTCGCCGCGGAACCCATAGCTCGACAGCTCATTCAAATCCGAGAAAGTCGCGATCTTGGAGGTGGCGTGACGGGAAAAGGCAATCTCGATCTGATCTTCGTCGATGCCGCATCCATTGTCAACAATACGAATCAGCTTTGCGCCCGATTGCTCGACCGCGATGATAATTTTGTCGGCGCCAGCGTCGAGAGAGTTTTCTACTAGCTCTTTCACGACCGAGGCCGGACGCTCGACCACCTCCCCCGCCGCAATCTTGTTTATAACATTCTTGGGCAGAGGGCGAATGAATCGCTTGGTCAGTTTGTCGTCAGGGGTGGTCGAAGATATCGTCACGAGAGTTTGTCCTTGAGTTCTTTGAGTATTGTAAGGGCGTCGAGAGGGGTGGTGGCGTCAACGTCGATTGCTCTAAGCAGTGCTTCCACCGCCGACGTCTGCGGCTCAAAGAGAGAACTTTGGGCCTTCTGCTTGTAGGCGGTTTTTCCCAGTTCCCCCTTGGCGAATTTCCCTGATTCCAGGAGATGCAGAATCTGTTTGGCTCGCTGGAGAGATTTACGCGGAAGACCGGCCATGCGAGCGACTTCGATGCCATAGGAATCGTCGCATCCCCCGGGAACGATCTGGTGGAGAAACAGAACGGAGTCTTCGAGCTTCCGCACCGCTACCTGAAAATTGTGGATATGAGGATATAGCGTGGCCATGCCGGTCAGTTCGTGATAGTGGGTGGCAAAGACGGTTCGGCATTTGTTGTGGTCGTTGATATACTCAACCACCGACCATGCCACCGAAAGGCCATCAAAGGTGGAGGTCCCTCGTCCGACTTCATCCAGAAGCACCAACGATTGATTGGTAGCGTTGTTGAGAATGTTGGCGGTCTCGACCATCTCGACAAGAAATGTCGACTGCCCTCCGGCGAGATTGTCGATGGCACCAACGCGGGTAAAGACCCGGTCGACAAGTCCAATCGCCGCCGATTCCGCCGGCACGAATGAACCAATATGGGCGAGAATGACGATCAATCCAATCTGGCGCAGGTATGTGGATTTACCCGACATATTGGGGCCGGTAAGAATCGCGATACGGCGATCGTCGCTGTGAAGATCGACGTCGTTCGACACGAATTCTCCCGCCTGCAGAACCGATTCGATGACGGAATGCCGTCCGCCTTTTATTATCAAGCGGCCGTCTTCGTATAATTCCGGACGGACATAGCCGCGCGAGACGGCCACTTCGGCAAGGCCTGACACCAGATCGATCTCGGCGAGAAGTTCAGCCGTCAGAGACAAACTTGCAATCTGGTGGGTGATCTCGGCAACCAGTTTATCGTACAGTTCCCCTTCGAGTTTGAAAATCTTTTCCTCGGCGCCAAGGATAAGGTCTTCTTTTTCCTTCAGTTCCGACGTGATATATCGCTCGGCATTGACAAGAGTCTGCTTGCGGATATAGTCCTGAGGCACAAGTGAGGCATTGGCGCGGGTGATTTCGATATAGTAGCCAAAGATATTGTTGAACCCAACCTTGAGTGACGAAATTCCGGTGCGCTCTCGTTCTTTGGCCTGAAGGGATGCGATAAAAAATCTGGCATCGCGGATGGAATCATTGAGGGCGTCCAGGTCGGCGGAATATCCCTCACGGATGATTCCTCCACCGTTGGTTGCGAGAGGTGGCTCGTTTGTCAGAGCGGTTCGGATTGTCGCGGCGATTGAAGCGCAGTCAGGGAGGGACGAGCCCAATGCTGAAAGATGCGGGGAGTGGCTCTCGCGCAGAGTGGTTTTCAGTTTCAGGGCCAGCTCGACCGACCAGGCGATGCTCACCGCCTGACGGGGGTTCAGACGGGCGATACCCAGTCGTCCGACCAGCTTTTCCAAATCGGGAAGGGATTTGGTTAGTTCACGGATTGAGAAAGCCAGATCGCGACGAGTGACGAGTTCGGCGACGCCGGTGAGCCGCCGTTCGATACGGGCTTTGGTTTTGAACGGACGAAGAAGCGAGGAGTGGAGCCGTCGTGCACCGGCTGGCGTTGCACACTGGTTAATGATTGAGAAGAGGGTGTATTGCTCGTCGCCCGTCGACGTCGAACGCACCAGCTCGAGATTTCGCACGGTGGCATAATCAAGAGTCATGAAATCATCGTCATGAAAACGGCTTAATTTCTGAATATGGGCCAACTGCTGACGATAATTCTCTTTTAGATAGCGAAAAATCGCTCCTGCCGCGGATACTCCCTGACGGCACCCTGCGACCCCGAATCCATCAAGGGTGGTGGTTCCAAAATGAGTTGACAAATCGCGTTCGGCGGAGGAGTGATCAAAATTCCAGGAATCAAAAGATGTAATTTGTTTGGCGCCATTAGTGAATCCGAATCCTCTTGTGAGCATGTCGCGATCCGCGTCGGATGGCCAGAGAATCTCAGATGGCTCTATAAGGCGAAGTCGCCCAAGTATGGCGTCACTCTCCCCTTCGTCGACAAGAAACTCGCCGGTCGACAGATCGAGAGCCGCGACACCGAGGGATTTGCCAGATTTCGGCGACAGCGCCGCCAGCCAGCGCGTTCCGGTTTGTCGCTCGGCAGAATCAACAGTTGCGGTACCAGGGGTCATGATCTCGGTTATTTCCCGCTTCACCACGCCCTTAGCTTCCTTTGGATTTTCCACCTGTTCGACGATGACCACTTTCTCCCCTATCGTCATCAGGCGTGACAAGTATTTCTCAACCGCATGGTAGGGAACACCCGCCAGAGGAATATTATCGCCTCGCGAAGTGAGGGCGATACCGAGAAGGGACGCCCCTTTGACAGCATCATCGCCGAACATCTCATAGAAGTCCCCCATCCGGAAAAAGACCAGTTTGTCGGGATGTTTCGATTTGACGGCATGGTATTGCCGCATGGCCGGGGTGTGGGAATCGTGACCGGCAGATTTCGGACTCATCGCGCCACCACCTGAAAAGATTCATTGTGATTTTCCTCAAGCATGGTCTTGGTCCTGAGGGCTTCGTGGTACTCCGAAAAATGGCCGACATAGACAACATTGTACATCACATTCGAGATTCGCTTTTTTACAACCTCAACCGGCAGTTTGTACTTTCGAAACTGTTCCGCCCCACGCTCGGCGTTTTCCGGATTGGAGAAGACCCCGACCTGCACCGAATAGTAGGTGCCGGTCACCTTTTCGGCTTTGCTCTCGGTTGCAGACGGCTCTTCTATCTCAGAGAGACGATCGACTATTTCGTCGGTTCCCACGGCATTGGGGTATCCGTCACGGAGAAGGTTGAAATAGTGAGCGGCCTTTTCGGTCTCTTTTTTTGAGATCGATTCTCTCGCCAAAAGATAGAGCGCTATTGGCACCCCTTCCCCTTTGGACTCTTTTGTCAGGTTTTTCAGCACTTTGGATGCTCCCACCGCTTTTCCGGCAAGTAGCATAGTGCGGGCTTTGTCAATTTGCCACCACTGCGACAGATCGGCGCCGCGACTTTCGATCAGGCCAGCGTCAATAATTTTCAAGGACGAATCAAAAAGTTGATCCCTCTCAAGGAATGCGGCATGGATGCGCAGGGTGTTGAGAGAGACATTTGAAATGGAAGCCTCTTCCTGATCCGTTGACGCCGAAGAACTCTGAAGCGAGTCTCCTGTCAGAAGGCGGTATTCAGTAATTCGTGCCCAAGCCTCTTCTTTGAGGCTCGCCTCAAGGCCAAGACTGATGGCGTCGTTCAACAGCCGAATGGATTCATCCGCCGACTCCGCCAGAATTCCCTCCCAGTAGGCCTGCTCCGCCCTCCCTATCGCCTCAGTAGTGACCAGTGAGTCAAGCGCCTGTCCGGCTCGTTCGAAGTCTCCATTGGCAAGAGCGTCGGCAATGGCATTGCCCCAGCAGGGCACGCTGACGAATAGCAGTAAAATGGCGAATACGATTGTTGCTTTGGCTTTCAATAGTTGTCTCCAGAATGGAAAGAAACAGCAGAAATGGCATCTGAGTCAACTGGCGATAAGGATGAAGATTCGGTGAAAAAACGGGATGAAAGTGTCAGCGGATTTCGACCGGCTGAGAGGGAGTATGCGGCGAGCGACTGGCCCGACGGCGTTTTCCCCAGTGCTGTTCCAGATCGCGGAACAGAGTCTCGAGCTTTTTGCGGTCACCACGTTCGAGGTAGAGACGGACAAGGCCAGTGATGGCGCGAACATTGTCGGGCTGGTCTTCCACGACCTGCGCGTAGACATCGGTCGCCCCCATCAGGTCCCCCTTCTTGGCATAGATGTCCGCGAGAGTCATGCGGGCCTCGACATTACGGGGATCAGACTGAATGATCTTTTCGCATATTTCGACCAGCTCGCCGAATCGCCCAAGATCAAACAGGCTGTTTTTCAGGCGGTCGATGACCTGATGCCCTTCCTGCGGGACAGTCTCAATAAGCTTAGTCCAGAATGTTACGGCATCTTCGAAACGGCGCTCCTCGGCGTAGGCATCACCGATTGAAATGTAGGGCGTGACAAAGGCGGGATCGTACCCGATAGCCTCTTTGTATTGCACTCGCGCCTTGTGGTATTCTTTCTTCTTGTGAAGCTCCTGCCCCATTTGATATTTGAACCACGCCAGCGGCTTCCGCGACTTGGTTCCTTCGGCTTTCAGTATGGCGCTGGCGGTCTCAAAGGCTTCTTCCCACTTGCAGGCGTCCTGTTGAATCTTAAGAAGAGTCCTCAACGCCCCTTGCTCATTGGTATCAAGAGAGCGAAGTTCGGTCAGAGAGGCCTCGGCGAGATCGACATTCTTGAGGGCGCCATAATCAAGGGCAAGCTGGCGAAGAATGGCCGATTTTTCGGTACTCGAAAGACGGCCGCGCAGAGTAAGATCTTTGTGAATCTGAAGGGCACGTTCGGGTTTGTTGTTCTCACGGAGTATCTGGCCGATTCGCAGGTAAGCGTCAATGTTGGTTGTATCCTCGGCCACCACCTGACGTAATTTGCTGAAAGCCGCCTCCTGCCGACCGTCGAGCAGATCTCTGAGAGCCTCGACATAGAGGGTAGAGTCGTTCTTTTGAGGCGGGCGAACATAGCGGTCGTAGAGCAGATAGACCACGGCCGAGCCGCACAACATCAGAATAAATGCCAGAAGATATTCAGCCATCAGAACGCTTCCCGTGTATCATCAGCCGGTTCAAAAGTCGTCGTCACCTGTTTCTTGAACATATCGGCAGAATCTTCAATTGGTCTATTGCGAAGCACCGACGCCTCCCCTTCAAGGGCGCGGATGCGGGCTTTTAGTTCTCGGGTGGTCATCGACAGATGGATATAGACCGAGGCGAACAAGACCATCGAAAAGAGCACTCCAGCCACGAACGCCCAAAAAACAACGGTCACGAGGGGGACATCGAGGTAATCGGC
>ERZ1292633.1488-Hain-H41-02um-R1-1488-length-25281-cov-7_pt1 | contig 25281 bp, 12 predicted proteins | sample MGYA00564406_ERZ1292633 | MGnify/ENA primary metagenome ERZ1292633 (study PRJEB36523, sample SAMEA6512639) | groundwater metagenome | collected 2019-01-08 | study: AquaDiva: Metagenomics assemblies of 32 groundwater samples | reverse complement strand
TGTAGAACAGCTGCGTCTCTTGTCGGCGGCCGAAGTCGAAGATGCTCGCCCCCTCGGTGAAGAACGGGCGACGTTCGGGAAGGAAGAGCGGAAAACGCGTGAAGTTGATCACTTGCCGGTCGACGTCGGCCTGCGCGAAATCGGCATTGGTGGCGAGGTCGAGCGTCAGCTCGCGCGATGGCGCGAGCTTCGCATCCATGCCAAAGGTGCCCTTGAGCCCGGCGTTGGCCGTCTTGTCGAACGTGCCATCGGCATTGTAGTCGCGACTCAGGCTGTTCCCGGTCGCGGCGGTGTATGGCCGCAATTCGGCGGTGGCTCGCGGCGGCAAGTCGACAAAGCCTTCCACGACGTCGGCGCGCTCGAGGAACTTGATCCCCTCAGTGCGTCGCCACGCTCGCCACAGCACATCCTCATTCTTGCGGCGAATCACCCGCCGCAGGTTCACGTCCCACGCTGTGCTGCTGGCACGGTAACGAAGTGTCTGCCACGGGATGAACACCTCGGCCACCCAACCGTCGCTGGTGAGGTGGGCGCGCGCATCCCACACTGCATCCCAGTCGGAGTTCTCGCTTTCGAACGACACGATCTCGGCGTCCGCCATTGCGCCATTCGGGTTCACGGCGAACAGGAACCCTGTGCGCTTGTCCTGCAGCGGCGACACCATGAGCTGCACTGCGTCGTCCGTATCGAAGTCCGTGTCACGCCGCAGTTGCGCGTGCAGCACCCGCCCCGGCTCACGGTCATACGCGTGGATGCCGATCCACAGCCCGTCGCCCGTCGAGAGAAAACGCACCACCGTCCGTTCGGTGGCGGCATCCCCCTCACTCGGATCGCGCTGTCGGAAGTCGTCGATGCTGTCGGCACGCTGCCATGCAGATTCGTCGAGCTTGCCGTCGAGTTGCAGGCGGTCGCGCGTGGCATGCACGCGGGGAGCCTGGGCGGCAGCGATGTTCGCCGTGCAGAAGAGGATGGGGGCGAGAAATCGAGTGCACATCATGCCACATATTACGGAACCAGGGAGGACTTCGTTGCAGTCGTCCCTTCGTGCCCCTTCGTGTGCTTCGCGCCTTCGTGGTGTGCAGTACGAGCTACCGCACCACCACGAACCGAACCGCGTCCGACGCCTGCCCTGCCCGATCAATCGCCGTGATGACCAGGCGGTCCGGAAGCAGTCCTTCCCCGTTCGGCACGATGTGCTCATCGCACGCGCATCGCGCCACCAGCCGGCTTCCCCAGACACCCCCCGTGCGGGTCTGCAACAGGTACCAGCGTGCCACCTGCCTGGCCGGCATCGTCATTGTCACCGTGAGGCCTCCCGAGGCCGCGTTCTTCTTCACGCGTACCGAGGGCGCCGAGGGCAGCGTCTTTGCCAGCCATGGCGATGGGGGCACCAATGCCACGTCGCCGTACACTCGCTCGACGAGGCGAGATGCCACGCCGCCCTGGTCGGTGAGGAACGCCTTCATCGAGAAATGCACGGCCCCCGTGGCATTCGGGTTGGCGCGCGCACTGTCCACCTGCGCCACGATTTCGTCAGCCACCCAGGGATTGTTGGCACTCAATCCGTTGCCCGCTGGTGTCACCGCCCTTACCCGGCTCGTGTACAACCCCGGCCAGAGGTGGCGTCCGATCGTGTTCTGCTCGCCCCACCACTTGAGCAGCACCGGGAAGCTCTGCTCCGCCTTGCCGATGTTCCAGTAGAGCTGCGGCGTGAAGTAGTCCACCCACCCCTTCTCCCACCACAACTTCGAGTCGGCGTACAGTTGCTCGTACGCATCGAATCCCTTGATCTGCTCCGGGTACCCCGGGCGCCAGATCCCGAACGGCGAGATGCCGAACTTCACCCACGACTTGGCGAGATGGATCTTCTCGTCGAGTTGCCGAACGAGCTTGTTCACGTTCTCGCGGCGCCAATCGTCGCGCGACAACTTGCCACCTGCCTTCACGTATTTCCTGAAACTGCGGTCGTCCAGAAACTCCGTCGTTCCACGCGTCGTCTTTTCCTTGTATGGATAGAAATAGTCGTCCAGGTGCACACCATCGATGTCGTATCGCTTCACGACATCCAGCACCACGCGCAGCGTGCGCGCGCGCACCGTACTCTCGCCCGGATCCATCCAGAGGTGCGTGCCGTACTTCTTCACCAGCGCTGGTGACGTGTTGGCGATATGGCGCCTGGACAGTGGCCCAGTGGCGCTGGGGTGACGGGCGCGGTACGGATTGAACCACGCGTGCAACTCGAGTCCGCGCAGGTGCGCCTGTTCCACGGCGTAAGCCAGGGGATCCCACGCCGGCACCGGCGCGCGTCCCTGCCGGCCGGTGAGGTACTCCGACCACGGTTCGATGCTGCTCTTGTACAAGGCATCCGCTGCCGGACGCACCTGCAGGATCACGGCATTCAAGTGCGCGACTTGCGCGCGATCGAGGATTGTCAGGAGCTCGGCTTTCTGCTCGCTCGCTGGCAGCCCGGGCTTCGACGGCCAGTCGATGTTCGACACCGACGCCACCCACACACCACGGAACTCGCGAAGCAGTTGGGGTGCGTAACAGGTGGTGTCGGCGTTATCGCAGGCCACGGTTGCAGGTGGCGGCACTGTCGGTGCGCGACGAGCCGTGGCGGACTTGGGAGCCTGCGCCGCGAGCGGCAGTGCCAGGACGAACACGATCAATGCTGAATTTCGCATGAATGAAGGTAATGCCACCCTCTTCATTGTCGTACACGCTACTCACCTGCCCTCCGCGGAAGACTGGTCCTCCACGTGCCGAAGCTGGATGTTTATCCGGCGTTGCACCACATCGAACGCCCTGCTTCCTTCTTTGGTGCCCCACTGACAATGATCATTCGACGTTCGCTTTTCTTCCTGAGTGCCGTCGTGTTTGCTCTCGCGTCGTGCACCCGCGCTCCCTCCGGCGGCGTCTCTCCCGCGCATGTGCGCGTCGGCCCGCCTCACGGATCGCTCGTGGCGGTCGGCGGCGGCAACCTGGGACCTGAGATTCTCCGCCGATTCGTCGAACTCGCCGGCGGTGCCGATGCTCCCATCCTGGTCATCCCCACCGCCGGCGAAGACTCCGTCTTCCCCGCCGACTGGAACGGACTCAATGGGTTGAAGGCCGCGGGCGCCACCAATCTCGCGGTCCTGCACACCGGAGATCGCCGGCTTGCCGAAAGCGATTCCTTTGTCGCTCCCATTCGTTCGGCGCGCGGAGTCTGGTTTCCCGGTGGTCGACAGTGGCGCCTGGTGGACTCGTACCTCGGCACGCAGACCGAGACGGAATTGCACGCCGTGCTCGCGCGAGGCGGCGTCATTGGTGGCACGTCGGCGGGCGCGTTGATCCTCGCCAGCTACATGGTGCGAGGTGCGCGCGAGGGAAACGCCCAGATGATGGCGAAAGGCTACGAACAGGGTTTCGGGTTCCTGCGGCGCGCCGCCATCGACCAGCACGTCGTAACCCGTAACCGGCAGGATGACCTGCAGCAGGTCCTTAGCTCACACCCCGACCTGCTGGGCATAGGCCTCGATGAAGGCACCGCACTCGTGGTACAGGGCGACCACGGCGAGATCATCGGCCGCGACAAGGCCTTCGTGCACAACGGTCGCGACGCCACTGATCCCGGCTTTCCGTATCGCGTGCTCCTTCCTGGAGATCGCTTCGATCTCTCCCCGCGCCGCGTCATCTCGCGCGCTGCCGATGGCGGTCCGCTGAGCGAAGAATTCGTCGACTCGCTCTTCGCCGACTTCAACACGCCCGCTGCCCCGGGCGCCGCCGTGCTCGTAGCCATGGACGGCAAGATCCTAGTGAGCAAGGGGTACGGTCTCGCCGATCTCGAGGCGCGATCGCCGGTGACGCCACACACGAATTTTCGCCTCGCGTCGGTCACCAAGCAGTTCACCGCGATGGCGACCATGCTCCTCGTGCAGGACGGGAAGCTGCGACTCGACGAGTCGCTCACCGACGTCTTCCCGGAGTTTCCGGCGTACGGCCGCCGCGTCACCGTTCGCCATTTGCTGACGCACACCAGCGGTCTGCAGGACTACGAGGGCTTCGTCCCTGACTCCCAGGTCACGCAGGTGCTCGACTCTGACGTGCTCAAGCGGATGATGTCGCTCGACTCAACCTATTTCGCGCCGGGCGCGAAGTTCCGCTACAGCAACTCGGGCTTCGCGGTGCTCGCCATGATCGTCGAGAAGCGATCGGGCACACGTTTCGCGGACTTCCTCAAGGCACGCATCTTCAACCGCGTAGGAATGCCGTGGACGCTCGCTCGCGAAGAGGGCCGTGCCCCCGTGCAACGACGCGCCTTCGGGCATTCCCGCCGCGATGGCGCGTGGAAGCGCACCGACCAGAGCAGCACCAGCGCGGTGCTTGGCGACGGCGGCATCTACTCGTCGGTCTCCGAGCTCTACCGTTGGAGTCGCGCCCTCGAGACGCGCGAATTGCTCGCCGACTCCCTTCGAGCCCTCATCTTCCAGCGCGGCAGCAAGTCCGACAGCACGGGCGTGGATTACGGCTTTGGCTGGTATCTCGAATCAAGTCACTCTCTCCCCCGTACTCGCCACACTGGATCCAGCGTCGGATTCAGGAACGCCATCATCCGCTATCCGACACTTGGCGCCACGATCATCGTGCTCACCAACCGCTCGAATGCCAACGCCGGTGCGCTCGCCGAGAAGATCGCCGAACGACTCACGACGGTTACCCGCGATCCGCGATGGACAGTGCAGCAGAGCGGTGCCACGGCGTCATTCCGCGGGTTCAGCGCCGTGAGCGACCTTGTGGCGTGGGCGGGCGGCAGCCGCGGCATGGTGCTCCGCACCACGAACGGCGGTGCACGCTGGGAACCGGTGCCGGTTCCCGGCGCCGAGTCACTGGACTTCCGCGACGTCCAGGGCGTCAGTGCCAGCATCGCGTTCGCGATGAGCGCAGGCCCCGCCGAGCAGGGCCAGGCGCGGATCTACAAGACCGTCGATGGCGGCGGCAGCTGGACGTTGCAGTGGAGTGACACCACCAGGGGCGTTTTCCTCGATGGCATGGCCTTCTGGGACGCCACGCACGGTATCGCGTTCAGCGATCCGGTGGATGGCAAGCTCGTCATCCTGCGCACCGAAGACGGCGCCATATGGCAGAGCGTGGACCCCGCTAACATTCCCCCCGCGCTCCCCGGGGAAGCGGCGTTCGCCGCCAGCGGAACCTCCGTTGCCGTGCAGGAAACGGAACACGCGTGGATCGCCACAGGCGGCGCACGTGAAGCGCGCGTCTTTCGCACCACGGACGGCGGGCGGTCGTGGCAGGTGTCGGGCGCCGGCATTCCCGGTGGACCAAGTTCCGGATTCTTCGGCATCGCCTTTGCCGACACGCGTCGCGGCATTGCTGTGGCCGGCGACTATTCCATCGCACGCAGCAATGGCGACGTGACCATGGCGACCAGCGACGGCGGCGTCACGTGGAAGCGCGCCTCGCCCTGGCCATCGCAAGGAATCACTGGTGGCGTGGTGGCCGTGCGCGGTGCCGCGAAACCGCTTTTCGCCGCGGTCGGCGCCTACGGCACTGCGTTCAGCTCCGACTTCGGTGCCACGTGGACGCACGGCGATACGCTCACGTTGTACGCCATTGACTTCGCCTCCAGAAACGCCGGGTGGGCAGTTGGCCCGCGCGGACGCATCGTCGCCTTCAAGGGAACCGCTCCGTGACATACGACCTCAAGTCGATCTCGCTTCCCGCGCTCGGCCCGGGTAGCATTCGGGTCCTGAATGCCCTCGCCAACAGCGCGCTGATTGGCGACGCGCTCGTCGGGAAGCTGCGCAAGGACGTCGGACTCGGCGCGCTGACTGAGAAGCCGCTGGAGGAAGCGCCGACCTTCACCCCACGTCTCCCGGATGTCGCACCGTCCATTTCCCCGCTCGATGCCCGCGACGATGATGCACGCGCCGGGTTCCGGTTCCCCACGGTCGCCGACTATCACGCGGCGTATCGCCGCGGCGCGCTGACGCCGCTCGACGTCGCCGAGCGTTTTATCGCCCGATGGGAGGAAAGCGAGAAGGACAGCCCTGCCCTGCGCGGCTTCATTTCAATGCGACGCGACGACATCGTCGCGCAGGCCAGGGCATCAGCCGAACGATGGAAGTCCGGCAATCCGTTCGGCGTGTTTGACGGTGTGCCCATCGCCGCCAAGGACGAAATCGACCAGGCCGGTTACGTGACGACCATCGGCACAAAGCTCTTCGAAGGCGCGCAGCCGGCCGCGCACGATTCCACCGCGGTCGCTCGCCTGCGTGCGGCCGGCGCCGTGATGGTCGGCAAGGCCAACATGCATGAGATCGGCATCGGCGTCACCGGCTTCAACCAGCACCACGGCTCGGCGCGCAATCCGTACAACGACGCGCACCACACGGGCGGCAGCTCGGCGGGTCCCGCCTGTGTCGTCGGCGCAGGACTCGTCCCGATGGCCATCGGCGCCGATGGCGGCGGCTCGATTCGACTCCCCGCGTCCTTCTGCGGCATCGTGGGACTCAAGCCCACGTACGGCCGGATCAGCGAACACGGCGCTGCACCGTTGTGCTGGTCGGTGGCGTATCTCGGACCACTCGCCAATTGCGCCCGCGATGCCGCGCTGGCATACGAAGTGATGTCGGGCGCCGACCCGCGTGATCCCAATTCCGTAGGTCATCCGGCGGCGGATATCGATGACCGCGCTCCGCGTTCGCTCGCCGGCATCAGGCTTGGCGTCTTCTGGCCGTGGTTCCGCGATGCTCAGCCTGAAGTCGTGCGGATATGCGAGACGCTGCTTGAACAGATGTGCGCACGGGGCGCCATGCTGGTGGACGTGGAAATCCCCGAGCTCGAGCTCACGCGCGTGGCGCATCTCGTCGCCATTACGTCCGAGATGCTCACCGGGATGCTGCCTCAAATCCGCGACCGTTTGGGTGATTTCGGCATCGAGACACAGCTCAATATCGCCATCGCCCGCGGCTCCACGGCCGTGGATTACGTTCACGCCCAGCGCGTCCGGACGCGCGCCATGGCCCACTTTGCGCGCGCGCTGGGCCACTGTGACGCGATCATCACGCCGGCGTCGGGAAACACCGCGCCGCGGATCCACCCTCGCGGAGGCGCAGTTTCCGACCTCACCCGTTCGATGGAGACCATGCGCTTCGCGTTCAGTTCGAACTTCACCGGGCACCCGGCAGTCAGCTTCCCGGCCGGCTACGACTCGGCGGGACTACCCGTCGGCATGCAGGCCATCGGCCGCGGGTGGAGCGAACGGCTGTTGCTGCGCCTGGCGGCGTTCGCCGACACGGTGGTCGAGCGCCGCAAGCCGCAGCGCTACTATGCGCCGATTGAGGTGTAACTGCGACTGCTCACCACGAAGGCGCGAAGGCTATGAAGGGCCACGAAGAAGTGCCTTCAAGGGGGCTCGCGGCGACCGATCCGTCTGCCAGGCCCCTCCAAGGTCATCTTCGTGCCCCCCTCGTGTCCTTCGCGCCTTCGTGGTGAGCAGTTTCCCACCCCCTTCCCTTCACCCAATAATCTACTATATTTCGTTATAGTTGTACACTAAACCGGAATCTACACCAATGAGCTTCTTCGCTTCTCTCGCCTCCCTCCTTGGTGGCGCCTCCTTTGGCCCTGAACATCTCGACCAGCTGTGCGCCGAGCATCCGGGCACCCTCCTGCTCGACGTCCGCACACGCGCCGAGTACGTGCAGGGTCACATCGACGGCTCCACGCTCGTGCCGCTGGACCAGCTGTCGGCCTCACTGACCCAGCTCGCCGCCGCGCCGGCTCCGATCATCGTGATTTGCCATTCCGGTGCCCGCGCCTCCACCGCCGCCACGGCCCTGCGTCGCGCCGGCAAGGCTGACGTCCATGTGCTGGGCGGCGGCGTTTCTTCATGGGGCAGTCACGGGCGAAAGCTCAGCCCCGGCGCCAAGGACGTGCCCCTTCGCGACGCCATCAAGAAGGCGCGCCAGGCCGTAGCGACGTAAGGGTAGCCGACGCCGTATCTTACGGCGTGCTCGGCTTCATCTTCGCTGCTCTCATCGGACTTGCCCTCGGTACGCTCGGGGGCGGGGGGTCGATCCTGACGGTCCCTGTGTTCGTTTACGTGCTCGGGTTCGACCCCAAGCTCGCCATTGCCATGAGCCTGCCGGTCGTCGGCACTGCCGCCCTCGTGGGCGTCGGCTCGCACTGGCGCGCCGGGAATGTGCGCCTGCAGACCGCCGCAATATTCGGCTCGGTTGCCATGGTGGGCTCCTACACCGGAGCACGGGCCAGCGTGTTGCTCTCCGGGCGCCTGCAGCTGCTCATCCTCGGCGCTGTGATGATCGCCGCGGCCGCATCGATGCTGCGCAGCGCAATCCGCGATGGCAACGTAGCCGTCGTGGAGTCTCCGCCGCACCCCGCCGTGATGCTGTCGGTTGGCTTCGGCGTCGGCATTCTGACAGGTGTCATCGGCATTGGCGGTGGATTCCTCATCGTTCCCGCGCTCGTCATCCTTGGGCGCGTCCCGATGAAGGCCGCCGTCGGCACGTCCCTGCTCGTCATCGCCATGAACTCGGCGTCCGGCTACCTCGGCCATCGCGGCCTCGAAGTGGTTCCCTGGGACTTCGTAGTGCGTTTCACCGCCGTGGCCGTCGCCGGCATCCTCGCCGGCACAGCGCTCGTCCGGCACATTTCGACCCGGCAACTCAAGCGCGCCTTTGCTGTCCTGCTTGTCGTCATCGGCGTGCTGGTTCTCTGGCTGAACCGCGCGCAACTCTGACCGCCATGTACTTCCAGCGCTTCTACGATACGCCGCTCGCCCAGGCGAGCTACCTCATCGGCTGCCAGGCCACCGGCGAGGCTGTCGTCGTCGACGCCAACCGTGACATCGCGCAGTACGTCGATGCGGCCGAGGCGCAGAAGCTGCGCATCACGCACGTCACCGAGACCCACATCCACGCCGACTATGTGTCGGGAAGTCGTGAGCTCGCCCACGCCGCGGGGGCGCAGCTGCTCCTGTCCGCCGAGGGCGGCCCCGATTGGCAGTACGCCTTTGCCGCCGCGTCGGAGGCGACGTTACTGCGCGATGGCAGTTCGTTCAATGTCGGCAACATCCGGATTGATGTCCTGCACACACCCGGACATACTCCCGAGCACATCTGCTTCGTGGTCACCGACGGAGCTGCCGCCAACGAGCCCATGGGCATCATCACCGGCGATTTCGTCTTCGTCGGCGACGTGGGGCGCCCTGATCTCCTTGAGAAGGCAGCCAAGGTCGAGGGCACCATGGAAGCGGCGGCCCGCACCTTGCATGCATCGCTCGCCAGGTTCCGCACGCTCCCCGACTGGCTGCAGGTCTGGCCCGGACACGGTGCCGGTTCCGCCTGCGGCAAGGCGTTGGGCGCGATGCCCACCAGCACCGTGGGCTATGAGAAGCGCTTCAACTGGGGTCTCGAGCCGATGACCGAGGACCAATTCGTCCAGCGCGTCCTCGACGGCCAGCCTGAACCCCCCGCTTACTTCGCGCAGATGAAGCGCATCAACAGGGAAGGACCGACGCTCTTGCACGGCTTCCACCGTCCCGAGCGGCTGCCGGCGGCGCGACTTGGCAAGCTCATCGAAGGCGGCCATGTGGTGGTCGACACGCGACCGACGGCGACGTTCGCTCGTGCGCACGTCCCCGGCACTATCAACATCCCGCTCTACAGGTCGTTCAGCACCTGGGCCGGATGGCTGCTGCCATACGACCGCGATATCCATCTCATTGTCGACGATGAATCTCGTTCCCTCGACCAGGCCGTGCGCGACCTGGCGATGATCGGCCTGGATCGCATCGCCGGCGTCTTTGGCCACGATGCCGTTGGTGTGTGGGCACAGACAGCGGCCATTGAGACAATTGCACAAACGAGCGCCGCGGAGCTGCACGACACGCTCCTCCCGCGAGGCGTTGCCGTGATCGACGTGCGCAACCAGTCGGAGTGGGAGGCAGGCCATCTGCCTGGCGCCCACCACGTGCAGCTCGGTACGCTCGAGGCGCGCCTCGACGAAGTGCCGCGTGACGGCGTGGTGGTTGTGCACTGCCAGGGCGGGACGCGTTCGGCGATTGCCGCGTCGCTTCTTGCCGCCCGCGGTTATCGGAACGTCATCAACCTGCAGGGTGGGTACCAAGAGTGGGCGAATGCCGGCTACTCCGTGATCCGGGACGGAGCTCCTCGATGAACTTTCACGAGCGCGCGGTCTTTCCGCGCGGATTCCGCTGCGCCAGCCGCAATGTCGGCCTCAAACCGAGCGCCCGCGACCTCACGCTCTTTGCCAGCGATGTCGACGCGGCCGCGGCCGCCGTTTTCACGCGCAACCAGTTTCCCGGCGCTCCCATCATCCTTGGCCGTGAGACCATCAAGGGCGGCGTGTTGCGTGCCATCATTGCCAACAGCAAGGTGAGCAACGTTGCCACCGGCGAGCGCGGGGTGGAGAACGCTCGGCGCATGGCCGCCTCGGCCGCCGCCGAGCTTGGCACCGAGGCGGGCAAGGTGCTCGTCAGCTCCACTGGTGTCATTGGCGTGCATCTCCCCGTGGAGAAGATCGAGGCGGGCGTGCGCGGAATGGCCGCCGAGCTGCAGGACGATCCGCTGGTGGGCGCCGAAGGCATCATGACCACCGACACGCACCCCAAGGCGCTTTCGGCGACGGTTGGCGATGCGACCATCACCTGGGTAGCCAAGGGCTCTGGGATGATCGAGCCCAACATGGCCACCATGCTCGCCTACATCTTCACCGATGCCGCGCTTGACGCCGCCACGCTCGACCGCCTGCTACGCCGCGCGGTGGACGTGTCATTCAACATGCTGTCGGTGGACACCGACACCAGCACGTCCGACACCTGCGTCATCATGGCCAATGGGCTCGCCGGCGCGGTGGACGAGCAGGCGTTCTGCGACGCGCTCGTTGCCGGGTGCGTGCGGATGACCGAGATCCTCGCCCGCGATGGCGAGGGCGCCGAGCACCTGCTGCGCATCACGGTACGCGATGCGGCCTCGGAACGTGATGCGCGTGTGGTCGCCAAGTCGCTCGTGAACTCACCGCTCATCAAGACCATGGTGCACGGCGCCGATCCCAATGTCGGGCGCATCCTGATGGCCGTCGGCAAGTGCACCGATGTCCTCATCAGCGCCGCTCGCACGAATGCGTGGGTCAACGGCTATCAGGTCGTCGGCAATGGCACGCGTCTCGAGTTCGACGACACCGTGGTGCGTGCCGCACTCGGCGTGGAAGTGGTGGATCTCGAGGTGTCGCTCGGTGTCGGCTCGGCGACGGCGCGCGCGTATGGCTGCGACCTGACGAAGGGCTACATCGACGAGAACGCCGCGTACTACTCGAGCTGACTTTGGTGGCAGCCGGGAGCGCGCGCGAAGCTAGAGCGAGAACATCTGCGTGAACTTCACCACGATGCTCCGCCCCGGTGCCATGTGCTGGTCGGGCGTCGTGAAGCGCTGCTCGTTGTAGACGATGAACAGGTCGCTCAGCGGGTGGTGGATGACGTTGAAGCGCACGTTCGCGTTGAACTGGTGCGCCACCGGGTCGTACTGGGTGAGCGCGTCCAGGAACATGTTCGTCGTGAACGAGTAGTTCGCGCGCCCCGTCAGGAGCGTCACGTCGAATTTCTCCCGCGGCCGGTCGAGCGCAATGCGAGACTGCTGCACCGTACCGGCCACGCGGAACTGGTACGTGGGCCGCCACGTCACCGTCGCGTTCAGGGTCTTCTGGTTCCCCGTCCACAAGCCGCCGGTGGTGCCGGTGAACGCCAGCGACACCGGCTGGCTGAGGTCGGTGGTCCACTTCAGCATCCACTCATTCCATGCATAGCCGCCAGCCGCAATCGGCGGCGCCGTCTTGTCGTTGCGGTTCAGCCGGAACGGTGCCGTGATGTACTCGTAGCGCGGGTTCGCCGAGAGTTCGGTGTAGGATCCGTCATTGAAGAAGAATGTCTGCCCGCTGTGCAGGTTCTTGCCGATCGTGCGCCCCGCCAGGTCCTCGTAGTAGTTCCACGTGAAGTGCGGGTGCAGCTCGCGGATGCCGTGCGCGCGCAGCCACGGCGAGCGCGGGCGCAGCCCAGCGTCCAGGAACCACTTGCGCACGTCGGTGCGGCGGTAGAAGCCGAGGTCGTCCTGGAATCCGTCGCCGAGGACGAGTGTCGCCGCCTTGACGTGGGCGTCCTTCCCTTCGTAGTTCAACGATGAACGCCACGAGTACTGGCCGCTGCCTTTTCCCGGCGTGCGCGTGAGCACCCCGAACGAGTTCCAGTCGAGCTTGCCGAAGAACCGGATGTTGGCATCGAGTCCGCCCACGCGGTTCCAGTCGGCGGCGTGGGCGCCCCCCTCCCGGCTCATCAGCAGCAGTCCGATGTCCGAGCCGCTGCCGACGTTGCGGCGCAGCCGCAACGTCGAGTAGGTGTTGGCCGCCGTTCCCGCCGTTGGCTCTGTTCGCATCGCCAGCGCGCCCACGCCAAAGCCACCGGCCTTGCCCGTCAGCCGCACGCCGCCGGGAATGGTGATCGGCAATCCACCGCTCGTCAGCCCGACACGACGGCTGAAGAACAGCAGCAGGTCTTCGTCGGGCGTAGGCGGCGCCTGCACACGGTTGTTCCGCGCCGCATCCCCCACGTAGAACACCCCGGAGTTCTCCAGGAAGAACTCGCGCTTCTCCGGAAAGAACTGAGAGAACTGCGTCAGGTTCACCTGCTGCTCATCGGCCTCCACCTGCGCAAAGTCGGGGTTTACCGTCGCATCGAGCGTCAGTCCTGGTGTCACTCGCGCCTTCACGTCCACGCCGGCATCACCCGAGCTGCCGAACTCGCTGCCTCCGGTGGCACGCACCGACCGCGCCAGCGCGTAGGGCTTCACGCGCAGGTCGCGCGACGCACCTTCCGGATGCACCCCCTCGAGCGTGCCGGCCAGCGACAGGCGCGTCAGTGCGTACTCGCGCGGGATCGGCGCCCAGAAGGTGATCTCGTTCTTGCGCCGGATGCGCCGAGAGAAGTTGAGCCCCCACGTCTGGCTCTTTCCAGCGTCAAACCGCAGCGCGCGGAACGGAATGGCCATCTCGGCCACCCAGCCATCGGCCACCCGCCGGGTCTTCACCGTCCACACGGCGTCCCAACTCGTGTTGATCTCGCGTCCCTCGCTCGCCACCTGCCGGTCGGCGCGCGCCCCCTCGACGTTCGTGATGAAGACGTAGCCGTTGCGACGGTCGTGAAAGGTGTCAAGGATCACCTCGAAGTCGTCCTGGTCCTCTTCCTTGAAGTCCTTCTTGATGTCGTTCACCACCAGCCGCCCGGGCTCGCCGTCGTGCAGGTACGCACCGATGTACATGGCGTTGTCATCGAACAGCACGCGAACCTCCGTGCGTTCCGTCGCCGGCGCGCCCGTGCTTGGCTCGCTCTGCACGAAGCCGTCCGCCACCGGTGCCGACTTCCATTCGACCTCATCCAGCACGCCGTCCACGCGAATCGGGCGCGCCGTGGCGGTTGCCGTGAGTGTGCGAGGCCGCTGCTGGGGGACCTTCGACAAATCGGTCGTGCCCTGGAAGGCGCGACCGATCGCGAGCAGTGCAAGGAGGATCGACATGTTCATGCTGTAAGGTACGCGGTTGCGGCGCGAATTGCTGACCTGTGTCGCTCGTGTCCTCTCGCGCTTGCCGTCCGGCGCGCTTGTGTTCCTCTCCCGTCGCAATCTCGCATTCTCGCACCCTTTCGTTCTATCTTACAGAGAATGACATTCCCCACTTCGCACCACCAATGAACCACAAGGCAGCGCCGGGGCTGCTTCACGAGTTCTTCACACGCGCGGCCCGTACGTGGCCACATCGGGTCGCCGTTGACGTCCCCCCCAGCCGCCTTCGCCCTGCACGCCATCGCACCACCTACGCCGAACTCGACCGGCAGTCCAATGCGCTGGCCCGTCGGCTCATGTCGTTCGTCACGGGCGAGTGCATCGTCGCCATTCTGCTCCCGCGGACGTCGGCGCATCTCTACGCAGCGCAGATCGGCGTGATGAAGGCGGGCGCCGCGTATACCTGCTTCGACCTCGCGTTTCCCGACGAGCGGCTGCGCGACACCATCGACGACGCGCGCCCGATGGCTCTCCTCACGGACGCTGCCGGTCGCGCCCGTGGCCTCGCCGCGGGTTTTCCGGCGAACCGCATCATCGATGTCATCGATGCACTCCACGCACACGGTGCGGCCGATCCTGCCCCTCGCCCCGCGTGGCTCGCTCCAGCGTCCCTCGCCTACGTCATCTACACGTCGGGCACAACCGGGCGCCCCAAGGGCGTGATGATCGAGCACCGGGGCATCAGCAACCTGGTGCAGTCCGATCATGAGACCTTCTGCCTCACCCCTGACGATCGCGTCGTGCAGGGTTCGTCCGCCGCCTACGACTCCTCCATCGAGGAGGCGTGGCTCGCGTTTGCCGCGGGGGCAGCCATCGTCGTGATGGACGAGGACGCTGCGCGACTTGGCCCGGATATCGTCGGCTGGCTGCGCGACGAGCGCGTCACGGTTTTCTGCCCGCCCCCCACGCTGCTTCGCGCCACGGGATGCGAAGACCCAGCGCGTGAACTGCCCGAACTCAAGCTGCTCTACGTCGGTGGCGAGGCGCTGCCGCAGGACGTCGCCGATCGCTGGGCCACGAGCTGTGCCCTGGTCAACGGCTACGGCCCCACCGAGTGTTCCGTCACCGTCACCCGCGAGCGCATCGCCGCCGGCAAGCCGGTCACCATCGGCACACCGGTGCCGAACGTGCAGGCGTGGATCGTCGACGATGATCTTCAACCGGTCGACGACGGCGCCCAAGGTGAGCTCGTCCTCGGCGGCATCGCGCTCGCCCGCGGCTACTGGAACCAGCCGGACCTCACGGCCCAGCGATTTCCACACCACCCGACACTCGGCCGCATTTATCGCACCGGCGACATCGCCCAGCGCGATTCCGACGGCGCGCTGCTCTACTTCGGCCGCGGCGATGCACAGGTGAAGCTGCGCGGGTACCGCGTGGAACTGGGCGCCATCGAGTCGGCGCTGATCGCCTGCGACGGCGTGCGCGCCGCCGCGTGCGCCGTGCAGAATGGCGACGGCCGGCAGACGCTCGTCGCCTTTATCGTTCCCGAGGCGATGGTCCCAGTGCCCGCCGCGGTGGCGCTGCAGGATGCGCTGCGCGCCACCCTGCCGGAGTACATGATCCCGGCACGCATTGCCACCATCGAGACGCTGCCCACCTCCCTCAGCGGCAAGCTTGACCGTACGGCACTACCATTGCTCAACGGCACCGCGCCGTCATCCGCCGGGGTGGATGCCGCGCCGACCAATGCCGTGGAGCACGCCATTGCCGATGCGGTAAGGCAGGTGCTCCGCCACGCGACGCTCCCTGGCACGTCCGAGGATTTCTTCACCGCGCTGGGCGGTGATTCGCTGAGTGCCGCCGAGTTGATCACGAGACTTCGAGAAAATGCCCTGACCAACGCGCTCGATGTGCGCGATGTCTACGAGGCGCGTACCGTCGCTGCGCTCGCCCGGCGTGCACGACCGCGCGCCGCCAGCGGACCCATCGCCGCGCCGAAATCCCGCGCCAGCGTTCCCGTCGCGCGCACGACCGCCCTTCAGGCACTTTCGTTGCTGCGATCGCTGCTCGTGGCATCCGTGGCACTGTGGATCGGCGCGTTCCACGTGCTCCCCGTGGTCGTCAACCGTGTGGGACTCGTGCCGTCGGTCTTCCTTGCACCACCCTTAGCATTCTTGCTGTTGCTCGTGTGGGCGCCAGTGGCCGTGATGCTCGCCGTCCTCGGCAAACGAACGCTCATCGGACGCTACACCGCGATGCGCGCTCCGGTGTGGGGCCCGTTCTACCTCCGTCACTGGCTGGTGCAACAGTCGGTGAAATCCGTCCCGTGGTGGCTGCTCGAGGGCACACAGTTCCAGATGATGGCGCTTCGCGCGCTTGGCGCGCGCATTGGCCAGCGCGTGCATGTCCATCGCGGCGTCAACCTCACGCGAGGCGGATGGGACCTGCTCGATATCGGCAATGACGTCACGCTGTCGCAGGATTCCGCGCTTCGCATCGCCGAGCTCGACGATGGCCACGTCGTCTTCGGTCCGGTGACGCTGGGTGACGGCGTGACGCTCGGCATTCACGCAGGTGTCGGCAGCGACTGCGTACTCGAGGCCGGCGCCTCCCTTGCCAATAGTTCGTCGCTCCCGCGCGGCACGCGCGTTCCGGCCGGTGAATGCTGGGACGGCATTCCGGCGCGCCCTGCGGGCCAGGCGGCGCAGACGCCGGCCATCGATACCTCACGCGATCTTTCACCGCTGGCGTGCGACGCGCTCCTGCTCGGCGCGCGTTTCCTCATGTCGCTCGCTTTCGCCGCGCCGCTCGGAATATTCGCACTGCTCGCCGTGCGCGCCTGGCACGTGGAGACGACCGAAGCCACCGCCTGGTTGCTTGGCAACGCAATCAGCTGGCGCATCCTCGCCGGCATCGCCCTGCTCGAGATGTTCGCCGTCCCGTCGCGTCTCGTGCTCGGCGCGCTTGCCTGCCGGGTAATGGGACGCGTCCCGGACGGTGTCTCGTCCCGCTGGAATGCCGGGTACCTGCGCATCTGGCTCAAGCCGATGCTCGTCGACGGCGCCTCCCGCTGGTTGTACGGCACGCTCTTCTGGCCGTACTGGCTGCGACTCTCCGGCATGACCGTGGGACGCGACTGCGAGATCAGCAGTCTTATCGACACCGTGCCCGAAACGGTCACGATCGGGGACAAGAATTTCTTCGCCGACGGCATCTACGTCGGTAGCCCCCAGCTGCACCGCGGTACCGTGCGTGTGGCGCATACGACGTTTGGCAGCAGCACCTTCCTCGGCAATGGCGCCATCATCGCCGGGGGAATGCAGCTTCCCGACGACATACTGCTCGGCGTCTGCACCGTGGCCCGGCAGCAGCACCTTCGCTCGGGAAGCGCCTGGTTCGGCCACCCGGCCTTCGAACTCCCGCACCGCGAAGTCATCGAATACGACGCCGCTTTCACCTTCGATCCCACGCCGCTGCGCTATGCGACGCGCGTCTTCTGGGAACTATCGCGCTTCGTCGTCCCCGCATTGCCGGTCTTCGTGGCACTCCTCTGGTTCAAGATCATCGCCGGCTGGTCGGACGTCCCGTTTCCCGTGTTCATCCTCGGCGTCCTCCCGCTCGCCACGCTCGGTGCGAGCGCGCTCTTCGCCACGCTCATCGTCGTCTTCAAGTGGACGCTGCTCGGCAAGGTACAGCCCGCCATGCATCCGTTGTGGTCGTCGTGGGCCTCGCGGTGGGATCTCGTCTGCCTCGCCTGGAACGTCTGCGCCGGGTCGCTCGTGTCGCGGCTCGACGGCACGCTGCTGCTCAATGCCTTGCTGCGACTCACCGGCGTGCACATCGGCGAACGCGTCGTGTTGGGCACCGGATTCGCCGAGGACCTGCCCGACCCCGACATGCTCACGTTCGAGGACGGCGCCACGGTGGACTGCCTGTTCCAAGCGCACACGTTCGAGGATCGCGTCCTCAAGATGGATCGCGTGGTCGTCCGCGCCGGCGCGACCGTCGGCAGCAACGCCGTGCTGCTGTACGGCGCCGACATTGGCGAAGGTGCACGCGTGGCGCCGCACAGCGTGGTCATGAAGCACGAGCACCTGCGCCCCGGAGTGCTCTACGCCGGCTTCCCCACGCGACCGCAGGACGACGTCACCGCCTGGTAACCGTCCGGCAATGCCAGAGCGCCCAAGCCGCTGCGGCCGGGGCGCTCTGTCGCTTTCTGTCGTCTTCTGTCGTTCTCTGTCGTTCTCTGTCGTTCTCTGTCGTTCTCTGTCGTTCTCTGTCGTTCAGAGGCGCCGGTCGGGATCGAACCGACGGATGGGAGATTTGCAGTCTCCTGCCTTACCACTTGGCTACGGCGCCTTCAGAGCGGAAAACTAGCCCCCCGACGCACCCCTGACAACGTGCCGCCGGGCAAGCATCTTTGCGCCACCCTGCGCATGCAGACTGTTGCCCCACCCGGAGACCCGATGATCCGCCGCTTGACGCTGTTTGCCCTCCTCGTCACCTCGTCCGCCTCAGCCCAGATGCGCCCCGCACCGGCCCCCAAGGCGATGCCGACCCCCACCGAGACGTCGCTCTTTGCGCACTTGCGCTACCGCAACGTGGGTCCCGCACGCGGCGGACGCGTCACCACCGTGACTGGCGTCCCCAGCCAGCCCCATACCTTCTTCATGGGGTCCACCGGCGGTGGCGTCTGGAAGACCACCGACGCGGGCCAGGGTTGGGTGAACATCTCCGACCGTTTCTTCGCCGTCGGCTCCATGGGCGCCATCGAGGTTGCCCCGTCCAACCCCGACATCATTTACGCGGGAACGGGTTCCGACGGGCTCCGGTCGAATGTCTCCATCGGCAACGGCGTCTACAAATCCACTGATGCGGGCCGCTCCTGGGCGCACGTCGGCCTCAAGGACGTCGGCAACATCGGCGGAATCCGCGTACATCCGGCCAATCCCGACATTGCTTTCGTGGCTGCCATAGGCAACCCGTTCAGGCCCAGCAACGACCGTGGCCTGTACCGCACCACCGATGGCGGCACGTCGTGGCAGCGCATCCTCTTTGTGTCTGATTCCACAGGCGCCGTGGACATCGAGTTCCAGCCGGGCAACCCGAACACGATCTACGCCTCGATGTGGCGCGCCGAGCGCAAGCCGTGGACCATCATCTCGGGCGCACGCGAAGGCGGCGTTTACAAGTCCACCGATGGGGGCGCCACCTGGAAGAAGCTCGAAGGCGGGCTCCCCAATGACCTCGTCGGCAAGAGCAACGTCGCCGTCACGCCCGCGGATCCGAACCTCGTCTGGGTCCTCATCGAGGCCAAGCCGGGCGGCGGACTCTACCGCTCCAACGACGCCGGCGAGTCGTTCACGCTGGCCAGCAACTATGCGCAGCTCATCACGCGCCCGTTCTACTACACCAACATCACGGCACACCCCAAGGACGCCAATACAGTGTGGGTCGGCGCCGAGGGTTTCCACAAGACCACCGATGGCGGCAAGTCGTGGCGCGCGATGAACATCCCGCACGGCGACAACCATGACCTGTGGATCAACCCCAATGACCCGCAGCTGATGGTGCAGGCCAACGACGGCGGAGCCACTGTCACGATCAACGGTGGACGCACCTGGTCCACCCTGTACAACCAGCCCACCGCCGAGATCTACCAGGTGTACGTGGACAACCAGTTCCCGTACCGCCTGTACGGCGCCCAACAGGACAACTCCACGCTCATCGTGCCGTCACTCCCGCTGTCGTCGGGGCGCCCCGACTCGCCCATGCAGGAGTGGATGAGCGGGCCCGGCTGCGAGACGGGGCCGATCTTCCCGCACCCCACCAATCCCGACACCGTCTACGGCTCGTGCAAGGGACAGTTCTCGCGTCTGCGCATCAGCAGCGGCGCGGAGAAGCAGTACTGGGTCGGGGCGCAGTCGCTGTACGGCAACGCCACGCAGGACCTCATCTATCGCTTTCAGCGCGTTTCGCCCATGGAGTACTCGCCGCACGACGCGCGCGTCATCTACTATGGCTCGCAGTACGTGCACCGCACGCGTGACGAAGGCGTCACCTGGGAGCGCATCTCTCCCGACCTCACCTCGAATCCACCCGAACTCCGCACCCATTACAGCGGTGAGCCAATCACCGTGGACGGCACCGGCGAGGAGTCGTACTCCACGCTCTACGCCATTCGTGAGGCCACGCTCGAGAAGGGTGTGATCTGGACAGGCGCGAACGATGGCCCGTTCCACGTCACCCGCGATGACGGCAAGTCGTGGAAGAATATCACGCCGAAGAACCAGCCCGCCGGCTGCCGCGTGCAGAACATCGAGCCATCGCCCCATCGTCGCGGCTCAGCCTACTACGCCGTCCTCTGCTACCTGCTCGGCGACTTCAAGCCGTACCTCTGGCGTACAGACGACTACGGTGCCTCGTGGACGCTGCTCACCGACGGCAGCAACGGCATTGCCGCCAACGAGCCGACACGCGTCGTGCGCGAGGATCCGAAGCGTGAAGGGCTTCTTTACGCCGGCACCGAGTTCGGCATGTACGTGTCGTTCGACAACGGCGCGCGCTGGCGGTCGTTCCAGCTCAACCTCCCGGCGACGCCGATCACCGATATGAAGGTCCACCGCGACGATCTCGTGCTGTCCACGCAGGGTCGCTCGTTCTGGATTCTCGACAACCTCACCGCACTGCACCAACTCGCGTCCAACACCGCCACCGAGAGCGCGCACCTTCTTGCGCCGCGCGACGCCGTGCGGGCGCCGTACTCGGGTTCCTTTGGCGGCGTCGAGGGCAGCCGCAATGACCCGGCCGACCCGCAGTATCCGCCGGCTGGCGCCATGATCGACTACTGGATCGCGCCGGCCCTTGCCGGCCCGGTCACCCTGGAAGTTCTCGACGCCAGAGGCGTCGTCGTGCGGTCCTTCTCCAGCGAAGGTGCCGGCGAAACGGCTACCACCGAGCCGAGCATGTGCCAGATGATCACCGTCCGCGACGGCGCACCACGCCTCCCGCGCAACCCGGGCATGAACCGCTTCACGTGGGACCTCACCCTCCCCGGCGCATGGTCGATGATCGCCGCGCAGAGCGGTCGCAATGGCCCCACCATCGTCCCCGGCAGGTACCAGGTGCGCCTCACCGCCGGCACCACGACCGTCGCGCAGTCGCTGACCGTGCGCATCGATCCGCGTGCAGCTGCCGACGGAATCACGATCGCCGACTTGCAGGCGCAGTACGATCACAACGTGAAAGTCCGCAACCTCGTGACCGAGGTGAATCGCCTCGTCGCCACGCTCGACGAGCAACGTCGGCGTCTCGCCGGTGCGGGTGCTACGGCCGCTGACACCGTGCGCGGCATCAATGCCTTGCGCGCCACCGTCGTCACACCACCGGTGCGCTACAGCAGGCCGGCGCTGCAGTCACACATTCAGTACCTCTACTGCCTCACGTCACAGGCTGACCAGCGCATCGGCCGCGATGCCACCGAACGCTACGTGACCCTTCGCCAGGAACTGGACATCACCATGGCCAGGGCCCGTGCCCTCCTGGGAGCCAGCGTCATCGACAAGACCAGAGTGGTGCCGTGAGCCCCAAGGCCATGCGGTGGTTCGCCGTCCTTGGGGCGGCGGCCTTGGTCCTGGCCATGCCACGCCCCGACGGCATCACCGTCGAGTCGTGGCAACTGCTCGCCATCTTCACCGCGACCATCGTCGGGTCGATCGCGCAGCCAATCGCGCCGGGGGCCGTGGTCTTCCTCGGCATCTGCGCCATCGCGCTCTTCAACGTGATGACCCCCAAGTCCGCGCTTGCCGGTTTCGCGGACCCGATTGTCTGGCTGGTGCTGTGCGCCTTCTTCATTTCGCGTGGCGTGATCAAGACGGGTTTCGGACGACGTCTCGCCTTCCTGTTCATCCGCGCCATCGGCCAATCATCGCTCGGCCTGGTCTATGCCCTGATCTCCACCGATGCCCTGCTCGCCGCGTTCGTGCCCAGCAACGGCGCGCGCGCCGGCGGCGTCATCTTCCCCGTGGCCAAGTCACTCGCCGAGGCGTATGACTCGCGCCCCGGTGAGACGGCGCAGAAGCTCGGTGCGTTCCTGCTCATCGCCATTTATCAGTGCGACGTCATCGCCAGCATGATGTGGCTCACGGGGCAGGCGTCCAACGTGCTCATCGCCAAGTTTGCACTCGACACGGCACACGTCGAGATGACCTACGGCAAGTGGATCCTCGGATCCATCGTGCCGGGCGTCATCCTGCTCATTCTCGTTCCGCTCGTCCTCTACAAGCTCTACCCGCCGGGGATCAAGCACACGCCGGACGCGGCGCGCATCGCCGGCGAGGAACTCGACAAGATGGGCGCGATGTCGCGCGACGAGCGTACCATGCTCTTCGTCTTCGTCCTCGTTGCCGGTCTCTGGATGACGACCGCACTGCACCACATCAACTACGCGGTGGTTGCGCTGCTCGGCATCAGCGTCCTGTTCCTCAGTAACGTGCTGACCTGGGACGACATCACCGGCGAACGCCCGGCGTGGGATGTCTTCATCTGGTACGGCGGCCTTGTGCGCATGGCCGAGGCACTCGGCGAGACGGGCATCACCGTCAAGTTCGCCGAGGCTGCCGCGTCCATGACCATCGGCTGGACGTGGGGCGCCGCGCTCGCCGTTCTCTCGCTCATCTATTTCTACGCGCACTACGGGTTTGCCAGCATCACCGCGCATTCCAGCGCGATGTTCATCCCCTTTCTGGTCGTGGTCCTTGGCGCCGGCGCACCGCCGTTGCTCGCCGTGCTCACGCTGGCGTACTTCTCCAACCTCAGCGCCTGCCTCACCCACTACGGCACCACGCCGGCTCCGATCTACTTCGGGGCAGGCTACATCACCCAGAAAGACTGGTGGCTCTACGGCTTCGTCGTCTCGGTCTTGTCGATCCTCGTCTTTGCCACGATCGGCCTGGGTTGGTGGAAACTCCTCGGATGGTGGTGAACTAAGAACCAGGTTCGTCGATCGAGTAAAGAGAGCAATGACATAAGTCATTGCTCCACCGTACCTTGCGGTGAAATGAGATCAGTAAACCGCGATGTGTCGGCAGAAACGTGCTGTTTCAGCGTTTTTTCGTGTTCAATTGTGGCTTAATTGGACTTGAAGATGCCATATCGTTGAACTAGATTTGTATAATCTGCAAGAATATCAGAACGTGCAATCACACTCCCTCGCCCGGGTATCTCCCAGATGAACGCTCGCGCCGCCGCCCTCAAGGCCATCGCCTCGCGCGTGGTCACGCCCCCCGACATTCCTTCCACGCACGAAAACGGGCTGCCGATTTCGCACTACTTCGGTTCGCTTACGTTCGGCGTGCGTCAGATGCGTGACAAGCTCCCCAAGGAGGTGTTCGCGAAGATCAACAGCGCCGTCCGCCTCGGCAGGAAGCTCGATCTCGACATTGCGCCGACGGTCGCCAAGGTCATCAAGGAATGGGCGATGTCGCATGGAGTCACCCACTTCTGCCACTGGTTCCAGCCGCAGACGGGGCTCACCGCCGAGAAGCACGACGCGTTCTTCTCGTTCGATGAGAACAAGCTCCCCATGGAGGCGTTCACCGGCGAGCAGCTCATCCAGAGCGAGCCCGATGCGTCGTCGTTCCCGTCGGGCGGACTGCGCGCCACGTGGGAAGCGCGCGGCTACACCGCGTGGAACCCGGCGTCGCCCGTCTTCATCATGGAGTCGGCGGGTACCAAGACGCTCTGCATCCCGTCGGTCTTCATCGGCTACAACGGCGAGGCGCTCGACGAGGTCACCCCGCTCCTTCGGTCGTCCGACGTCCTTTCCCACAAGTCGATGGAACTCCTCGAGCTACTCGGCGACAATGGCGCGCTGCGCGTCTACACCACGATGGGCGCCGAACAGGAGTACTTCCTGATCGATCGCGGGCACTTCGCCCTGCGACCCGACCTCGTGATGGGCGGCCGCACGCTCATCGGCGCGCCGCCGCCGCGCGGCCAGCAGCTCGAGGACCACTACTTCGGCGGCATTCCCGAGCGCGTGCAGGGCTGCATCGCCGAGGTCGAGTACGAGCTCTATCGCCTGGGCGTCCCGATCGTCACGCGTCACAACGAAGTGGCCCCGTGCCAGTTCGAGATGGCGCCGGTGTTCGAAGAGACCGACATTGCCGTCGACCACAACCAGCTGGTCATGGCGATCCTCCGCAAGGTTGCCGCGCGCCACGGCCTCACCGCCCTGCTGCACGAGAAACCCTTCGCCGGCATCAATGGCTCGGGCAAGCACTGCAACTGGTCCATGTCTATCGCCTCGGACAACGAGCTCGACGGCGTCAACCTGCTCAAGCCGGGCAAGACGCCGCACCAGAACCTGCGCTTCCTCCTGTTCCTTGCCGCCGTCCTCAAGGGCGTTCACAAGCACCAGGGGCTGCTGCGCGCGGGCGTCGCCACGTCGGGCAACGAGCATCGTCTCGGCGCCAATGAGGCGCCGCCGGCCATCATCTCCGTGTTCCTCGGTTCGATGCTCACCAACATGATCGAGGACATCATCGCCGGACGCACGGGCACCAGCGCCGAGCAGGCCATGATCAAGCTGGGTGTCGCCAAGCTCCCCGAGATCTCCAAGGACAACACCGACCGCAACCGAACGTCGCCGCTCGCTTTCACCGGCGCCAAGTTCGAGTTCCGTGCCGTCGGCTCGTCGCAGTCCATCGCCTTCCCGGTGATGATCTTCAATGCCATCGTTGCCGAGGCCATTGGCGAGTTGATCGCGTCGCTGAAAGCCGAGATGAAGAAGACCAAGTCCGTCGATGACGCGGTGCTGCGGGTCGTGAAGGAGGCCTTCAAGGAGACCACGACCATTCGGTTCGAGGGCAACGGCTACGCGCCGGAGTGGGTCAGGGAGGCCAAGCGGCGCGGCCTTCTCAACCTGCGCGGCACGCCCGAGGCGCTCGACCAGATCAACGCCAGGACCACCAAGGCGCTGTTCATCACGCTGGGCATTCTCACGCCGCCGGAACTCGAGAGCCGCTATCACATCCGGGTCGAGCGGTACCTCAAGGACATGCTCATCGAGATGCACACCATGCGCGAGCTCATCGACACCATGGTGCTGCCGGCCGCGCTCAAGTACCTCGGCGTGCTGGCCGACGCGGCGCAGAAGTCCAAGGCCGTCGGCATCCGGGTCAATCCCGCGACCGTCGCCGCCACGGCGTTCGCCAGGCAGGTCACCGACCTGCAAAAGCGCGCCGCCGCGCTCCGCACCGCCGCGGACAAGGCCGATACCATGCACCACACGCCGTCCAGGTGCGCGCAATTCCTCACCTCCACGGGCGCCGACGCCATGGCCGCCGCGCGCGAAGTCTCGGACGCAATCGAGTTGACGATGGGTGACGAGTACTGGCCGTTGCCGCGCTACCGGGAGATGGTGTTTCCGGTGTAAGAGAACGACAGAGTACGACAGAATACGACAGAATACGACGGACGAGGCCCGCCATCGATTGATGCGCGGGCCTCGCCTGTCGTACTCTGTCGGACTCTGTCGTACTCTCTCTTATTCTATCGCTCCGCGATTGCCACCCCGTCGGGCCCGTCGCCCACCGCGATGGTGCGCAGCAGTTTGCGCGCGGCCACGTCAAGCTCGGCGATGGCGTTGATCCCCTGGCATGCCACGTACAGCCGCTTGCCATCGCGG
>ERZ1292633.1487-Hain-H41-02um-R1-1487-length-25296-cov-5_pt1 | contig 25296 bp, 27 predicted proteins | sample MGYA00564406_ERZ1292633 | MGnify/ENA primary metagenome ERZ1292633 (study PRJEB36523, sample SAMEA6512639) | groundwater metagenome | collected 2019-01-08 | study: AquaDiva: Metagenomics assemblies of 32 groundwater samples | reverse complement strand
CACTAACGGCTGCGGCAACAACTCGCGCGTTTCGCGGGTGGCGTAACCGCTCACAATCACGGTACCATCAGACCCCTGCGTATTGTGCGAAGCGCCATGGGGTTGGACATCTAAATTTACAAACGGCTCGATGTCGTCGGTGTAGCCAATTTCCCGATAAACGTTCTTGGCCAGATCGCCAGCATCGAAGTCAGCATCGGAACACACCTGGCCGCCAATGGTCAGCATGCCGTGCGAACCCATCACCGAAATGTCGATGCGAGCTTCTGGATCGCGACGCAAATATTCGTCGACGAGAGCGTCGGCAATTTGGTCGCAAGCCTTGTCTGGATGGCCTTCAGTTAAGGCTTGTACTACCTTCATAGAGATCGGCATGGTAGCATAAATTCAGTATTAAACAAGGCACTCTATGAATGACGAAATGGCCCCAAATTCGACCCCGGAGACGCCTAAACAAAAAGGCGCGGGCTGGCTATGGGTGGCCCTTATTGTCATCGTCGTCGCCGGCGTCCTTTACCTGACCCAGCAAAAAGCTCCGAGCGACAGCGAATCAACCAATACAGCAACAGAGACCCCTGAAGTTAAGGATATTCCGGTTACGCCGAGTCTTGTGAATAAACCGACGGGCGTGCCGGCTGGATCGCTCTTTGGCTTGGAATGGAAGGTTGATGCCGCTGAACAAACCTTTGCGAGCGAGACTGGCCTTGCCTGGGATATGACCTCACACCCAGGGCCGATTAGCACAGATGTTGCCCCCAACGCTTCGGCTTATCCGAACACCACTAAAGGCTACCAAAATGGCTTGTTTGAGGTGCCAGGATCGTTTGAAGATAACTTGAAATTAGAAGAAAGTGCCGGCGGCCAGGCAATGTACCTGCGAGTGTTCGCCACCGTGGCTGGCCACACCTATTGGAGCGATGAAATTTCGATCGGGGTGAAGGTCAAAAACGCCACTGGTGGCGGGAGTTAATCGACTTATCCACATTTGACACTTGCGTTCGGTTTTTGTTCGGCGTATCGTACGAACATAAACCGAACGCAATTTGTTTTATGCAGCTCACTAAAAAACAATCAGAGATCCTTGCCTTCATCCGCGAACACATTGAAGAGCAAGGTTACGCCCCGACCTATCGTGAGATCGCAGAGGCCTTCGAACTCTCCTCCCCCGCCACTGTACACCAGCACGTGCAGACCTTGATTGAGAAAGGGCACCTCAAAAACGGTGACGATGGCGAGGCGCGCTCGCTCGAGCTCGTGTCTCCGCTCCAATCGATGCCGGTGGCGATGGCGATCTCTTTGCCGCTCGCTGGACTCATTACCGCCGGCGAACCTATTGAAGCGGTTGAAGAACGGGAAGCGATTGCGGTGCCGAGCGACTTTGTGATGGATGCCGCCAACTCGTATGTGCTCAAAGTAAAAGGGCGCTCGATGATCGAAGATGGCATTTTTGATGGAGACTTTGTGATCGTCGAACGCAACCCATCACCAAAAAACGGCGACATTGTCGTAGCTCTGCTCGACAACGCGTACGCCACGCTTAAACGTTTCTACCGCGAAGCCAATAGTATTCGTCTCCAGCCAGCCAACAGCACCATGCAACCAATCATCGTTCAAGGCAATTTGAATATTCAGGGGGTTGTTAAAGGAGTGATTCGGAAATTCGCCACGGTGTAGAGAGAAAATCCAGACGTTCGTTGAAAACGGTTGTTTTGTGTACTCAAATTACTAATTACTTATTTTGAATCTCTATGTCAGACACAACCCTCCGCTACTACGACTTCACCATGGCGTATATTCCAAATAAGTCGATGCGTCGCGTCCAGCACGCCCGCAAGATGCTCCGCTTGCACACCAGCCGACGCAGATTCAAACAGTCAGTGCGCACCATTCTCTCAAAAGTGATTTAACTTCTATGTACGAATTCTTAGATGATCCCGTCGACGTCCTTGCAACCTTCACACGCAATCGCGTGCGGCCGCTGCGCATGCGCTGGCAAGATAAGACATACGACATCAAACGGGTCAATTTGATTCATACAGGGCGCGAAGGCACCAAACGTTTGTTCTACTTTTCTGTTTCTGATGACGCTAACGCCTTTAAGTTAAAGCTCGACCCCGAAATTCTCGAATGGCGGCTGGTAGAGTTGTACGCTGATGGATAAAAAAATCGCTTATTGCATCTGTTACTGAGAGCCCCCTCCTCCTGGTGCTTTCCGTAACAGATAACGATGAGCGATAGCCGTTTTTCCAGCCTTTTGCGGTCAATCAAAAGGCTGGGCCAAAAATATTCTTACTTGGCGTGGATTTGAATGACTTGTTGGGCGGTTAACAGGCGACCTTGGTACAACTCATTGGTTAAACGCTTGAGCTGGCGACTAACCCAGTCCGCTGAATCTGCTAATCCGACACGAAAATCAGTTAAACGTTCCTCTAAAAAGTCTCGAGTAACCATGGTGGCCTTTATGCTCGCAATCTCATCTCGCAGTTCTTGAATCTCAGGCAAAATAACCTGTTCTAAGGCATCTCCAACAATCTGTGGAACAGTGTCCTTGATAACCTCCTCCATCATCCCGCGCATCTGGTCTAGACCACGACTATCCAAAGCGGTCTGAACCACATTCTGAATCTCCTGTAAGTCGTTTTTATCGAGCATACCCTCCTGATTAAAATCTCTAAGATAGTCTACTCATACTGCCATAAATTTAGACAAAAGTCAACCCATTCTTGTGGACAAAATCATCATGCACATCGACATGAATTCGTACTTCGCGAGCGTGGAGCAGCAAGCGAATCCATTTTTGCGTGGCAAAGCGATTGGAGTTACAGGCAAGCGGTTTGATACCAATCGCGAGAACGAAGCGCAGCGGTCGATTATCGCCACTGCCTCGCGTGAGGCCAAGATGCAAGGCATCAAAACAGGCATGGGCACGGCAGAAGCCAAACGTCTTCTCCCTTCTTTAATTATTGTCCCCGGCGACCCAGAAAAGTATAGCGAAATCACCCACCGATTTGTAACCATGTTCCATGAGTTCACGAGCACGGTTCAGCAAACCAGTGTTGATGAGTGCTATCTAGACGTGACGCATGAAGCCAAAGATTATTTTGGTGCGACCATGATGGCCCAAGCAATTCGCGAGCAGCTAAGAGAAGTCTGTGGCGAAGCGATCACGGCGTCGATCGGTATTGGGCCAAATAAGTTGATCGCCAAGCTCGCGTCCGAGTCGCACAAACCCAACGGCCTCACGGTGGTGCCACCGCAAAAAGTGATGGGCTTTACTAATAAACTTCAGCTCAGAGACTTCTGCGGCATTGGTTGGCGGACCGAACGACATTTAGCAAATCTCGGCGTGACCACGGTCGAGGGACTCCGAAACTATCCTGTCGACGGACTCACCAGAGAATTCAAAAGTTGGGGGCTGTGGCTGCATGAAGCCGCGTACGGACGAGACAACACGCCAGTCATCGCGGACGACGAGCCGCAAAAGTCGATGGGGCATTCCTACACATTACCGAAAGATGTAGATGACCCCGAGACCCTCAAACGCACATTGCTGGGATTGGCGGATAAAGTTGCTTGGCGCTTGCGGCGCGATGGTTTTGCTGCTGGTCAAGTCAGCGTCTATTTCCATTTTGCTGATTTATCGGGCAACGGCCAGCAACAGCGCTTTCAAGAACCGACGGCGGATGGCCTCACCTTGTTCCGCACCGCTTGGAGTCTCATCGAACGTTGGTGGGACGGCACACCCGTGAGGCTCATTGGCATCACCGCCGGTATGCTTTCAAAAAAAGTAGATCAACAACCCTTATTTAAAAAAGAACAGAAATTACTTTCTGTTATTGATGCACTAGATCGTGTACAAAGTCGCTTCGGATCAAAGTCTTGGACCCGCGCTTCGCTGGTAGATGTTGAATTCAAAGCCCGCTCAAGCGGATGGCACTATGATCATGAACTTTAAAACTCTCCTTCAAGTACATGCAGATTCGGTCCGCTCTCACCGTCGCGTTCAATCGTCACCACAATTTTGGTGTAGTCTTTGAAATCTTTGTTGAATGGCCCATCCCAAACAAGAGCGTAGGTGCCATCCGCATTGGCATCCATTGTGCCCGTAGCAAAAAAATCAAACGGCTCGTCCCGTAGCAACCAACCTTCGTAATGCATGCCCTCTGGTGGAGGAGAAAGATGGGCCACAACGGTGTGATGGAACACATGATCTTGAATTTCACGACTCGCGACAGCCAAACCAACATGATCCACATTATACAAAGTGGCTTCCTCGCGGTCGCGGCGGGCAGGAGCTTGAACTGATGGATTGATGTTGTCTGTTCCCTCTGCTGTCGGAGACGCTTCTCCAAGACTATTTCTTGATTCGGCTTGGTGACGGAACCACACAAGTCCTAAGAAAAACAGCGCGACCGCGGCCGCAAACAGCAAAAACATTTTGGTGCGACTCGTACCGTGTGACGAGCGCCGTGGTCGGTGGTAAGAACCGTAGCGGCTATTCATAAATCATCTACACTGCTTAAAAATCCACTCCCAGGTGACTTCTTCGGCCGTTCGCCAAATGGATCAAGCACGATCACAGGGCCGTCATCAAATTCTTGCTCCGTCTGTGTCCATGAGCGTGCCGAGCTCGCCGCGCTGTGCGATCCTCCAAAAAAGGATGGCGTGTGTGAACGCTTCAAGCGCACCTCCTCAAGCAAGTTTTTAGGAATTTCGTCCAAAAACATCGATGGCTGGCGTATCTCCATTGTCTCATAGCCACTCATGATCGGGTAGGTCAAAAACAGTTGCTTGCGCGCACGGGTCGAAGCCACGTAAAACAACCGACGCTCTTCTTCAATGCCGCCCTCTTCACTAAGCGCCCGCGGATGCGGAAAGGCGCCATCGGTTAAATTGATCACAAACACCGCATCCCACTCAAGTCCTTTGGCTTGGTGAATGGTGGAGAGAACCATTTTTTCCTCCTCCACGATCCCCTCTTCGCGGACAGCGCCATAATCGTCTTTCAATGTCACCTCCTCAAGGAAGGTGGTGAGATCAGTATACTGCTCAGCAAAAATGGCAAACTGTTCAATATCTTCGAGACGATCAGCATAATTTGGATACTCGGCTTCGAGGTAATCTTGATAACTCGATCCGGCCACCGCGCGGATGAGCGATGATGGCAAACGGTCGGTACGGAGCATGCGCGCCAAGTTGTTGGCCAGGGCGCGCCAACCTGTTTCTGCGCGGGCGCCAACTTCACCAGGAGCGGACTCAAGGAGTTGATCAAGCGAATCATAACCTTGAGCGACATCAGCAATCTTCCCGGCTGTAACGGCCCCAATCCCGATTTGATGGGAAAGCACGCGAATCCAAGCCATCGAATCTTTGGGGTTGGCAACCAGACGCAGATAGGCCACGACATCTTTAATATGCGCGCGTTCAAAAAACTTCATGCCCCCGCGATATTCGTAGGGAATGTCGCGTCGAGCCAATTCCATTTCTAAAGCTTGTGAGTGATGGGCGGCACGGAACAAGACCGCGATTTCTTTGAGCGCCAAGCCCTCATCACGCAGCTGTAAAACTTGCTCAGCAATATATTGCGCCTCTTGGCGGTTATCTCCAGCCGGCACAAGTGATGGTTTCTCGAGTCCTGGGCGCACCGCTTTCAATTCTTTTTGAAACTGGTCAACGTTTTGTTGAATCACTGCGTTCGCGAGTCCTAAAATTTCTGGGGTCGAGCGATAATTGGTTTCCAAACGAAACACTTTGGCATTGCCGTAGACATCAGGAAATTTTAAAATGTTTTGAATCTCAGCGGCGCGGAAAGAATAAATCGATTGCGCGTCATCGCCGACCACTAGCACGTTGCCATAAACAGACGAAAGGTTACGGACAATGCCAGCTTGAATCACGTTAGTGTCTTGATACTCATCAACGAGCACATAACGAAACCGTCCAGCCAGTTGCTGTCGAACCGCTTCGTTGGTTTGAAGGAGTTCGGAAAGAAGCAATAACAAGTCATCAAAGTCCATGGTGTTCGCGGCTTTCTTCCGCTCCCGATACACCTCGGCAATGCGTTCAATCGTTGGTACGAGATCAAAAAAGTTGGAGTACTTGCGATCAATCACGTCGGCAAGCGACAACGAAGCGTTGCGGCTATAGGAAATCATCGAGTGGAGTACTGCTGGCGATGGAAAACGACGGGCTTTGGTATCAATCTTCAAGTCTTTCAAACAATACTTCACCAGATCTTGCGCATCATCCTGATCCATTATGGTGAAATTCGGACTGTAACCGATAACATTCGCATACTGACGAAGGATCCGATTGGCGATCGAGTGAAACGTTCCTCCCCACAGGCCCGTCGGATACCCTTCCATCAATTCTTCAACCCGCGACATCATTTCTTTGGCAGCTTTGTTCGTGAACGTGAGCAGCAAAATCTCATCGGCACGAATTCCCATTTCGAGCAGATAGGCCACGCGATAGGTAATTGTCCGTGTTTTGCCAGATCCAGCTCCAGCGAGCACCAAACACGGCCCATCGCCGCCTAAAACAACCGGCAGCTGCTCTTCATTCAGCGCATTTTGATAATCAATTTTCGGCGCTCCTGACGCACCATTTGAGAGGACAAATTCCTTCATAGCAGGAGGATTATAGCATACCTCACGGATGCCCAGATCGTCCGCTATCGAAACAATTTCGAACTCCAAGTCATCGGCTTCCCAGGTCCGACCACACGATAACGATCCCCTTCACACACAATTGCCTGTTCATCTGAAATACCAATAATCGGCCGCAACTGCCGCGTGCGCGCAAATTGATCGTAGTAAATCTTTTGTTTCTGCTCCATGTGAACCGCGACCATGAACGGCACTTGGCGCAATCCGCGCAAATCTTCCAACTTCGCGTCATTGGAATCAGCCGACGGACCAACCCCTGCCGTTTCAATACTTGTGCCAACAATAATACTCCCCGCGCTAATTCCCATGTACACTTTGTCGTTTGAAAGTAATTCCTTCAGTTTGACATCAAACTTGCTTTCGCGCACCAGCTTTAAAAGATAATAGGTGTTACCCCCACCAACACAGATCACTCCGCATTCATCCAGCTTGGCTAAATCTTCTGCCACACGAAGATCCACATCACGATGATCCGTAAACCCAAGCGACTCAAATGCAGACTTTTCTTTCAGCACATAGCCTTCAGTTTCGCTGGTTGCATACGGATCGTTGGCATTCCAAATGAAACCGACTTTCGTTTCTGCCGGCTTAGTCCCGACCAACGTCAAAAACTCTTTGGCTAATTCTGGGTTAAGTCCAGTCGATGTCAACAGCATTTTACGCATAGATTTTTTACCAAGATCCTCCCCCACCGCCCCCGAACCCTCCCCCAGAAGAACCTCCGCCACCCGAGCCGCTTCCTTTAGGCGAAGCAGCGGTGGCAAGGTGTGAGGACAGATTACTCATTCGTGAAGAAAAGTCCATGGCGTTGAAGGCCACGAAGCTGCCAACATACCAGTTTGGTTGACGAACTTCAATACCAATGTCGTCCATCGCCTTGGCCCACTTTTGGGTGACGCCAAAGACCATCGCGTACGGCAAGTACTTTTCAAAAACGTTCTCCTTCTCTTGCCACTCGAGTCGATACTTCTCGGCTGTGCTTAAAAATAATTTGAATCCTTTCGCATGCTCCCAAGCCGCAACCCCCTTCTCCGTACGGCGGACCATCAAGATCCCGAAAATCAACAGAATCGCGCAGGTCAAAATGAGGCACCCAGTGGCCAGAAAATCATGAGTCATCGCGACGAGCGGCCCTGATGTATAGAAGGTCACAAAGCCAAGAATGATCGCGAACATGATCCACTTTCCTCGAGCCACTTGCGGCCGCTCTTCATAATAGCCGTCAGCCACAAGCTGTCTTTCGAGCGTCTCGATGACAGGTTTCTTATCTTTGACAAATCGCTTCTTGAGTTCCGCCTCGGTAACGGAGTTGCCATCTTTAAATAGTGCGTTCATGAGTTCGCTCTCCCAACCACGCAGAACATCATCGGTTTCCTTCACCTTTTCGATGCGAAAGGTTTTGTGATCCGGACCGAAGCGCGGTTCAACCACTTCGACAATACGGAGATATCCTTGAACCGCCAGTTCCACAATACCCGCGGACACATCCAATCCCTCAACTTCGTGATTCCAGAGCATACCCACCTCACCGGCTTTCATCCCCGCTGGCGGATCGTACTGCGGCACAATCGTTCCGCGGCCTTTAGGATCGCGCCCTTTACGTTCCCATCGACGGTACATGCATACAAACGTAAGAATCGGCAAGGCCAAAAATACCATTGGCCAATGCGCGGGGGATGGTGGTTGTTCAATAATCGGCGGCGGCACATCAACAATCCCTTTCGGCCAACCGATCGCGACCGTAAGGTAATTATTCTGTGTAGCAATGACCACGGTGTTATCTGCCAATCCGCGTTCACAATTCCCTGTCGTTGATCCTTGCTCACCTGTGTAACAAGCAATGCGTAAATCTTCGCGGATAACTGACGAGGCTTCAGGCAAATGCACACGTGCGGTCGCAAAGGCGGGCGGAGCGACCCATTCTGTTCCGGTTACGTTCCAATATAATTCATCAAAACTCTCAAAGGCCTGCAGCGCCCCTGTCACTTTGTAGCCAATCACATAGGCGTAGGAACCAACGATTGTCTCTTCCGTATCCCCAATCCGGATGGTGATCGCTCCGTCGGTATCTGTTACGACCCACGGCAGGCGACTTCCGCCGTCGTCAATGACTTCCACTTCAGAAATGGTGATGAGTCGTGTGGAACCATCTTCTTCGCGATAGGAAGTTGGGATGGTGCGGTAGATGCCGTGACGCGGTTCATGAAAGTTAACCCGAATCGTTTCTTGCATAAAGAGACTGCCGTCGGTCTGAACACCTACGTACACATCAAAACTTTCAAAATCAAAATCTGCCGCATGCACCAGCGGAATCAAAAGGAAAAAGCTAAGCACGCTAACGATAGCGAGCTTTGTTCGCCACATGCTCATCATGTGTTTCAGCATACATGACCTCACCGTCGTCGGTGGTCAAGAAATAAAAGTAATCCACATCTCCAGGATTTGCTGCGGCCTGAATTGAGGCGAGACCTGGGTTGGATATCGGCCCCGGCGGCAAACCTGGGTACTTATACGTATTGTAGGGCGAATCAATCTGCAAGTCTTCTAAAGATACGCCCGGAGTCTTTTTACCTGTCACGTAGTTAATGGTTGAGTCAGCTTGAAGGGCCATGCCTATCTGCAAGCGGTTCCAAAAAATTCCCGAAACGAGCGGACGGTCAACATCCGTGCGTACTTCGCGTTCGACAATCGATGCAAGCGTAAGGATCTCGTGAATGTTCTGTGGAAACGGTTGATCGGGATCCTCACTAAACACCGGGGCAATCGTCGAGATCTTGCTAGCCATCGTGTCTAACATTTTCTTGGCCACATCGCTCGCGGTTGCACCACGTGCAAAACGATACGTGTCCGGAAACAAATAGCCTTCGAGATCAACCGTGTCTGGTTTGCTACTAAGGAGAGGCATCGTTCCTTCAAACGCCGAGTCGACTCCGGTCGCTGCTTGCCAGTCCTCGGGCAAGATCGAAAGCTTCGCTTGGACCACTTCGCCGATCTGAACGAGGGTGTAGCCTTCAGGGATGGTCAGAGTAATTTCTTGAGCCGCCCCTGCCCCAGTCAAAATCGCTGTCAGTGTTGCGTAGTTGGTCCCGAGCCCAAATTCATAATTGCCGGCTTTGAACGCACTTTCTGCGCCAATAAGCTTTACGTAAGTCTTAAAAACAAATTTGCTGCCGATGAGGTGCTGCGCTTTAAGATGGCTACTGATTTGTCCGACGCTTTCGCCAGCAACGATTTCAAACGCCACCATCTGTGCCGAAGCACTAGGCGCCTTTACAAACGTCTCGAATCCGGCCCAAATGGCAAAGGCACAACCGGCAAAAACGACCATGGCAACCAGAGTGATCGTCCAAAAAAACTTACGCGTCATACAAACTTTTCAAGCCCACGTTTTTTGAGCTCAGCCACAACTTGCTTCACGTGCTGCGCACGTGCGCGCGGGACAATCAGAAGCGCATCAGGGGTATCAATCACTACCAAATCATCGACACCAATGAGCGCTAGGACTTTTTTGTCAGCCGTGCACAGCAAGTTGCCTTTTCCTTCAATGCACACCACGTTGCCTCGGGTCACGTTGCGTTCGTTTGAAGGTTCTTCTTTTGCGCGCACGTCATAAATCGCGCGCCAGTCGCCAATGTCGCGCCAACCAAAATTTCCCGGCACGACCGCCATCTTGCCGCCTTTTTCCAAAATGGCGTTGTCGATGGAAATACTTGGCATCTTGTCAAAAGCATCGGCGAGAACGGGTTTTTCATTCGCTTTATGTAATGCTCCTTGAATTCGGACAAGCTCACGATATATTTCTGGCGCATGTTCACGATAGCGTTCCAAGAAAGCGCCGGCCTCGGAAATAATCAGCGTCGGATTCCATAAGTAGTCGCCTGAAAGCACGTAGGCAGTGGCAGTCTTTACGTCTGGTTTTTCGAAAAAACGATCAACTGTGTGCGCCAGACGTTGATTTCCTTCATCGCCCACCCAGGCCGCCGCATTACCTAGATGAATATACCCATAGCCAGGTTCAGCATAACTTGGCTTCACGCCCACGAGCGCAATGTAGCCAGGCTTTTTTTGCACCAACTCTTCGGCCATTTTGATCGCCGAACGTATTCTTCAACGTCGGTGACGTGCGCATCTGAGTTGATCACGGCAAAAACTTCGCTAGGATCTTTTTTGGCAATGGCCGCGACCACCACACCAATCGCTGGTGCCGTTCCTTTGCGTTCAGGCTCAACAAAAATATTTTTGGCTGGGACTTTAGGAAGTTGCGATTTGACTGCAGCCGCATCAGATTTGCCAGTCGCCACATACATGTCCTCTGGTTTCATGAGTTTGCTCAACCGATCAAAGGTTGTCTGCAGCAACGTTTTGCCACCCAAAATACTTTGCAACTGTTTCGGTTGCTTCTCGCGCGAGAGCGGCCAAAGGCGCGTGCCAGATCCTCCAGCTAAAATAATTGCTTTCATACCCAATGAAATAATAACAACTTCTCAAGAAGCCTAAGACTCAAATAACCGACTCCAGTTCCGATAACGGCCCCCACGATCACATCAGTCACATAGTGCACGCCAACAATCACTCTCGCTATTGCGACGATCGCGGCAATGGCATAGAGCACAACCGCAATCAACAGAGAAGGATGCCAGTACCATACGAGAAACATCGCAACAGCAAACGCAATCGTTGCGTGACCCGAAGGAAACGACGACGTATAAATACGAATCGGCAAGTGCCAAGTGTCTGGCGATGTTTCATAGGGACGCTTGCGACGAACAACAAAGGAAAGTAAGAAAGTGATAAGATGCGCCGCCAGCGCAGAAAGGATGAGAAACAGATCATAGATCACTGCGCCCTCGTTCGTTTTGTTGATCCACGGGTAGACGATAATTGCCGCACCCAAAAATGCCCACAACAAATATTTGGCAGCAAAGATGCCCAGCGCTTGGCCCTCGGGATCGTTGTCGAGCCAGCCATCAAGTTTGTGAGAGATTTTTTCGTCAATGTGGAGCATAGTTATTTGGTGGCCACAGAGCGAAGCCGTTGCAATTCTGCCTCACGCTTTCTAAGTGCTTCGAGAATCTCGACCGCATTCTTAGGCGGAGTCAGGTTTTTCTTCGTAAATGCACAGTATTCTTTGACCGGGCAAGCCCAACAGCGCGGCTTTCCAGGGATGCAAATATACCTTCCAAATTTTACCATGACCCGGTTAAGATCACGCCAGAGCTCAGGCGCCACCACTTTTTTGAGCGCCGCTTCGGTCTGCTCTGGTGTTTTTGTTTTTACCCAACCAAGACGGTTGGTTACGCGATAGACATGCGTATCCACAGCGATTGCAGGAATACGATAACTCGAGTTCATCACAATACTTGCTGTTTTTCGTCCAACGCCCGGAAGTGTCACTAGCTCTTCCATGGTTTTTGGAATCTTGCCGTGAAACTCAGCAACGATCTTTTTTCCTGTTGCGCTCAAGTTCTTTGCCTTCTGTCGCCACATGCCGATACCGACGAGTGTGTCTCTAACTTGCGCTTCCGATGCCTTCGCGAGGGCAGCGACTGTGGGAAACAATTTCAAAAAACCTGGCAGCAACTTCAACACTTGTTCATCTCGACTGCGCGCGGACATGATCGTTGCCACCAGCGTCAAATACGGGTCATCCAAATCCGTCGCTCCCCCACCTTTGTACATTTTTGTCAGTTCAGCCAGAACTGGTTTGGCAGTAGAGAGCATACATTAAATAATTCTGATGATGGCTTTGAGCGCCTCGGGTTTGTGCTCTTGGTCCATAAAAATAAATCCATCAGATCGCAACCCTTCCTCTTCGCGTCCGGCATAAGTAAATTCTATCTGTTCTAACTTCGTTGGATCGTAGATCATCACGATGTCGACACGTATCGGCCGATGTGGTTCACGCCAAGTGAGGTGATAATTTGGCCACGTAAATACACTAAACATTTTCGTATCCGGCTCCACATGATAATCAAAAGCAAAAATATCTATGTTCTTCCCTTCATTATTTTCATAGCGGTCTCCCGTTCGGCTTGGATCGTACCTATCGTGTCCAAGTTTTTTGATGATCTCAATCACTTCATCTGTTGTTTTTCCTTGGTGTTCCCAGGAACTAATGCAGCGAATGGCAATATGCTGCCCCAAAAAATATTGCTTAATGAACGCATCAACCTTCCCTCCAATCTTTTCATGATCAGGCTCTTTATCGACCTGATATTCTGGAAGGTCGATGGTGTAGACGGGAATCTCACTCATACAGCAAAATACTTTCTCAAGGCTGCGGCATGTTCGACGCGCTCGGAGGGATCGGAAACGCGTGGCTTACCAAGTTGTTCTCGGAACGTGTCACCGGAGTAGCGTGGAAACACATGAAAGTGGTAGTGAAAAGCATGCTGATCGCCAGCGGGTTCATTATTTTGGAGGATGGTGACACCATCACACTTACGAATTTCTTTGAGAGCAACGGCGACCTTCTGCCCAACTTCAAAAATACGATGTCCATATTCGGCGGGGAGATCGTAAAAGTTTTCGAAATGCTCGAGCGGAACAATAATCGGATGCCCTTCGTTTCCTTTTAGAGACTTCGAACTGATAAAACCAAATACGAGCTCATCGCGATGAAAGATGTCCGTCTGCTTGATCCAAGTGTGTTCGTTTTCAACTCCTTGAATCGCCAGACAGATCGGACAATGATAATCGGCTGGAGCGTGGTTGTGCATAGTTAGTTCAAGAAATGCTTTAGATCCTCAAGGTTGGAATAAAAATGTGCGTCAAAGCCGAATGTTTTGGCAGCGTCAATATTTTTCTGACCATCGTCGACCAGCAGCACTTCGTTCTTTTGAAGGTCTGGTTGGGTCGCGAGAAGTTCGGAGTAGACCAGTTCAAAAAACCTCGGATCTTTCTTGCGGATGCCAAGCTCAGCCCCACAAAACGTTCTTTTAAATAAGTGAAACGGCTCGAAGATCTTCTGTACGGCTGCCAATCGATACTTTTCCTGGTCGGTTGCCAGATAAAATCGCGCGTCTGCTCGCGACAACGACTTAATAAACTCGACCACCTCTTCATTCATTTGCGTGCCCTCCGTAAACCAAAAATGCAAAAGCTCATCCACCCCTCCCCTCCAGCCCCAATCACCAAGAACCTTGGACAGTTCTTCTTTTAGATCGGCCTTTCCAATTGTGCACTCAAGAAATACGCCGGTAAAAAACGGCTGAAGAACCTCGTGTTTGATGCCGTAATGAAGATCGAGCTTCTCAGAAAACAGCATGCCAGACTTAAGGGTCACCCCGTCGCCATCAAACAAAATCACTTTGTACTTCATACCAAGCGATTAGATAAGTGGCGTGCCCGTCATTTCGGGCGGTTGTTCTATACCAAGAACTTTCAAAATGGTTGGCGCAACGTCGGCGAGCATGCCGACCGGAGACAAAAGCGACAGGTCGCCGCCAGGCGCTTCGCCGGCGGGCGATGATTGGCCCTCAAATGCTGCACTCACAATCAAAAACGGCACCGGGTTGGTCGAGTGTTCTTTGTCGATATCGTTCGTTTGCAAGTTTTTAACTTCTTCAGCGTTACCGTGATCAGCAGTGATGAATACCGCGCCGCCAGCATCGATAGTTGCGGAAACAATTTTGCCGATACATTCGTCGACGACCTCCACAGCTTTGATCGTTGCTTCCATGTTGCCAGTGTGGCCGACCATGTCGCCGTTGGCAAAATTCAACGCAATAAAATCGTAAGCGCCCTTACGAATCTCTTTGAGCACCCGATCGGTAATTTCATAGGCGGACATCTCAGGTGCTTCATCGTAACTGGAAACACGCGGCGACGGGATGATCACCCGATCTTCACCTGGGAACGGCGTTTCCTGCGTACCATTCAAAAAGAAAGTGACGTGAGCGTACTTTTCTGTTTCAGCCACGTGGAGCTGTCTCATTTTTTCGCCAGAGAGGACTTCGGCAATCGTGTGATCAATCACTTGCGGTGGAAAGGCGATCTCGACCGGGAGGCCAGCCTCGTATTCGGCCATGGTCACGAAAAACAAATCCTCAACGTAGGTTCGGGAAAACTTCTCGAACTCAGGCATGACAAAAGCTTTGGTGAGTTCGCGGCTGCGATCCGGACGGAAGTTAAAGAAAATAACGGCGTCACCTTTTTCGATTTTAGTGACCGGCGTTCCGCCTTCCGTAATCACAGTCGGAACAAACTGCTCGTCGTAGACCTCTTTGGCATACGAAGCTTTGAGGGCCTCGAGCGGGTTCTCCGTGGTTTGCGGCGCTGTGCCAAGCGCCATCGCGTTATAAGCTTGTTCGATCCGATCCCAACGATTGTCGCGATCCATGGCGTAGAACCGACCGGAAAGCGAAGCAATCTTCCCGAGCTTCACCTTTTTCATCTTCTCGATCAGCGTCGAAATAAAATCATGGCCGGCGTTGTACAGCGTATCGCGCCCATCCAAAATAGCGTGCACAAAAACATCTTTGACTTTCTGTTTCTTGGCCAAGTCAAGCAGTGCGTGCAAGTGCGTATCCATGGCATGCACCCGACCCCCAGAAACCAACCCGATAAAATGTAACTTATTACCATTTTTCTTCACGTGCTGGATGGCATCCAAAAAAGCCGTATTGGTAAAAAACGATTCCTGTTGAATAGCATGATCAATCCGCGGCAACATTTGGTAATACACGCGACCAGCGCCGATCGCTAAGTGCCCCACTTCTGAATTACCCATCTCTCCCCAACTAAGTCCCACTTCTTCGCCCGACGAACGTACGGTCATCGCTGGATAGCGACGCACCAAATCATCGAGAATCGGGGTTTTCGCCCGACGAATGGCATTGCCATCACTATCGGGAGCTACGCCCCAGCCGTCCAAAATAATCAAGACCGCTGGACGCGGCTGTTGTTTTTCCGTCGCTGCTGCACTCGTCATACAGCGGCTATTGTACCGATTTTGACTCTCCGCGTCCAGACAGGTTTACCTCTTCGGCAGCTCAAACCAAAAGGTGCTACCAACCCCCTCTTCAGTCGTAAATCCGATCGTGCCACCTAGCGCTTCAATAATTTTTTGCGCCAAGAACAGTCCGAGGCCAGTGCCATCAGACACCACACGAACGGCATTATCGGCACGAAATCCTTTTTGAAAAATGCGTGGTTGGACATCTTTTGGAATACCAATCCCGTGATCTTGGACCGAGACGCGATAACCACTGGCGCTAGACTCGAGACGGACCTCAATCGCCCCTTGTTCCGGTCGCGAGTAGCGCACGGCGTTCGTCAAAAAATTCAAAATGACTTGACGCACCAAACTTTTATCCGCTTTCACCCCTTTCGACGTAACCATTTTTTTGAACACAATCCCTTCTGAGTTGTCTTTCTTGCCCGTACGCACTTCGTCGATCACATCTGTCACCAGCTCCTCGAGATTGAGCGGCTCCAGTTGAATATTCATCCGCCCCGTTTCCAAGCGCGAGACATCGAGCAAATCATGAATGAGCTCAGCCATACCCTCGGCATGCTTTAACACATCTTGAAGCGTTTGACGCTGATGGCTGGTGAGTTGGGTCTCGTCGAGCAAAGAATCCAGCTGCCAATGAATTTTGGTGAGCGGGGTGCGCATTTGGTGCGACGCCAACGACACAAACTCGCCCTGCACTTCCGCCGCCTCGCGCGATTTGTTGTGGCGCTTGTGCCACCAGGCCCTGCCAAGCACAGCTCCGACAAGCAAGCTGCCGAGCATGGCGAAAAAAATAATGATTTCGATCCCCTCCATAAAATGTTAGCGCACCTCTTCAGCGATCTCGAGTAGACGATTATATTTTGCCAGCCGCTCCGAGCGCGACAGGCTTCCTGTTTTGATAAAGTCGGCGTTCACCGCCACCGCCAAATCAGCAATGGTCGTGTCTTCGGTCTCGCCAGAGCGATGTGAGACATTCACTTTGTAGCCATAGCGTTTGGCGAGCAGAATAGTGTCGATGGCTTCGGTCAGCGTACCAATCTGATTAACCTTGATGAGCACAGCGTTCCCAACGTTCATGGCAATCCCCTGCTGCAAGCGCTCAACATTAGTCACAAACAAGTCATCGCCGACGAGCGTCAGTTTTCCCCCCAACTTTTTGGTGAGCGTTTGCCACCCGGCCCAATCATCCTCTGCCAAACCATCTTCGATCATCGCCAGCGGATATTTCTTCGCCCACGAAGTGTACAGGTCGATCATCTGATCAGCACTCAGAGTTTTATGATCAGCCCGCAACTGATAGCGTTGCGTCTTGGCATCATAAAACTCACTCGAAGCCGGATCCATTCCAAGCTTCACGTCGCGGCCTGGGCGATAACCAGCTGTTTTGATGGCGATCATGATCGCTTTCAATGCTTCTTCATTTGAATTCCACGTGACTGCATAGCCTCCTTCGTCACCAACCAATGTTGAAAATCCTTTCTTTTTGAGCACCTCAGCCAGGGCATGAAACACTTCTGCGCCACAACGCAACCGCTCGGCAAATCGAGATTGCTGGGGGATGATCATGCATTCTTGAATGTCGATCGCCCAACCAGCGTGAACACCGCCGTTCATAATGTTCATGGTTGGATAGGGCAACTTGAACGTATCGGTGATTCCACGGACATGATCGAGCTCGTACACTTCGCGCAGGTAGCGATAAAGAGGCATCTTGCGAGCGCGTGCTCCAGCATGAGCGGCGGCCAGTGAGACGCCCAGAATCGCGTTTGCTCCGAGACGTCGTTTGTTGGGCGTGCCGTCGAGAATGCGCATGTCGTCATCAAGTTCCCTTTGATGAAAAACATTTTTTCCCTTGAGAAGATCAGCAATCTGATGATTGACGTGATGGACAGCTTTCAAAACTCCTTTGCCACCATAGCGACGCTTGTCGCCATCACGGAGTTCGAGGGCTTCGTGTGATCCGGTAGAGGCTCCTGATGGAACCGAGGCGGAACCAACAGTTCCATCTTCTAAAAGAACGGAAACCTTTAAAGTCGGGTTGCCCCGAGAATCTAATATCTCATGGGCGTGGATAGTATCGATCCTATGTCGCATAAGTCAGAAAACAATTCGTTTGAACACAAGTTGGCGTCAATCGAATTGATTTTATCATTTTGTGATCAATGGTTGAACTCCAGGCAGCTCCTCGCCGGACAGAAAGGCCAACATGGCCCCCCCTCCTGTAGAAAGAAGCGTATACCGTTCTCCTAAGTGAAGCGACTCGACAAGTGGCAATGTGTCGCCACCACCAACAACGGTCTCCGCTTTTGAGATCGCCGCGATCGCCCGAGCAATCAAGGCACTGCTCTCGCAAAACGCAGGCACTTCACACATGCCGAGCGGGCCGTTCCATACGATCGTCTTTGCCTTGTGCAATTCTCTCACAATGCGCCGCGCGCTCTTCGGGCCAATGTCGATTATCTGATCACTCGCTTTGATCGCGTCGGCAGAGCGGATCTCTGGACGCTTCTTGGTCGCGAGTGAAGTGACGACACGAACATCTTCCGGCAGCACGACCTTATCTTTGAACCGCGCGAGAATGCGCTTGGCGGTCGCAAGCTCGCTTTTTTCGTAGAGCGATTTCCCCACGTTTATTTTTTGCGCCGCCAGAAACGTCGTCGCCAGTGCACCACCAATAAAGATGTTGGAAAGCTTCGGTCCAAGTTTTTCAATGAGGCCAATCTTTGTTTCCATCTTGGCGCCTCCGATCACCAGCGCAAACGGCTTCTTCGGTTTTTTCATGATCTTCATGAGTTCCGCGACTTCATGAATCATGATCGGGCCAGCGTAGGATGGCAAATACTTTTGAATAGCGGCGACCGAGGCATGGGCGCGATGACTAACCGCAAAGGCATCGTTGACAAACATATCGGCGTAAGCGGCAAGTTGCTTGGCAAGCTTAGCGTCATTCTTTTCTTCTCCAGCTTCAAAACGAATATTTTCGAGCAGCGCAACACCGCCTGGTCTGAGTCGCGCGAGCAAATCATCAGCTTTTTTTCCAAACGTCGCTCCATTATATAAGACAGGCGCTTGTAAACAGTGGCTGAGTCGCGCAGCGATGGGAGCAAGCCGAGCCGATCGATCGCTCTTGCTCTTTGGTCGGCCGAGATGGGTGACCACAATCACCCGCGCCTTTTGCTTCATGAGCCACTTGATGCCCTCAGCCGCTTTAGCAATTCTTCCATGCGCACCATCGACTGCTTTGCCATGCTCAATCGGCACATTGGCATCAATGCGCACTAACACGCGTTTGCCTTCAAGGCGTTTTACACTTGTGATCCTCCGTAAATGCATAGCTAATCGTTTTTCATGTAAGTCATCGCGCCCCGCGTCCACACCTTGAGCGCAAACCGCATTGGTAAGACACTTTTCCAATAATTCAGATCAACCACTTTTCTTGCCAGGTAACCGAGCACGCCGCTCACTCGGATCGGTCCGAGCTGTCCGATGGCATATTTTCCTCCCATCGGTAGCAGCGAGTGCCACTGCTTGGGGGCAACCCAAGCAATCTGCGATCGGTTCTCGACATGACGCACTACGTTCTCGGCTAATGCCCGTGCTTCTTGTGTCGCCGCTTGAGCCAGCGCTGGAGCAAACCCACCAAAAATAGCAATTTGAGAACAGTCGCCAAGCGCATAAATATTTTCTACTCCTCGCACCGCAAACATCTCGTCAACATCCACATGTCCTTTGGGCCCTTTAGGAATTACGAGCGCCTCGAGGACATTGGCTGGTTTAATTCCCCCACACCAGACAATCACATCAGCATTCCACGTTTCTTCTTTGCCTTGTCGCTCGACCACGAGAATTTTATCTGTTGCCGATTTCACTTTGGTGTCTGTCGCGACCGTGACGCCGAGCGAAGCTAATCGTTTGAGAGCCAGAGCGCGCAGAGGATCAGAAAAGTTCATGAGAATGTTGGGCAGGGCATCGACCAGTCGGATCGACCAGTCACCTGTATTGATGTGAGACGCCCGTTCAAGTCCATGAAGGTAATGGGCGAGCTCTGCTGCGAACTCAGTCCCTGTCGCCCCGGCACCGCCGACGACAATCTCAATCTTGTTATCTTTGCCTTGGCGGTAGGCCTCCAGACAGGCATGCAGCTTATCGCGAAGCTTGAAGGCATGACCTAAATGTTTGAACGGATAGGCGTGCTCTTCGAGTCCGGGAATTCCGTAGAATGCTGTCTCAGATCCGAGCGCGATCACTAAATCATCATAAGAAATCTTATCACCGTTACCGAGCAACACGGACTTGGAAGCCACATCAACACCAGTCACCTCGCCCCGATGGAACGTAATATGCTTTGGTCCAACAATCGTCCGGAACTGCTCTAAATTGATACAGACTCCCCCGCGCAACTCCCCACGGCAATCCGGTCCTTCTGCTTCCAAAAATCCGGTGGCAACTTCGTACAAAAGAGGAGTGTAGAGATGCTCTCCGCGACGATCGATGAGGGCGATGTCGCATCCTCCCATGCGAGCACAACGTTTCTCAAGCTCGAGCGCAACTCTAAGCCCACCAAACCCTCCACCCAAAATGACAACGCGATGTTGCTTCACAGTTTTCCGACGTGCTCAACCATATCCATGAGGCGCACGGAGTAGCCCCATTCATTGTCGTACCAGGCAAGCACTTTCACCAAGTCACCGTCGACCACACGGGTCATGAGCAAATCAACGATCGACGAATGGGGGTTGCCAACGAAATCAGTGGAAACAAGCGGCTCGTTGGTGACAGCCAAGATGCCTTTCCACCGCGGCGTGGCTGCGGCTTTTTTGAAGGCGGCGTTAACTTCTTCTGCGGTCGTCCTTTTCTTGACCACAAAAGTGAAGTCAGAAAGCGACACATCAATGGATGGGACGCGAATCGCAATTCCGTCGAATTTGTCTTTCAAATCTGGAACGGCTTCGCTCGTCGCTTTGGCCGCTCCGGTCGAAGTCGGAACAATATTAATCAGCGCAGCGCGAGCGCGGCGAAGGTCAGGATGCAACTTCGGTGGCAAACCATCAACAATATTTTGCTCCGCCGTCACCGAGTGGACCGTGGTCATCATCGCCTTTTTGACTCCAAAGACTTCGTGCATGATTTGCGCAACGGGCGCGATCGAGTTGGTGGTACATGAAGCGTTGTTGACGATCGTATCTTTTTTGGTAACGCTCTTGTGATTCACTCCCATCAAAAAGGTCGGCACTTCCTTGGCCGGCGCTGAGATCACGACCTTCTTCGCCCCCGCAGTCAAATGCGCTCCGGCACTTGTCTTATCTGTGAACCGTCCCGTCGACTCAATGACCACGTCAACTTTGTACTTGGCCCAGGGCAACTTGGCTGGCTCCATCTCCGCAACTACAGGTAACTTCTTGCCATCAATAATCACGTTGTGATCGTCCGATGTCACTTCATGATTCCAGGTTTTAAATACCGAATCATATTTCAACAAGTGCGCCAAAGTAGCTGGCTCAGTCAAATCATTGACCGCCACAAACTGCACACCCTTCCGATCCCAGCCAGCTTTCAAAACCGTGCGCCCGATCCGGCCAAATCCATTGATAGCAACGCGAAGCATAATTGATAGATCAAAAGTGATAGAACAAAGAAATTATAGCATAAAATCGAATCGACGTGCCGAGGGGCACGTCGAGGCGAAAAGGCGGGTGGACCGCAACCCTGACCACTCTGACTGCGAGCGATCGGCCACCGGATGGACAACAGCCCACCCGCCTGTTCGTGTCCTTTAACTCAAGCGCATGCGAGTCGAAGGAAAAAGAGAGTGCCCGCGGAACACACCGTCGCACGGTTGTCGTTCAGGTCGAACAGGACGCGTGGAAACAGGTTTGTTACCGTACAGACGTTTGCCCGCGGGCTCTACTTAAAAGCGTACACCCGACACATAAATACACAAGAGCAGGTCAATGCCTGCCCTTGTGGACAACTTATTTGGTTTGATTACGCCCCCAGATTCAATCGCGAGAATCGTCGCACTTGAATGTTCTCTCCAAGCGTGGCGATCTTCCCTTTCACAAACTCTTCCACTGTTTTGTCTTCGTCTTTAATGAAGGACTGCTCAAGCAAACAGACGTCGGCAAAAAACTTGTTGAGCTTGCCTTCGATGATTTTATCCATCACCTCTTGTGACTTGGTTTGCCCCTCCATCTCACCTTTATAAATTTCTTTTTCCTTTTCAACTAACTCGACCGGCACTTCATCGCGCGAAACATACAGTGGAGCAGAAGCAGCGATGTGCATGGCGAGGTCGTTGCAAAACGCAACAAACGCTTCATTGCGAGCGACGAAGTCGGTTTCGCAGAGCACTTCAACTAAGGCACCAACTTTCCCACCGCCGTGAATGTAAGAATGCACACGACCTTCGTTGGTCACACGATCGGCTTTCTTTCCCGCTTTCACAATACCGCTCTTGCGCAAGGCATCAGCCGCCTTTTCCAAATCTCCAGCTGATTCAACCAACGCCTTTTTGGCGTCCATCATTCCGGCTCCGGTCATTTCACGAAGCTGCGCTACGGCAGCTGCGGTAATCTCTGACATAAGGTGCAAATGTAAAATTAACTAACTCACTTTTTCCTTGGTCTTCTCCTCTGCGAGCTCCTCGGCAATCTTGTCGTCGAGTTCAGCCACGGCTTCGACGGCTTCGGCTTTCACGCGCGCTTCTTCTTCAGATTTCGCTTGGGCTGCCTTTTCTTTTTCCACCGCAGCAACAGCAGCAGCTTTGACCGCATTGGCTTTTCCTTCTTTGATCGCTTCGGCAATGAGGCTCGTAATAAGTTCGATTGACTTCACCCCATCATCATTCGCAGGAATGCAGAAATCGACGTCGGTTGGGTTCACATTGGTGTCACAAATGGCGATCACCTTGACCCCTTTGTGTTTGGCTTCAGCAAGCGCGGTCTTTTCTGCTTTGATATCAACAATGAACATGGCTTCTGGAGTCGAAAGCATTGATTGCACCCCACCGACTTTGCGATCCATATCGACAATGTCGCGGCTAAACCAGAGCTGTTCTTTCTTCGTATACTTTTTGAGCTCGCCTTTGGCTTCCTTATCTTTCAAGTCAAGAAACTTTTTAATGAGGCGCTTAATTTCCGTGAAGTTGGTGAGCGTGCCGCCGAGCCAGCGGTTAGTGACGTGGGGCATGCCCGTCTCGGTCGCATACTTCGCAACGATCGAGCGTGCCTGTGGCTTGGTGCCCACAAACAAAATCATTCCGCCGCGCGAGGCTACGGAAGACACATAGTCGAGGGCAGCAGACAAATGCTTCTGCGTCTCTTCAAGATTTGTAATATGGACTCCGCCGCGGGTGCCAAAAATAAATGGCGCCATCTTCGGATGCCAGCGACTCGACCGATGGCCGAAGTGGGCACCGGCTTCGAGAAGCTCGGTTAAGGATGGGACGTTGGACATAGTGTTTCTCCTTTTAACCTCAATGGGCAACTCCGGGCCCTAGTCTCCTAGGGAGGATCCGGTGCCGACTACCCCATCTGTGTAATTAATTTAGTGCCGGAATAATAGACAATCTTGACGAAAACGTCAAGAGAAGGTAGGATCCTCCGGTCCCTTCTGAAATTCCAACCCCTCGGACCCCCTCGGAGACGCCCCTTAATGCGCCCTGTTGCCCTCCCCCGCCGTGCCGTTCCCGTCGCTCCCCCCATCATCGGCTCCCAGTCGACACAAGCGAGCATCAGCGAGTTCCTCGCTGACACGTATGTGGCCGGGCGGTACACCCCGACAGACGCCGAGCTGCTCACGGTCATCGACGACCTCATGGCCGCGGACGCGTGCCGATACCGGACGCAGATCGCAGGGCTTCTGACCCTTGCCTGGAAACGGGCAGAGACGATCGGCAAGCAGGCCGTCCTCGATCGCCTCCACCAGGTCGCCCAAGCCGAACCCAAAGTCCAGGCCGAGGAGGGAGATGCCATTCCCGTGCCGCCCGAGCCGCCGGCCAGGGTCTGCCGGGTAGCCACCACCCCGCTGTTCCTCGGACCGCCCCCGCAGTCGCGCCCACGGCCGCCGGCCTCTCAGGCCCCCGAGCGTGCCCGCTTCACCCTCGCCTGACGGCACGACGCCGCCAGCTTCGACCCCGGGACGCACGCAACGTGCGTCCCGGTTTCCGTTTTATTGGATAAACATCGCGTCGCCGAAAGAGTAAAAACGATAAGCCTCACGCTTGGCGGTTTCGTACGCTTTCAAAATTAACTCGCGCGAAGCCAAAGCGGAGACGAGCGCAAGCAACGTCGACTTTGGAAGATGAAAGTTGGTAATGAGCGCGTCGACGATTTTAAATTGATAGCCTGGAGTAATAAAAATACTGACGTCACCGCTGTACGGTTTGGCTTCGGTTGCTTCAAGTGTACGGACAACGGTCGTGCCAACAGCGATAATTCGACGGCCGTCGCTTTTGGCTTTGAGAATCCGCGCCGACGTCTCAGCATCAACTTCCACAAACTCCGCATGCATTTTGTGTTCTTCGAGCGTCTCGGTTTTGACGGGCAAAAATGTCCCGAGTCCGACGTGCAAGGTCACAAACTCGATCTGCGCACCTTTGGTTTTGATCTTCTCTAAGAGCTCTTCTGTAAAATGAAACCCTGCCGTCGGTGCCGCCACGGCTCCGGTGTGTTTGGCATACACGGTTTGATAGTTCTCAACCGCTGCCGAGTTTTTTTCAACATACGGGGGAATTGGCACTTCGCCATGAGACTCACAAAATGCAAGCACTTGGTCGGCTGAGACGCTAAAGTCGAGCAACACAATCCCGTCATCACGCTTTTCTTTCACCATTGCCGTGAGCCCACCAAAGTCGACTTCGCTTCCCTCTTTCAACTTCTTCCCCGGCCGAGCCAGCGCTTCCCAGAAACCGTCTCGCTCTCGCAATAAGAAGATCTCCATCGCCCCGACCGTAAGCCGGGCCTTAAACACCTTGGTGTTGTTAAATACGAGGACATCACCAGTCTTCAGATAATCAGCAACCTCGAAAAACGCGCGGTGTTCGAGCCCACCCGAAGCCCGGTCTACAACCATCAATCGCGAATGGTCTCGAGGAGACATGGGGGTCTGGGCGATGAACTGCCTTGGCAGGTCGTAATCAAACAATGTCACTGGAGTAGCCATAATTGGCTGATTTTATGGGGAAATACCGCATCTGTCCAGCCACCCCCTTGACAGGGGTGGAAAATCGTAGTATAAAAACTCTCTTCGGACCCAACAGACAGCGTTCTGGTTCGAGGTCGGCACCGTACCTACGCGGGTCGATGTACAGGCGGAGAACGTCCGTCGCCGTTGCAATACGGCTAGCCCTGCTTCCGACTACGGTCGGCGGCTACTCACACACTCGCAGCCGCAAGGCTCCCAGTGACCACCCGGGTCTGTACCCCCAGGTGTCTACGTGAGCAAAAGGACCGGTGGTCTACCAACCCGGACTGCGCCGAACAAGAAGAGGCGCTGTGGTATAGAGAAACCGTTCTAGCTTGCACGGAAGAACGGTGGATGCCAGGAGTAATCTTGGCCGGGGAACCTCCTCGTTAAGTTCTGTTTTGTCCTCTGGTCCCGGAGGATGAGCTGAACGTGACAGATGGCTGGGCAATCCGTGAAACACATGTCCTACACCATCGAACCAAT
>ERZ1292633.1483-Hain-H41-02um-R1-1483-length-25334-cov-29_pt1 | contig 25334 bp, 24 predicted proteins | sample MGYA00564406_ERZ1292633 | MGnify/ENA primary metagenome ERZ1292633 (study PRJEB36523, sample SAMEA6512639) | groundwater metagenome | collected 2019-01-08 | study: AquaDiva: Metagenomics assemblies of 32 groundwater samples | reverse complement strand
CTGGGAGCAGAGGGCTGCAGCTTAAACTTTACCAACAAATTTGTCGCACACCCATGAGTTCATCTGTAACGATTCCAGCCACTGATACGAAAGCAGAGATATCAGGATATTTGTCGGTTAATTTGCCATCTGGCTCAATTCAACAAGCTGAAACTGTTACAGTGTCTCTTACTGATACAACAGAAACGGCTTTTAAGTTTGATGTTACTTCAGAGATATTTCAAGTAAGGGGAAGGCAGTCCTATGAACATCGCATAAATATTGGTAAAATAGCTCCATTGACCGACAACTATTCTGTAACAATAACATTACCAAATGATTTCATTACTAATTTACAGCCAACAGATACCATAGTGACATTTGCACAATTAGAAACTATAGATATTGTACTGTTTGATGCTATTGAAAGCACGTATGATACAAACAACAAGACTATTAGTATTAACTTAGCTTCAGAGTATTTTAGTAAATTTATGACTGTTGATGGAACCTACGAGACGGTAATAGTTGTTTCAGTAGTAAATTCTGGGCAAACTATTGCCACAACTTCTGCCAATGCCAAGCAAAGGGCAGTCGGGTTACCTGACTGGAGTTACAAAGAAGGTATTAATTCGCCCCTTAAGAAATTAACCAGCACGCAAGACTTTAATCTTAAGCTGCCTCATAAAGGTGTAGATTTGCGAGCTGCCGTCAACACGCCTGTCATTGCAGCGGCAGATGGGGAAATTTACGGCAGGGCGCAAAGAATAACTTACTACCCTAAAGGCGATTTGACAGACAAGGGTTACGGATATTATGCACTTATAAGACACCCTGATAAATCAACTACTGTTTATGCCCATTTGCAGAATGCGCCAGCGGACGGTCCAGCAACAAAAGGCAAGATATTTGCTTATTCTGGTGATAGTGGAAGAGTAGATGCTCACTTACATTTTGAGATTATTACACCAAAGATAATACCAGACATAAAACTCCCGAACCTCAACCCTAATGCCGAGAGAGTTGATCCTTGGCCATGGATTCAGTCGATTGAATATGTTACTGGAGATCAGAATGGTGCTGAAGAGCCATCTCATTTTATGCAAATATCAGACCCATCGTTACAGTTAAAAGCTATTGGATTGGTGTCCGCAACAGGCAGTAAATATAACATCACAGAAGATAGCAAGAGAATTGCTATTTCGGTTGAAGATATTACATGGAAATCAAGTGACGAAAATATTGCAATAGTTGATAACAAAGGGTTAGTAACTGCAAAAAACAATGGTAAAGCAACCATTACTGCAACCCAAAGCTCGTCTAATACGACTGGCAAGAGTGTGAGTGTGACCACTACAATAGGAACTGCGGCAACTACTCCTCCCACAAGTGTACTTGCTAGTGCCGGAAACGGTCAGGTATCTATAAGTTGGAACAGCGTATCCGGCTCAACGTCATACAACATCTACTGGTCAACTTCTTCAGGCGTATCAAAGACCTCTTATACAGGCAAGATTTCAAATGCCACAAGCCCATATACGCACACAGGACGCACTAACAGCACGACTTATTACTATGTAGTAACTGCTGTAAATAGTTATGGGGAGAGCAGCGAATCAAGTCAGGCAAGTGCAACTACTAACGGAACGGGAGGTGTAACATACACATGGTAAATATAAAAACTTACTCTTTCTATGTCGGCCTTATATTATTACTGCTTACGTTCTTTGGTTGTGGCGGCGACGGGAGCCACAGCACTGATTCAAATACTGGTGCAGGTTCAATCGGCTTTGGCCTCGCTTGGGAGAGCCCAGAAGGTTCAAGCATGTCGAAATCTACGGTTTTCCGTGCAGCATCTATAGATGTTTGCACTGATTACGGGATCACAACGATTAACGCATATGTCCTTAACTCTTCAAACTCAACAGTAACATCGGGAAGCTGGGCATGTTCTGAACATGGCGGGTCGCATACTGCCGTGCCGGCAGGCTCCAATTACACGCTAAGGGTCGAGGCGGTTATCTCAGGCACTGTAAAGTGGCGGGGTGAGGTTACAGGCATATCTATTATTACAGGACAAACTACAAATCTTGGCATGATAACGATGTCATATATCGGCAGCGACACAATCCCCCCATCAGTGTCGTCCACTGGTCCAGCGAGTAATGCGACATCCATTCCTGTTAATTCCACAGTAACGGCCACATTCAGCGAGAAGATGGCTCCTTCTTCTCTTGATACAACGACATTTACCATTTCAAGCGGCCCAAATCAGATAAACGGAACCGTCAGTTACGATCAGAACTCTATGACGGCCACATTTACCCCTATAAGCCCGCTTTCCTACTTGACAACTTATACTGCCTCTCTCACAAGCGGAGTAAAGGACATGGCCGGACATAACTTGCAGTCGGTTTATACGTGGACATTTACCACAGGCTCAATTCCAGACACAACGCCGCCGTCTGTATCATCCACAAGCCCAAACAACAACGCAACGGGTGTTGCTATCAATACCGCAATCACTGCCACATTCAGCGAGGCGATGGATGCGGCAACTGTCAGCACAGCTACATTTACATTAAATAACGGAGTAACGGGAACTGTAGCATACAGCGGCACAACAGCCGCATTCACACCGTCAAGTAATCTTGCTTACTCAACACCATACACAGCAACGATTACGACCGGTGTAAAAGATAGCGCAGGCAATGCAATGGCAGCAGCCTACACATGGACATTTACAACGAGCGCAGCGGTAGACACCACTCCTCCTACCATTTCCTCCACCAGCCCTGCCAGCAACGCCACAAGTGTTGCTGTGGACAGTCCTATCACCGCCACATTCAGTGAGACAATGGATACATCAACTGTTACCACAGCTACATTTACTTTAAATAACGGAGTAACAGGCGTAGTAACCTATACCGGCACTACAGCTACCTTTACGCCGTCAAGCAATCTGGCTTATTCAACCACCTACACAGCAACGATTACGACAGGTGTAAAAGATGCAGCTGGTAATGCAATGGCAAGCAACTACACATGGACATTTACCACAGGCACAGCGCCATCCGCACCCACAAGTGTAATTGCTACTGCGGGAAACGGCCAACTAACGATTAGCTGGAACGCTGTTGCAGGCGCAACATCTTACAACATATACTGGTCAACCACTTCCGGCGTTACAAAGAGCACGGGCACAAAGATTTCCAGTGCCACAAGCCCATATACGCACACAGGATGCACAAATGGTACGACCTACTACTATGTTGTGACAGCGGTGAATAGTTTTGGAGAAAGCAATGACTCAACAGCAGCCATCTCGGTTCCTCGAGCGGTATCTACTGAAAAGGTTATTTTTGTAACCAAGAGAGACGGAAATTGGGAAGTTTATTCGGCTAATCTTGACGGCACAAGTCAGACAAATCTAACAAACAACTCCGCCAGCGACCGCTTACCGGCCATTTCTCCCAATCGTGATAAGATCGCCTTTGTTTCCAACCGGAATGGAAACGAAGAAATATATGTTATGGGTGTTGATGGAAGTAACCAGATTAGAATGACCAATAATTCGAGCGATGATTACTACCCTGCTTGGTCACCGGACAGTTCCAATATTGTCTTTGTCTCAGAACGTAATGGCAACAAAGAAATATATGTCATGAATGCCGATGGGACAAATCAATTGCGGTTGACTTCCAACTCAAGCGAGGATTATCTGCCCACATGGTCACCAGACGGTTCCAAGATTGTCTTTGTATCTAAAAGGGACGGGAACTATGAAATATATGTCATGAATGCAGATGGGTCTCAACAAACCAATCTGACAAAAGACTCTGGAGCGGATGACATCCCCTTCTGGTCACCAGACGGGCAAAAACTTGCCTTTGTCTCAAATAGGGCAGGCGACTATAACCTTTATACCGTGAATACAGATGGGACAGGACTTTTAAAATTAACAGGCACTGCCACTGACAATGTAGGCTGGTATGCCTGGTCGCCTGATGGTACGCGTATAGCTTTTGATAGTGAAGCAGACGGAGACCCTGAAATTTATGTGATAAATAAAGACGGGACGAACCAAAGACAGCTTACTAATAATACTGCCTCGGATAGATTTTCTTCATGGACCTGGAATGGAACCAAGCTTGTCTACGTTTCCGATAGGGACGGCAATAATGAGATATATGTAATGGACCCAAATGGCGGGAATCAAATCAACATGACAAATAACCCTGGAGATGATACAAGCACCTCGGCATCGCCGGTTTATCAAACAGGGGGAGGGTGCTTTATTGCCACGGCAGCTTATGGCTCGTATCTCGATCCCCATGTTCAAGTCTTAAGGGCCTTCAGGGACAGATATCTTCTCACTAATGCAATGGGAAAGAGCTTTGTGAAGTTTTACTATAGAACATCCCCACCAATAGCTGACTTCATCAGACAGCATGAAACGTTAAGAACAGCTACGAGGTTGGCCCTGACCCCTGTGGTATACGGGTTTGCTCACCCGAAAATATTCCTGGTTATGACCCTCTTTCCTGTTCCGATATTTGCAGTGGTTCGCCGTCGGAGAAAGAAAAAACTAAATTCTCATTCGGGGGATTTGCATGAGGGGAGCACGTAGGATGGGTGAAGCAGCGGCACACCCATCATTAAATGTCGGGTCCGCTTCGCTTGACCCGACCTGCTTTCAGACCGTAATAAACTTCTCAGAAGGAGGTGCTAATATGTGAATCGGTATTGCGAACGGGGAAAAACAATAGTGCTGTAGGGATTAACAATATTCAATTTATATAAAGGAGGAACAAAATGGCTAACCAGAGAAAATTTACCGAGATCGGATTGGTCGCCGGTGTCGTACTGGGCTATCCTCTAAGCTATTACTTTCAGCCTGGGGCGTTGCGAGCGAAGCTCTCACTTGGAGGATATATTCAGCATGTCTCTGATGTCATAGGCGACAAGCACTTACAGTCTGGGGTTGTTTTGGGCTTCGTTATTGCTATCGGTGTCTGCGCGGCAGTCGGATTCGCGATAGGGCGAGCCCTAGACCAGAAGACATAGCTTGTTCTACCTCAGATATTGTTGGCGGCGAAAGCTTCCTTTTTGCGCAGTGCTTGCACTGGCTGTCAGCACACTACCATTCTTTTTTTATTCTGGGCATGGCGTTTTTCCGGGTACTGACGGTGTCCGATCAGGGGACGTCATATTCATCCGCGGCAAGTCGATCCGTAGCGCAGTCGTTCGTCTACTCGAAGGCAGCAACCGCGATTATTCTCACGTTGGGCTAGTTGTGCTGGAGAACGGGCACCCCTTCATTATCCACGCAGACCCCGCTGCAACGACCGATAGGGTAATTAAGGAGCCCTGGGATGCAGTCATCTCTCCGAAGCGCATTACAACCGCAACAATATTTCGCATGGCGGATTCATCTACAGCGGAGAGACTCGGTATCCAAGCGTCCACTGTCGCTCAGCGATTTTGGAGAGATGCACTGCTTTTTGACCATGAATTCGACTTGACGACACCGCAGAAGCTCTACTGCACAGAGTTGGTGTGGAGAGCTTACATGGCCGCAGGTATCGATCTTCGTGGCAGCTCTTTCGGAGCAGACCGCAAGTATCTGCTCCCGACAGATATGATCAAGTCTGGATTGTTTCGGGAGATTCGGCGCTAAGTATTACACAGTTAGAAACAACGTCCCCAAAGTTCTGGAGGAGTAACGAAAATATGGAAATACGGCAAGGAATGATATTAGTAATTTTAGTTTTTATGCTATCCGCTTGTGCTACGCCAGCCGTCAACACGATATCGCTTGTGCCTGCGAAATCCACTGAGGCCGCTACATTGAAGCAGGTGGCGGTTTTGCCTTTTGAAGGTCAGGACGGAAAGAAATTTGCTTCTGAGATTGAGGGGGTGCTGGCATCGATTAATATTGGTGACAAACAGTATTTTACTTTAGTTGACAGGACAGTCCTTGAAAAACTATTGGATGAGGAGACGAGGCTTTCGCAAAGTGGCGTTGTTGACCCAAAGACAGCCGCCAAAATTGGTAAAGCGGTTGGCGCAAAGGGCATATACACGGGTGTTATAACCACGGCAAATTCAATTGATAATAATTATAGTGCAAAACGAGATCGGTGTGTCAACTACAATAAAAAGGAAAAAGAATGTAAGCAATGGCAGGAATATACGGTTTCCTGCACGAAGAGAAGCGCCGCTTTTTCATTTATTCCTAAATTGATTGAGGTAGAGACAGGCAGGGTTGTCTACGCCAATAACATCTCAGGGGCAGCCGAAGCGCAGGTATGTCAGGACCAGCAAACACCTCTACCAAGCGGGTTTGAATTATTGGGAAGAGCAAAACAGACTGCAAAAGAGACTTTTAGAACAGACATTGCGCCGTCCTATGTGAACGTTAGAGTTGAACTAATGGATTTTACCGATGGTATCACCACAAAAGATGCCAAACAAAAACTGAAGAATGGCCTTGACTATGCAAAGAGTGGTAGGCTTGACAGGGCATGCGAGATATGGGGAGATGCCAGGATACTCTCGCCAGATTCGCCGTCCATAATTTATAATCTTGGCGTATGCGCTGAAACAACGGGAGACCTTGAACAGGCCCTCGATTTATACAAAAAGTCAGATAGGTTGCTTAACAAACCTGACGGCAGGATTACAATTGCCCTAAGAAGGGCCTCAAGCGCAATAGAAAACAAAAAGAGGCTTAACGAGCAAAAATAAAATATCTTAAAGGAGGTGTTTGTATGTTTGAGGAGTTTAAAAAAACAAAGGCATCAAAACTATGGTTTTCAATGGCCGTTGTGTTCGTTGTGATTCTTAACGTGTCTTTTGTGGAGGCAAAGTCTCTAAAGAAAGGTGAAGAATTTAAAGAAAAATCTGGTCATGGGGCTATAAGGGTTGTTTCATCGGATGAAGTAGAGATTGAGCGTGGAAGCACAATTTTCCTTGGCAAATATACTATTGATGGTGAAAGAGTGCGAATTGTAGTTAATGCTGGCGCAACTATGGTTCAATACTACAAAATAACACCAGATGGGCTGGTAGAGGAGAAAGACGGGACGATTTATTATTCTAAAGCTTATATTGCTGCAGAAAAAGAAAAGATGATAAGCGCAGAAGTTCAAAAGCGAAAGCAAGAGGATGCATTCAAAGATAGAGTTGTAAAGCCGGTTTTGCCAAAAACCATTGCTAGTTATATTGACAAGCATGGTTTGAGGATGGCCGACTCCATTGACAAGGGTTGTAGGTTTGATTTCAAAAAGCACGGCAACCCGTTCTTCGTCACGGGCGACTTTGATGGTGACGGGATACTTGACTACGCAATTCTCGTGAGTAAAGCGGCGGAGTCCGTGCGAAATAGAGTCAACCAAGGGATATTTGTGTTCCTCGCCAACGGACAAATTATCGAAATCCCTATGGTGTATAGCGACCATATTTATATGAGTAAAAAAGGGGTAACATTTTTGGGCGTTGTTCTGAAATATGATTCCATCGGATCCGTCAACTGTGAGAGAGCAACTTCTATGTATGTCTATAACGAAACAAAAAAGGAATTTTACGTACTAGGAGGGATGGGAGATTAAAGGGGCGGATGTGAGTATAAAAGATAATGAAGGCAAAACAGTATTTGATTATGCCCAGAAGAACCCCAAACACTGAAGATGCTTAATAAGTATGCCGCACAGAAGAAAGAATAAGGGGGAATAGCAACGGCTGGCTCAAATAACAAACATTAAGTGAAATACATACGTTCATCGGAGGAATATTATGGAGAGATTTTACAACCGCTTTATCATTGCAATCCTTTGTTTTACGGCACTCTTTGCATCCCCATCATTTGCCGCATCGGATTTAGAGGGCGGGGTAAAGGATTTGGCGGAGCAGATTTCTAAAAACATGACCGCAGGCAACAAGAAGAAGGTCGCCATTGTTGTTGATTTCACAAATTACTTGCGCTGATTTCCAATATAATATATATTTCAAATATATATTATATTGGAGGCAAAAATGAAAACTGCAAAACTTTTCAGGAACGGCCAAAGTCAGGCAGTGCGTCTGCCTAAGGAATTCAGGTTTGAGGGGGATAAGGTATTCATCAAAAAAGAAGGGAATGTCGTTGTCCTTATCCCTGAAAAAAGGTCGTGGGATACTATGTTCAGGAGCCTTGACAAGTTCTCAGAGGATTTTATGAAAGAGAGGGTACAGCCTGAGGCCCAGAAACGTGAGGGGATGTTCGATGAAATTCATGCTTGATACAAATATATGCATCTACCTCATCAAGAAGAAACCAGCGGAAGTTATCGGACATTTTAAGAGGCATAAAGTTGGTGATATCGGGATATCTTCGATAACCCTCGCCGAGCTTCAATATGGCGTTGAAAAAAGTCATCATGTCCATAAAAACAGGGTTGCCCTTGAAGAATTTGTCGCCCCGATTGAGATAGCCCAGTTTGATGAAGGGGCCAGCAGGGCTTATGGAGAGATACGTTCCCATCTTGAAAAAGCAGGAACACCTATTGGCTCAATGGATACCTTGATAGGTGCCCATGCCTTAAGTCTTGGTGTGACACTTGTGACCAACAACGTTAGGGAGTTTAATCGGATTAACAACCTGAAGGTTATCGACTGGACGATTTAGGGAGCCGGGAAAAAGTTCATAGGAGGAATATTATGGAGAGATTTTACAACCGCTTTATCATTACAACCCTTTGTTTTACGGCACTCTTTACATCCCCTTCATTTGCCGCATCGGATTTAGAGGGTGGGGTGAAGGATCTGGCGGAGCAGATTTCTAAAAACATGACAACAGGTAACAAGAAGAAGGTCGCTATTGTTGACTTCAGCGACCTTGACGGCAACGTCGCCGCCCTCGGCCAGTTCCTTGCAGAGGAGTTGATTACCCAGTTGTTCATGATAAGCCCTGGGCAATTCGAGGTGGTGGAAAGGCGGCAGCTTCTCAAGCTCGAAAAGGAGTTGCTCCTTAGTCAGACTGGCTTTATAGAGGAAAAGAGCATTAAGCAGATGGGACAGGTCTTGGGCGTGGATGCGATCGTGACCGGCTCGATAACGGATTTGGGAAACACGGTAAAGGTCAATGCAAGGTTGATAGGGGTGGAATCTGCAAAGGTCTTTGCAGTGGCTTCAACAAATATCCCGAAGGTTGGGACGGTGGCGGAACTGATTTCAAAGGCGGCAGCGTCAACGCCGGTTATGGCGCCAGCGAGTTCACAGGGCACGGCCCAACCGTCAGTTTCTCCGAGCGAAAATAATCAACAATCGAAGAAGGTGGGGCAGATGGTCATAACGGTCAGACAGATACAGGTTTTAAATGGCAAGGTGGTGGTTGCTTTGGAAATTGCTAATCAGTCAGATAATGAGAGCAGGTTGGCTGTTGATTATGGAGATAGACCAGCTTTAACAGACGAGAAGGGCAATCTGTTTGAATATCTGGGTGGAATTGAATATAGTAACATGGGGGGATCTATAGGTCTAAATGCACAAACTTTAAGTCCAAAATCTAACAATGACGGCGTGCTTAACTTCCGCCCCAAGAATTTCAATACAACGCTTAATGACATTGGTTCCAGTTTTGGCGTTTCTATTAAATTTGTAATTTATGATGCAAAAAATAAAACAACTTCAAATTACAAGGTATCGTTCTTCGACATAAAGGCCCAGAGGCCGAGGTAGAATGGAATTCCGGGGTATGGTAATGAACGAAATAGGGTCAGCGACCATTACCTGCTTTAGCAGATGAGTCCAGGAGTGGCATAGGCTTCCAGCCTGTGAGAGACAGGCAAGATGCCTGTCCCACCTGCTGGGAGCCAAATGGGCATCGTCTGTCAGGTGTGCGAATAGTTAATAGGGTCCCTTTAATTTGACAAATTGGCCTCTCATACCGGATAACCTCCTGTCCCCTCACTTTCCTCTTTTCAGTCAGCATTGGTTTATGCTAATATCCTGCCTATGAAAACCATAAAGATATACGATACAACCCTTAGAGACGGGACACAGGCAGAAGATATCTCCTTTTCCGTGGAAGATAAGATCCTTGTGGCCAGAAAGCTTGATGAGCTTGGGGTCCATTACATTGAGGGAGGGTGGCCCGGCTCTAATCCAAAGGATGTCCAGTTCTTTAAGGAGATAAAGAAGGTCCGCCTTAAGAATTCCAGGGTATCTGCCTTTGGAAGCACTGGAAGGCCCAAGATCAAGCCATCGGAAGACCATAACCTCAAGGCGCTGGTGTCATCAGGCGCCGGTGTTGCCTGTATCTTCGGGAAGAGCTGGGACCTCCATGTCAAGGAGGCCCTTAAGATACCTCTCAGGGAAAATCTGGATTTGATTACTGACTCCGTGGCCTTCCTGAAAAAGGAGCTTGACGAGGTCTTTTATGATGCGGAACACTTTTTTGATGGATATAAGGCGAATCCTGAGTATGCTATCAAAACCCTGAAGGCCGCTGCTGATGCAGGGGCTGACTGTCTGGTTCTCTGCGATACAAATGGCGGGACCCTTCCGCATGAAGTTGCTGAAGCCATTAAAATGGTTCAAAAGACAATAAAAACGCCTCTCGGCATCCATTGCCACAACGACTCGGATTTAGCCGTTGCAAATTCTCTCATAGCCGTAGAGTTGGGGATAGGGCAGGTTCAGGGGACAATAAACGGTTTCGGAGAGAGATGCGGCAACGCCAACCTCTGTTCCATAATCCCGAATCTGCAATTCAAGATGGGTTATAAGTGTCTCTCTGATTCTCAACTGGCAAGGCTTTCTGAGACATCAAGGTTTGTAAGTGAGATAGCTAATCTTACCCACAATTCTCATCTCCCTTATGTCGGCGAGAGCGCGTTTGCGCACAAGGGAGGGATACACGTCAGCGCTGTGATGAAAAAGGCGGAAACTTACGAGCATATAAGGCCGGAGCTGGTCGGAAACCGCCAGAGGGTTCTCATATCTGATCTTTCAGGGAAGAGTAATATCCTTTTCAAGGCAAAGGAATTTGGGATCAATATAGACAACACGGACCCTCTGACCCAGGAGCTTGTTGAGACAATAAAAGACTTGGAACATAAGGGGTACCAGTTTGAGGGGGCCGAGGCGTCCTTTGAACTGCTGATGAAGAGGGTTTTAGGAACTCATAAGAAGTACTTTAACCTTATTGGCTTCAGGGTCATTGACGAAAAGCGCAGGGAAGATGAACCTCCTATAGCAGAGGCCACAATAATGGTTGAGGTGGGCGGGAAGATTGAACACACTGCATCTGTTGGTGACGGCCCTATCAATGCCATAGATAATGCCCTTAGAAAGGCGCTGGAAAAGTTCTATCCAACTCTTAAGGAGGTCAAGCTCCTGGATTTCAAGGTCAGGGTCTTGACAGCAGGGGAGGGAACCGCTGCATCTGTCCGCGTCCTTATTGAATCAGGCGACAAGACAGATAAGTGGGGAACAGTAGGGGTGTCCGAAAATGTCATAGAGGCAAGCTGGCAGGCCCTTGTGGACAGCATAGATTATAAGCTTTATAAGGATGAGAAGAAGGTGAGACGTGAGAAGTAAGACGTGAGAAGTTTACTACTCATAACGCACCTTCACTCTGTGAATTTACGTTTCACGTCTTACGTCTAACTGATTTTATATGAAAACCTTCTCCAGAGGCCAGCAGGTAATTGTCCTTCTCATAATCTTCGGGATGACACTCATCTATTTTAACTCAATAAATCAGCCGCAATCTCCACAGCCTACCCTGCCATATAACCGATTATCTGAACCGGCCACTGACCGCCGGCCACTGACCACTGCAAACCTCTCCGGGTCTCAACTCCTGACCCTCAACAAAAGGATTAACATCAATACAGCCACAAAAACCGACCTGGAGTCAATACGGGGCATAGGGGCCAAGACAGCAGAAAAGATTGTTGAATACAGGCAGAAACACGGCAGGTTCAAAAGGGTCGAGGATATCATGAAGGTGAATGGGATAAAGGAAAAGGGGTTAGAGAAGATTAAGATATATATGACGGTGGAATAGTAGGGGCGGGTTTCAAACCCGCCCCTACTATTCCCTTTCCTCTATTCCGTAACTCTTTATCTTCCTGTGCAGGTGGCTTCTCTCAATACCCATCGCCTCAGCGGTCTTTGATATATTCCAGCCGTTCTCTTCCAGCTTCCTGATAATGAACTCCTTCTCAAAGAGGTGCCTGGCTTCCTTGAAATCCTGTGTTGAGAAGGCATCATCTATCGGGCCTTCTGCCGGGCCTGTCAGATATGGGGGGAGGTTATGAGGCTCTATAAGTGGCGAAGGAGATATGGTGACAAGCCTCTCGATGAGGTTTCTGAGTTCCCTTACATTCCCAGGCCAGTCATACCTTTTAAGCAGTGACATGGCCTCTGGAGAAACCTTTTTTGAAGGCCTTCCGCCCTCTCTTGAAAACTCGTTAATGAAATGTTCCGCTAATAGCTGGATGTCGCCAACCCTTTCTCTTAGGGGAGGGATATGGAGTGAAATGACTTTGAGATTGGAAAGGAGCTTCTGCCGAAATCTCCCTGCCGCCACCTCCTCTTCCAGATTCTTGTTTGTTGCAGCAATGACCCTGACATCCACCTTTATCCCCTTTGTCCCCCCCACCCTTTCAAATACCATCTCCTGAATTATCCGCAACACCTTGGCCTGGGTACTGAGCGAGGTCTCGCCTATTCCATTAAGGAACAGGGTCCCTTCATGGGCCATGTCAAAACGTCCCTTCTTCCGGGATGTGGCGCCTGTAAACGCACCCTTTTCGTAACCGAAGAGCTCGCACTCAATCAACTCCTCCGGGATTGCAGCACAGTTGACGGCAACAAAAGGTTTATTCGTCCTTAGACCCAGGTTGTGGATGTTCCAGGCCACGACCTCCTTACCTGCGCCGTTTTCACCTGTAAGCAATACCGGGGCCTTTGATTGGGCCGCTGATTCTATATCTTCCTTGAGTTTACTGATTGCCTCACTTTTGCCTATGATCAGATGCCTCTCGTCCCCCTTCAGTATCAGGTTTTCCTGCATGAGTCTCGAGGTCTCCAAGGCTCGTCCAATGGCGAGAATAACCTTTTCTATTGACAGCGGCTTCTCTATGAAGTCGTAAGCCCCAAGCTTTGTGGCCTTGACTGCGGCTTCAATTGTCCCGTGACCTGACATGATAACAATCGGGAGCTTTGGGTACAAGCGTTTCAGACGGTTAAGGGTTTCAATCCCGTCTATCCCAGGCATCCAGATATCGAGGAGTATCAGGTCAGGGAGTTCCTCTGATGTCCTTGTGATGCCGCTCTCTCCATCCTCTGCGGTAATGACGTCGAACCCCTCGTCCTCTAGAGCCCCTTTAAGTGAGGCCCTGATGCTCTCTTCGTCGTCTATTATAAGTATCGATTTAGCCATATTTATCCCCTTACGCCTTACTATTCACGTTTCACGTTCTAACAGGCAGTTCAATAACAAACCTCGTTCCCTTCGGTACGTTGTCCAAGACCCTTATGTATCCGTTATGGTCTGATACAATGGTATTTACAATAGCAAGTCCCAGCCCTGTCCCGCCTTTTTTAGTTGAGAAGTAAGGTTCAAACAATCTTCCTTTGTCCTCCGAGGTTATCCCTGAGCCGCTGTCAGCCACCTCTATCCTCGCCAGTTTGTAATTCTTGTCGTAAGAGGTCTTGATCCGTATCTCGCCAGCCTCTCCAACTGCTGCAACTGCATTGTCAATAAGGTTTATCAGCGCCCTCTTGATCTGGTCCCTATCGATGTTGAACACCGGCATAGTTTCGTCAGGTTCAAGGGTGAAGCTCACTCTTTTATGCGCTTCTTTGAACAAAAAAACAGCCTCTCTCACGGTCATGTTTATGTCATTTGGAGAGAGGGTCGCCGCAGGCATCCTGGCAAAGTTTGAAAACTCATTGACCAGCACCTTCAGCTCCTCCACCTGTCTGACTATAGTCCTCGTGCATTCCTGGAACACTTCACCGCCATCTCCCACCTTGTCGCCAAAGCGCTTTTGAAGCCTTTCCGCCGAGAGCTGGATAGGTGTAAGTGGGTTTTTTATCTCATGAGCTATCCTCCTTGCAACCTCCCTCCATGCCGCCATCCTCTGGGCCTTCATCAAGTGAGTGAGGTCGTCGAATACTATCACCATCCCAAGGTAATGTCCTTCGTCGTCCTTAAGGGTGGTAAGGCTGATCATGATAGTCAGGGTTTTCCCACTCATCTTCAGTTGAATTTCTTTCTGAAGGGTATCATCGTGTGAGTCGTTAAGTTCCCTTATAAGGCCCCTTATCAGCTCTAAATGCTCATGGGAAAGGAGTTCCTTATAGTTCTTCCCGATAAAACCGGAAGGGTCTATCTCCAATAGTTTTGCAGCGGAGCTGTTGATGGTGGTAATCCGACCGGCCTTATCCAGTGAGACAACCCCGGCTGCAACGCTTCCCAGTATTATCTCAATGTACCGTCTCCTCTTTTCGAGGTCCTTGTTGGCCTCCTCAATCTGAGACTTTCCAGCCTTGAGGTCAGCCGTCATGCTGTTGAAGGAATCTACCAGGACTCCAAGCTCCGTGTCTGCCGTGGGGTTAATAAGCACATCCAGATTGCCTTCAGCCACCTTGCGAGTCCCTTCCGCAAGTTCCTGGATCGGCACTGTTATCCCTTTTGCAAGATTAAAGCTGAACCAGGTAGCGGAGAATATAATGAGGAGGGCAACCATCGCAAAAAGCAAGAAGTAAGTGAGTTTTATCGGTGTCCTGAATATCTGATACTGCTTGAACTCCTCAAAAGAGTTGGAGATATCCCTCATCCTTTTTACAAGTCCCTTTGGGATGTAGCGGTCAACTACAACAATTCCAATGACCCTGGAGTCAGACCCATGGATCGGGGAAAAGCCGCGTATAACCTCGCCCTTTGAAAGAGTTTCAATAAAGTAATAATCTTCTTTTAGAGCTTTCTGTAGGGCATCTTTAGCCGGTCTTACAAGGTTCCCTTCGGGGATATTATTGGAGATGGAGACAGCGATCTCCTTCCCTGAAGGGGAGAAGTACCAGAGGGCATCAACATTGTATTCCTGGCGTTTCTGAACTGCTATATTTCTTATGTCATCCGGAAGTCCGTTCACTGCGATGGTTTTTGCAAAGTGCAGTACGTTTTCAGACGACGACTGGTAGTAACTCTGAGCCACATTAAGGGACTCCTCCAGCGTTTTCTCTATCTGCAGGCTGAACCACTTGTTCATTGTTGATGAAATGCTTCCCCACGCCAATATGAAAAGTATCACAGTAGGGACGAAAGAGAAGGCTACGAAGGCTGTAACAAGCTTTATCTTCAGCCTTGCGCCGAGTACCCCCATCCGCCTCTCGAGAGCGAGCTTAGCCACATTCCGTAAAACCAGGAATATAAGGAGCAGGAGAAATAAGATATTAAGGTTAAGAAATGCTATAAACAGGGTGGACGAAACGGAAAACTTCCAGTTTGTCTTCAGGAAGAAGTAGTACACTTCTATTCCTATGAAGAGCAGGAAGAATAGGGACAGGAAAATGACAAACTTTTTTTGACTGCTATCTGTGCTTGTTTTTAAGGTGTTATTGTTCATCAGTATATAAACTCCACAGTTTCCCAGGCTGTTTTAAAGTCCCAGTAGGAGACAAAGAAAAAAAGATAGTTCAGGGGAGGCGGGAGTTTTATTGTATCCATCTCTGCCTTGACCTGTAAGGAATAAGGTGTATCCTTCTCCAGCCGGTCAAGAGTCGTTAGAGAAAGGGATTCTACTCTGGCCATGAGGTCCTTCGCTTCCCTGAAGTTCTGCAGCACGACAGGCGCCTTCTTCTCATTCATGGTGACCGTATAGTCTTTTCTCAATGTGTCATATTTTATGTTGTGAGAGATGGTTCTGGAAGCTATCTTAGAACCGAGGGATTCCCCTGCCTTATTGTAAAGAAATATCTTGTAAATAAATGTGGTAGATATCCCGCTCTGAATCGCTTCTTCAATCTTTGGCGTGAAGCAGCCGTCCACATGGAAGTATACGAGGAGCTCTTTTTTATTGTTGGTGATAAGGGTGTTCTTTATCCTGGCCTGTTCTGAAAGGGCGGAAACAGGTGACAGGGTGAGAATCCCCGCAACGATGATCAGTGCTGTCAGCCTTTGCATAGCGCCAATAAGAATAGCTAATTTTGTAAGGGAAGGCAAGGATAATCAGGGGGATAAAAAGGCCCAATCCTATTGACAATCCTGCCCAGTTCTAATATCTTGGAGCCGATGGAGAGGTTCAGTTTAAGCAGGATATTCTTTCACAGGTTTCTAAAGAACAGGCTTGCCCTGTCAGGGAGCGTTGTTGTCCTTGCGCTGTTCGTTGTATCAATGGCAGCACCGATCCTCGCCCCATACGATCCTTCAGATATAGATGTAAAGCAGATACTTATGGGGCCAACCCGTTCCCATTTATTAGGCACAGACCAGCTCGGAAGGGACGTCCTCTCAAGGATGATATGGGGCTCCAGGATATCCCTCAAGGTCGGTTTTGTCGCAGTAGGGATCGCAACTGTCATAGGGATACTCTTCGGCGCTATTTCCGGTTATTACGGTGGATGGATTGATGGAATAATGATGAGGTTCGTGGACGTAATGCTCTGCTTCCCCTCCTTCTTTTTGATCCTTGCAGTCATCGCCTTTCTCGAACCATCCATCTGGAACATCATGGTTGTCATTGGGATAACGGGCTGGATGGGGATTGCCAGGCTTGTGCGAGCGGAGTTCCTGAGCCTGAGAGAGAGGGAGTTTGTCGTTTCAGCCAGGGCATTGGGCGCATCGGATGCCAGGATAATATTCAGGCACATCCTTCCTAACTCAATGGCTCCTATCCTTGTATCGGCAACCCTTGGGGTTGCAGGCGCCATACTTACGGAATCGGCCCTTAGCTTCCTTGGAATTGGCGTCCAGCCGCCCACCCCAAGCTGGGGAAACATCCTTACAGCAGGCAAGGACAACATAGAGATAGCCTGGTGGCTCTCATTATATCCGGGATTGGCGATACTTATAACGGTTCTTGGATATAACCTCTTGGGCGAAGGGATCAGGGATTCGTTAGACCCGAGACTGAAGATATAATTATTAAGACCACCACCCCCGGCCCCTCCTTATCAAGGAGGGGAGTTTTGAAAAGTTCCCCTCCTATTTTAGGAGGGGTTAGGGGTGGTAAGGTGTCATGGAATAAACAATGGCGACCCACATAATCATAGACGGATACAACCTTATCAGGCAGTCTTCGACCCTTGCAGGGATAGATGCCAAAAATATGCAAAAAGGGCGTGAGACTCTTATAAACCGCCTTGCATCATATAAGGGGGTCAAGGGGTACGCAATTACGGTGGTCTTTGACGGTTGGAAGTCTGACAACATCTCAGAGGGAAGGGAAAAGATAAAGGGGATCAATGTTGTCTTCTCAAAGTCCGGCGAGACAGCAGACGAGGTGATAAAGAGGATGGCATCAAATCTGAGGGAAGGCGGGATAGTCATAACTGCCGACAATGATATAGCCGGGTTTGCAAGGAGGCAGGGGGCAGCAATAATAGAGCCGCAGGTATTTGAGGAGAGGATGCAGATGGCTGCAATCTCAGAAATGAAAGGCGGAGAAGAGGATTACGAATATCCGGTGAAGGGGAAGAAAGGGCCGTCAAAAAGGGCTCCGAAAGCAGACAGGAAGTCAATGCAGAAACTGAAGAAACTATAATCCGTACCCCTTAATCCTTTAATCCTTGTTTCCAAACTTCTTCTCCGTCCCGTTCAAAATCCTCTTGATGTTTTCTATATGCCTGTATATGACAACTATGGCTATGAGGCTTGCGAGAAGAATGAAAGGGAAGGGTCTTCCTGTCCAGAATACTGCAACAGGGATAATTGCGGCAGCAGCAACGGAAGCGGCGGATACATAACGGGATACCGCAAAGATAATAATAAAGACAAGAAGACCTATTCCTGTTGCCAGAGGAGAGGTCACAAGAAGGACGCCAAGGGCGGTTGCCACTCCCTTCCCTCCCTTGAATTCCAGGAATATGGAATATACATGCCCAAGGAAGGCCGACAACCCCACAAGGGCAGTCCAGTAATCTGAATCAAGAAGGAAGATGGCCAGGACGGTTGGAACAACGCCTTTTATAACGTCCCCTACAAGGGTAATAGCCCCGAACTTCTTCCCCATGGCCCTCGTTACGTTGGTGGCTCCTATGTTGCCGCTGCCGACATTTCTGAGATCAACATTCCCGAAATATTTTGCCAATATTACGCCCGTCGGGATAGAGCCGATAAAATATGCGATTATGGAAAGGAATATGGATGGAAGAAAGATGGCAGACTCCGGGATTTGGAATTTTTAACCTAAATCCTGCAATGGGACGCAGATAAAAGCGGATACCAAAAGTAGGCGCTTCTAAGCGAACGCAGATAAAACAAATAGATACATAAAATATAGGTGTCATCCAGAAGGTGGATACCTGTTTTTGTTTACGTCTTTGAATTATCAGGGCAAATCTGTGTAAATCTGCGTCCAAATACTTTTTTTAGGTTTAATGGTCGGGGCGAGAGGATTTGAACCTCCGACTCCCTGCTCCCGAAGCAGGTACGCTACCAGGCTGCGCCACGCCCCGATGGTAGGAAATTCTAAAGTTAAAACCGGTGAAAGTCAAGGGAAAATAGCCTCTGGTCATGCTAATGAACTACCCCGCCGCAAGCGGACGGGGTATCAACTTCACAAAGTCATCTTCTAACGCGGCAAGCCGCGGGGAATATGACCCGAAAAGAGATTGAAAAAGGTGTTACGCAGCCAGTCTTTTCATCTCCTCTATAGTCTTCTTGTAATCCTTACTCCCGAAGACCGCAGAGCCTGCAACAAACGAATCGGCTCCGGCCCTGGAGATGTCGTAAATATTATCAAGGGTCACACCACCATCAACCTCAAGCTCGACCTTTAGCCCTCTGTCATTAATAGTCCGCCGCATTTCCGCGATCTTTGGAAGCATGGTCTTAATAAATTTCTGGCCCCCGAATCCGGGGTTGACGGTCATAAGGAGCACCATGTCCACATCCTCAAGGATCTGTTCTATAACTGAAAGCGGAGTTGATGGGTTCAGAGACACTCCTGCCCTGATCCCCAGCTCCTTTATATACCCTATGGTCCTGTGAAGGTGAACGCAGGCCTCCGCATGGACTGTTATTATGTCGCTCCCAGCCTTTGCAAAGTCAGCAATATATCTGTCCGGCTCGGATATCATAAGGTGGACATCCAGGGGCAGTTTCGTCACCTTCCTGATGGCAGTAACAACTGGTGAGCCTATTGTGATATTCGGGACAAAGTGGCCATCCATCACATCCACATGGATATAGTCGGCGCCGGCCGCCTCAACAGCCTTTATCTCTTCACCGAGCCGTGAGAAATCAGCGGAAAGTATCGAGGGTGCAATCTTCTTTTTCATTAGGTATCCTTTCTTAATGTTTTTTCATATCTTATATTTTCAAATACCATCTCACTGGCTCTTATGTCTCTGCTCCCCCTTCGGGACATGCCACTTAATAAAGTTGTGCATTATTCCTGCAGGGGCTGGTTCTATGCCGTGGAAGCGGGCATGGACTGCCGGCAAGGCATCCGGCACATATAAAAAGGTGTAGGGGGCATCGTCCGCCAGTATTTCCTGGATACGGAAGTAATGTTTTCTGCGCTCCTCCTGATCGAAGGTCTCTCTCCCCTTTGTTAACAGCTCATCCACCTCAGGGTTCTTGTAGGTGACAAAGTTCAGCTCTTTCGGCTGGGTTTTGCTGGAGTGCCAGATATCAAAGAGGTCCGGGTCCTGACCGATCGTCCATCCCAGGACCACTGCCTCAAAGTCCTTCTTATCAATCCTTTGCAGGAATGAGGCCCATTCCATGACCCTTGGCTTGACTGTTATACCTATCTCCTTCAGCTTCTTCTGGATTATCTCCACAGTCTTTGCCCTGCTGTCGTTCCCCTGGTTTGTCATTATGGTGAACTCAAAGGTCTTTCCGTCGTTATCCAGCAAGCCGTCTCCGTTCGTGTCCTTCCATCCGGCCTCTGCCAGCAGCTCCCTGGCCTTCTGCGGATTATAGTCGTATCTCTCCACCTTGTCGTTATAAACCCATGTCCCCGGCTTATAAGGACCAGAAGCAGACTTTCCAAGCCCCAGCAGCACGCCGTCTACCAGCTCCTGCTTGTCTATGGCGTAAGATATCGCCTTCCTCACCCTTTTGTCCTGAAAGATCGGGTTCGTCAGGTTGTACCCCATATATGTATACGCAAAGGCAAGGTATTTATACTTGTTGAAGTTCTTCTTGAACTCCGCAAACTCTGTCTGTCTCGCATACTGTAACGGAGTTAGTCCGGTATAATCCACTCCGCCGGATTTCAGCTCCAGGAAGAGAGTGGCCTGGTCAGGGATTATCCTGTATATATAACGTTCTATGTAAGGCCTCCCCTCCCAGTATTCAGGGTTTGCCTCAAGGACAATCTTTTCACCGGTCTTCCATTCTGCGAACTTATATGGGCCTGTCCCAATTGGATGCCTTGCCAGTTCGGACTTAGCTATCTCCTTTCCTTCCAGGAGGTGCTTAGGCAAAATTGCAGACCCCCAGGATGCAAGGGCAGGGGCGAACGGCTTGGGATAGGTCACTTTGAATGTATATTTGTCCAGTACCTCTGCCTTCTTTACCATGAGGAAGTCGCCTGAATAGGCGGTCGGGGTCTTAGGGTCTATGGTCACCCTGTATGTATAGATGACGTCATCAGCTGTAAAATCAGCGCCGTCGTGCCATTTAACACCTTTTCTGAGATGAAAGGTTATTTCAAGGCCGTCCTTAGAGACCTCCCATGACTCAGCCAGGTCTCCTTCAAGATTAAGGTTCTTGTCGTATCGGACAAGGCCGTTGTAGATAAGCCCTGCAATATCGTGGGATGCGCTGTCAGAGGCCAGAAGGGGGATAAGGTTTGAGGCATCTCCGATGGAACCAACGACTATGGTATCCCCATATGCCGGGGGTTCTTCAGTCTTTTGGGCAGCAGGCGGGGCATCCACCTTCTTGCATCCGGTAAAGGAAAAAAGAACAAATGCCAGTAGTAATACATTTATGAATCTCATCGATTGCTCCTTAACATATGGGTCTACGACAAATTTGTTGGTACATTCGATCCGTAACCTCCCCTTGCGGGAGGGGATTGAGGGGAGGGGGAACTAAATTGTAACGCTTCATATTACAGTCTAATCCACCCGCCCCCTAACCCCCTCCCGTCAAGGGAGGGGGGATATAATAGCTTCAAAGTGGAGACTCCCATCAATTATCTCTTATTATTTATTGCTACTTTCAGGCGGTGTGAGGACAAACAGCTCATCCGGCACATCTGTATTCAGCTCAATATCTTCATAGTTAATCTTGAGGGTATCAGGCCTGTTGGCGAACTGGATCTGTATCTCCTTTGGAAAAGAGAGACCTCCAATATCCTGATAGTTGTCGAATGTGGCGGATAAAACCATTCCTCTTTCACCATCAATTATCTCGCTCTTTTTGAGCCGCAGGTTCCGGGTGTCTGTTGTAATCACCTGTTTCTTGGATCCATCCGGTGAGCGCAGGGTGAGTATATAACTTTTTTCGGCTTCCGAAAACTCGATGTCACTGTTAGCATATTCAATCAGTGATATCCCGCCCAGAAGGATATTGGCCAATTCCTCACCCCCCACCTCATCAAGAGGGAATGGAAGCCGTATCTCATGGGAGGCGATACTCCCTTTATAAAAGATGTTTTCCGCGGGTTTGTATGTGCTGAGAACCGGTCCGTCAAGGGCAAGGGTAAACACTGGATTACCAAACAGGCCAACAGTCTCAGCTCTTATCTTTGAAGGTTTTTTTACGACCAATACCTCTTTGAAGTTACTGTCCTTGCCGTTATAGGTTCCATTGATACTCGCCATACCCTTCAGGGAATAGACCTTTCCACTGCTCTCTTCCATATGTCTGATGATTTCACCGGCAGCAGGAAGGGCTTTTGAGGGCTTAACCTCCTGCCTGGCGGCACAGCCGGCAAGATAAATAGCAGATACTGTAAGTAGTACGACGTGAGACGTCAGACGTAAAAATTTGTTTTTCTTATTTCTTACTGACCACTCTCTCATTTACCCATCTCTTTTATCAGCTTCTCGACCTTTTCCATCAGTTTCACATTATTCGGATCGAGGTCAATGGCCTTCTGATAAAACTCCAGGGCCGCTGTTTTGTCGTTCATAGCTGAATAGAGGTCGCCTGCATGTTCAATTATTACAGCATCATCGGGAACAATACGGACCGCCTCCTTTATCACATCCAGGGCCTCCTTCAGGTTCCCCTTTTTATAAAGCACCCAGCTTAAACTGTCAGTGATATATCCGTCCCCTGGTTTGAGTTCCAGGGCCTTCCTTATCAGCCCCTCCGCCTCATCCAGCTCGATCCCCCTGTCAGCATATGAATAGCCCAGGTAGTTAAGGGCGCCGACATGCTTGGGATCAAGTTCTATGGCCTTTTTCATGGCAGACACCATATCATCGAACCTCTCCAGCTTGTCGTATGCCGCGCCAAGGTTGAAATAATTCCCCGCATTCTGAGGCTCCAGCCTTACAGTCTCTCTAAAAGCGTCCACAGAATTCTTGTAATCTTTTTTCTCCTGATAGAGTGTTCCCAGCATCGACCAGGCCGTCACCAGCTCCGGCTCAATCCTCACAGCCTCTTTTACATAACCTATGGCCTCATCAAACTTCTTCTTTCGGGCAAGGGATGAGGCCAGATACATCATGGAGTCTGCATAGACATCCGCACCCTCAGGTATCTTCTTCAGCTCTTCTATCGCCTTTTCCATGTCCTCTTTTTCACCGTAGGCCATGGCCAGGTAATACCTTATCCTGTGAAGTTCAGGGTTTGCAGACAGGATAAGCTGAAACTCGGCTATAGCCTCATCAAGCTTGTTCTGGTCCAGATAGATAAGCCCTATCTTTAACCTGGCATCTATATTCCCCGCCTCAAATCTCTCTATCTCCTTATACTCTCCCAAGGCCTCTCCCAGCTTCTGCTGTCTTATATAAAGTTCCCCAAGCTTGCTTCTAAGCTTCAGATTGTGACCCTGGGATGCCAGCATCTCCTTGTACAGTTCAATGGCCTTGTCGATCTTACCCTCTATCTCATATACGAGGGCAAGGTCTAATATGGCGGAATCAAAATGAGGTTTGATTTCCAGCGCCTTTTTGAAATAAACCTCCGCCTCGGAAAAGAGTTTCTTATTGGCATATATCCTTCCTATGTAGTAGTTGCCAAGGAGTGAGTCAGGGTCTATTTCAAGAAGTTTTTTCATTGTCTCCAGCGCCTTATCAAATTCCCCTATGTCCGCATAGATGGTTCCCATATAAAAATAAGCATCCGGTTTCTCAGGATCTATAGATATGGCGGTCTTATATTCTTCCACGGCCTTGACGCTGTTCTTCGTCACTGAATAGAGTCCACCCAGGAGCATCCGTGCATTAAGAGAATAAGGATCCAGAGAGACCGCTTCCTCCGCCTCCCTTATTGCATCCTCAATTGCCCCTTTCCTCGCATAAAGGCCGGCCAGGCTTGTATGGAGGAACGAGGACTTCGGATCATAAATAAATGCCTTTTTATGCTCATCAATGGCGCCGTCGATGTCACCCTCCTGCACCTTAAGCTGGGCCTGAGTGAAATGGAGATATGCCTTTGCCGGCGCGATCCTCTCTTCCGGCTCCGTCAAAACCTCTGTCTTGACAAGGGACATATTTACCGTGGGCGTTGCACATGCATATAGCAGCAGCGGCATTATTATCAATAGTTTGTTTATTCTTTTCATTTCATTCCTTTCTTTATCATCTTGTTTTTCTCATCTACAAGCACGAGCTTTGGAGTGAACCCCTTTAATTCCTTCTCTTCCACGGAGACGTATGTTGCAATAATAAGAAGGTCACCCCTGTGGGCCTTTCTGGCTGCCGCACCGTTGAGACAAATGGTCCCCGACCCCTTCTTCCCCTTTATGGCATATGTCTCAAAGCGATTGCCGTTGGAGATGTTGTATATCCGTACCTGTTCAAACGGGATAATGTCCGCCTCCTTCATAAGCGTCTCGTCAATAGTTACGCTTCCCTCGTATTCAAGGTTGGCGTCAGTCACCGTAACCCTGTGTATCTTAGATTTCAGCATTATTCTTTGCATTGAACCTCCATGAAAAATGCAGGGATTAAGGATTAGAGGATTCAGGGGTAAGCAAAACCTTAATCCTTATCCCTTTAATCCTTACCCCTTTTTCCTCAAAATAATATTATCAATCAGCCTCGTCATCCCAATCCTCACAGCCATTGCCAGAAGGGCCTCATTCTCAATCCTGTCTACATCTTCCATTGTCTCCGTATCCACCAGTTTAACATATTCCGGTTCGATAAGGGGACTGATTTCCAGCAGTCTCCTGGCCTCGTTCAAAAGTACTCCGGCAGACCTTTCCCCTTCCTCAAACAGCCGCTTTGCCATCTGAAGAGCCCTGTATATGCTTCTGGCTGCCCCCCTCTCTTCCTGGCCCAAATAACTGTTCCTCGAACTCATGGCAAGGCCGTCGGCCTCCCTGACAATCGGCATACCGATAACATCCACATCCATATTCAGGTCGAGTGCAAGCCTCTTTATCGTAACTAACTGCTGAAAGTCCTTCTCCCCGAATATTGCATAATGCGGCCTGACGATATTAAACAGCTTAGCCACCACAGTTGCCACGCCCCTGAAGTGCCCTGGCCTGGATGCACCGCAGAGGTTCTTTGTAACCCCCTCAACTTCAACATATGTCTGATATCCATCAGGGTACATCTCCCTGGCGTCAGGAACAAAGAGGATATCGACTGATTCGCCTTCGCACATCTTTTTGTCTCTCTCAAAATCCCTGGGATATCGTTCAAAGTCTTCACCTTTGGCAAACTGGGCAGGGTTTATAAATATGCTCGTAACAAGGAGATCACCAACCTCTCTCCCCTTCTTCATCAGGCTCAGGTGACCCTGGTGAAGATAGCCCATTGTAGGTACAAAGGAGATCTTTTTGTCCTTATCCCGATAGGCCTGGGAGGCCTTTTTCATATCGCTGATGTCTTCAATTGTCTTCATTTCGTTTTTTTTTGATTATATTTTAAATTGAGTTTTTTTACAAACTTAGTTTTCTATCCGTCAATTAGGGAAAAAGAGGAGGCTTCTATAATATGATACCCTCGTAAAAAGTATTTCGCTGCAAACTAAGCAGCGAAACGATTTTCAG
>ERZ1292633.1482-Hain-H41-02um-R1-1482-length-25352-cov-6_pt1 | contig 25352 bp, 13 predicted proteins | sample MGYA00564406_ERZ1292633 | MGnify/ENA primary metagenome ERZ1292633 (study PRJEB36523, sample SAMEA6512639) | groundwater metagenome | collected 2019-01-08 | study: AquaDiva: Metagenomics assemblies of 32 groundwater samples | reverse complement strand
TTGCTACACCTCCTGCGTCGACACGTTCCCGAATCCTGCGGATTATTCCACTAATGGAGAACAGAGAAAGAGAAATTTTGTTTGAATTTGAATTTGTTTGAAAAAAAATTGAATTTGTTTGAGAAAGGACCCGCCAAGTGACCTTTGCGACGCTTGACCTGGTCCGCAGGTTGTTTTTTTTTGCGGAGCTGCGAGCAACATGGAGGACGAACGTCAAATGTGCGTCGCCGCACCGCGTCTTCGAGTGCCAGAGTTCGGGCGGCATACGCATCGGGACGTGCGGGCGCGTCCTTGGCGCGCGCCGAGTCGGCAAGGCGATGAATCTCGACCACACCCTCGCCATTTCCTGCTTGAGGAATGCGATGTCGGCCAATGCATCGTCGGCGATTTGTTTTGATTTGGTTTGTTTTTTGATTTGTTTCGTTTTGTTTTTGATTTGATTTGATTCGTTTCATCTGGTTTTTTTTGATTTGTTTCGGTAGTCATCGAGAAAACAAAAAGTTGGCCACGAAAAGGCAATGGAGGGACGTGCCCGCTTCGTCGCGTCGTAGGGGAAGGGCGGGCCAAGCAAGCTACTACCATATGGTCAGCCGTTTCGAAACCGTGTCGAGACTCCATCTCGAGATCGACGTCACGAGTCGCATCCCGGCTGATCATCCGCGCCATTTCCTCAATTCAGACCACTGGCGGCGATGGAGTAGAACAGAGAAAGGGAAAACCAGAGAACGGGAAACCAGAGAGAAGTGCGTTTGAATTTGTTTGAATTTGAATTTGTACGGACACAGAGGGAATACTTCGTGACGGTCTTCCTAAATCCTACAAAACCCTGTCAAAAGGGTCACTCCATCCCTTAAAGGGCCACTCCATCCCTTTCCCTTTTGTTTTCGACTTTCCATTTTGTTTTCGATGGCCGACGTCGACAATGAAATTACGACGTGGCTGTGGAACGCGATTCCAGTCGAATGCACCTTGAGCACGGATGACTTAAAAGGCGAGTCATCACAAAAGCAGCCAACAATTCGATTTCAGGTACCGCGGCAAAGCTACTTGTTCTTATTTATTCGAGTGTTGCAAAGCAAGTTTCTGCCGCTCGTGCGCGTTCCCGGCACTTTGCGTTTTTCTTGTGATGAGATCCCCAGTCGAGACTTCCCGTGGCATTTACCAATTGGCGTGATTCTAGATCGATTTGCCATTCGGCGGGGAGCATCTTTGGCAAGTTTACCTCAACGAGAGTCGGATTCTCAAAGTTCCTCCAGCAATATACTGCCGTTGCGCTTGACAGCTCACTTCACTCCGGTATCAGCGATCGACGATTTTTGCCTACCAGTGAAAGATGAAACCGCCGCTTCCAATTTGGTGTATTCACGGTTGAAGAACAGTTGCGCACTAACATTTGGAGGACAACTTTGGGCTGAAACAAGAAATGCAAACTCGCAAGCAGTACAAAGGTGTTTGGATCAGATTTTGCAGGCGTTGTCGAACAACGAAGCAGATATTTGGCTGCGATCTCGAAGAACTTTGAGATCACTTGTCCGCGAAGCAGCATCCCGTCTAGACAGTCAAAGAGGCGATGAAGTTCAACAAACCGGGATGACCAACACTGCTGCGACCGCTGCCATGATGCGGCGCGAGGTATTTACAGCAGTGACAGTTCATGTGTGTGACACGACCACCTCCGGGTCCGTTGCCACCATAGTGAAAGATTTTCGAGTGCAGTACACCAGCAGTACCTTCGGCGATGTTTTGCAAGATTTTTTACCCGAACGTTTTCGTGAACCTTGTGCGTTTCAAGCTGCTCTGGAACTGTGCCGTCGAGATGGCGCGAACGCCGAAACCAGTGTTCGAATCGCAGATGCTGCAAAAATCACCAAGGTCAACCGCGTCGAAGTGCTGGTCCAAGGGGTTCGACCATTGTTCGAAACGCCGTTTGAGTTTTTGGCGGAGCATTTTGTTTCAGGCGACTTGTGCTTGCACGTGAATCTGAAGGTTTGTGAACTTCGCATTTGACTCGATCTGCGATTAGCACGCGATGATATCCATGTCTTCGATGGTATCGTTCTTTTTCGACGTGACGCGTGTTGTATGACCACGTTTCACATCCCCAAATTAGTGAGCTTTCCCAATATTCGGATTTGGAACTAAGAGCCTTGCGAAATTTCACCACATGCTTCAGGCAGACCAACACGCTTTCGAGCAAGCCCTTCGAGTCGAAGTACGACGCCTTCGAGACGAAAACGCAGTTTTGCGCCGTGAAGCCGATCGAGCACGAAAGTTCGAAGAAGACCTAAAAGAACTAAAATCTGCAACCTTGCTGCAACACGAAGACAAGATTCCGATGAGGCTTCGTCATCTGGAGCAGGACAACGTCCGGTTGAGAAAGCAAGTGAACAATCTTGAGGAAAAGCTGAAAACAATGGAAAGCCTCGAGGCTGCGAGACTGCGAGCTATGGAGCTCGGTTCGCCCGGTATGATGTCGGTGTCGTCACCTCAAATAGCGAAATCGGTTGGAGGAAATGACGACACCCAGCCGGCTGCACCGCCTAGTTCTGGCATGACCACGAGTAACTTCGTTCTCGCGCGACCCGCAGTGAACAAGGGACCGTGTACCCAATGCCGCCTTCGCATCGCTGTGAACGAAACAGTGCACGAAGAACAAGTCACCGCTTTGAAGTCCCAACTCTCTGAATTGAAGTCCCAGCACGACGTCGCCAACGCACAACTTAACGAAGTTCGGCAGTGGGTGGCACAGGTCGTTTCGGCCCACAAGCAGTATCCGATGTTAGCCAATGTTTTACCGCTGTCGTCTGTGATGCCCGCAAATGGCCGTTCTCCGCCGAGAGAAGACACGCCGCGCCGGGCGCAAGGGCACTATATTCCAACCACGCCGCCACAATTCGGCCTGCAACACTCGTTTGCAGGATTCTCCGACTCCGGTGGGGGCTCCTTCTTCGCAGCTCGGGGGAGCACTCCACCTCCCACGATTGCGAGCGGTAGTGTCCACCGATCGGACCGTGGAGCCGGAGCAGCCGGTATGTACGGCTTGGCACGTGGCCAGATTTAGAAGACACACGTGTACAGTTCAGTACCATTCACATCAACCAACCCCGTTCGAGAGTGAGCGAAAGGCACTGCATCATGCAAAACATGTTTGCTTCCCCCTCTTCGCATGCACCATGATAACAATTCTGGACGATGATGGCAAACCTCGAGCGTTGGAAGTGAACGGACATACATTCGGTGTGGCCTACAACATTACTGTTGTGCAATGTGGAGAGCAACGACCGTCGTGGCCGACTTACGTAACTTGTTTCGTGCGAATTGATTTCGGTCTGGAAATTCCACTTTGTTCGCTAACACATCGCCAACGGCATTTTGCGCACGATACCGTCGCGAACGCAACCCACTCTCCTTGCATCGCGAAGCTCTCTATCGACGTTACCGCCTCCATGAAAGAAATGCGGTTCCCCACCGTATACGACGAGAAGAACGCGCTCGTTCCGGCTCTTCAGCGGCGAGTGGATCACCCAGCCCACAACGCGCCAAGACTGTACCTCGACTGTTACATTGCTGCGACTTCATTGCACCAAGGCGGTGACTTGCAACAATCCACTTCGTATGGTGGCGTCTTTTCACTGCGCTACTTTAGTCATGCCGTCATGGCGAATCTTGACTTCAAGGTGCCGCCTTCATTGCGGTTGTCACCCACCAGGTGCGCACTCTATTCCCTGCAACTACCGTCGCCGGGTCAACTGCAATTCAGTGATGTCAAGCGGTTTGGAATAAATGTTGCGGCCTGGACAACAAATGAACGGTCTCAATCGACACTGAATTTCACGTTAAGGACGCAAAAGTCGGATAACAACGCAATCGTGGAAGCGAAGTCCGACGGGTTTCACTCATTTCCTCGCCTAGCAGATGGAAACACCCGTGCAACGTTCATCACGACGACGCGCTGGGTTGCAAGTAACTTGGACAGTCACACCGCTTCCAGCGGCATTCATGCAGTGATAGACCCGCTTTCGAGGCATCCATGCGACTTGAGACTCGATATTCTGGCGAACTCGGAAGGTTTGACCTTGAAAGCGACAGCCACAGCGTGGTTCACGTGGGGCTCGAACAGCCGACTAATCCTTTTTTGTTATGGACTCGCTGTATGGCTCGTATTCGTTCTGACGGGACGGTTGCTGAGTCACCTGTTTTTTGGTGGGTGAAAGTGGCGTTGCCCCGTTCAGAGTTCGTCCCTGGCCGAATTATTTTCATTTCAACTGTTGAATGTGTTTTCAGTGAAGAAACAGCGTTGCATTCGACTATCCCTAATTTACATGTCAGCGGCGCTTCCTCATGTCCGGCCGACCGAGAGGCGGGACAATATTCGTCGACTTCTCACCTCGCAAGGTTCCAACCGCATCACTTCAGTGTTGCCGCAAGCCAAGGGTTCTGATGTCTCGCAGCAGTCGCCACGTCAGAATCCGAGCGTCGACGCCAGCTGTGAGTTCGCACAGTCACCAGGGCAGGTGATGGGCGCTTTTGCGTCACATCATCAAACCGTTGTGTTCGCCGAACAATCAATCCGAGATTCAATGCAGCTCGTTTATCCGTGCCCCGTTTGTGGGTATCACCTCGTTGCTGAATTGGCATCGTACAGAGCACACGTGTTACAGTGTCGCCAAACGCACGGCATCGACCCGCTTTTGCCCTTGAGAGTAGTGGTTCGTGAAACGCGATCGGCCCATCGACTTGTTCGACATCGTGTCGACTGCCACGGATCCAGTGGTTCTCGCGTGACGTCAATGAACGGAAGTGACCGCTCGTGTACCTTTGTTTTTCGCAGCCCGGCAGCGGTGCCCCACTCAGCACGAGCTGGAGATAGTGGCGCCTTTGCTCACGCGGCTCTGCCAGACATCAAAGATGATCTGAGCTGCCTCGTGCGTCCCATATCATGTGCCACAGAAGTCATTGAAGTGTTCAGCGGAAAGCACGCACCGCCGCCACAGGCTGCGGCGTCGCGAGGCATTCCTTCCACTGTCATACCAGCTGTGCATAAACCGCTTACGGCAGCATCGGTGGCTCCCGTTTCCTCTGGGTGCACGCGGGAACTCATCCAGGACATCACGTATTTTCTCAGTTTAACCGACACTGCGCCTGAGGATCGTTATTTAACCCTCGCCGGTACGAGGTTTACCAACAAGGATGTTGCCTTGTTTTCTTACATCGTTGGCACTCAGCAAGTACCCTGCGCAGGCATCGACTTGTCGGAGGCTTCGTGCGTCAACTTTGAAAGCGAGGCGGTGATCGTGAAAGCGGTGTTCAAGAATCGATTCGTGTCACACATTTCATTAACGAACTGCCACTTTTCGTCGCGTTTCAACGACAAACGAATCTTGGCTTCACTTGGTCATTCATTGCATCCGGAGAACCTCCTCATCAGCGAACTCGAAGGGTCGCTCCCAGCCACCCTTCGGGCACATTTGGAACGAAACGGCCGTCGTTTGCGGGAGTTCAAATTGTCCCGTCATGTCATGAGCAACCTGCAGCACATTGAAGCCGCTGAGCGTCAATCCACTCAAGATTTTCAAAGGCTCTCGTTTGACCATCGCAATGGCACGAAGAAAATTGCAGAAGCGGAAGAGTGGGAGCGCATTTGGCTACGCCGTGAGGCCGGTACCGCCTGGCGAAGCATCATGGGACGCCGACGGGCGAAAGAACAGCGTGGGTTGCTGCAGGCGGAGCGAGAAGAGATGATGACCGAAGAGCGAGACGATAGACAGTGGTTCTCCATCGCTCGCTGCCGGTTGCTAGTTGATATTTGCGTTGACATGGAGGATGACGCGAGGAGGCTTTGGCAGAAGGAGCGAGATCAGCAGCGCTTGCAAGACAAGATCCTGGAGCGCACCGAAGTGTTCATCTCGAAAGCGGCGGAAAAGAAGCGAATCGAAACTCACCGCCAGCAACGAGCTGAATGTGAGGCACATGAGTCTGTCGCACGCACCGACCTTGAAGACCAAGCTGTGCAGGAACATTCCGTCTTCTCCGTCATGTGCCGTCGTGGGGTGAACTACTTGTTGTGGAAAAAACAGCAGAGTGACGACGTCAAGACTCTCGAACGGTTCGAACGGTCCAACCGTCAGAGCTATGAAAAGGAAGAGGACAACATTTTTGGAGCGGCGCGAGAAAAACTCACCGTATCCATCAAGCAAATTCACGCGAGGCAAGCTGGGCAGCGGGAACAATTGTCAAAGGACGAATCGACCATTCGCGATTTCTGTGACATGCTCGTCGCGGACTGGCACGAGTACGTTCGCAAAATATTCATGTTGCAAGCCAAACTTCTGACGCTGCGGCAAAGAGCCGCTGAGCGCGAGGCAGTTCGACTTGAATTGTTGCACCATCAACCTACCGTGGACATCGAAGTGTGCGCGACGACGGCTGGGACATCACACCAATTTGTCAAAGTGAACAAAGGATTTTCGTCCGATGCGCGACGAGCTGGCAACTCTCCTCACGGAGAAGAGCCAGAAGCGCAGTGCACCGACAGCACCGTCGCTCCTACCATCACGTTGGAAGCGCATTGCATTCTCCCCATTTACGGAGCTCCCGTGAACAGTCACGCTCAAAGCATGTTGGATTTCCGGCCATTTGCGGATCACACCGTGTCCGTTAGCATGCCAAAATTATGGACCAGTCAGCTGTTAGCCGCGGAAGCCAAGTGCAAGCAGCTGTTCCATGAGGAACGTCAAGTCATTCTAGAGTACCTTCTTTGGGTGAAGCAACACGGTCCAGATTTTTACTGGACGGCGTCGTGGCTCAATGTTCTGGGCGATGGGGACGATCAAGCGTCATCCGATGACGAAAACAATGAAGGCGACAGCGGCGCTCCACATGAGAGGGGCTCGCCGTCTCCGTCGCAAGACGACCGACGTTCGATCCGAGCGACGAAATTGTTGCACTGTAAGCCATCATTGGACCCACCGCGGCCCGCTTCCTTGTCGAGAAGGGGTTCGAGAAGGCTGTCGGTCAGCCTCACGCCTGACACACGTCGCAACCCTCACTCTTCGCGTGAAGCTTCGGGTCATTTCGACCTTCACGGTGAAAGCCATGTGCTGCCCCGCACGTGGCATTGGCCAAGAAACGCCAGGGACACGTCGTCGATAGGTCTCGCACGATTTGTTCACCCTGTCAACGTCTCACCGCGTGCTGTAAGCGGCGACAGTAACCTTCCGGTGAAAACCGGTTTGCAAGGACTTCCGGGGTCCATCTTCCTCCCATCTCGAGACGTGGCGCTGCAAACGGCCACCACGACTCTGCCAGAAGGTAGCCTCTCTGCCCGGATCGAACATGATCGAGAGGCAGCTCTCAGACTCCGCTCGGCATGGGCGGATCCTGTTGTCGTGGATGCGATCAAGTCAGAGAAGGAGCGCGTCCGTGCCTGCCGCCTTGACGTGCTGCTCGACGAAGACGGCTGTGCCACTGCCGACGGCAAAGAAGCGCAACATAGTCAAGTTTCCTCGCACTACCACGGCGGAAGTATAGGAAGCCACCGAGGGAGCAGGCCAGAAGCCGTGTCGTCGTCACAGCTTCCCGGTCTTCCCGCCGTACTCGACGGAACCGAGCTACGTGATCCCTCGGCACCTTGGTCTGTCGCGATCCCATCGACAACGGCCTCGGACCACAATAACAGTGTAGTCGACCTCATGATCACCCTTCCCTCTATGGTTTCCAACGATGCCGCCACAACAGCGTCCAGTGGCGCCACCAGCGGAGAAGTGTCCGTCCCGCGCCGCAATTCAAAACGGCGCCAGTCCGCTTCTGATGGGTCAACCGGGGGACTTTGGGCAAACAAGAGCCTGACCCTCCTGATGGACGCGAACCAGCAAACGGCGCTACCAGCCGAAGGAGGTCGAAGTGAAGATGAGATGCCTGTCAAAGATACCCAGCGTGTGACACCGACGTCTTCTTCCAGACCGCCTTCCTCATCATCCGCGTCTTCAACGAGCACGACGACGCCAGGAGGAGGGGATAGCGCGGGGCCGGGGCGGTCCGCCATCAAGGGGAGCACCGCGACGACCATGGCGCCACCCGTTGGAAAAGGGACCTCCACCGGCTGGCCCCTCAACGCCAAGGTTAAGGAGTGCCTTAGCGCATTGCTCTACCGATTTGACAGTCCAGTCGCCAATGGTGCCGTTCGGCGCATTCGCTTTGAGCTGGCGCTGACATTCACAGCACAAAACTCCTACGGCTTGGTGAGTGCCGAGAAACACGGCTTCGCTCCTGCCAGACCGGCAGGCTCATTCGACCTTCAGGTCACGGTTGGTGGCACCTTGCTGCTCGCGGTCGTGCCCACCGTATTCAATCCATCACCGGGACCAATCGCCGTCGACAGCTCATCACGGGTCTTCGTGGAGCAACAACAAGAAGACTTTCCCTTGTTACCGCCTCTCGGACCTGTACTTGAGCCTACTGAAGCGTACTGGCACCAGGAGAACATCGTTGTGCCTGGTCAGGATGCCGATCACGAGAGCCCTGACGCATCCAACATTACGACGACGTTTGATAGTTTGGAACTGAGGCCGAATCGAACGCTGGGCTATGCGGGGTCGACGCTGAGGGTAGAAATTGTCGGCGCACAGCCACTTCAAGATCGAATGGCGATTAAAGAAGACCTCGTGCTGAGCTTGGACATCTCCGAGCGGAAGACCTACGCGGTGAGAGCCGTCAGCGTGCACAACGAGTTTCTCGGCGTCGTTAGCAAAGGATGGCTTCAAAGCAGCTTGAAGGCAACGAAGGCAAGTCCGATTCCCGGAGCGGATCTTAACGATCGCGGCCTGTTGACAAATTGGTTTGAACTAACTATCCGCCCCCAGCGCGACGCGCTTTGCTTGGGCCAAGCCGTGCGAACGTTCTTGTCCCGGCTCTTCTACGTCAACTTCGCCGAGGGGCTGGAGGAGGGCATCCGCACTGTGAGGGCAACCTTGACCACTCCCTTCGGCGAGACCCAGCGCCTCGAGAGCGTGTTCAACGTAGAAGCGCTTGATAAGCCAACGGAACTGCGTCTACCTCACAAGAAAGTAACCTGGCGCTTTCCCCCGCTTAATATCGGTCCGACACAAGCCGACCAGACCGGGTTACCGGCAAGAATCGGAGGACAAAAATCCGATCCAACCCCTACCGTCGTGGGTGCGGCCGCTCGCGCGAAGCAGCTGCAGTTGCGACAGGGTCGCTTCGCTTGCTGCCAAATCGCCCCTTTGGCCGAACTGTACGACGAAGACACCGATCGTTTCGGCGGTGGGTACTTGATTGTCACTCTTGGCATTCAACCACCTGGTGCCTCCTCGTCACCTGTGCAGATGGCCCTCGGTGGAAAGCCACCGGCGCTGTCGTCCCCAGCACCGCAGCACCAATCGGTCCGCGGGGACGGCATTGCGCTGGTGATTCCTTCCACGCTCCTGGTGCCCGTGAAGCCTGATGAGGCAATGGGAATCGAACTGAGCTACGTCACCGTCGAGGACAAGGTGGTCGACGGCAACGACGACGATTCCCAGCGAGACCGCGGCTCGGAATCTTCGGCCAGCGATGAAGAGTTGACAGACAACGCTGTGGGCGTGGACGCAAAGGGACACGCATTCAACGCGTTCAGCAAAGAGCGTGTCGTCACTGTGGATCGCGGATATGATACGAGCAGCAGCAGCGCGAATTCCTCGGACGGAGAAGAACCGAACGCCAGCGATGACGAAGAACAAGTGGAGCAGCGATCTACGAGACGGGCGCGGGAACGAGAAGAGCGCCTGCGCCACGCTACCGCCGGCAAGAATGTGGAGAGGTGGGTAATGTTTGAGGGACGGCACGTCGCCACCCTCACATGCGGCATCGCCGTGATGTCGACGGCCAACCCTGCTAACGATGTGCTGGCGGCGCTAAGTCAAGACGATGCGGCAACCACTGTGGGTGTCGATGGCACCATGTCCGCCGATCCACAGCGGCTGGCATTCCGACTCGCAGAGGATGACGAGTGCTCGATTCTTGCGGTGCAAGCCATCCTTCGTCACATCGCCATTTTTCATGTGCCCCCAACGGGCGGAAGTGCCCCGATCGGCGCCACCAAGGAAACCGCTCCCGCCAAATCTCTCTCTCAGCCGGCATCGACTGCGATTCGGGAAGTTCATATCGACCTTGAGATTGGCGACGGGGAGCAGGCATGTCACATCGTGGACATGGTCACCATTCGGGCGATGGGATCGCTGCTGTCTGTGCCAGAAAAGTCCGCCGCCGTGGAGTGGAAGGAAGGCAGCATCCCAGTCCGCGTTGGTCAGGCGATTGACGTCACGTTTCCCCCTGGCACAGATCGGCAGCAGCAGCAGGCACCGTTCAATCTCGCAAGCGTGCTCGTTTCGTTCGCGGAGGGGTACGAGGAAGGCGACTTTTTGCAAATTCGCACCGACGATAGCGACTTCAAGGTGCTTGACAGCCGCAAATCTCGTGGAAAGAGTTTGGGTGGGAGCGCATCTCCCATTGGTCGAAGACCCAGTCACGCTGTTGATGGACACTCCCAGGTGATCGCGCCCGTCGCACCAAGTGCGGCGGGTCAAGCCGGCAGCGGCGGACTCTTGTCGAGCGCGTCTTTCAAACGAGCTCCCTCGACCGTCACGGCAAAAAATAGTTTGTCATCCGTCGCGGCAAAAGACAGCTCCATAGCACTTTCGCACACGACCTCCGAGGCTCACATTCTCCCGCTCACGACGATGAAGGAAATTGTTTTTACGGGCGGAAAGGAGCCGACAGCGACCATCACTCCCATCGCGACGGGAAGGCGGGGCGGGCAAGGAAGCGAAGGGGGCGGCTCTCCGCGATCCGGAGCGAGCGGCGCCCAAGGGCTGCTGATTCAATTCTTGCCTGAACGGACCGCTGGTCGCGACGCGCAACTGTCTCAAGTCAGCCGTCGTCAAGTGTTATCTGTGCTACGCGCGTTGCTCTACGGTTTTCATGGCACCAGCAAACCCGATGTTGACCTCAAGGTGATTCGCTTGACGTTGCAAGAGCATCCGTGTTGCGGCGGCCCCTCTGTTTGCTACTTGGGCGTCAACCTACAGCTGGTTGATGACGTGACGGAGGTCGTGCTGCTTCAACCGAAGAAGCGGTACGCGCAGCAGTTGCGACCGTTTCCTCTTTTTCCGTTCGGGGAAGCGACGTTTCGCGACGACGACACTGACTACTTCGATGGGGGGTACATTGCTGTGCAATTCACGTCAGGGTCGTCAAAGGGGGACCAACTCAGCGTCGTACTTCCTTGGCAGCAGCCTCCGGTGCAACATACGTCATCGGCTGCACCCACGGCGGGGGGGAAATCACTTGTTCCCGCCAAACCGCCTCGGGCGCCGTCAGCCGCGGGATCGAGACCGGGACTTCACGCTGCCTCCGCCGCCACCAACGTTACGCAAGCTCCCATTCAAGCAACATGGTTTGGCCCGGAGCACATCCAAATGTCCGAAGACAAGAAATCCGTGTTGTTCTACCCCGAGTCGTGGGCGCACACCCAGGCCGCGGGTCTCACCCCGACGCCTCCAACCCCGACGGCCGCTGCAACCACATCGTCAAATCGGCGGCGCAGCTCTCTTGGTGCGATGCCGCGTGGAGACCCTGTCACGGTCGCGTTGATCTCAACAACGGAAAAGGATGCTGCCATGACGGAGATCAAGCTGCAGTTTCCGGCTGCGTTGAACGCGACGGCGAGCATCGACATCGCCTCCTACTTGCTGAACGCCATTTGCTATAGCAATCACAGCGAACTGAAACGCGACGTGGTGCCAAAAACGGTTGCGGTCCGCATCAAGGATGTTAACAATCCGGTGGAAGGCAAGGCTAAGCTAGCGCTGGACGTGACCCCTCCTGCCTTCGCGGCATTCATGGACAAAGGTCTGGTGACGTTCGGATGCAAACTGTCCGCGTCGGCCGACGGCCTGCCCAGCGTCTCTCACGGCGCCGAGCAGCAGGGTGATGCACCGTTCGTGGCGGGTGCAGGAGCATCCGACGCGATGACCTTCGTGGTCCCCGTGGCCAGGTCGCTTTGCGTCTTCAGTGATCACGTCTCGCAGTTTACCCTCACCGCTCGCGCGTCCAATGACGCCCCTCTTGCCCGCCGGTCGTCGATCGGCGGTTTCGTGATGCCAGGTCTGTCGCACACCAACATCGCCGTCGTGCGTCGACCATCTTCGGCCGATGCATTTACCGAGGCATCGGGTGGCGTCACCGGGTTCGCGAATGTCCCTTCTTGGTCGGAGGGCGTCGGTGGCGCCTCTCTGAGTGGTATCTCGCTGCAGTCGAAGGATGTGACACAACGACCGGATGGGTCGGTGTGGTATCGTGAAAAGGAGGCGGCAGGGGCCGTTTCCTGGGACGAGATACGTGGCCGATTCACGTGGTCCGCCCCTGTTCATGCATCCGCGCCTGCCGCAAAGGCTGGGCAAGCTCCTACCGCCATCAATCCGACGGGGATCTCTCGGCAAGTGGTGCAACAGGTTCTTCGATCTCTTCAGGCCACTTCTGCTTTTCCGGCTGCCTCCCCGAGCGGCGACGACACCGCACCGGACGCCAATCTCCAGCCGAGTGTCCGTCTGCTGCTTGCCATCAAGGAAGAAATCAGTGGGACGTCACAACCCGCGACGCACAATTTCTTCGTCGACATCAGACCGTAAGAGAAGCGAGTCCAATGTGTCAACAGCGCTCATTCCAAGGATCTCTCATCGCAGAATCACCCACTCTTGAGAAGTACCCTTATTCCTTCCCGACGGTTTGCTTCACTGTACGTACGTGTATTCGCCGCAGCGTAGATGATTGACTCCCATGAAAAGTGGCATCGTGCTGATCGCGAATCACAAATTGTCCGTGACAACGAACGAATTTTGCAAACGCTTTCTGTGGCCTTCAACCGGCCTCCCGCTACCTTTTCTCAGCCGTCAGTTTTCAAACGCTGACGATGCATCTCGAATCAACCGCACGGGTCCGCCAGCCGCCCGCCGCGGTGACGCGCCCATCTTCACTCATTCACTTCGTGCGGCGCTGCCGAGGGGCCGAAAGGGTGCTTGCCCTCCCCGTGCTGCCTCACAGCAATGTCGATGCAAACTTCATCGCGACGCGGGCGCGAGCGGGATTGGGCTCAGCATTCGTGTTGCAGGCAGCGGAGGTCATTGAAGTAGCGGCCGCGTTGGTGAACGTCACTCCCCCGAATTCGCAGTCGCCTCCGATGTCACCGACCGTGGATTCGTCTTTGAGCGATTGGCTGTCAGCGCTGTCGAGCCAGCGACACGCGGATGCGAACGTCGGCACCCTCTCGATGCACAACTCCCCAGTCGCCTGGCAGGGGGATGTCGGTCGCGATGCGGCAAAAAAGCCGCTTGTCAATCCTGGCGTCCATTTGTTCGCGGTGCATCCCGAATCGGACCGGCCTCTCTGCCAGGACGAAGTGGCATTCGTCATGATCTCACCTTCGGTGGCGGCCCCCGCTGCCGCTGTGGCTGTCGCTGGTAGGTTAGATCTTGTCGGACCAAGCATGTCTCGGCTCGCCGGACGCAAGAGTTGGGAAGCGCTGTGTCCAGCCATCAACGGAAGGCACCACCATCACGCAACTCCAGAAACGCAATTGGGCTGCGCGTTGTGGCACTGCGCGACGGGGGACGTCTCGACGCATCCAACCGCTACCGACCACTCGTTGCTGCGCGGTTCAGCGGCGGACGGTATCACCGCCTGGAACAATGCAACTCTCGAAGACGTGCAAAGTCACTTGAGAGGCGTCCACGAACAACTGTTAACGTCGTCGAATCTCGTCACCGCAGGTGGCCCGGCATTGAAAAATTGGCTCGTCGCTTCCCCACTAATGAATAGCGCTGTGGTTGCCAAGCAGGTCCCCGGCAGCAACTTGTCAGCGACGCCAGTCTTACTATTTCCCCATGCTTTCGCGAATGAATTGGAGGCGGAAGCGGGCCGCTACACGGACAAGGGACTGCCTGCACCCGCGGACGCCGAACGGCTGCTTCTGCAGCGCAACGCCCGACTGGCGTTTGAGATGGCGGCCTGCTATGACGCCTTGAACCCAACCCACTCGTCGTCGATCACTCGTGCGATCGTGGATAGCATGCTAAGGGCGTGTGCCGTGGCACATCATCAGTGGAGCGATCCCGCAGCGACCACGGCGGCACCGTTCGCTCTACGGCTGTTGGCGACCGTGCGTGACACGCTCCACACTGGTCTTTCCGTAACGCCTAGCTTTCTCAGGCTGTACCGAGGTACCGGAGTTGCCCCGTTGTCGTTCCCAGTCCCCGACGACAACGCGCAGTCAATGCGCGACGCCTTGTTTCGAACGGCCGTGTTTGCAGTATCAGCCGGCGGGGGCGTTGTGTCTTCCGCAGAATCGCTCGCGGCGTCGACCGGCTACGTCGCCTTCGCTGTACCACTCCTTTCTGAAGGCCGTGCCGCTGGGGCTCCGGCGACGGGTGACGCTGCGCACCTTGACGATTTTTTACGACGTCTCGTTGGCTGCGTTAGGTGTTTAGCGGCGAGCTCGCTCGCAGAACACGATGGAACCGCGAATATTCGCTCGCACCTTTCAACATCCGTGCGCAAACAGCACGCCGATCCATTTGCGGAGGAGGAGGCGTTACCAACCTCTGCATTGCCAACCTCCGTCCCGGTCGACTCCCCATCCGCAGGGCGGATGCCCGCGGAGGATGCGGATGACCAGAGCGTCGATGGCGCTCTAAGGAATTTGTGTCCATTTGTTCGACTCACCGGCGAATATGCCATCCAGCGGCCGACGCGATTCAGTGACGCGGTGCTCGCCTCGGGCATCGTCTGTGTCACCATGCTACCCACGGGTCCACGATGCATCGTCACGCCATGGCTCATGGCGGTGCTGGCCGAAGTCGCCGAACCAAGACGGGGGGCCGCGACGGTGCCACCGCTATCGGCGCACGTGGCTGGCCGGTTGCTCCGGACCATGCTCGACATTGTTCGGCAAGCGTTGTCAGCAGACGTCGCCGCGTTCGCGAACGCGAGAAACGGCGAGCAGGTGGTTTCGTACTCCGCGGGCGGGCCGCCGAAGCCTCTTACCGCGGACGTCACCATGCTCGACTTAGCGCCTTTGTATGAAGCGTGGATCTTGCAAGTTGTCAAGCGCGTCGTGCAGTGGCTGGAATTAGTGACGGCACTCACGAGTGAAATTACGGCGACAGGCTTGTTCGCTTTCACCACTGGGGACGTCGGACCGGCGTCGGCGTCTCACCTGGTAGGATCGCTGCTGAGTTGCAAGGTGCGCCCTCCGCCGCCGAACAACGGCGCCGGTGCAGCGTCCGACGTTGCACCGCGTCACCTCTCGCGGTGCCTCGCGGCCATGACGGAATTGGTTGCCCACGGCCGCGCCGTGTTCTGCCTTCATGATCACAGTAGTGGCATTGCACTCACCGCGACACTGTCGCTGCCCTCCGCCAGCCTGACATCAGTCGTGGCGTCGCACTCGGCATCCTCTCCAATGCCGACGGTGTCGTGTCGCTCTCTGCAGCACGTTCTAAACGCCAACGGAGAGCCGATCTGCTTCGCGTGGACACCACAAGCGACCTTGGCAAATCGCGGCTTGGACACGCCGCATGCGTATGCGAGCGCGTTCGTCCAATACATGGCGGTTGCCATGCCCAAGATTGTTACACTGTGCAGGAGTCAAGTGACTGCGTCTCAGCCGCCAGCTGTCGCGCCGCATCCGTGAGAAGAAGGGAAACACGATTGTTTCCGCTGGCTCCCCTCCTTTCAGCCTTGATCGTTGCGATTGACGTTGATTTTGAGCAACAATTCAGACCGGCAGACTGCTCCCCAGATTTCTCGAATACAATACATGTCCGCTGCGGCTGCCGAGGTTGGTGCATCCGGTGTTGCGGAACACGTCGACGCGGATGACTTCGTCCTTGGCGAAGCTCCAGGGGACGCTCCGCCTCCTTCCGCGGAGGAAGCGGCGGCCGCCACCAGCAGCGCCCCAGCAGCCTCAGCTCCCGCTGCACCATCGACCGTGGGCAGCTGGGCGGCCGGTGCATTCAAGGCCGGTTGGTTTTTTGTGACGCTGTCCGCAACGTTCGTGCCGGGTGTGCTGCTTCGCCAAATTGGTATCACGTCAAATTTCAAGCACTGGAACGAGATTCGTCCCTGGTTGTACCTTGGGGCGCTGCCGGTCAAGTCGGTACACCTTGGCCGCGGAAACCATCTTGAGAAGCTGGCCAAGCAGCTCGACAAAAAACGTGGAGAGGAAGAACCTCATGTCATGGGCCTCGTCGTCTCGTGTCTGACGCCAGAAGAGGGACGGGGCTTCGGGGTCGGCATGATCGAGTTCGTCACGGCCGACGCGTGGAAGGAAAAATTTCCGGGTGTCCAGACGCTGTCCCTGTCCATTGTCGACATGCGCGCGGACGTCGAAAACGCCGCCATCTACGACGCCACGGTCGCCATGCACGCGTGCTATCAGGCGGGGAAGGTGTGCTATGTGCACTGCAAAGCGGGGAAAGGGCGCAGCTGGATGGTGCTCATGTGTTACCTTGTCACCTTCGGTGGGATGACCTTTGACGCGGCCACGTCGCTCGTGAAGTCGTGCCGCTATCAAGTGGACCCTAGCAAGTCACAGCGCGAACGCGTGAGGCAATTCATGGCCTACGTAGAAGGGTGCCACTCTGGCACCACCACCACCGCCGACAGTGGCACCAAATCTGCCCCCACCGCTTCGTAATGCCGGAGCTCCCCTTCCTTCTGGATGCCACAAGGTCACGCAAGGAAGGTGGTGGCCCTTCGGAGGAACACACCATTTGAGTCATCTCCACCGTGTCTCCATTCTCGCATTGCGGCGTTGCCAATCGTTGCCATTTCTCGCTGCCCCTCATTTTGTGTCGGTCCCCTCCGCAGGTGTGTCCATCGCCGTAGCTTTGACATGATCGGTAAATGTTGACCACCCCACGAGCTGTTGACTCTCTCGCAGATTTCAACATAAACGAAAACGTGAATACCGTCGCGGATGGCAACCGCCGTGAAGAAAGGGGCGGCGGAAGCGCGTGCCGCGATGACCGAGCTGTTCGCCGAGCTCGATCGGACGAGGAAGGAGTACGCCAAAGCGACGCTCCAGCTGACTCACCTGGAAACGACGGTGCAGCATCAGCGTGACGCGGAAAGCCGCAAAGATCAGGCCATCGCCTACCTGGAGGCAGAGCTTCAACGCCGGGAGCAGTCGTACCGCCAGGATCTCCAAGTTCTGCAGGAAGAAAACCGCGGCAAGGAGGCCGCCTGGGAACATCGCACCAAATTTTACGAAATGGAGCTTGCCCGACTCAAACAGGAAGTGGATGCCTCGCAGCACTTCGAAAAAGAAAACCGCCAGCTCCGTGACGCCGTGCTGGAAAATCAGGCCACCGTGGAAAAGCTGCAACTTGTGATCGAGGAACTCAAGACTCGCGCGAAGGAAGATGCTCGGGAACACGCTGCGCAGCTCGAAGCCGAGTTCAAGCGACGGCTGGCTGATAGCGAGAAAAAGTTCCGGGCCGAGGCATACCGAGCGTTGTCGGACGAGGCGAAAATTGCCCTTCAGGGCAACGACCAGCTCCAGGCGGTGCTACACCGACAAAACGACGCGATCGAGTCCATCCTTCTAAAGTGCAAGCAGCTGGAGCAGAGCCACGCGACCCTCACCGGAGAGCAGGAAATCGCGGCCCAGAACATTCAGCATCACGTCGCGGAGGTGCAGCGCCTCAAGCGTCAACTCACGGAGGCACAGACGCGCAACCAGCAGCTCGACACCGCCCTGCAGCAGCGCAAGGTCGAACGCGCGTCCCTCGAGCTGCTCTTTATCGAGTACGAGTCGACGAGAAAGCAGCTCTCCAAGGCGAACGATCAGGCGAGGCGAGCGGCGCGCGAGTGCGAACGCTGGCGGCACCGAGCGGTGCAGCTAACACAGGAGCTCAGTGCGGATCAACAGGCGGGCGCCACGGCGCAGCTGGAGGCCATCGCGCAACAAGGCGAGAAGCTTGAAGTGCACATGCAGCGCAGCCGGGCGAGGGCCAACCGACGCGACCGCGAGAGGGACCGCAATGCGTCAGGCGCAGCCGCCTACCGTGGCGCGGTGGCGGATCCTGGAGCGGACAACGACCGGTGGTCGGTGCTCGACCCAGCCGAGCTGATCCACCGTGGGGCAAATGAGGACGAGGTCGGGGATGATGGCGACTACCACAGCCCACCGCGCCTCACGCAAGGCGCATCCTCGAACGGTGGGGACACTGTGTCGCAGGACCCGAAGGCGCGCCTCGTGAACCCCACCGATGTCCTCCGGATGTGGAATGCTCGGTTCGCGGGAGGTGACTCCGGGGCATCGTCTCGAACGGCTTCACCCGGCGAAAGCGGCGTCGTCCCTGTCACCGACGCGTCGGAAGCCGCGGCCAGTCCCGGCTCGGAAGGGACGCCTCATTTGCCCCCGGTTCTTTCGGATCGGGCAGCCGTGTCGCGCGACACAACCGATAGCAACAACGGAACCACGTCGGCAAAGCGACCGATGCCCGTGCGCCCGCAGCCACCCAACCCGCAAGGACTGTCAGTGGACGAGCAAATCGAAGCGCGAAATCGGCAACTGTCCGTTCTTTCGAGCAGCAAGCACCGGTCGATTCCAGTCAGCCTAGCGCCACGCGCCAAAGCAGGTGTCCCGCAGGTAGGCGGAGCAGGGGGCCTGCCGCCGACGCTGAACGTGGTCGAGCACGGGGAGTTCGCGACCATGCGCATTCGCGGCGGCCCTCCTGCCCTTGGTCAGCGCTTCATATCACCCTAGGCCAGCTAGCCGCGAGAGAGCGTCCATCCACGACAATCTCCTCGCCTTCCTCTCTCCTTGTCCCTCCCTCTCGTCCATCCTCCCGTGAGTGTACTTGTCAGTTGGAAAAGGAACCCATCTTGTGCGCGCGTAGGGGCTGCTCTCTGTACCACGGCACACATGCTGGAGCCTTCGTTCTCACATAACCGGAGAGCAAACTAAACAGTACGCGCGCACGCTCCTTTCCTTTCCGGAGTCCTTTTCCAACTATCTACACACTAGAATCAGCCCCAATGCTAGCCACGGCCGCCCCCTTCGTCCCAGCGAGCGCCGCAGCGGGTGTCAACCACCACGCGATGTACTTCGGCGGTGGCAATGCCTCATCTGCCGAAGCCGCCGCGGCCGCTTACTATGGTCACCAGCAGCAGCAGTCCATGCCTATGACAGGCCCCAACGGCTACTACAGCAGCGCGAACCAAGGTGGCGTCATGTCGTTCGGCGACATGTCGCAAGAACGCAGCGGGTCGCAGCAAGGGTATGCGTCCATGCTGCCCAGTGGCAACGCCCGTACCAGCCCCGCGCAACAAGTTGGAATGCACCACCAGAACGGCGGTGTGGACGCCACGACGGCGATGCTCACGATGAACGCGGCTGCCATCCTCGCAGCGCATGCGCTGTCTGGCATGACCACCAATGGCTCCGGGGTGTGGAACGGCCCGACGGGAATGCCAATGGGCTCTCCGGCTGGAGGAAATCCTTCATTCCCTGGCACGCCGACCCTCGGAAACAGCGGCTCCCAGTCGACAGGCTTTGGCAGCCACGTCAACGGCCAAGGCGCAACCCAGGCCGCCAACGCGGCTGCGGCCACCAAGGCGCGGCGCTACTCGCACAACCCCTATGCGTCGTCCGAGCCCTCGACACCGACCACGCCCATGCTCTCGCCGTCCTTCGCGGGTTCGGCGCTGTCCATTCCGCCGGCAATGAATGTCGACGCCATGCAAGCCGTCGCCGCCCAAGCCGCCGCCCCAGGGAGCGCCACCAACAGCAACGGCGGCAGCCCGCAGTACTACACCGGCGCGACACCCACCAGCGGGGGCATGCCGTCCATGTACGGCGCGAACAGCGGTTCGCTCGACACTTTCGCGCTGGCGGCCGCGAACATGCTCATGGTAGCCCAGCAGCACCAACAGCAGCAGCAGCAGCAGCACATGCCGTCGCCCACTGGCGGCAGCCCGATGATGTCCGCGAACGGCTTCGCCGCGTTCGGTGGATCGCCGATGCCGATCGTCGGCCACCACAACGGCTCGCACATGGGTATGGGCGGGCCTCACGTGACGCCGGTACTGTTAGGCCAAGTCGACCACCAGATGGCCAGTGCGATGGGAGTCGCGGAGCAGTTCATGTCCATGAAGGGCACGTATGCGAGCGCCGCGTGCACACCGCGCGGCCGTCACGTGTTGATCACGACGCTCCGCCTTCAGCAGCCGGATTCTGTAGCCTCGGTCGTCGACGAGGTGCTGCCTTGCCTCCCCGCCGTCGTTGCGGACGCCAACGGCAACCACGTCATCCGCGCGCTCTTCGAAGTCATGACCGAAGCGCAATCCGAGCACGTCCTGATGAACATGCCCATCGAGTGCATGCTCGCCCTTGCCACCGTGTCGCAGAACTCGCGCCGAGTGCTGCAGTTCGCGCTTGAACGTCACCGCCACACCGCGGCCATCACGCTGCAGCCGCTCGTCGACTGCGTTTGCGCGCACGCGAGCTACCTCTCCACCGCACAGCAAGGCTGCATCGCCGTCATGCGGGTCGTCGAAAACGCCACGGATGCGCAGAAGAAGCAAGTCCTCGCCGCCATGCGGCCGCTTATGCTCAACCTGACGACGGATCCCTACGGTAACTACGTCGTCCAGACGCTGATTCAAAATCTGCCGCGGGACGTCGCGAGTGAGGTCATCGACAAGGCCTTTGAGGGTCAGCTGGTTTCCATGTGTTGCAACAAGTTTGCCTCCAACGTGATGGAGAAAATCGTGCAAGCGGCCACCCCGCCAACGAGAAAGATGATCCTGGAGGAGCTGTGCTTCGCGCCTCAAAACTTGCAGATCGTCATGCAAGACGGTTTTGGCAACTTCGTCCTTCAGGCGATCATCGAGTCGTGTACGAACGGCGCCGAGTACCGGAAACTGTGTGAAAAGATCCGCCCGATGTTGCCCAACAGCCCCTACGGCCACAAGATTGAGGCCAAGCTGCGGTCCAAACGGTTCAACAACAATGCCATGGGCGGGAGTGCCGCGATGCCCGCACCCGCGCCTGGCGCCGCAGCGGCAGGCGGCCTCAGCCAAGCCGCTCTTCCAGCCCACTGATTTCAATTGCGGTGCTCAGATTTTTTGATAGCCACAGGAAAAGAAGCGCTCCGACAGGCAACGCACCAATGCGAAAAAACAGTGCCGTTGGTCAGAGTCGTGGCGCTTTCTCCCTTTTTTTTCTCTCCGGTTTCCCTCCACTCGTTTAGAGTCGACGAGCCACACACAACGTCCTTTCCCATTTTCTTACAATTTTTTGACGGCACTTTTGGTGTCTGTCACGTCACGCGCGCGAATCGGTGGAGGAGGCAGGAAGGAAAAGCAGGAAGAAGCTCTAGAGAGAAACAACGAACACCCGAGCCGTCTTCCTGCGTCCTTCTCCCCGTTGCCATTCTCCCTTTCGTGTGCGATAAACTTGACAACTAGAGTTTTATTCATCGCTTCCTTCCGATTTGAACGCCAAACTCCCTCCTTTTTCCATCTCTCTCCCCTTTCCGAAGGGCATCGATCTTTTTTCTCACCAGCCCTGCGTTTCCTCTCAATTTTTTCCTCGTCTCCGAAGAAGTGTCCGTTTTTGCGCATCGACTGCCCTCTTGCCCCGTGTCAGACCACGGTCTTATGCACCAAGCGAAAATGTCATGTCGGTCTCGTTGTTACCTCCCCAGCCTTCGCAAAAAGGTCTCTTGGGCCGAAAGGTATACAATGCAGCGGTGGCGGTTGTGTAGCCGCTTGACGCGAGCTCGGAGCGACCACCGCCTCGGCATCACGGATCTCCAACCCATCGCGAATGCAACCGTGTGCGGAACGGAATCAACCGCCGCGGCAGCAACGAATGTGAACGCGACGTCGCGTCGTCATTTCCACGGGCAGCGTGACACGCCCATTGTTCCGCAAGCCAAGGTGGCGCCCCCATCCCAGGGGGACCACCGTCCCCGTGACGGAAGCATGCACGTGGGCTACTTGCTGTCTCGCAACCCGGTCGTGAAGCCCGACGCACACCCATTAGAACAGGAAATGGCCTTCCTGCTCGACCGGGAGCATCAGCGCTACAGCCGCCATCCCGAGGAGCACGCGAACGCCTTCTTCGCCCAGAAGGCGGTCACGCTTGACTCGTGGAATCGACACGAGCCGAGCAAAGTGCTGACCGACTTCTACTCGCTGCCGTCGTACAACGATGCCGTGCAAGTGGTGCTCAAGCGCTACCAGCCTGCGCCTCGGCTGCAGCAGGCGGACTTCTGGGATCCATTCGACGCCGGCCGTGTTAATAGCCCACCTCCACGGCACACGTTGGCGCGCGGCTTGAGCGAGTTCCTTTACCTCATCGTGAAGTATCAAGACTCGCAGCGGTGGGGCGTGCCGTATTCGTACTGTGCAGCGGCCAACGGCGGCGCAGTCGCGGTTCCTACTGGGGTGCTGCCGAATGATGGAGGCCGCCGAGTTGACGAAAGTCTCCGCCTCGCTCTCGACCACACGATTGTGGACCACCACGGTGACTCCCTCGACACCTACTGCAATACGAACTGCCCTCAGGGCGTCATCTCGATGAGAGGTACAGATACTGCTGCGGTGGACTCCGGCGCGCCACAAGCGTCGATGATGTACATCTTCGTGCCAACGTACCTCAGCGGCAGGCCGAAGTTCTCAGCTGGTCCGGCCAATGCGGCTGGAGAATCGCGCGGCGTCCAACCGGCGATCGTTGACCATGCGTGGGTCACTCGGCGCGAGCTGCTGCAGTATGAGTATGCATTGGGACCACGCATGGCTTCGCTGCTTCAGGACATCGCCACCGACGCCCACATCGAGGGCCCCTAGAGGAAAGAGTAGCCGAGAGAGTTGTTTGTACCCCCCGGACATCGAAGGTTGGTCCACGTCTTCACTCGTGCTGGGAGGTGCCTTCCCGCATCCAGCTCATAAAAAATCTCTCTCTCTATCTCAGAATGGCGTCGGCCCGTCCCCCAGCATCTTCCCATGTGGCGGTGTCGCCCAGCTTGACGCCGCGCGAGGTCCAGACGTCCACCGCGTCGCCTGTCGCTACTTCCTGGTATTCATTGATTCCATACCCGATCCGACGTGTCGTCGAATTCGTGTGGTGGGTCCTCGTGGGTAACTTGTTCAACGAGGACGATCGCTTCGCCGAAAAGATATCCAAAATTATGTTTGTTTTCTTTTTCTTTTCGTCGATTGGGCGCATTACGAGCGTGGCGTGGCTCACGGAGTACCGAGAGACGCGCCAATGGGTCCTCGCGTTTGCCGGAGCCTCCATCTACGTGAAGTCCGCCGTGGGACTCTCAGCGTATCTGTATGGACACTGCCGCAAGTCCATTCCGAAACCGTTTCTGGTGTTCTACTTTACGCTGGAAATTGTGACGTTCTTTGTGAACGATTTGATGCGGCCAGGGTACAATGAAGTGGATCTCATTCTCGTCTGCTTCGTCATTGCATGGCAACTCGGAGATCTGCCTTGGCAACCTCTCGGCGTCTCGCTGGTGATGGTGTTCCTCGTCATTTCTCGCGTCAACTCTGGGTACGTCCACGTGTGGATGCCACCGAGCGGGACGCCCGCGGCCGTCCCTGCACGAAACAACCCCAACTTCTTCCCGTCGGCGTTGTTGTGCTTCACATTCACGGTCATCATGAACATCGCGGCCGCCATTGAAAACCGACGGGCGGTGGCCGTCGCAACGAAAGCGCAGGAATTTTCGCTTCGTGTGGCGCAACTGCTGGGAGAGTACGATACGGATGCCGTGGAGATGGCAATCGAGCAGTATGCGTTGAACGACGAGGCGGATCAGGGCCTCGTATCGGCAAACAGAGTGTTGCTCAGCAATTTGCAGCAGTATCGGCCGCACCTGCCGAACTACGTGCTTCCGCAGCATTTCCACGACAAGGTCCAAGACGACCCTGAATCGACCAACCCGTCGACGAACGACTTGAACAAGCAAGCCGCCGCCGAGGGGGGCGCGGCAGCAACCTCCACGTCAGCCCGTCCTCTGACGCAGCGATCGGGCGACCGACACAGCGCGCGAGTGCGCCCGTACGAGGCCTCGCCCGCCATCTCTGGCGTGTCCGACGTGTATCACGGCGTGCTCGCCGTGTGCCACTGCTTCCCTCGTTTTGAAGTCGGGGCAGGGGTAGCCGCTGTCGACGTACGCAATCAATTCGCCATCGCTGTCCAGAAAGCCGCGGATACCTCGGGCGCCAGCCTTCACGGATGTCTAGGGGACTGCCTCGTGACCACATTCAACGCGACGCGCCGCTTGGCGAAGCCCGGCACCAAAGCGTGTCGCTTCACGTCGACCCTCGGCACCCTGTTATCGGACATGCTGAGCAGCCGACGGCTATCGGTGACAGCGGTTGTCAGCGCGGGCAGCGGCCGGGCCCAGTTCGCGGGGAACGCGACGTCGCAGCTGTTCATCTTGACGCATAGCATGAAGGAAAAGCTTGCTTCCCTCACATTGGTGGCCGATCGCATCGCGGATGTGACCCCTTTTCACCCTCAATTGACGACCCTTGTCGACTTCAGCACCTATGAAGATGCGCGTTACGAGTTCAAACTACGCGGCGTGGTGGCGCTGGATCCAGTGTCGCAAGCTCTTCCGTTGCTTCCTGTCAGTCCCCGAGCCGCTAGCCATGCGGGGGCCGTCTCGGCCCTGCATCAATTGTGCTTCGAGCTCGTCGGGGAGCAAGAGACGGCAAACCATGAGCGACAAGAGTGGCTTTACAATGTCGCGGCGATGGACGACGTGAACGATCCCAACAACTTGGTGACCCTCGCTGCGATCCGGCATCTGCAGGGCGATCATCACTCCGCAAACGAGATTCTGACCCAAGAAAAACTCGGCGACGTGCCCCACACGGCGGCGCTGTCGCTGCTCAAGGATTCCGTGGGTCTGGGGTTGTCGTCCAGCGCAACCCAATCCGTTGTGACAATGGAAATGGCTCGCAGCCTCAATTAGTAGTGCCCCCCTTCTTCTGGCTCCCTTCGATTTGTCGATACTTGGTTTTTGGCAATTTTCGTTTGCGCCGCAAAAAAATGTACTCTCCACACTGCACATCGTTTCAGTAGTGTCCTTTCTCGCCCTCGGATTTGTGGTGTTCTTTTTCCACAACATCGTTTGCTGAAGGCGGCGACTGCGCCCGTCGTGGCTCTTGCTTGACCGCATCGCGCTATGCGTGCACCTACCACATTGTAACTTTCGTTCTGGTGGGGGGGGGGGGGGGGGGGGGGGGGGGGGGGGGGGGGGGGG
>ERZ1292633.1481-Hain-H41-02um-R1-1481-length-25352-cov-24_pt1 | contig 25352 bp, 20 predicted proteins | sample MGYA00564406_ERZ1292633 | MGnify/ENA primary metagenome ERZ1292633 (study PRJEB36523, sample SAMEA6512639) | groundwater metagenome | collected 2019-01-08 | study: AquaDiva: Metagenomics assemblies of 32 groundwater samples | reverse complement strand
TTGAGCCATTAAAAGCCCGATTTATGCTTCAGCTTCACGCTTCAGTATGAGTCGGGCTTGACTTTTTATATAGAATTTGCTATACTACATACGGAATTATTTTTGCGCTCCGCAGATGTGGAATGCATGTATTGGTCTTTGTAACAAGAGAAAAGAGGAATAAAGAGATGAAAAACCCAGTGAGATTTTTGAAACTGATGGTAATCGCTATAAGGGCGATCAACGGTATCAGAAAAGTTGGTGGAGAGGAAAGATTCAAGTTTTTTTTGAGTCTTCTCGGTCTCCAGCAAACCGCAACAACCACAAACGAAATTCCGGCTCTGACCGAACTGGTGATTGTTGCATCGGCCGTTGTCGAACAGACACCGGCTCCTATCACACCCGCACCCAAACCGGGAACGATTTTGTCGGCACCGACACTGGTGCCGGACAAGCCTCTTCCGACTGACAGGTCGGAGAGAGTGATGAAGGGAGAGGCTCCGAAACTGCTAGCCAGTGGCGACTTTGCCGCCAAGCTAAACGGAGCGGCAGTTGCCCTGGGTAAGGAAGACAAATCGGTTCTTGGTCGGCTCCGCAAGATTCTCGATGATTGCGTCAGTAAAGGTCGCGAATACTGGGACGGTTGCCGAGAGGCGACCGAAGATGCTCTTCGCGGGGCGGACCTCACGGATTCGGATTGGGATCTTCTGGTGAAGAAGATGAAACACAATCTCTTTTTCACTGGCGGGAAGGCGGAACTCTTCATTAATCGCTGTCCCAAGGAGAAACTCACTCATCTGCTTTTGGACCAAGACGGTCTGACTGGGCTTGTGGCACAGATTCGCGTCGAAGAATACGAAAACAAGTCCTCGGCCTACCGTATTGCGTTCATTTTGGACGCCAGCAAAAAGGTTGGATCAGACGCCAAGGTTCTCGTGGAGAACTGCAAGCACGCTGTCAATCGGATGAAGCAGAGAGGCTTCATCCCCGCCGACCACTGGTTGGTGGGGAAGGTGAGGGATTTGAGTCGCTCCAAGCTTCCGGAGAGGAAGTTCGCTAATCTGGACGGCGCTGTGATTTCGGCGGATGTTCCGGCCGAAGTTCAGACGGAAGCGTCGGTACTCGTCCAGCCCGAAGTGGTATTGTCGGTCGAGGCAACAGTTGTTGAATTAACCGATCCGGACACCATGACCATGGAGGAGTTGGAAGCTCGTACTGCGCCGGAAGTTCCCGTAAACGGCGACGACAAGCCGGAAAAGCTGGATCCCGTTTATGCAGCGCAATTTGCCGCTGCGATGGGGGAATCGATCACGGTCAACTAATTGCTCTTTGGGCCACGCGCCCACAATAAGAACCCCGTTAGATAATGGACTCTCTTGCAGAGCCTATCTAACGGGGTTTTACCTTGTTTAATTTTTTATATTCCTTATACTTATTTTATTATTCGTAGCAATTCGTTAACTAATTCGTTACTTCGTATGCGTAATTTTTATATATCGTTTGGAGTTTGGCTTATTATTATCACTCAATTAGGCGTGCCTATAGTTTGGCGAGATTCGTTGGTTTTTGTTTCCGGGCTGTTTTTGATTTTGGTTTCTGTTGGGCCCATTATTTTGAAAAAGTTGCAGAACAGAACGACCTCATCCCCAGCCCTTCCCCTTGCGAAGGGGAAGGGAGAGGAAAGGGAAGAATTAAAATTTTCTGATTTTCCCTCCCCTGAACAAGGGGAGGGCAGGGTGGGGTTATAAATATGAAAAAAATAATTGGCATTTTTGTTGGTGGGGCAATTCTTCTCTTTTTTATTTCCTCTTTCACTTTTTCTTCCCAAGTTTCTTACAATAACTCTTCTGCTACTACAACAAAAGTGGCAATAAAAAAAATAGTTAAACATTTAAAAACTCCTGAACCATTAAAGGGAATTTATATGACTCAATGTGTGGCCAGTATGCCTAGTTTTAGAAATAAACTGGTGAATTTAATTGAAGAAACCGAACTCAACGCCGTAATAATAGACATAAAAGATTATACTGGCACAGTTTCTTTTTACTCTGATGGTCCTGGGTGCAAAGTGGCTGATATGCAAGATTTTGTTGAAGAATTGCATAATAAAAATATTTATGTAATTGGTCGAGTGACAGTTTTTCAAGACCCACTTTATACCAAGGCTCATCCCGATTTGGCCGTTAAAAAAAAGAGTGATGGCACAACATGGAAAGACAGAAAAGGCATTTCTTTTGTGGATGTGGGCGCTAAGCCCTTTTGGGATTATATAATTTCTATCGCTACTTCTTCTTATTCTATTGGCTTTGACGAAATTAATTTTGATTATATTCGTTTTCCATCCGATGGCGACATGAAAGACATTTATTTTTCCCACACAGGCCTACCTGCGCAGGCAGGCACTACTACTAAAAAAGAAATGCTTAAAAAGTTTTTTGAATATTTGGATTTAAAATTAACAGGGACAGGAGTTGTTACTTCTGCTGATTTATTTGGCATGACAACAACAAACACAGATGATTTAAATATTGGCCAAATTTTGGAATATGCTCTTATGAATTTTGATTATGTCAGTCCAATGGTTTACCCATCACATTATCCGCCCACATTTAATGGTTGGCCTGATCCAAATAAAGTGCCCTATGAAATAGTAAAATTTAGTATGAGTGCGGCTGTTTCTCGTGTTAATTTTTTGAAAAGTGAAATTGCTTCTAGTACTCCTAATTCACTTTTATTAAAAAGGCTCGGCCCTTTACAACTTAGACCGTGGCTTCAAAATAATGATTATCCAGTTCATTACACTGCCGATATGGTCCGCAAACAAATTCAAGCCACTTATGATTCTGGTCTGACAAGTTGGATGTTGTGGGACCCAGCTAACACTTACACACGAGAAGCTTTGCTAAATAAATAACTCACCCCAACCCCTCTCTTATAGTTAAGAGAGGGGCTTCGGAAACCCCCTCTTGTTGTAAGAGGGGGCAGGGGGCGTTATAATAATTGTAATGGACGAGAAAGAAAAAATAACTTATTTCGCTGAAACTGATTCGCGTAACAAGCGGGTCAAGTTTGGTATTAAAGCCGAAGACAGGTTGAGGCACATTTATTCTATTGGTAAGACTGGAATGGGCAAATCTACCATGCTTGAAAATATGGCCATTCAAGATATTCAAAATGGCGAAGGCATGGCCTTTTTGGACCCTCACGGCAAGACGGCTGATATGTTGCTTGATTATATTCCGGAACATCGTCTTAAAGATGTAATTTATTTTGCACCATTTGATACTGAACACCCTATTTCTTTTAATGTTATGGAAGATGTTGGGCCGGAAAGAAGGCACTTGGTTGTGGCTGGGCTTATGAGCGCTTTTGAAAAAATATGGGAAGACCAGTGGTCTGCCAGAATGGCTTACATTTTGCAAAATACTCTGGCGGCCTTGCTTGAATATCCTGGAGCGACTTTACTTGGCATAAATAGAATGCTTATAGACAAAGCTTATCGCAATAAAGTGGTGGATAATGTTAAAGATCCGACCACTAAAGCTTTTTGGACTGAAGAATTTGCCAAGTATACAGACAAATATGCGGCTGAGGCAACGCCCGCCATTCAAAACAAAGTCGGTCAGTTCGTTTCAAATCCTTTGATCAGAAATATAGTCGGCCAACCAAAATCTTCTTTTGATGTCAGAAAAATAATGGACGAGAAGAAAATTTTAATTGTCAATTTGTCCAAAGGGCTGGTGGGCGAGGGTAACGCCAATCTTTTGGGAGCGATGTTGGTTACCAAAATATATTTAGCGGCTATGTCTCGAGCCGACGCTGACCCTAAAGAACTAAAAAAGCTTCCAAACTTTTATTTATATGTGGACGAATTTCAATCTTTTGCCAACAAAAGTTTTGCCGATATTTTGTCCGAAGCTCGCAAGTATAAATTAAGTTTAAATATCACCCACCAATATATAGAACAAATGGCGGAAGAGGTGAGGGCGGCGGTTTTTGGCAATGTCGGCACCATGATAATTTTTAGAGTTGGTTCTTTTGATGCCGAAGTTTTGGAAAAAGAATTTGCACCTGTTTTTACTGCTGAGGATATTGTTAATTTGGGATTATATCAAGTGTATTTGAAATTGATGATTGACCAAGTGGCTTCTCAACCATTTTCAGCTGTTACCACACCGCCTATTCCCAAGCCGGAAGTTTCTTTCAGAGAGAAAGCTTTGGAGATGTCACGCAAAAATTATGCTCAGCCCAAAGCAGAAGTGGAAAAGGCCATAGAAGAATGGCACGCGCCCGAGCGAAGCTCGCAAATCCGAAATCCGAAATCCGAAATCCGAAATGAAAAAATAGAAATAAAAAAACCCGAAATAAAATATGAACCGCCAAAACCAAAATTTGAACCGCCAAAACAAAAGGAAAACTATTTGGCTAAGGCAATAGAACAAGCAGTTAAAGAAAAACCACCCGCCTTCGCTAAAAGCTTCGGCGTGGCGAAGGAAGAAATAAAACCGGAACAAAAGAAAGAAGCAGTGTCTTTGCAAGAATTAAGACATGGCGAAAAAAATAAGAACAAAGAAGCAACACCGGAAAACAAAAACGCCCTTAAAGAAGCAATTGAAAAAGTAAGTAGTAAGGAAAATGTATTAAGTATTAAGGATGAAGAAAAAAACCATAATACAAAATACATACCCCATAATACATCCAATGAGATACCAGAAGAAACATTAAGAAAAATATTGAAAGGTGAGTAAATTTTTGGTATAGTCAATTAGTGGAAAAAACAAAAAAAATACTCATATTTTCAACTGCTTATTATCCTTTTGTGGGTGGGGCAGAAGTGGCGATCAAAGAAATTACAGACAGGTTGGGGAGTGAATTTGAGTTTGATTTGATCACAGCTAAATTAGACCACAAAGTGTTAAAGTCAAAGGGCACCTTTGACATGCCGGAGAGGATTGGAAATGTTAATGTTTATAGATTGGGTTTTGGTTTTAAAACTTTAGATAAATTACTTTTGCCATTCTGGGGAGCAATTTTTGCTTTGAATCTTAGTAAAAAAAATAATTATGATTTCTTTTGGTGTATGATGGCATCTTTTGCTTCGGGGGCTGCTTATGTTGCCAATATAATTAAATTTTATAAACCAGTTCCTATAATTTTATCGTTGCAGGAAGGAGATTCAGAAGGGCATTTTAGAAATCATTGGTTTGGGCTTATAAATTTATCTTGGCGATTGGCTCTCAAAAGAACCAAAATTTTAACAGTTTTAAGTTCATATTTGGCAGAACGAGCTAAAAAATTTGGATACAAAGGTGAGATTAAAATAATTCCAAATGGAGTTGATGTCAAAAATTTTGATTTTGAATTGAACTCAGAAGAAAGAAAAAATACAAGGGTAGCCCTTGGACTAAAAAATGAGGATATTGCTCTTATTACAGCTTCCCGTTTGGTTATTAAAAACGGGGTAGGGGATGTTATAAAAGCCCTGCCGAAACTTTCTGAAAATATCAAATTTGTAATTTTGGGAGAAGGTGAACTTAAGCAAAAATTAATAAAATTAGCGAAAGATTTGGGAGTTTCAGATAGGGTAATTTTTAAGGGTTTTGTTTCTCACGAAAAAATACCAAAATATTTAAAAGCTTGTGATATTTTTATTCGCCCCTCTTTGTCTGAAGGTATGGGCAATTCTTTTATAGAAGCTATGGCCTGCAGAATTCCTGTTATTGCCACTCCGGTCGGGGGCATAGTTGATTTTTTGGTGGATAATAAAACCGGTTATTTCTGTCAGCCACAAAATCCTCAAAGTATTGCCGATACAATAAAAAAAGTTATTTCTGACTCAAACAAAAATAAAATCATAGAAAATGCCTATAATATGGTTTTGCAAAAATACGATTGGAATTTAATTGCTGAACAAATGAAAAAAGTTTTTGATAATATAAAATAATGAAAGAAAACAAAATAAAAATACTTATAACAACGGGCATATATCCACCGGAAATTGGCGGCCCGGCCACTTATACGGCTTTGCTGGAAGAAGAAATGTCAAAATATAATATCGATGTTTTTGTTTTGCCTTTTAGAATAGTCAGATTTTTACCCAAAATAGTCAGACATTTTGTATTTTTTTGCAGAGTTTTAAGCTGGGGCAGAAAAGTAGATCTTTTATATACTCAAGACCCGGTAAGTGTGGGATTTCCAACCATGATTGCGGCCAAAATTTTAGGCAAACCTTTTTTAGCTCGTATTGCCGGAGATTATGCATGGGAACAGGCGACCCAAAGATTTGGAGTCAAAGATAATATAGACGATTTTCAAAACAAAAAATATGGATGGCAGGTGGAAATTATAAGAATAACTCAAAAAATTACCGTTAAATTGGCTGACAAAGTGATTACACCAAGTAAATATTTTAGAGATTTGGTAGCCAATTGGAATCCCCCAAAAGACAATGTAGTCACCGTATATAACGGCATAAATTTTTTTGACATATCGGAAAATGGTGTAAAATTTGAACCAAAAACTCTTATTTCGGCAGGTCGTTTGGTACCCTGGAAAGGGTTTGATGTTTTGATAGAAACGATGAAGGACTTGCCGGACTGGAAATTATTTATTGCTGGTGATGGTCCGGATAAAGAAAAACTTTCAAAACTGATAAAAGATTTAAGATTAAAAGATAGAATTTTTCTCTTGGGTAAAATGGATAGAAAAGATTTGATAAATAAAATTCAAGGATGTGAAATTTTTATTCTCAACACTTCCTTTGAAAGTTTTTCTTTCCAGATTGTAGAAGCTATGTTTTCTGGTATTCCAGTTATTTCTACCAATATAGGCAATATAAGTGAAATAATAGATGATGGAGAAGACGGTTTGCTTGTTTCTCCAAATAATAAGAAAGAAATATTAGAAGCTATAAAAAAATTAGTCGATGTTTCTCTGAGAACAAAAATAATCACTAACGCCAAGGAAAAAGCCAAATTATTTTCCATAGAAAAAACTATACAAAAAACAACTGATATTATAATTTCTCTAACTCAAAATCGAGAGCAGGGTATTTTTCAAAATAATATTTTCTTGCGTTATTTTGTATGTGGTATTACTGCAACACTAGTCAATCTTTTTTCGTTGTATATTTTTACAGATAAAGTTGGCATTTGGTATCTATATTCTTCTGTTTTGGCCTTTCTCATTTCTCTTTTGGTTAGTTTTGTTTTGCAAAAATTTGTAGTTTTCAAAGACACTAACACTCACAAAATACATCATCAATTCTATAAATTTTTTGTTGTCGCCATTTTGGGAGTAACAACCAATACTTTCTTGATATTTGTGTGTGTTGAATATTTTGGTATTTGGTACATATTATCCCAAATAATCGCCGGCTTTTTTGTTATGATCCAAAATTTTATTCTTTACAAGTTTTTTATATTTAATAAGTAATTTATGAAAAAACTACTGGTAGGATTTATAGGTCAAGGCTTTGTAGGCAAGAATATGGCGGATAATTTTGAAAAGAGAGGATACTCTGTGATTCGATATTCACTTGAACCAAAATTTATTAAAAACAAAAATTTAATAAAAAATTGTGATGTTGTTTTTATGGCTTTACCTACCCCAACTACTCCGAAGGGTTTTGATAATTCTTTACTAAAAAAAGCTATTAAACTTGTTGGAAAGGGTAAAATAGCGATTATAAAATCAACCATTCTTCCCGGGACAACCGCTAAACTACAAAAAGAAAATCCGAAATTATATGTAATGCATTCGCCCGAATTTCTTACTGAAGCTAATGCTGTTTTTGAAACAGCAAATCCGGAGAGAAACATAATAGGTATACCTAAAAATAATTCTGTCTTTAAACAAAAAGCCGAACTGGTTATGTCTCTATTACCCAAATCTTCTTATTTGCTCGTGTGCTCGTCTTTTGAAGCAGAACTCATAAAATATGCCGGCAATAGCTTTTTTTACCTAAAAATTGTTTTTATGAATATTTTATATGATTATTCTGAGAAAATTGGTGCAAATTGGGACAAAATATCTGAAGCGGTAAGCAAAGATTCTCGCATAGGCAAAAGCCACATGAAGCCATATCACAAAACTAGTGGTAAAATTGGCAGAGGGGCCGGTGGACACTGCTTTATGAAAGATTTTGAAGCTTTTATAGAGGGATATTCAAAATCAAATAAAAAAGATATTTTAGGAATAAACTTTCTAAAATCAACTAGAAACAAAAATCTGGATTTACTCCTATCCTCAAAAAAAGATCTGGATTTGCTCTCTGGTGTTTATGGTAATAAAATTTTAAAAAAGAAGAAATGAAAATACTAGTCACAGGAGCCGCGGGTTTTATAGGATCTCATTTATCTGAGGCGCTTTCAAAACTGAATCATAAGGTTATTGGGGTTGATGCAATCACCAATTATTACAATCCTGAACAAAAAAAATTAAATATAAAATCTATAAGTTCTGCCGGCGTTAAATTTTTTGTTCGTGACCTAGCAACAGATAATTTGTTAGATTTGGTTTCTGATGCCGAAATAGTATTTCATCTTGCTGCTCAGCCCGGCATCTCATCAATCGTTCCTTTTAGCCAATATGAAAAAAATAACATAACTGCCACACATAAATTATTGGAAGCGGTAAAAAATAATTCCTCATTAAAATTATTTATAAATGTTGCCACCTCATCTATATATGGGCTGTATGCAACTGGTGATGAGAATACATTACCCAAACCGGCTTCTTATTATGGAGTTACCAAACTTGCCGCTGAACAATTGGCTTTCTCTTATTTTTATAATCAAAAATTACCAGTAACATCCTTCAGACCCTTTTCGGTGTATGGTGAACGGGAAAGGCCGGAAAAATTGTACCCCAAACTAATCTCATCAATGCTTTTAGACAAAGAGATTAACATATTTGAAGGAAGCGAGTCTCATACAAGAAGTTATACTTATGTTGGAGATGTTGTACAAGGATTGATCTCATCTCTTGACAAAATTGAATCTTGCACAGGAGAGGTATTTAATATAGGAACAGATCATGCGATAACAACAGGACAAGGTATCGCTATTGTAGAAAAACTGTTAAACAAAAAAGCTCTTATAAAATTTATTCCTAAACGAACAGGTGATCAAATGGAGACAAGTGCTAACATAAAAAAAATTAAAAATATTTTAGGATATGTCCCGCAAATATTGCCGGAAGAAGGCTTGGCTAAAGAAATAGAATGGGTAAGGGGGGCTATATCCAATGGGCTATCGTTTTAATTATGAAACCACTCATTTTTACTCAAAAAGTTGATAAAAAAGATCCTGTTTTGGGCTTTTTTCACAACTGGATTTCAGCACTTTCTGAAAAATTTGAAAAAACATCTGTTATTTGTTTGGAAAAGGGGGAGCATCAACTTTCTCCTGACATAAAAATTTTTTCTCTTGGTAAGGAAGAAGGAGAATCTCGCCTAAAATACATAATAAATTTTTATAAATATATTTGGCAGGAAAGAAAAAATTATGATGCCGTGTTTGTTCATATGAATCAAGAGTATATTTTACTTGGTGGGTTTATATGGAAAATTTTAGGAAAGAAAATTTATTTTTGGCGGAATCATGGTTCTGGTAATTTTATGACTCGAGTCGCTATTGCCCTATCTACTAAAGTGTTCTGCACATCCAAGCAATCATTTACTGCCAAATTTAAAAAAACAATCATTATGCCAGTTGGGGTTGACACGGAAATATTTAGGCCGGTAGCTGGCGTAATAAGAAAAAAATATTCCATATGCATGGTTGGAAGAATAGCACCCTTAAAACACATAGACCGAGCTTTAATGGCGGTTAATCATCTGGTTGTCTCTGGTGCCCAGATTTCCCTCAGTATTATAGGACCTATTGCTGATAAAGATTTAGAATATTACAAAAAATTAAAAAATTATATTACAGAAAATAATTTATCTGGTTATATATTTTTAGAAAATGCCGTTACTCAGGAAAAATTACCGGAGATATATAGTAGTTATGAAATATGTATAAACTTGAGCGAATATGGTATGTTTGACAAAACTATTTTAGAAGCAGCGGCTTGTGGCACAGTTCCTTTAGTTTCTAATCCATCACTTGCTAATATGCCAAAGGAAATGTGTATTCAAGATAATTCTATTGAAGGCATAGCCAGCTCTATTCAAAGAGTGTTCAAAATTACGGAGCAAATTGATATACAACAAAAACTTAAACATTTAACAGAGCAACACAACCTTTCCACTCTTATAAATAAGCTTTTAATAGAAATAAAATGAAAAATTTGCTGGTGAAAAATTATTATTTTTTGTTTTTTTTGCTTATTTTTTTGTCTGTTTTTTCTATTTTGGCTATTAAGCCTGAATTTGGGGGAGATGGTATTTCTTATATTCAATCGATTGAAGTAATGAGAACCGGCATTTCGCCCGAAGGTTTTGTGCCAAACAGAATAATCACCACCTTTTTGGGTTTAAAATCTATCATGGTTATTGATATTTTTGTCGGTGACTTGCTTGTGTCTTGGCTCATATTAAATAGTTTGTTTTTTGTGGTGATGGGTATGTTTTTTTACTTCCTGCTTTTGAAAATTTTTGATAACCCTCGGACGGCTCTTTTGGGAACTTTATTTTTAGTAACAAATTATGCTGTGGTGGCCTTGGGTTTGTCATATTTTATGGACATGGGCGGTTGGGCTTTTTATGTGGCCTCCCTTTGTTTTTCTTATTTATATTTGGAAACCAAAGGAAACAAATGGCTTTGGATTTCATCTGTTTTAATCGGTATTGGCGGATTATTTAAAGAATATGCTTTCTTGGCTTTCGTTGTCGTATTTGGTTTGATTATTTATATAAACTGGGGATGTTGGAAAGATATAATTAAAAAAGTATTTTTTACAGGATTACTGGCTTTTACTCCAATGTTTATTATAAATATATACACTTTTCTGAATTACAATTACACCTATCTTGACTGGTTTGCGCCAAATACCAATCTTTATCCGGAGCTATATCGTCCATTTGAATACATAAAAAGTTTTGGCTCCTTATATAATTTCGGCTGGTTTTTGTTTATACCCGGAGCTTATATACTTTTCAAGAGATCAAAAGAAATACTCAAGGACCAGAGATTATTTTTTATTTGGTTGGTGATTTTGTCGTCTTTGGTAGTTTTTGTTTGGCCAGTAGTGACGCGTGTTTTGTTTATTACTATGCCGGCAGTGGTATTAGTATCTTGCCTATTCATTAATAAATTAAATAGATTCTGGTTGGTCATTTTTCCTATTTTTGTCTTATATGTTTTATCCAGTTATTTGATGGATGCCTATATTTTAGGCGCTGTTAATATTCAAAATTTTTTACTTTTTTTAAGATAGTTTACTTGAATTCTTTCATGTGTCTGGCGATGAAGAATGCTGAATGAATGCGGTCCAACAAACCTGATTTGTATGTCAGTTTGGAATAATAAAAAACAAAGTAAAGAAGTTTATCTATTAAACTATAAATTGAATCAAATGGTAGAGATAAGGCAATCCTGACAACTGGCTTTAAAATGGGGATTTTTATAATCAGATTGGCCATATTTTTTAATCTCAACATTTTTTTGCCCTCAGAATGATTTTTTAAAATCAAACTATTTTCATGAAAGGACGAATCTGTTTCCGCCACATCCACTTCACCCAAATATTTTTTTTCTAAAGCGTATCTGGCCAGTTCGGTGTGGGGAAGAGTTTGATAAACAGAAAACCAGGCCCAATTTGGTTTAGCTTTTACATTTATGTCGACAGTATCCCAAGTTTCTTTTAAATTTTCATCCGGTAGCCCCACCATATTGAAAGTGGCAAAAGGTATTTTATATTTTCGTAAGACTTCGGCGCATTTTAATATTTTTTCATTTGAAAGATTTTTTTTAAGAACAGTGTTTCTTATGTTTTCATTTCCGCTTTCAATGCCAAAAGATATTAAATAACAGCCAGCGTCTTTTAGGAGTTTTATTGTTTCGTCTGTGGCCAAATCTGCGCGGATAAGGCAAGCAAAAGGAATACCTATCTCTTTTTTATAAGCCATTAAAAATTCATATAGATAATTCCTCTTGAAAACAAAAGTGTCGTCGTGAAAAAAGAAACAAGTCGGTTGGTAGCGTTTTTTTATATCTCTTAATTCTTTTATAACATTTGGTACAGAACGGAATCTGGTATAATCGCCCTTTCCCTCATAAATTTTTCTGAAAGCAGCCGCCGAACAAAAAGTGCAATTAAATGGGCATCCTCGGCTGAGCATTGCTTCATATCGTTTATTTTTATAAATATATTCAATATTTTTGTAAATTTCTCTGTCCGCAAAAGGAAGAGCGTCCAAATTGCACAGGGTGTTAATTTCATTTTCATAAATTTTTCCTTCTTTTTTTATTGTCAAATTTTTTATGTTCGTATAATCTTTATTATCGCGCAGAGCTTTCATGAGTTCCAAAACCGCCTGTTCTCCTTCACCACGGCAAATTATATCAACCCCTGCAGCTTCTATGGCGGAAGGCACAAATGTTGGGTGTGGTCCTCCAACGACAGTCAAAATTTCATCTCCCAGCATTTTTTTTATTTCTTTGGCTATAGCCAAATTTTTATGGTGGAAGCCAGTGGTGCAATAAAATCCCACCACCCGCGGTTTTTTGGCCAGGATTTTTTTAACAATGTCTTCTTTTGTACCCAAAATAACGTCGGTAGTAAATCCGTTCTGTTTTAAAACTGCCGATATTTGCATAATACCTAACATTTGTTCATAGTAATTTTGAACAAAAAGCATATCCAGTTTTTTAGATTCGGTAATGGTTTTATTTTGCATATAATGTATACTCTATCATTATTATGATGTTGTCTATAGTAATCCCCGTTTATAACGAAAAAAATACAATCTTAAAAATATTAAAGCGGGTGGAAGAAGTAGATTTTTCGTTGAAAAAAGAAATCATTATTGTAGATGATTGTTCTACCGATGGTAGTAGGGATATTTTAAAAAATTTAGATCAGAGCAAATTTAAAATTATTTTTAAAGACAAAAATGAGGGCAAAGGCTCTGCTTTAAAAGATGGATTTTTGTTAGCCAACGGAGACATTATTGTTATCCAAGATGCTGATTTGGAGTATGACCCCAATGATTATAAAAAGGTTTTAGAGCCGATTTTAAAAGGCCAGGCCGATGTTGTTTATGGTTCACGATTGCTCTCGGGTGATGCAAAAAGGGTTTTGCACATTTGGCATTTCTTTGGGAATATTTTTTTGACATTACTTTCTGATTTATTTACAGGACTCACTTTCACTGATATGGAAACTTGCTATAAAGCATTTACAAAAGATGTCCTCGATTCTTTTAAAAACAAATTGGAATCTAAAAGGTTTGGTATTGAACCGGAGTTGACCGCCAAAATAGCCAAAGGGAAATGGCGTATTTATGAAGTGGGAATATCATATTACGGTCGGACTTACAAAGAAGGAAAAAAAATAAATTGGCGAGATGGTTTGGCGGCCATTTGGCATATTATAAAATTTAATCTTTTTAGATAAGTGAGACGCTTAAAAGTTTTATTGATGAAACCTTATTCAGAATCTGATGAGCTGATTCCTCCTTTTGGTTTGGGTTATTTGGCTACTGCTGTGAGAAAAAATCATGATGTCAAAATTCTTGATGGCATAAAAGAAAAATTAACTCTGGAAAAATTTGAGAATATTTTAGAAGAAGAAAATTTTGATGTTATTGGTATACAGATTTTTACTTTTCAGATTATAGATACTAAAAAATATATAAATACAATTAAAAAAATTTTGCCAAAAGCAAAAATTATTTTAGGGGGCCCACATCCTTCTTGTAGTCCATATAATATTTTTAATTTTTTTACTCGAATAAATTGGGCATTCAAAGGAGAGGCGGAAATTGGCCTAGCCAAACTTCTTGATTTGATAGTAGAAAATAAAACCGGCTCCGAATATTTGTCAGAAATACCGGGGTTAATCTGGAAAAAAAATAATCAAACAATGGTCAACCCGCCCATTTTTGTGGAGACTCTGGATGAATTCGGAATGCCTAGTTGGGATTTGTTGAGACCAGATACCTACCCCCTGGCTCCCCACGGAGGTTTTTTTAAAAATTATCCCATTGCTCCGATTATTATTACTCGCGGATGCCCATTCTCCTGCACCTATTGTGCCGGCCATCTTATCTCCGGTAAAAAAATCAGGCACCGCAGTATTGATAAAGTGATAGAAGAAATAAAAGTTTTATATTATCAATATGGTATAAGAGAAATTCACATTGAGGATGATAATTTCACTTTTTATCACGATCTTGTTTATGAATTTTGCAGAAAATTGAAAGAAAACCACTTGAACATCAGCTGGACTTGTCCCAACGGAATAAGACTTGATTCTCTGACCAAAGAACTTTTGATGGCCATGAAAGGGGCCGGGCTTTATGGTATTTCTGTTGGTGTTGAATCCGGCTCGGATAAGATTTTGAAAGATATGAGAAAAAGTTTAACCAAAGAAAAAATCAGAGAAAAAATTGAACTAATAAAAAATTGCGGTTTAGAAATATCCGGATTTTTTATAATTGGCTATCCAACGGAAACAAAAGGGGATATTATGGAAACAATAAATTTTGCCAAAAGTTTGGGTTTAAAAAGAGCCGGTTTTTCTCTCTTCAAACCTTTTCCGGGAACAGAAGTGACTCGTCAGCTTGTTGAGAAAGGAGAACTTAAAGAAATGTCAGACGAAGATTGGGCTCATTTTATTTTGGCCGACGCTGTTTATGCTCCTTCTGGTTTTACTAAAAATGATATGAGAAAATTAAGACGCAAAGCATTACTGCATTTTTATTTAAGACCCAAAATATTTTTTAAATTTTTAGGTGAAATTAAAAGCCCGAAACATTTGAAAATTGTTTTAAAGAGAATTTATAGCTGGTTATTTAAAGCAAAATGATTAAAGATTATAAAATAAAAATATTGTTGATTATTTTTTTGGTTTTTATTCTTATTCGTTTGCCCGGCGTTTCTCTGCCTTATCACCAAGATGAATGGAAGAATGTCAATTCAGCCGAAAGTATCCAGTCAGCCGGTTTGTTTTTTGGCAATGGTCATCCACCCCTGATGCAAATGTGGTTTGTCGCCGGGCATGCTTTATTTGGCGAAAATCATTTCAGAATGTTTCCTCTTTTATTTTCTCTGGGTGCAGCCATTCTTGTTTATTTAATTGTTCGTCGTCGTTTTGAACAAAGGGCGGCATTATTTGCCACTGCTTTTTTTACTCTGTCTTTTTATAGTATTTGGGGATCACTCATGACCGATGTTGATGGGTCTGTTATTCCTTTCCTTTTTCTTTTTGCTGTTTATTTGTACGATAAGAAATTATTTCCAGCTCTCATTGTGGTTTGTTTTGTTGGATTACTTATTAAACTGAGTTTTATTCTTATTATCGGAACTCTTTTGGTTGACTTTTTATGGGATAATAGAAAAATATTAACCCTTCAAAATTTATTGGAATATTTTGTTGGGATGGTCTTATTTGGACTTATGTATGTGATTTTTTTGTATTTTATACAAGCTATCTATCCCACTTTTAGTATCAGCGCCATGTTAGGTCATGCCCAATCTTACACCGATAATCTTGGTCGAAATTGGATTCAAATAATTGTTCAAGGGATGAAAGCCATATTTTATCTTTCGCCAGCTCTTTTAGTGCCACTCTTATTTGCTTCTAAAGAAATTTTCAAACAGACCCGAGTATTTTTTCTGTATCTTATTTTTGGTTTTATTTTTTATTTTATTTTATTTGATTTTTCCCGGGGAGCACTAGATAAATACTTGATGTTTATGATTGTGCCACTGGCCATTATTTCTGGCGTTATTATTGCCAAAATATTTAAGTCCGAAGATTTTTCTTGGAAAAAATTCAGATGGCCTATTGGTTTGGCAATAATATTAACTATTATTCTTGTGGCTATTAATTTTTTACCTCACACCATCATGTCCCTATATCCCAAAACAGAATGGTTCTCGCGAGTATTGCGGGGCCATTGGGATTTTTTAAATCCGTTTAATGGCGGTTCTGGTCCAATGGGATTTTATGTTTCTTTTCTTTTTATTGTTACTTCTTTTATTATTTCTTTTATATTTGGTATAACCGGTTTAATTAAGCGTGAATGGAGATCAACTTGTCTCATTTTTATTTTAATTATTAGCCTTGCCTACAATGCAATTTTTGCCGAAGAATTAATGTTTGGAAAAATAAACGGCAGCGCTCCGCAGGTTCTCCGTGATACTGTTGCTTTCATCAAAAAAACAAATTCTATAAAAAGCGTCTTGACTTACAATGACACCGGCAATCAATATCTATCAGATATGAAAAAATATGGAGGCAGAATATATGCCACTCCTGAATCCGAATCCGGATATAAAAAAAAGTTTTTAGAATTTAATGGTCAATATCTGGTAGTTGATATTCCGCATCTTTATGACGATGGTTTTTATGGAAAATTTTTTGCCAAATGCCAAGTTCTGTTTGAAACTGCTTCTGGTAAAATAAACGGCTGGGTATATAATTGCCCAAACAGCAAAAAAATTATTGATAGTATATAATCTTTCTTATGAAAAAAGATTTTTGGAAACGCTATTATTATGACTATTTAGAGTCGTTCATTTCCTTTTTGATGCCTCCAGATGCCAAAAAACACGATTATACGGTGGTTTCAGATGTTTTGGGCAATACCCGCGATATAGAGCTGTTTTTAAGGGAAATTGGCAAAACCATGCCAAAAGATGGGAGACTTGTTATAACGCAATATAGCGCCCTTTGGGAGCCTATTTTGCGCCTAGCTTCAAGGTTAAAGCTAAGAACGGCCATTATAGAGCAAAATTGGCTGACTATGCTTGACCTTAAGAATTTTGCCTATTTGGCTGGATTTGAGGTGGTTAAATCAGGCACCAAAATGTTAATGCCAATTTATATTCCAATTTTGTCATTTTTACTCAATAAATTTTTAGCCAATATTTGGCCTTTTTGTCATTTTGGCATTTTTCATTATGTTGTGGCCAGAAAGATGGAAATTTGCGCCACGGACCAAAAACCTTCCATTTCAATTGTGGTGCCAGCCAGAAACGAAGCCGGTACTATAGAAAAAATTGCCGGAGAATTACCGGAACTGGGTTCATTTACTGAAATAATATTTGTAGAAGGAAATTCTACTGATAATACTTATGAAAAAATTGTTGAAACAGCGGAAAAATTTAAAGACAAAAAGAAAATAAAATTTGCCAAACAAAGCGGAAAAGGGAAGGGCGATGCGGTCAGAAAAGGATTTGAAATGGCTACTGGAGATATCTTAGCCATATATGATGCCGATATGACCGTGCCGATAAACGAAGTTAAAAAATTTTATGATGCCATAGTGGAAAATAAAGGGGATTTTATTAACGGTTCGCGATTGGTCTATCCGATGCAAAAGGAATCTATGCGGGTATTAAATTTTTTTGGCAATAAATTTTTTAGTTTGGCTTTCAGTTGGATATTGGGTCAGCCGATGAAGGATACGCTTTGCGGCACAAAAGTATTATGGAGAACTGATTATGAGAAAATAAAACAGGGCCGTAAATTTTTTGGCGACTTTGATCCCTTTGGCGATTTTGATTTGCTTTTTGGGGCGGCTAAACTAAATCTGAAAATCATTGATTTGCCGGTTCATTATAAAGAAAGAATTTATGGCACTACCAATATTAGTCGTTGGAGGCACGGCTGGCTACTTCTGAAAATGACAATTTTCGCTGCTCGCAAAATGAAGTTTGTTTAAAATTAGCTTTTCTTTTTATCTGTCTTTTTACCTAAAAAACCCATAAAAAATCTAAATCCTTTCAAATATCTTTTAATGTCTTCCCAGCTGTTTATTTTTCTCAGTCGGCCCCAAATATATTTTGGTCTAAGATAAAATTCTCTCATAGCTCTCTTTTCCATTGCTTCAATTTCCTCTCTGTTTTTATAGCCGTATGGCACGAAAACCGCATTCCATATGTTGTATTCAGAAAAATTTCCATCCAAGACCCCATATTTTGTTGCATCTTCAAAAAGTTTGGTTCCCGGATAAGGGGTGGTGATACAAAACTGGGCATAATCGGGATTCAATTTTTTGGCAAAATCAATTGTTTTTCTTGCCATTTCCGGAGTTTCGCCGGGCAGAGCAATCATAAAAGATGCCCTAATTTCTATGCCGACTTTTTTACAAAGCATATTGGCGTTTTCTATCTGCTTAAGGGTTGTGCCTTTATTTATATTATTCAGAAGTTCTTGACATCCCGACTCGTAGCCAAAAAATATATTCCAACAGCCTGCCTTTTTCATGCGCCTTAAAATTTCTTCATCAATGCAGTCAACTCGCGAATAGCATGTCCAAGTGATGTCAATTTTATTTTTGATGAGCAAGTCGCAAAATTCATACAGCCATTTTTTATTGGCCGTCATCATATCATCCCAAAAAGATATTTCCCTGATGCCGTAATTTTCCATTACATAGCTGATTTGTTCCACCACTCTTTGGGGGCTCATGGCCCTTATTTTTCTACCAAAGACGGAATTACCGGAGCAAAAACTGCAATTAAACGGACAACCTCTTATGACTACCATATTAATAACGGGTGTTCTCTTATATTGATTAGCCAGAGGAATATATTTATCCATAGACAAAAGGTCCCAGGCAGGGAAAGGCAACTCGTCCAAATTCTGGATCAATTCTCTTTTGGGTGTGATGATGATTTCTTTTCCGTGTTTAAAGGCAATTCCTTTTATTTTGGATAACATATCAGTATTGTTTGTAAAATCATTTTTGCGCCAGCCACTGTTTTTATACTTGTTGACTATCTCTTCGGCCGTGAGCTCCCCCTCGCCATGAACGATTAAATCAAAACAGTCGTTCTGCTCCAAAATTTCCCTGGGTAAAATCGTGGCGTGATGCCCGCCCAAAATAATTAAAATTTCCGGATTTCTTTTTTTGATTAAAGTGGCAAAAGCGATGGCTCGGTGAAAATTTGGGGTCAAAGCAGAAAGACCTATGATTTTTGGGTTGAGCTCCAGCACCTTTTCAACCATTTGATCAATTGATAAATCTTCGATTACGCCATCAATCAAACCAACCTTAAATCCCTTTTCCCTGAGATATGAGGAGAGCTGAGTAATTCCCAGGGGTGGCAAATTGCCACCGGTAGTTGTCCCCACATTTCTGGCGTATCTTTCGCTAACGGAAATCGGAGGATAAATAAATAAAATATCCATATTATTTAATTGTGACCAACCGTTTTAATGGCGAAGATATTTTTGAACGATTCACCTTTTGGAAAATTTTGCATGAATTTATGGACATCTGTTATCGGTGTTATTTGTTTTGAATCTTCATCAATAACCGAAAGAGAAAATCCAAACTCTATCAATTTTTCCAAATATATTAAAGGATCACCGCCCAGTCTGGTTATGGCCTTTGGATAAAATTCCGTAAAAAGAATAAGATCGGGACTTCTTTTTATTGTCTCTTCCATACCATCTAATGCCAAAAATTCTGCGCCTTCAATATCTATTTTTATGATATCAATCGCGGGCGAACCGTATTGTTTCAAAGAATTATCCAAAGTGTCGGTTTCAATTATTAGATATTCTTCATTTTTTTCAAAAGCTATATAAGCCAGAGAATGACGTCCTTTATTATTTTTATCCAAATAAAGTTTGCTCACTCCTTTTTTGTCTGACAAGCCTATCTTTAGAGGGATGACATTTGTGAGTTTGTTGATTTCAATATTATTTTTTAAAAAAGAATGGTTTCTGGTTTCCGGTTCGTAAGCAAATACTTTGCCCCCGTGCCCGACATTTTTTCCGGCAATAACCGTGTAATATCCTATATTTGCTCCGATATCGACAATAGTCAAATTCGGCTTTAAACATTTTCGAAATAAATCAATCTCTGCATTTTCGAAAACTCCAAGCGCGAGAGATCCGGATACGGCCACATCGGTTTGATCAAGCACAATAAGACCTTCGGGAATTATTATTTTAGGAGGAATTCTTGATAAAATAATTTTGTTTAAAATTACCCTGAATACGGGAACAATTGATAAAGTATTATATATTTTTGCCGGCAGAGAAACAGGAAAAAAAGAGATTATTTTTCCAACTATTGAGATACTTGTTTCGGCTTCGCCCTCTTGTGATTTTGGCATAATTTATTATAATTACTGGGTTAAAACTTCATATGAAAACTTATAGAGATATTATCATAATTGCAATTTTATTTCTCGGTATTTTATTTGCTTCAACATATAAACTTATTGAAAGTCCTTCGGTTTGGTATGACGAAGGAATATATGTACAGATAGCCACAAATTTAGCCAACAATGGTTTGGTTGGTATGCGTTTTTCTCCCACTGAGATTTTACATGTATCAAAATTTACCGTTGAATACCCGGTTATCTATCCTTTGGCCGGTGTTTTCAAAATTTTTGGATTTAGTATTTTGTCCGCTCGTTTGCTAATGGTTTTTTTTATTTTGGGTCTTGCTGTCGCCGGATATTTTCTTATTAGGAAATTATTTGGGCCAAATTTGGCCCTGCTTTCTCTTGCTTTGTTGGCCACTTTTCCTCCGCTATATGGTAATGGCAAGAGTGTGTTGGGCGAAACTCCCGGATTATTTTTTGTTTTTTTGGCTTTGTTGTTAATTTATCTTGCCAGGACGGCAACGGGACCAAAAATAAAATATATAATACTGGCCGGATTGAGTGCCGGTTTGGCCGTGGCGACCAAACCACTTTTTCTTATATTTGTTCCGGCTCTTGTCATTGGTCTGTTTTTAGGCAGGAAACAAATTAATATTAAAATGTCCGACCTCTTTATCGGAATCGCAACCATTCTGATGCCGATTATTTTGTGGTTTATTACGCAATTTCAGTCAGGCGATTCCTTTATAGAAATTTTTTCTTTCTACGCAAACCCTTATTATTACAGCTTCGGGGATTTGGTCGGTGTCATCATGGGTAATATTAAAAATTTCTTTACCAGTATCGGTCCTTTGCACCTTCTCTTAATGACCGTGGTTTGGTTAGTTTCTTTGTGGACAAGAATCAAACGAAAAATATTGATTCCTCCCGAAGAGACCGTAGCTTTTATTTTTTCTATATTGTGTATCTTGGCTTATCTGCGCACCACTGGCATGTTTAGATATTTTTATCCTGCCCAAATAATTTCCCTCATATTTTTTCCTTCGGCTCTTTTATCATTTTTTCCTCCCCCTTCTTTTTCGTGGCTCAAGAACATTAGTAAAAAATCAATCTCTGTCTCTCTCACAATCATTTTTTCTTTGCTGATAATTCTCGGTATTTATCAAATTTGTTTTGATTCTTGGGTGGCCTCGGCTTACTCTTCAAAGAAAACGACTGATTGGCAGAAATATTTTGAACAATTACCATCCTCCAAATCGGTTTTCTTTTATGATACGCCAGAAGTTGCGATTTTCATGAAAGGCGATAATTATTATCAATATTTTGAACCGCTCCCAGAAATAATTATAGGCAGTAAGCAGTTGGACATAATAGAGCGGGGCATAGCGGATAAAATTATCATTACCACAAACAAATTAAATAGTTCCGATCAAACACTGTTTGCCAAATATCATTTATCGTCGAATTTTTATAAATATTCTATTTTAGATAAAAATGTTTCAAAATGAAAATCTGCTATTTCGGCATATATAATCCAAATTATTCCAGAAATGAAATTTTAATGTCTGGATTAAATCAAATTGGGGTAGAAGTAATACAATGCAACGCAGACTGGAGAGATCCTAAAAGATATTTTAAGTTGTGGAAAAATCTTCGGGCCATGCGCAATGAATATGATTGCGTGTATGCGGCTTATCCATCACCCATAGCGACAATATTGGCGCGATTAATTTCATCTAAACCTGTAATCTGCGACGCTTTTTATTCTATGTTTGATTGTGTTGTTAACGATCGGGGCGAGATACCGTGGTGGCATCCAAAGGCCATCAAATTGCTTATAATTGACTGGCTTAGTATAATGTTCGCCACTGCCGTCATCACTGATACCGAAGCCCACAAACAATATTGGGCCTCGTGGTGGGGATTAAATGGCAAAAAAATTCATCCGGTTTATTTGGGTGTTGATAATCAGGTCTTTTATCCATTACCGGCGGCAAAAAAAGATTATTTTTTGGCTCATTGGCATGGCTCCTATATCCCCGCGCAGGGTGTAGAAAAAATCATTGAAGCGGCGCGAATCTGCGCTAATGATTCCGAAATTCGTTTTAGACTTATAGGAGATGGCGCCGGCTTTAAAAAAATTCAAAAACTGGTTGAAAATTATAAGCTCCCCAATCTTGAAATTATTGGCTTTAGAGTGCCGCTCTCTCGCGTTAATGAATATATGGCCGAAGCAGATGTGGTGTTGGGATTGTTTGGAGATGTTGACCGGGCCATGCGGGCCATACCCAATAAGGTATATGAGGGATTAGCCGCCAGAAAAGCCGTTATGAATATGGATTCGCCGGCTTTGAGAGAAATTTTTTCTGATGAGGATGTGTTGCTAATTAAAAATGATTCAAATTTAATAGCAAGAAATATAAAAATGTTGGCTCAAGATAAAAATTTATGCGCGCGTTTTGCCGAAAACGGATATAAGGCGGTTTCCAAATATTTTCCAGCATCTGTCGCTAAATCGTTGGTTAACACTATATCTAAATATGTTTAATTCACCCTGGATTAGAAAGCCAAATTTTAACGATATAAAAGAGATTGATTATGATGATTATTGGCAATATCGCGGTTGGCAAATAAATAAAAAATTAAAACCCAGAGAACAAATTATGTTGAGCATGATTCCAACTTATTCCAAAGTATTGGATATCGGCTGTGGCAATTCTCTCTTGCCCATAAAATTAAAAGAAAAAGGTTGCGTGGTTTCGGTGGCCGATATTTCAAAAACAGTTCTTAATCAGTACAAAAAATTTGGGATGGAAAGTTTTGAAATTAATCTGGAAAAAATTGGTGGCATAAAGTTGCCGGACAAATTTGATTATTTAATTTTGAGTGAAGTTTTGGAACATACTCGCAATCCGGAACAGATTATAGAAGCTCTAAAACCATACACAAAATATTTTTTAATAACCATTCCCAATAGCGCCTCCTATCAATTTAGATATGGCTTGATGTTTAGGGGCAGGTTTTTTACCCAGTGGTTGTATCACCCCTCTGAACATTTGCGTTACTGGTCTCACATTGATTTTTTGGATTGGCTTCATGCCGTGGGGCTTGAAATTATAGCCACTCCGGTTTCTGATGGCTTTAGCTTACGGGGCCTCTTGCCTTGGTTGCCAAGCTTATGGAAAAATCTGCTTGGTTTTAGAATGGTTTATTGTTGCAAAGTCAAATAATTACGATATAGATAAATTAAAGTTTTTGTGTATTATTATGGTGATATGTATAAATTTAATACTAAATGCCGTATTTGTTCATCATCCAAACTAACCAAATTTTTGGATTTGGGGGCCCAACCGCTTGCCAACGCTTTCGTTAAAAATAAAATCTCTGTTAAGGAAAATTATTATCCGCTTGAGGTTTATTTTTGCCACAAATGCAATCACTCACAACTTTGTCATGTGGTGGATAAAAAAGAGCTTTTTTCTCACTATATTTATTTTACCTCCAATATGCCAACACCGCAGCATTTTATTGATTATGCCCAAAATGTTGCAGAGCGATTTAAGATAAAAAAGAACGATGATTTGATAGTTGAAATTGGAAGTAATGACGGTTTGCTTCTCTCGGCTTTTATTCCGGAAAAGATACGAATTTTGGGCGTTGACCCGGCTAAAAATATAGCCAAAATAGCGAACGAGAGAGGGGTGCCGACCGTGGCTGATTTTTTTGGCGAAAAATGCGCCCAAAAAATTGAAAAAGAGCATGGCAAAGCTAAGATTATTATAGGCAATAATGTGGTCGCGCATATTGATGAAAAACATGATTTGATGCGGGGTATTGCCACCTTGCTTAAAGATGACGGAGTTTTTATTTTTGAAGCACCGTATTTGATGGATATGTTTGAAAATGGCGCTTATGACACTATATACCACGAACATGTCTGTTATCTTTCTATAAGGCCATTGCAATATTTATGTAGTCAATTTGGCATGGAAATTTTTGATGTGGAATTACATAATGCCCAAGGCACATCAATTCGTGTTTTTGTTGCTAAAAAAGGAATGCATAAAATTAAGCCCAATGTTGCAAAACTTGTAAAAAAAGAACTTTTGCTAAAAATGAATAAGCTTGAAACATACAAAAAACTGGCAAAAAGAATAATGCAATCAAAAATAAAATTATTAAAAACGCTGTCCGATTTGAAAGCTAAAGGCAAAAAAATTGCCGGATATGGCGCACCAGCCAAAGGCAACACACTGCTTAATTATTGTAAAATTGGTCCGGAAACACTTGATTATCTTACCGAAGAACTTCCAACGAAAATTGGTTTGTTTAGTCCCGGTATGCACATACCGGTGATAGATATAAGAGAAGCGCGCAAAAATCCGCCTGATTATTTTTTGATGCTTGCTTGGAATTATAGACACAAAATTATTCCGAAAGAAAAAGAGTACATTGCTCAAGGGGGGAAATTTATTATTCCGATTGGGGATATTCAAATAATATGAGCAAAAAGATATTAATCACTGGTGGGTTAGGTTTTATGGGTTCAAATTTTATCAGGCGATTATACAATCTTTATCCTGATTATAAAATTATAAATTATGATCTTATAACTTATGCAGGGAATTTGGATAATCTCAAAGATATTGAAAAGAAAGAATCAGGGAAATCAATTAAAGATAAGCGCTACATTTTTATAAAAGGTGATATATGCGATTTTAAAAAACTTGATAAACTCTTATTAAAAGAAAAAATTGATACAATTGTAAATTTTGCGGCTGAAAGTCATGTTGATCGATCCTTGGTGAATTCAATTGAATTTGTTCGCACAAATATTACCGGTGTGCATGTTCTTCTTAATCTTGTTCAAAAATATCACATTAATAAATTTATCCAAATATCTACCGATGAAATTTATGGAGATGTGGACAAGGGTAAATCGCATGAGCTTTCCCATATACGGCCATCCAATCCCTATTCTGCTTCCAAGGCGGCGGCTGATCTGTTGATTCAGTCATACATTAGAAGCTATGCGACACCGGCAATAATTGTTCGTGGTTCAAATAATTTTGGTCCATATCAGTATCCAGAGAAGCTTATTCCTTTAGCTATTACCAATCTTATAGAGGGCAA
>ERZ1292633.1480-Hain-H41-02um-R1-1480-length-25355-cov-5_pt1 | contig 25355 bp, 19 predicted proteins | sample MGYA00564406_ERZ1292633 | MGnify/ENA primary metagenome ERZ1292633 (study PRJEB36523, sample SAMEA6512639) | groundwater metagenome | collected 2019-01-08 | study: AquaDiva: Metagenomics assemblies of 32 groundwater samples | reverse complement strand
CAGCCTCGTACGCGCCGTCCGCGAGAGCTCTTCGCGCATCATCGAGACGATCAGCTCGGCCATCGACTCGGCCGACTTGAGCAGCACGTTGCCGACGAAGCCGTCACAGACGACCACGTCGGCCTCGCCGTTGAATACATCGCGGCCTTCGACGTTGCCGATGAAGTTCAGGCCGGTCGCCTTGAGCGTACGGAAAACTTCGCGCGTTGTGTCAGTGCCCTTCGCCGCTTCCTCGCCGATCGACAGAAGCCCGATCCGCGGCGACGTCGTGCCGACCACTTCCTGGGCGTAGAAGTGGCCCATCACGGCGAACTGCCGCAAGTGCTCCGGTCGTGATTCGACGTTGGCGCCGACATCGAGAACCACGGTCCTTCCTCGCGGGTTCGGAAAAACCGCGGCGAGTGCCGGACGATCGACTCCCGGGAGCGCGCCCAAGAACAGTTTCGCCGCGACCATCGCGGCGCCGGTGTTGCCGGCGCTCACCATGGCCTGGGCGCGACCGTCGCGCACCAGCTCGGCGCAGAGGACCAGCGACGACTGGCGCTTCTTGCGCACCACGGTGGGCGGCTCATCCATCTCGATGCGCTCGTCGGCGTGCACGATCTCCAGGCGTCCGCGATGGTCCGCGAGCCGCGCCAGCTCACGCTCGAGTCGGCCGCGCTCGCCGACGAGCAGAATCGACACGCCGTCGCGGAGCGCGGCGGCGTGCGCGCCCTGCACCGCGGCGCGGGGCGCGAAATCGCCTCCCATCGCGTCGACGGCGATGCGCATCGGGTCTCGGAGGGCGGCTCGAATCAGCTTCGGGTCGAGACGTCGACGACTTCCCGGCCGCGGTAACTGCCGCAGGACGGGCAGGCGCGGTGCGGAAGCTTGCGCTCGCCGCAGCTCGGGCACAGAGACGACGCCGGTGTCGCCAGCGCGTCGTGCGCGCGGCGCTTGTCGCGCCGCGCTTTGGAGTGACGTCGTTTCGGATTCGGCATGGCCGCTACCTTTCTCGCTGCTCAGTTCCCGCTCGACTTCCCGCCTGGGAGCGAGCCCTTCAGGGACGCGAGCGCCGCCCATCTCGGGTCAGGCGCCAGCGCCGCGCAATCGCAAGACTCAACGTTCCGATCGATTCCGCACACCGGGCAGAGTCCCCGGCAGTTCTCGCGGCAGAGCGGCTTCATCGGCACGCCAAGCGCGACCTGTTCCAGAACCAGCGGACGGGTCTCGAATCCGTCGCCGGCAACCTCCACGACTCCGAGATCCGATTCCTGGAGCTCGGCCTCTCCCCCGCCGGTCCCACCACGCAGCCGCGGGCGCTCGATGAGCATCAGGTCGAGGTCACCCTGAACCGCGAGCTCGACCGGCTTCAAGCAGCGATCGCAAACCACCGTCTGCTCGTAGCGCAACGCTCCCCGAAGCAGAAAGCTCGGCGCCGAGTACGTCAGGGAGCCACGGCACTCGACCGGACCCAAGGCGCTCAAGCCCAGCTCCGCCAACTCCTCTGGAGCGAAGGCGATTGATTCCTGCCAGGAAAATGGCTCGAAACGGGCGGCATCGAAGCGAATTTTCACCTTGCGAAGCCCCCCGAGGCCGGCAAAGCCTAACGAACTTGGGGCGCTTCGTCAATTTCACTGTCCTCTTCCGTAGACAGGTCGAGCTGCAGGGCCTGGGCCTCCGGAGCCGGACAAAGCCGGGCGAGCACCCCGTCGGGGTCGCGCCAGATCTCGAAGGTCAGGCGCGGACAGTCCGCGAGCGGCGCGAGCAGGCGAGCGCTCGCTTCCAGGCGATCCAGGTCGTGTCGCGGGGCCAGCGGAAACTTGCGGAGGTCTCCCGCCAGGCGATTGAGCACTCGCGCGGCGCGCCGCGGTGCGAGACGGCCCGCGGCCGCGAGCCAGGCTCCCCGTCCGGACGGGCGCGGATAGTTGCGCTCGAGCCACGGCACGATTCGCAGACCTTCGCGGCGCGCCCGGCCATCCGTGCCGCGGACGCTCCACCCGAGACGGAGCTCCGGGCCGCCCTTTCCCAGGAGCTCGAAAAGCGACTCGCCAGGCAGGCGGAATGTGCGCCCAGCGCCACGCTGCAGGACCGCGACGCGGGGGATCAACGACTCCTGCTCCTCCCAGAGCAGGAACAGCCCGGGCCCGCCGATCGGCCCTCGATCGGCGATCGCGACCCACAGCGCGAGGTCCGGGAGATCGAGCCGCAGAGTCGAGCCGCCGGCCTCGGCTGGCCCTGCCGCAACTGCGTCCGCGGGGAGGATTCCGCCGCGAATCTCCAGGCCATCCTGGCCGCGAGCGAGTCGGAGTCGACCCGCTGGCAGCGCTCCGATCGGTCGCCGAAGTCGCGCCTCGGCGAGCATCGGCTCCGCCGCTCCCTGGCGGACGCTTTCCGGTGTCGTCGGCCACGGCTCGATGGCGCCACTCTCGACAATCCAAAGTGGGCCGTCCCAACGCACACGAAAAGTCCGCGAACTCCGGAGAACCTCGCCGCCGGACAACCAGGGATTCCCGGCCACGCGACCCGCCAGGCGAGCGACCAGTCGGACGCCCCGATGGACCCGGGCAGCTCCGAACAGGCGAGCACCGTCATCGCTCCAGCCCAGGGCAATCTCGGAGGAGGGCGGGATCGCAAACGGTCCGAATCGCGGCAGCTCGGGAGAGGACAGCCCGGCAACCCGGGTCAGCTCGGCCAGGTAGTCGTCGAGGCTGCCGAGAGCGCGGTCGACCACCCCGAGGTTCTGATGCGGGTGAGCGAGCCAGAGCACGCGGTCCCAGCCACCCTGCCCGGCGAGCAGCTGTTCAAACGGCGGGCTCGGCTTCGCCGCACGCTCGCGGGGCGCGTACCAGAAGAGCCAGTGGCCGAGCGCCGCGCCGCCAGCGACGGCCCACAGCAAGGCAGCACGCCAGCGCCTGAATCCGGATCCGGCAGGCGGGCGAGGTATCGGCGCCAGAAAGTCCGGCGCTTCGTTCAAGCGAGCTCCGCGAGCCTCGCCGAGATCTCCGCGAGGCTCTCCTCATCGTCTTCACCCAGCCCCAAGTCCGCGAGCTCTGAGCCGACGGCGGCGAACAGGGTCGGCCAAGGATCCGCGACCGGCCCGGCGACGAGCGGCGGACACGGTGCGATCGGCGCCATCGGCGCCTCGAAAAGGCGCACCAGCGCGGCGACATAGCTTTCGGCGCTCGCGGCGAGCGAGTGCTCACGCTCCACGAACCGCCGCGCCGCGGCGCCGATCGCCTGGCTGAGCTCGCGGGATGCAGCCAGACGGCGGAACAGCTCCGCGAGCGTCTCGGCTTCGAACGCATCCAGCGGGAGCTGGATGCAGGCACCCTCGGGAACCTCGGCGAACGATCCCGTGGTGCTGACCACGACCGGACGCCCTAGAGCCATGAGCCTCAGCAGCGAGGCTGAGGTCTCGCCACCCGTGGGATGGCGAAGATTCACCGCGAGATCGCAGGCCCGCATCCAATCCGTGAACCGCTCCGGCTGAACGCGGCCGACGACGGCCACGCCTCCCGCTTCGGTGCGCGCCAAGACTTCGTCGAGATCGTAGTGCGGTGAGACTTCGCCGACGATCGCGAATCGCGCCGTCGGGTGCTCGGCACGCAGCTTCGCGAACGCCGCGAGCGCCGGCTCGAGTCGTTTCTGCGGGGTGACGAATCCGAACGTGGCGATGAGGAACGCCTGGTCCGCAATCCCCAGCGCGGCGCGCGTCCGTCCGCGCTCCTCGCTGCCGCCGGAATCGAGCCCGGGCGGAGCGAGCTCGATCCCCATCGGCACGCGCTCGACCCGCGCCAGCGGCCGGCTGGCGAGCACCCGCTGGCGCGCGAACTCGCTGTGCACGATGACGCCGAGGCCGCGGTCGACCAGCCGTTCGAAGAGCGGAAAGCTCCAGACATCGACGGGGAAATGAGTGTCGAGCAGCCGCCGCGCCGCGAGCTCGCCGCTCCGCCCGGCGCAATAGCGCATCTCGTGGACGTAACCCCGGGCGTCGCCGCGCGCCAGCGTCATCTCGCGGACGAGGTGATGCAGCATGAACTCGTGCAGCACGACGACGCCGGGAATCTCGACCGCCTTGCGGTAGATCGCGGCATGGTGCGGGGCGCTATTGCCGATCTGATAGACGATGAAGTCGAATCGTCCGGCCTCGCGACTGTCGAGAGCCGAAAGCTGCCGAGAAGGATGGCGCGTGGCGAGCGGATCGTCGGCGCGCGAAGTACCGTCGACGAAGAGCTCGAGGTCGGCGCGCCGCGCCAGCTCCGGCAACAGGTCGGCGCTGTAGTCGGCGATGCCGGAGGAAGCCGGCGGCAAGGGGCTTGCCCAGGCGAGGCGCGGTCGCCGGTTCATCGCAGGGGCGAAAGCAGCCGTGGAACGACCGCATCCCAGGAGATGCCGGCGACGGCGAGCTGGCCACGGCGGCCGAGCGCGCGCGCCAGCTCGCGATCGGCCGCGAGGCGGTCGATGCGCAGGGCGAGCTCGCGCGGCGAATCCGGGTCGGTCACGAAGCCATTCTCGCCGTCGCGCACGAATTCGAGAACACCGCCAGAGTCGGAGCTCGTCAGCACCGCGCGACCGGACTTGAAGGCTTCGACGGTGACGTAACCGTAGTCCTCGTCGAACGGCGCGTAGTGCACCGCCAGGGCGCGGGCGTAGAGCTCGATCAGCCGCTCGTCCTCGATCCGGCCGAGAATCTCCACACGGTCCGCGACTCCGAGCTCGGCGGCGAGCCGCAGCAGCCGCTCGCGCTCGGGTCCCTCCCCGGCCAGGACGCAGCGCACTCCGCTTCGGGTCTGGGCGACGGCACGAACCAGGTGGTCGAAGCGCTTCATCGGATCGAGCCGCCCGACGCAGAAGACATACTCTCCCGGCGCCTCGCTCCGATAGCGGTCGCCGAGCTTCGGCGGCGGGTAGAGCGGTTCGGCATCGAGGCCGTTGAAACGCCGCAGGCGCTCCGCGCTGTTTCTCGAGATCGCGAACCGGGCCCGCGCCTCACCCAGACCCCTCTGGTCGAGCCGGGTCAGCATCGCCTCGATTCCGGGATCTTCCGGTCGAACGCCGAAGTCGCTGAAGCGCGTGCCCTTGAGCTCGTAAATCTGACGAAACTGATGGATCAGCCAGACGACTTTGCGCGGATGGCGGACGAGGTAGGACGGAAATCGCGTGCCGATCACGAGATCGATCGGTTGTCCCGCGGCGCTCGTCAGATCGACCAGACGCCAGGCGAGCGCACTCTGGACGATGTTCAATCGGGTCGACCAGTTGAACGGCAGACTGACGATCTCGACCTGGTGACCGCGGCGCAAGAGCTCGTCGCGGAGACTCTCGTAGAGCACTTCGGCGCCGCCGCGCACGAACGGGATCTGCGCGGCGCAGATCGCAATCCTGTAGCTCACCGGTCGCCGGGTCCGCCCGCGCGCCCGGCGATCGCGGCGCCGGCCTCGAGCTCGGCGAGGCGGCGGCGAAGTCCGGCGATCTCCTCCTCCGAGCGCTTCTCGCGCGCCGCGAGCTCGGCGATCAGCCGGCCGGCGCTCTGGTTGAATCCGTTCTGCTGCTGCAGAACGGCGCGCGCGTGCCACTTGAAGAAGAGATGGTAGGTGGCCTTCCGCAGGAAAACCAGCAGCCTGCCAAAGACCTGCCGGGGGGAGACCGGCACCGGCTCCTCGACGAACTCATGCCGCTGCAAGTCGAGCAGCAGTCCGTGGAGCTCGTCGGCGCCGGCGCGCACCGTGGCCGCCTCTCCCTGGCGCTGGCGGATCGCCGCCCGCAGTCCGGCAAGCGTCTGGGCGAGCTTGTCCCGCTCGGGATCCGAGCCGGACGGCGAGGGGGATGAGGGGGAGGAATCCATGTCCTGGCGCGACCGAACTTTAGCACCCGGACCAAGGCGCGCCCGACGAGCGCGGGGGCGCTGTCGTACACTTTCCGAGCGCCGTGAGAAAGCTCCGGCGCGGCAAAGGAGAACTGATCATCCACCCCAGGTCCGAGCGGCCGCGGGTCGGCGTCGACCTGCGCGCGCTGGTACGACGGCCGACCGGAATCGGGATCCACACCCTGGCGTTGCTGACGGAGCTCGCCCGCCGCGGTGAGTTCGAGCTCGTGGGTCTCGCGCACGCTCCACTCCATGACCGGACAGCGCTCGACCGCGTCGGAGTCGCGGTCGAAATCGATCCCGCCCCGCTCGGCGTCCTGTGGCAGCAGTGGGCGCTACCCCGGCGCCTCGCGCGGGGCGATCTCGACCTGTTCTGGTCGCCGCTTCTCACGCTGCCGGCCAGGCTGCCGATTCCGGCGATTGTCACCATCCACGACCTCGCGGTTCTGCATCACCCGAAGACTCTCACCTGGAAGATTCGCTGGAGCTTGCGCCCGTTTCTAAAGAGGACGATCGCATCCGCGGCGCGAGTGGTCACGGTCTCGCAGTCGGTCGCGGACGACATCGCCCGGATCTGGCCCGCCGCCCGGGCGCGGACCGTGGTGATCCCGAACGGTGTCGCGACCGAGTTCTCGCCGGCCGACGACGCCGCGATCGCCACCATTCGCGCCCGTCTGTCACTTCCAGACCGCTATCTCCTCTACGTCGGAACCGTCGAGCCGCGCAAGAACGTCGACCTGCTGGTCGACGCCTGGGAACGGCTGCGGCGCGAACGCGAGGACGCCCCGGCGCTCCTCGTCGCGGGGCCGGAGGGGTGGGGCAGCGGCGCCACGGAGCGGCGCCTGCGCGCGCTGGCGCCGCGCGGCCTCCGGCGACTCGGACACGTCGAGCGCGCCCACCTGATCGACCTCATGCGAGCCGCGACGATCTTCGTCTACCCCTCGTTCTACGAAGGATTCGGCATGCCGGCGCTCGAAGCGCTGGCCTGCGGTGTCCCGGTGGTGGTGGCCAACCGCTCGAGCCTGCCTGAGGTGGTGGGAGACGCCGGATTCCTCTTCGATCCCGACGCTCCCGACGATCTCTTCGCGACCCTCGTCCGGCTGCTCGACTCCCCCGCCGACCGCGCCGCGGCACGCCACCGTGGCCCGCGGCGGGCTCGCACCTTCACCTGGGAAGTGGCGGCCGAGAAGCTCTCTTCGACTCTGCGCGACGTGCTGGCGGAGCGCCCCGGCGCGAGAAAACCTCGGTCATGACCCGAATCGCGATCGACGCGCGCAAGCTCGCAGACTTCGGCATCGGGAGCTACCTTCGCGGGCTGATCGGCGGCTTCGCCGCGCTCGATCACGAGACCGGCTTCGTGCTCCTCGCGCCGCGCGAGGCGCGCTACCTGCTTCCGGCGCTGCCGACGAATTTCGAGTGGGTCGACGAGAGCGCGCCGGGCTACTCCCTGCGCGAGCAGCTGGCGCTATCGCGGACTCTGAAGCGCCTCGCGCCAGATCTCTTTCACAGCCCGCACTACGTCCTGCCGGCGAAGACGCCGGCCAGGGTCGTCGTGACCATCCACGACCTCATCCATCTCGTTCATCCGGAGTTCCTCCCCGGACGCCTCGCCCTCCCCTACGCGCGGTTCATGCTCAAGCGCGCCGCCCGCCGCGCGGCGCGAATCCTCACTGTCTCCGCGGCGACGGCGGCCGACCTCCAGAGCCGGCTCGGCGTTGCCGCGGACAAGATCGAGCTGATCTGGAACGGCGTCGACGAGCGCTTTCGCGAGCCGGTCGACGAGGCGGCGATCGAGCGTGAGCTCGACGCCACCGGCCTCGAGCCGGGATATTTCCTTTTCGTCGGCAACCCGAAGCCGCACAAGAACTTGGAGAGACTGCTCGCGGCCTTTGCGGAGCTACATTCGCCCGCCGCGCGCCTGGTCATCGTCGGCGAGAGCGCCACGATCAGGAAAGAATCCAGAAGCTCGCGCGTGATCTCGATCGGGCGCGTTGCGGATGAACGACTCCCGGCACTTTTTCGTGGAGCTCTGGCGCTCGTGTTCCCGTCGCTTTACGAGGGCTTCGGCCTGCCGGTGGCCGAAGCGATGGCCGCCGGGGTTCCGGTGATCGCCTCCTCCACGCCCGCGGTGGCGGAGATCGCCGGGAACGCGGCGGAGATCGTGAACCCGCTGGATGTCTCCGGCTGGACGGCGGCGATGCGCAGGGTCGCTGGAGACGCCGAGCTGCGCCGACGACTTTCCGCCGCGGGTCGCGAGCGCGCGGCCAGCTTCTCCTGGGAGAGAGCCGCGCGGCGCACACTTGCCGTCTATCGCTCGGTTCTAGCGGAGCCTGGGAAGTGAGCGCCGGATCCGTCGGGTTGGTGCACGACTGGCTCACCGGCCAGCGCGGCGGAGAGAACGTGCTGGTCGAGCTCGCCAGACTCGCGCCACGCGCTCCGATCCATACGCTGTTCCATTTTCCCGGCAGCGTCGATCCCGAGCTCGAAACGCACCCGATCCAAACCAGCTTCCTGCGGCACGCCCCTTTTCTGGCGCGGCGCTATCGCTACTATCTGCCACTTTTCCCAACGGCCATGGCGACACTCGCGACGCGGCGACACGCGCTTCTCCTCTCCACAAGTCACTGCGTGGCGAAGGGCGCCAGGTCGGCTCCCGGCGGGCGCCATGTCTGCTACTGCCACACGCCGATGCGCTACGTCTGGGATCAACGAAGAGCCTATTTCCCGGCCCCGCGAGGCCCATCCGGCTGGCTGCGCGAGCGGGTCCTGAACAGGCTGCAGCGCTGGGATCGAAGCACGGCCGGCCGGGTCGATCTCTTCCTCGCCAACTCACGCTTCGTCGCCGATCGAATTCAGCGCTACTACGGCCGCGACGCACCCGTCGTACCGCCCCCGGTCGATACCGGATTCTTTCGGCTTTCCGAGTCGCCGCGGGAGCGCTTCGTCCTCATGGTGGCCGCCCTCGCACCCTACAAAAAAGTGGATCGGGCGATCCAAGCCTGTGCGGCCAGCCGGATCCCGCTGGTCATTGTCGGCGAGGGGCCCGAGAGGTCGAGACTCGCCGCGCTCGCCGGGGCCAACGTTCGTTTCGCGGGCCGAGTCCAACGCTCGGAGCTGCGTGAACTGCTCTCGACCGCTATGTGCTATCTCCAACCAGGGATTGAGGATTTTGGCATCGCTACGGTCGAGGCCCTGGCCTGCGGCACCCCTGTTCTGGCGCTTGGCTCCGGGGGCGTCCTGGACATCGTCGAGAATGGTCTCCACGGCCTCCTGCTGGCCACCGATGAAACTGGCGAAATCGCCGCCGGAATTGACAAACTGCGCCGAATGCAGTTCAATCCGCTGGACCTTCGCAACCGGGCGGACGAGTTCTCCGCCGAGCGGTTCCGCACCCGACTGAAGGGGCACCTGCGCCCCTTCTGGCCCGATACGGAGGAAGCCCTGGTTTGATCCAGCAACGGTTCCGAATTGCCGCGGCGCTCCACCTCGTCGGAGATGCCGCCGCCACGGCCCTAGCCTTTTTCGGCGCCTGGGCGCTGCGCTTCGAGCTCGAGGTCGTTCCGCTCACCAAGAACCCGCCGGATCTCAGCCGCTACCTCGACCTGCTGCCGGTAGCACTGCTGCTCTTCCCGGTCGTTTTCTACTTTCACGGCCTCTATCGGCAGCGCCTTTACCGCTCGCGGGTCGACGAGACCGTCTCCGTCCTGCTGGCGGTGATTCTCGCTACGGTGCTTCTCTCGGGACTCACCTCCTGGTACCGGCCTGCGCTCGTCGAAGGCAGCCTTGAATACTTCACTTACAGCCGCGCCTTCCTGGCCCTCTTCGCCGCCCTCGAGCTGCTCGCGGTGGTGACGCTGCGCGTCGCGATCCGCGGCCTCCTGAAGAGCGCCAGTCTTCACGCCGGCAAGCTCCAGCGGATCCTGATCGTCGGCGCGGGAGAGCTCGGCCTCGACATCGCCCAGAAACTCCAGGCGCACCGCGACTTCGGCGTCGAGGTGATCGGCTTCCTCGACGACGATCCTGGCAAGCGCCACCTCTCGCCACTCGGTCTGCCCGTGCTCGGCACTCTCGCCGACGCCAGCGGGGTGCTCGAGGAGCGGCACATCGACCAGATCTTCGTCACTTTGCCGCTCGAGGCGCACAGGAAGACGATGAGGGTGCTGCAGAGCGTCGCCAGCGAATGCGTCGAAGTCAAGCTCGTGCCCGACATCCTGCAGTACGCGGCGATCAAGGCGACGCTCGAGGAACTCGACGGAACCCCGATCATCAACCTTTCTCAGGTTCCGCTTCAGGGCTGGAACAGCCTGGTCAAGCGTGTCGTCGACCTGGCCCTTTCGGCGACCGGGCTGCTCGCGTTGGCGCCATTTTTCCCGCTGCTCGCCCTGATCCTCTGGATCGAGGATCGCGGGCCGATCTTCTACAAGCAGGAACGCATGGGGCTCGACCGCCGTCCCTTCATGATCTGGAAGTTCCGCTCGATGCGCAGGAACGCCGAGGCCAGTACGGGCCCGGTCTGGGCGGTGATGGATGACCCGCGCCGCACCCGTTTCGGGTCGTTCATCCGGCGCTGGTCAATCGACGAATTGCCGCAGCTCTGGAACGTGCTGGTCGGCGACATGTCGCTGGTCGGACCGCGGCCCGAGCGCCCGACGTTCGTCGCCGAGTTCCGCAAGCACTTGCCGCAGTACATGCTCCGCCATCGCGTCAAGTCGGGCATTACCGGCTGGGCCCAGGTCCACGGCTGGCGCGGCAACACCTCGATTCGCAAGCGTCTCGAGTTCGATCTCTATTACGTCGAGAACTGGTCGCTTGGCCTCGATTTCAAGATCCTCTGGATGACGCTGCGGCACGGCCTGCGCCACAACGCGCATTGAGGTTCGATTCGCCGCTCCGCGGCGCCGTGCTCGTCACGAGCCTGGCGCTCGCCTTCGCCGTTGGTTGCGGCGAGGGCTCGCGCCGTTCGGCCAGCGGAGCGCCGCGCACGCCGAATCGGCCCAACCTGCTGCTCATCACCGTCGACACGCTGCGCGCCGACCACCTGGCGGCGTGGGGGTACGCTCGAGCGACCTCGCCGCGCCTCGACCAACTCGCGGCCGAAGGGGTGCGCTTCTCCGCCGCCCAGGTGCAGTGGCCGAAGACCGGCCCCTCGTTCGCGTCCATGTTCACCTCGACCTATCCCAAGGACAACGACATCGTTCGCCAGATCGGAGTTCCCGTCCCCTGTGCCTACACGATGCTCGCCGAGGCGTTGCAGCGCGCCGGCTATTCCACCCACGCCGTTGTCGCCAACGGCGCGGTCGGTAGAGAGTTCTATTTCGACCAGGGTTTCGACACCTTCCTCGAGACCTGGAAGTTGCCACCACCCAACGCGGGGCTCCCTGACGTCGAGGGGCAAGGACCGCTGGACGAAGTCGCGGAAGCGATGTCGCGCGCCGCACGAAACCTCGCCGATCCGAACGGCGGGGAGAACGTCACCCGCCTGGCGCTCGCCGCGGCGAACCGACTCGTTCCGGCCGAGCCCTGGTTTCTCTGGGTGCACTATCTCGATCCGCACTTTCCCTACTCGCCACCGGCCGATTCCAGGGATCGCTTCCAGCGGGACGAGCACTTTGACGAGGCGGCGAAAGTTCCGATCTCGGATCACTACCAGCAGGAGCTCTCGTCGATCGGCTACGGGCAGGTGCTCGACGGCGAAGATCGCCTCGGATTCTATGTCGCGCGCTACGACGCCGAGATTGCTTACGTGGACCGCCAGATCGGTCGACTACTCGACGCTCTGAGCGAGCGCCGACTGATGGCAAACACTCTGACCGCGTTCACCTCCGATCACGGCGAGTCGCTCGGCGAGCACTCCTACTATTTCAATCACGGCCGCTTCGCCTTCCAGACCTGTCTGCGGGTGCCGCTGATCCTCCATTGGCCTGGTCAGCTCGCGCCCGGAGTCGACGACTTCGCGGTTGAGCTCATCCATCTCGCGCCCACGCTGCTCGACGCCGCCGGACTCGACCTGCCGGAGGGGCGATGGGCCCAGGGGCGCTCGCTCTGGCCCCGCTTGTCGGGCCGGGAGCGCGCCACGGCCACGACCCTGGCCTTCTCGGAGGGTGGCACCGCGCAGCGCAGAGCTTGGATCAAGGTGGCCCGAGACGCACGCTTCGCGCTCCACTACACTCCCCGGAAAGCCGAGCAGGGATGGATCTCCGAAGTCGGCAACGAGTTCTCGCTCTTTGACCTCGACGCCGACCCCGGCGAGACCAGAAACGTCGCACTCGACTTCCCGGCCGACACCGAGCGACTGAAACGCGCCGTTTCGCAATGGTGGAACGCCGACCGCTTCGCCTGCGAGACCGACACCGAAACCTGCGACGAGAATCGCGCCGTCGATCGCGAAACCACCGAACAGCTAAAGGCCCTCGGGTATCTCTGAGCGCTTGAACGACCGCCGCGTAGCGGCAAAGAAAAGGTAGCCGGCGAGGGCGAGAAGCGTGAGGGCGGAAGCGCCGTTCCAGAAGGCGACGTCAAGACCGTTCGCCGCTCCCAGACTCCGCCAGCCGATCATCGCGAGCGCCCAGATGGTGATCACCGAGACGAACAACGTCGGCAGCAGCGTGAAGAGCGCCGGGCGGCCCGACCGCTTGAGCCAGAGCGTCAGCACGAGCAGCGTGAGCGCCGCGAGCAACTGGTTCGAAGCGCCGAACAACGTCCAGAACTTCTGCCACGAGCCGGACCCGGAATCGAGCACGAAGTAGAGCGCCGGCGCCACGGTCAGGAGCGTCGCCGCGCCGGCGCCGGTCACTCCTTTCCAGCCGAAGAGCTCCTGCAGGAGATAACGGCCGAGGCGGGTCGAGACGTCGATCGTGTCGAAGACGAACGTCGAGAACGCCATCGCGCCGAAGGTGATCGCGAACGGCAGGTGCCGCGGACCGAGGAGCTTCGCCAGAAAGCCGCCGAGGCCGTTGCCGTAAATCGTGCCGGGAGCGAGTCCTTCAGTCTCCTCCGGCGCCAGTATCATGATCGTCGCGAGCGCCACCAGCGCCACGAGTCCTTCGCAGAGCATCGCGCCATAGCCGATGGGCCGGCAGTCACCCTCGCGGTCGATCTGCTTCGAAGTCGTTCCGGAACAGACCAGACCGTGAAAGCCGGAACAGGCGCCGCAGGCGATGGTCACGAAGAGGAAGGGAAACAGCGCTCCGGTGGCACCCCCGGCGTTCCATCCACGGAAGAACGGCTGGCGAATCCCGTAGCCACCGAACAGAATCCCGAAAGCGCCGATCGCGAGTGCCGTGTAAAGCACGAAGCCGCCGAGGTAACCCCGCGGTTGCAGCAGCGACCAGACGGGCAAGACGGAGGCCACGGCGCAGTAACAGAGGATAGCGATCGCCCAGAAGGCCTGCGACGCGATGAAGGAAGTCGATAGCCGGGTGCCGAGGAAGCAGACCGCGAACGTCGCCGGCACGAAGATCGCGGTCGCCAGCCAGAGCGGCGGCTTGAGATATCGCTGGACCAGGCCGAGAAGGAGCGAGAGCCCGAGATAGAGCACGCTCGCCGCCGCGACCGCGCCTCCGGGATGGAACCCTCCCGATCCGGACAGCTCCTCGCTGCCCGCGACGAAAGTGCCGGCGGTTATGTCAGCAAAGGCGACAATGACGTAGATCAGCGCGATCCAGATGAACGCCATGATGGCGCGTCCGGCGCCCGTCCCGAGCGCACCGCGCGTGATCTCGGCGATCGAGCTCCCGCCGTGCCGGACCGAGGCCATGAGCGCCGCGAAGTCGTGCACCGAACCGATCAGCACGACGCCGAAGGCGATCCAGGCGAGGCACGGACCCCAGCCGAAAAGCTGGCAAGCCAGGATCGGCCCCGCGATCGGACCCGCCGCGGCGATCGCCGAGAAGTGCTGCGCGAAGAGATAGCTCCGCTTCGTCGGCACGAAGTCCGTGCCGTCCGACCTCTCGTGCGCCGGGGTGACGCGCGCGTCGTCGAGCTCGAACTGGCGCGCGATCCAACCGCCGTAGAGCCGATAAGCCGCGGCGAGAAAAAGCGCGAAGCCGAGCGCCAGAAACGCGAGGGTCATGCGCCCGGAATCAGACGACGGCTCGCCGCCGGCCGATCCAGGCGCCGATCGCGACGGCACAGGCGCCGGCGACGATCAGAGTCGATCCGACGAGCGCCCGCCAGTGGTCGTCCGCTTCGCTCCGCATCGCTTCCTCGATCAGCCGCCCGACCCCCGCGTCGTGCGGAATCAGGAACAGGCCGACGCCGGCGGAGAGGAAACCGACCGCCATCCAGCTCATGAACGGCGGCGTCACCGACGGCCGGCCGGCTCGGCGGCCGAGCACGCTCGAGCTGTAACCGTAAGCGGCGTAGATCGAAGCGCCAATCACCAACCAGCCGATGAATCGCCACCACGAGGCCGGAGGCAGGTAGACCATCAGGAAGACGCAGCAGACCGCGCCAAGGATCGGCACCAGAAAGTCCCCGCCGGGAACACGAAAGGGGCGGTGACGACCTGGATCCGTGCGCCGCAACACGATCACCCCGATGCAGACGAGCACGAAGGCGAAGAGCGTCCCGATGTTGGTCAGCTGCACGATCTCGTCGATGTTCGCCAGGCCCGCGAACACGGCCACGAAGATTCCCGTGATCCAGGTGGTGACATGCGGCGTGCGGTACTTCGGATGGATTTTCGATGCCCAGGCCGGCAGCAGTCCGTCACGACCCATCGAATAGAAGATGCGCGGCTGGCCGAACTGAAAGACGAGCAGCACGGAGGTGGTCGCGAAAACCGCGCCCAGCGAGATCACGAATGCCGGCCAGTGCATCCCGAGACCGGTGAACGCCGTGGCGAGCGGCTCGGCGGTGCCCAACTGCGACCAGGGAAGCATGCCGGTCAGGACCGCCGCCACGGCGATGTAGATCACCGTGCAGATCGCCAGGCTGCCGAGTATTGCGATCGGCATGTCGCGCTGGGGATTCCGGCTTTCCTCCGAGGCCGTCGAGACAGCGTCGAAGCCGATGTAAGCGAAGAAGATGATCGCCGCCGCCGACGCGATCCCCTCGAAGCCGTTCGGAGCGAACGGCGTCCAGTTCTCCGGCTTGACGTAGAAAGCGCCCAGGAAAACGAAAAAGCCGATGATCGCGAGCTTCAGGCCGACCATCCACGAATTGAAGTTGGCGCTCTCGCGGATGCCGCGCACCAGAATGAGGGTGATCCCGATGACGATCAAGCAGGCCGGGAGATTGAAGATCAGCGGGATTCCGGCGAGGTGTGGCGCGTCGGTGATGGCGCCCGCGAGGCGAACAGCGGCCGCGCCTGCGGTCGCGACGGGATCCTGACCCGCGGCCACCGCCTCGGCGACTCGAGCCGCCGCCTGCGACGCGGTTCGGTAATCGATGCCGAGCCAGGCCGGCCACTGCACGCCGAGTCCGCGCAGGAGCTCCTGGAAGTAGCCCGACCAGGAGATCGCCACCGCGATGTTGCCCACCGCATACTCGATGATCAGGTCCCAGCCGATGATCCAGGCGACGAGCTCGCCCAGCGTGGCGTAGGAGTAGGTGTAGGCCGAGCCCGAGATCGGCACCATGGCGGCCAGCTCGGCGTAGCACAGCGCCGCGAAACCACAGGCGATCGCGGTCAGCACGAACGACAGCGTGAGGGCCGGGCCGGCGCCCAGGTGATCCGCCCCTCCCGCCGCCGCCGTCCCGACGGTCGAGAAGATGCCGGCGCCGATCACGGCGCCGATCCCGAGCATGGTCAGAGCGGTCGCCGAGAGCTGGCGCTTCAGGCCGAGCCCGTGTCCCTCCTCGGGCGCCTTCAGGATCTCATCGAGGCTCTTCGTGCGAAACAGATCGCTCGCCAAGCAGCTCTCCTTCAGGATGGAAGCGGATTGCGCCGGAAGTCTCCCACAGCGATTTGCGCCACCGCAACCGTGATGTCTCGCGCCACGATCTCCGACGAACCTTCGCCCAATCAGGCCAGCTGGACGCGGTTCTTGCCCTCCAGCTTGGCCGCGTACATCGCCGCGTCGGCGCGGCCGAGCAGTTCCTCCGCCGTCTCGCCGTGTTCGGGAAAGAGCGCGACGCCGCAGCTGGCGCCGATGAAGGCTTCCCGGTCGTTCCAGACGAACGGTTGACTGAGGCTGCCCACCACGGCTTCGGCGACTCGCCGGGCGTCGTCGGCGCCGGAGAGCTCGGCGACCACCACGCCGAACTCGTCGCCCCCCAGCCGCGCCACCAGGTCGACGGCTCGTACATGACCGCGCAGTCGCTCGGCCACCAGGCGCAAGAAAACGTCTCCCGCCGCGTGACCGTAAAGGTCGTTGACCTGTTTGAAACCGTCGAGATCGATGTAGATCACCGCGACCCGTTCGAGCAGCCCGTCGCGGAGCTCGCTCCGGCGGGCACGCGCGACCGCCACTTGAACCCGATCGCCGAACAGGACACGGTTGGCGCAGCCGGTCAGCGGATCGTGCAGCGTCTGTTGCCTGAGGTCTTCTTCGGCCTGCAGCCGCTCGGTGATGTCCAGGGCGTGCGCCAGCACGTAAGGCGGATCGCCGTCGGCGATCCAGCGGTGCCGGTACATGAGAGTGCGCAGCTCTCCGTCCCGCGCGCGAAGCGTCAGCAAGCCCTCGCCAGTCTGCGCCTCCGGCAAGGCGGCGAGGGTATCCGAGAACTGCTTGCGCAAGCTCTCCGGCATCAGGTCGCGCAGCGATCGCCCGGCCATGCCCTCGGGCGTGGAGCCGAGCACCTCGGCGCCCGCCGGATTGATCGACAGCACCGTCCCGTCCAGCGCGTGCGCGCAAACGATTCCGAAGCCGCGCTCGAATGACTCGCGGTAGCGCCGCTGGCTCGCTTCCAGGGCACCTTCGGCCCGGCGCTGCTCAGTGATGTCGAGGGCGTAGCCGAGGACCACGGATAGCCGCCCTGGTCGCTCGATCACGCGGTTGCGATAGAACCAGAAACGAGTCTCGCCGGAGCGGTTGCGGATCGCCATGGTGCCCTGGTCCTGACGCGCGGCACCCAAGCGCGCGAGATAACCGGAAAGCAGCGGCCGGGCGCGCTCCACCAGCAGATCGCGCAGGTTGGTGCCGGCGATCTCTTCAGCCGGCCAGCCGAGCGCCGCGGCGGCGGCGGGGTTCACGCTGTGGATGCGACCGTCGAGGTCGTGTGTGCAAATCAGGCCGAAGCCGTTCTCGAACAGATCGCGGTATTGGGTCTCGGTCTCGGCGAGCGCGGCGAGCGCCGCCCTCTCCGCCGCGGTGCCCGACGCCACGCGGGCCTCGAGATCCTCGTTGAGGCGACGCAGATCGAGCTCCGTCCTGGCCTTCACGGCAACCACCGCGGCGACGGCGATGCTGGTGACCGTGATGACGCCCATGAACCCCTGCAACAGCAGCAACGCTTCGTTCGGCGTGCCGGTGACGAAAGGTCCACGGCCCTGGATCGTGCCCCAGAGCGCGATCCCACTGAGGGCGACGGCGGCCGTGCCGGCATGCCGCTGACCGAAGCGAAAGGCCGCCCACAGGGGCAGAAGGAGGCCCAGGAAGCCGACGGGCGCCTGGTGGAAGCGCGCCGAGAACCGAACTCCGAAGACCGCCACACCGACGGCCGCGAGCATGAACGAGAAGGCCACCAGCTCGAGAATCCGCTCACGCGTCCAGGACCAGGGCTGGTCGGTCGCCCACAGAAGCAGCAGTGGAGCGAAGAGCAGAGCGCCGGTGGCGTCTCCCAGCCACCACGTCACCCAGATGCTCCAGTACCGCGCCCAGGGGGCCATTCCTCCCGAACAGAGACTCGCCACGCCGATGGCGGCGCTCACCGTCGTCGCCAGCAGTCCGGCGTAGATCGAGAAGCCGAAGACGTCTCGCGGGCGGTCGAAGGCCCGGCGGCCGCTGGCGAACCTCGCCACGAGGAAGCCGCCGAGAAGCGCCTCGAGCGTGTTGCCCGTGGCGATGCCGAGGCAGGTGGCGGTCGAGCCAGCCGTGGTGAGGTTGGTCACGAACGCGCCGAGAAAGATCCCCGGCCAGACCCGCGGACCGAGGAGGATCACCGCCGCCAGCGCGATACCGGTCGGCGGCCAGACCGCGGTCGCGCTGGCGTTGACCAAAGCAAGACGCAGACCCAGCTTGCCGCCCACGAAATAGGCCGCCGCCAGGGCAGCCAACAGCAGCGAGTAGCGCCACCAGGAGTCAGCGCCGACGCGGAGCTCGCCCTCCTCGTCTTGGGTCGGGATCATGGCGGGTCTGTGACGGAGATCCTACGACGTTCTCGCAGCGCGGTGAGTCAGGGCGGACGGCAGATGAAGGTCAGGCTAGCTTTGCGGGCTCCGGCTCCCGAGCCTGCGGCCGAGGAACGCCTGCGCCACGAGCGTCGCGAGGGCGATCAGGGCGAGGAGCGAGCTCACCGCGAAAGCGGCGGCGAACTGGTACTCGTTGTAGAGGATCTCGACATGCAGAGGGATGGTGTTGGTTTTCCCCCGAATGTGGCCCGAGACGACCGAAACCGCCCCGAACTCCCCCATCGCCCGGGCGGCCGTGAGCACGATGCCGTAGAGCAGTCCCCAGCGAATCGCCGGCAGCGTCACCCAACCGAGAATCTGCCAGCCGGAAGCGCCCATGGAAAGCGCCGCCTCTTCCTCGTTCCGCCCCTGCGCCTCCATCAGCGGGATCAACTGCCGGGCGACGAACGGCATCGTGACGAAGAGCGTCGCCAGCACGATGCCGGGCAACGCAAACAGGATCCGAATCTCGTGCCGGCCGAGCCACGGCCCGAGCCATCCTTGCGCGCCGAACAACAGCACGAAGAGCATCCCGGCCACGACGGGCGAGACGGAGAGCGGCAGATCGATCAGGGTGACGAGGAGATTCCGGCCGCGGAAACGAAATCGGGTGATCGCCCAGGCGGCGGCGATGCCGAAGAGTGTGTTTACCGGCACCACCACCGCGGCCACGAGCAGCGTCAGGCGAATCGCCGACTGCGCCACGGGATCGCGAAGCGCCGCGAGATAGACGGCGACGCCCTTCGAGAAGGCCTGAGTGAAAACCGCCGCGAGCGGCACCAGGAGAAAGATTCCGAGAAAGCCGATCGCCACCACGATCAGAGCGCTCCTGGCCCAGGCCGGCTCCGCGCGCGGATCCTCGAAACGGGATGCGCTCATCTTGGCCGGCTCCTCGCGCGCCGCCCCGAGAGCCGGTTCAGGAGCACAAGCAAGGCGAATGACGCACACAGGAAGACCAGGGCGATGGCGGTCGCCGCGGGGTAGTCATACTGCTCGAGCTGCACCATGATGAGGAGCGCCGTGATCTCTGACTTGAGCGGCAGGTTGCCCGCGACGAAGATCACCGAGCCGTACTCGCCGAGACCGCGAGCCAACGCGAGCACGAAACCCGTGGCGGCCGCCGGTCCGAGCTCCGGCAGCAGGACCCGCCGAAGGGTCGTCCACCTTGAAGCGCCGAGGGTGGCCGCGGCCTCTTCGATCGCCGGCTCGAGGTCGGCGAGGACCGGTTGCACGGTGCGGACGACGAAGGGGAGGCCGACGAACGTCAGCGCGACGACGACCGCCAACCGCGTATACGCGACCTTGACCCCCAGCGCGGCGAGCGGTGCTCCCAGCCAGCCATTTTCGGCGTAAACCGAAGCGAGCGCGATGCCGGCGACCGCGGTGGGCAGGGCGAACGGGAGATCCACCAGCGCATCGAGGATGCGGCGCCCAGGGAACCGGTAGCGCACGAGCACCCATGCGACGAGAACGCCAAAGATGAGGTTGACCGCGGCGGCGATGGCGGCCGCGCCGAACGTCAGACGGTAGGAGGCGAGCGCGCGCGGCGACGTGACGACTTCGAGAAGCCGAGCCCACGGCATCTCGAAGGAACGCAGTACAACCGTCGCCAGGGGAATCAGCACCAGCAGCGAGAGGTAGACGAGCGTCGTTCCCATCGCCAGGCGGAAGCCAGGCAGTGGGCCGCGGGCCACGTTTCCCGTCGCCTTCCGCCGCGGCCCGGAAGCCCGCCTACCGGACACGCAGGCTCATGCGGTCGAACTCCCCGCCGTCGGAGAAATGCGCCGCCTGGGCCTTCTCCCAGCCACCGAACTGCTCATCGACGGTGAACACCTCGATTCCCGGAAAGTTTCCAGCCGCGTCCGCGGCCGCCGCGGCGTCGCGTGGCCGGAAGAAGTGCTTCGTGGCGAGCGCCTGGCTTTCCTTGCCGTAAAGGAATCTCAGATAGGCCTCGGCCACCTCGCGATGGCCCCTGGCGTCGACGACGCGATCGACCACCGCGACCGGGGGCTCCGCGAGAATCGACAGCTCGGGGGTGACGATCTCGAACCGATCGGCGCCCAGCTCCCTGCGGGTGAGCAACGCCTCGCTCTCCCAGGCAATCAGCACGTCGCCGATTCCACGCTCGGCGAAGGTGACCGTCGAGCCCCGCGCGCCCGTGTCGAGCACCGGAACGTTGGCGAAGATGCTCGCCACCAGCTCGCGGGCCGCGGCGTCGCCGCCCATCTTTCGCGCGCCGTATCCCCACGCAGCGAGGTAGTTCCAGCGCGCCCCGCCCGAAGTCTTCGGATTCGGTGTCACCACCTCGACGCCCGGCCGGGCGAGGTCTGCCCAATCCCGAATCCCTTTCGGATTCCCTTTCCGAACCAGAAAAACAATGGTCGACGTGAAGGGGGCCGAACGCTCCGGCAGACGATCTCGCCAGGCGGGAGCCAGGGCACCGGACCTGGCGATCGCGTCGATGTCCCAGGCGAGCGCGAGAGTGACCACGTCCGCTTCCAGACCGTCGATCACCGCGCGCGCCTGTTTTCCCGAGCCACCATGCGACTGGTGAACCGTCACTCGCTGCCCGCGTTCCGCGAGCCACTTGGCCGCGAAAACGGAGTTGATTTCCTGATAAAGCTCCCGCGTCGAGTCGTAGGAGACGTTGAGGATCGCGATCTCGCCGACCGCGGCTCCGCCATCCCGCGACTCACCGCCGCAGCCGCTCGCCAGGATCAGAACGAGCCTCAGCCATCGATCCGCGTTTCGAATCATGCCGCTCTCCACCCGGCGCAGTCCTCAGGCGACATCGCCTGCCGGCTCTCCGCCCGCGCCGCGCGCTGCCCGCACGAGCAGAATCGGCACGTCGGCTCCACCTTCGAACAACGCCCGCACGGCGCTGCCGAGGCGCAGCCGGCCATGATCGTCCGGAAGCGGGGCGCCGAGCACGAGCAGGTCGTGATCCGCGGCAAGGTGCCGTCCTACCTCACCCTCGATCCCTCCGATCGCGAGCTTCGGCGATCCGGAAACGCCGAGGGCTCCGAGGGTCTCGACGCAACTCTTCAGAAATCTTTCGCCCGCCCTCCGCTCCCCGTCCGACGCGGCTTCTGTAAGCACCGAGAGCACGGTGGCCGGCGTTCCGAGGTGGCGCGCCAGCCGTCCAGCGAAGCCGATGTCCTCCTTTCCGGGCTCTCCGACGGCGACGGCGATCAGGATCCGTCGCGGCGGAAGCGGGCGGAATCCGCGAATCAGGAGCAGGTGGGATGCCGTCCCCTCGAGATGCCGCTCTGCCCGAGCCACCGCCTCTCGCGGCTCGAGCCCGCAGAGCGAGATCAGCGTCAGGTCGGGGCGCTCGCCCTGCAGGAGCAGGAGGCCCGACGCCGAAGCGCGGCTGGCCCGCAGCGAGTGGACCCGCTCCAATCGCGCCTGAGTCAGCCGTGCAAGCTCTTCCGCATAGCGCCCGGCGGGCTCGGACGCCGGGCGGCCGTCGTCGAGCAGCCTCATGGCGAGTCCCGGGTGCGGCAATGCGTGCCACCGTCGAACTCCCACGGCCACGCTGTCTCCAGGAGCGAGCGGATGAGTCGCGGCTTCGTGCTGCGAGCGCGAAGCGTCGATCCGCCAGTCCGGATCGCCGAAGACGCGTGGCGGCTGGATGACCCGAACTCCCGGCGCCGCCGGGAGACGGATCCGCACTCGCTCCGTGGCGCCGCTGAAGGAAACATCCTCGACCGTGCCCTGGCCGAGCGCCGCGGCGGCGCCCGGGCTTCCAGCCGGAGAGAGCGCCACATCCTCCGGCCGCACCAGAACCTGGACCCGTCCGCGCGGCGCGACGCTCCTCTCGCCCGGGAGCGGCAGCTCGTGCGCGCCGATGCGAACCCCTTCTCCGCCCGCGCTTCCAACGAAGAGGTTCGCGCCGCCGAGAAAGGTCGCCACGAACTCCGTCTGCGGATTCAGGTAGAGCTCCTCCGGTGGACCATGTTCGATGAGCCGACCCTCCGACAACACCGCGAGCCGATCGGCGAGCTCAAAAGCCTCCTCCTGATCGTGGGTGACGAAGATCGTAGTGATCGAGAGGTCGCGCTGGATGCGCGCCACGGCCCGGCGGAGCTCGACCCGGATGCGGGCGTCGAGTGCGCCGAAGGGCTCGTCGAGCAGCAGCACCCTGGGACGATGCGCGAGAGCCCGCGCCAGGGCGACTCGCTGCTGCTGACCGCCGGAGAGCTGGCTCGGAAGCCGGCCGCCAAGCCCGGCGAGCCCGACAAGCTCCAAGAGCTCGTCCCGACGCTGAACGCGCTCTTGCGGCGGCACGTTCCGCACGCGCAGCGCGAACTCGACGTTTTCCGCCACGGACTGGTGGCGAAAGAGAGCGTAACTCTGAAATACGAAGCCGAGCCCGCGCTGGCGCGCCGGTACCGAGACCAGATCCTCGCCATCGAGAAGAATTCGCCCCGCATCCAGCGCCGTCAGTCCGGCGATCAGCCGCAGAATGGTGCTCTTGCCGCTCCCCGACGGGCCGAGCAGAACGCAGAGCTCACCGCGCGCCACCTCGAGCGTCACGTTGGCGACGACCGGGCGGTGCTCGTAGCGCTTCGTCAGGCGATCCAGCAGGATCGACATGACGGCAACCTTACCAGCGCGAACTCTCCGACCGGTCAGAGAGCTCTTCCTCGAGCCTCGCCGTGAGCTCCGGATTCGCGCCGCTCGAGGACTGGGGCTCAGCTCCTTCGCGATCTGGCCAGCACGACCGAGTGAAACGGCCGCGCCGAAACGCCGCCGCGTCGCAGGAGCTCCTTTTCGGCGGCGATCAACTGCGCGACGGCGGCGTCGAAGTCGGCCCGTGGAGAGGGCGGGTTTTCGGTCGGCCGGCGAAGATTGCCGTAGATCACCGCGAGGAGATTGCCGCCGTAGTCCCGTCGCTCGACGATTTCGAACTCACGCTCGACTGCCGGCAGGATTCCAGATGACTCCACGGCCTCGGTCGGATCGTCGAAGTTGATCGGCGGCCGGATCCGCCCGACCCGGCGGACGCTCTTCGGCAGGTGGTAGTAGTGCCAGTTCCAGCGCAGCTCATCGAGCAGGCTCCACTCCGCGGGCGACGGCCCCACATACTCGTCGAAATAGAGGTACCCGCCGGGCTTCAGGGCTCGCCGCAGCTGACGCGCCAGCGCCTCGAGACGGTCAAAGTGGTGCAGCGATGCATGAAAGAGGATGGCGTCGAGATCCCGGCAGCGCTCGAGCTCCTCGCGGGCGTCAGCGCAGACATAGTCGATGCGATGACCCTGTCCGGACTCCGCCGCGAGGCGCGTCGCCTCGGCGACGCAGACCGGCGAGACCTCCACGCCGAGGACATGCCCGACGATGTCGAGCCGCACCAGGTCGCGTTCGAACTGCCCCATACCGCAGCCGATGCTTAAAGTTCGCTCGAGTGGGGTCTGGGCGGCCAGCCGCGACTTGAGCCAGGTGGTCGGCCAGACGTCGGGGTCGCCCGAGACGCTGGCGTTGATGTAGCTGCGGACGAGCGGATGGCTGGCCCAGATCTCGTCGATACGGGAGTGCGCCGCGACCGAATCCCAGTAGTTGACCGGCTCGGACATCGGTCGGCGGTCAGCTGCTCGCCGGAGCGATGGCGGCGCCGCCGGTCGCCTCTTCGCCGCGTGAGACGACGACGGCGGCGGCGAGGTCGCCGGTCACGTTCAAGGTCGTGCGGCACATGTCGAGGAAACGGTCGACACCGAGGATGATTCCGATGCCCTCGACCGGCACATTCACCTGACCGAGGATCATGGCGACGACCGGAATGGAGCCGGCCGGCACGCCGGCGGTACCGATGCCTCCGAGGATGCAGATGAAGAGCACCGTCACCTGCTGGCCGAGCGTCAGGTGGACGCCGTAGAACTGGGCGAGGAAGAGCACCGTCACCCCTTCGAAAAGGGCGGTGCCGTTCTGGTTCGCCGTCGAGCCGATAGTCAGCACGAAGCGCGCCACATGCCGCGGCAGCTTGAGGTTTTCCTCGGCGACGCGGAGCGCGGTGGGAAGCGTCGCGTTCGAGGAAGCGGTCGAGAAGGCGGTGATCATCGCCTCCTGAACGCCGCGAAAGAAGAAGCGCGGGCTCATCCCGCCGAGAAAGCGCACCGCAAGCGAATAGACGACGAACTGGTGGATGGCCAGCGCCAGCACGACGACGCCGACATAACGCGCCAGCTGGACGAGGATCTCGACTCCGAGCTCGGCGGTGATCGAGAACAGCAGCGCCGCGACGCCGACCGGCGCCAGCCGGATCACGACATCGATGAGCCGCATCACTACGTCATAAAGGCCCTGGATCATCTCCTCGAGCCGGCGCGCCGCCGCGGTGCGCGTCAGCGAGAGTCCGATGCCGAAGAAGAGGGCGAAGAACATCCAGCCCAGGAGATCGCCGTCGACCGCCGCCTTGAGCGGATTGGACGGCACGATGTCGGTCAGGAGGTCGATTCCCGACTTCGGCGCTGACGATTTCGCGAGCAGCGACGAACGCTCCGCGGCGCCGGCGCTCAGGCGAGCGCGCGTCTCCTCGGACAGCCCCTCGCCGGGCTTGATCGTGTTGACGAGGAACAGGCCGAGAAGCACCGCGATCGAGGAAACCGCCACCGTATAGAGCAGGGTCTTCAACCCGACGCGCCCGAGCCGCTTGAGATCTCCGAGCCCGGTGATGCCGAGGACGAGCGCCGCGAGGATGAGCGGCACGACCAGCATGAAAAGCAACCGCAGGAAGACCTTTCCCACCGGTTGGGCGACATGGGAAAGGAACCAGGCCAGGCCCGGTTCGCCGCCAAAGAAGCGATGCGCGAAGAGGCCGCCGAGCACGCCGACGGCGAATCCGATCAGCATCCTGTAGTGCAGCGGGAGCTTGCGATCGCCGGTCCCGTCGGCTCTCGACTCACTCATGGAGGGCGCAGGATATCCGAGCTCCGCGTTTGAAGCGCATGGACACCATCTCGGTATCCGAGGCTCGGAACTTCGCTCAGACGAGCCAGCCGAGAATCCCGGCGGCCGGCTCGCCCTGCCGTGGCGACGCCTACCGGGGGGTCACTTCAGGGCCAGCGACGAGACCTTGATCGTGTCGCCCGAGAGCTCGCCGGTGACATCGACACGCAGGTGGTCCGCCCTGTCCGAAGCTTTGAGCGCCGCGAGCGTCTGCTTCGAGCCCTCGGCGTCGAATTTCAGATACTTGCCGTCCGCGGTCCAGATGCCGTAGCCGCCGTCCGCGCACTT
>ERZ1292633.1478-Hain-H41-02um-R1-1478-length-25379-cov-6_pt1 | contig 25379 bp, 26 predicted proteins | sample MGYA00564406_ERZ1292633 | MGnify/ENA primary metagenome ERZ1292633 (study PRJEB36523, sample SAMEA6512639) | groundwater metagenome | collected 2019-01-08 | study: AquaDiva: Metagenomics assemblies of 32 groundwater samples | reverse complement strand
GTCGGCTGGGTGCTGAATACAAAGCTCGCGCCCAGTAACTGATTGTGTGATGCCGCGCGCCGTGGCATGGGCGCGGTATGCTCCTTTCAGATTGTGTCATTTTCATTGATGGTGAAGCCATCATCCTTGACAAGCCGCAAGGCCTGCCGGTTGATCGCCCGCGTGACGGCTCGATTAGCCTTGAAAACCATGTTGAGGGTTTAAAGTTCGGTTTTCGCCGCTGGCCAACGGCGGTGCACCGGCTTGATCGAGATACCAGCGGCTGTTTGCTGTTGGCGCGTAATCCCAAGGCGCACGCGCGCTTTACGCAGGCATTTGAGGCGAAGTCAGTCACCAAGCAATATCTTGCGGTGGTTGAGGGCGTCCCTGAAGAGGCGTCAGGGATCATCGATCTGCCGCTGGGTAAATTCAGCACACAAAAAAGCGGCTGGCGGATGGTGGTTGATAAGGGCGGCAAAAGCGCGATTACGCGCTGGGAGAAGCTCGCCGAAATTGGTGGTCGCGCGCTGATCCGCTTTATCCCTGAAACCGGGCGGACGCACCAAATCCGGGCGCACGCGGCTTACGGTCTGCGTGCCGCGATAGTTGGCGATCCGGTTTATGGCAAAGCGGGTGAGCCGATGCTGCTCCACAGTGCCTTCCTCTCGGTGCCGCGTGACGGCAAGCCACCAGTTGAAGCGCGCGCGCCTTTGCCTGAGCGGTTCGCAGCGGCAGGCTTCAGTGCGCCTGAATGAACGTCCAAATCCTTGTCGATGGTGACGCGTGTCCGGTGAAGGAAGAGATTTACCGGACGGCCTATCGCCAAGAAGTGCCGGTAATGATCGTCAGCAACAGCCACTTCCGCATCCCCGATCATCCGCTTATCAAACGAACCGTGGTCAGTGACGCGTTTGATGCCGCCGATGATTGGATCGTCGAAGCGGCGAGCGCGAAGACGGTCGTGATTACCACCGACATTTTACTCGCTGATCGGTGCTTGAAGCGGGGTGCAACTGTAATCGCACCTACTGGCAGGCCATTTACTGCTAACTCAATTGGTGTGGCCATTGCGACGCGTGCGATCATGGCCGATTTGCGTGCGGGCGGCGATGCCATCGGCGGGCCCGCGCCGTTTTCCAAAGCTGATCGTTCAATATTCCTCCAAGTGCTTGATCAGGCGTTGGTCAAGTTGAAGCGCATGGCATGAGGCGCTAAGGCGCTACCATGACCGAACCCTATCTCATTCCTGAAGATGCGCTTGAAGAGCGGTTCCTTGCAGCAACCGGCCCCGGTGGGCAAAATGTCAACAAGGTTGCAACCGCAGTGCAGATCAGACTTGACGTTTTTGCACTTCGTCTGCTTCCATCTGTTTATACTCGGCTCAAAATGCTCGCGGGCAGCAAATGGACGAATGATGGAGAGATTGTCCTCACCGCGCGCAGCTTCCGTACACAAGAAGCCAATCGCGCCGACGCGCGTGCGCGGCTTGCGGACATGGTAGCTAAGGCCCACATAGCGCCTGTACGGCGGATCAAGACCAAGCCCTCCAAAACCGCCAAGGAAAAGCGTCTGGTTGGCAAGAGTATTCGTGGTGACGTCAAAAAGGGACGCGGGAAAGTGAGCATGGATTAATGTATAAATTTGATGTGCGCGACAGTTGTAAGGCTGAACTTTATCATGATCTCTACGCCGCACTGGATGCGTTGACAGCTGACGAGCCTGATCCGATTGCCAATATGGCCAATGCCGCCGCGCTGATTTGGGAATATCTACCCGACATTAACTGGGCGGGCTTCTACCGCATGGTCGGCGGCGAGCTTGTGCTCGGCCCGTTTCAGGGCAAGGCCGCGTGTATTCGTATTCCACTTGGCAAGGGTGTGTGCGGCACGTCTGCCGAGACACGACAGGCGCAGTTGATTGATGATGTTCACGCCTTCCCCGGCCATATTGCCTGTGATGGTGCCAGTGCATCAGAACTTGTGGTGCCGATTGTGCACGATGGCGTGCTTTTTGGCGTGCTTGATCTTGATAGTCCAACGCGCGCGCGCTTCGATGCAGAAGATGCTGCCGGGTGCGATGCGCTCGTAAAATTGCTCGCGCCGCGTCTGTGCGCCAAGGTGGGACGCAATTAACCACTTACAGACATTTTCAGATGGTTATGAAACTGTTAAACATAATGCAAATTTTGGCAGATTACGCCGCAGATGTTTTGTTTTCGGGGGAGTAACTTGATGAAAAGCTTGTGGATTTCGGTCGCTGCGATAGCGATTTTGACAACATCCGGCACTGCAATGGCAGCGACTGGCGAGTCGGGCCGGATTATTTCACAAACTCAGACGGTTTTGACATCACCGGCTGTGGCTACACTTCCAGCGCTGCCGCCGCTTCAGGGCGGTAGCTGGGGCGGGGGTGAAGTTGGCACCGGCGTGTATCAGCCGCTGGCGCGCGGCGCGATCCTGCCGCCTTTCTGGATGCAACCGCAGTATTACATTGAAGATTATGCGCGCTATGGCTTCGCAGCACCACAAGACGATTTTGGTTGGTCACGCTATTATGATGACGCTGTTCTCACTGATAGTACGGGCCGTGTTGCCGATGTTGTGAAAGGCGTTGACTGGAAACGCTTTGACCAAGAGCAATTTGCTGGCGCACCCGGCACGTCATTTAACGAAAGCGATTTGGATCGCCGTCGGCCGGATACGCGTGATTTCGATCGTGATCGCAAGCGCGGCGGCGTTGGCCGCGCAATTGGCAGCATCGGCGGAGCGCTTATCGGCGGGGCCGTCGGTGCGGTTGCAGGCAATCTGATCGCGGGCAAAGGCGAACGGCTTGCGGGGTCGCTGATCGGTGGCGGCGTTGGCGCGCTTGCAGGCTTTGCAATTGGCGAAGCAACGCGCGGCGGCAATGGGCGTTACCACGGTGGTCACCGTTCTCCACCACGCGGGCCACATTGGAGCCACGGCGGCTGGAACGGGCATCACGGCCATGGCGGCTTTGAAACCTTTACAACGGTCAACTATATCCCTGTCGCGCCTATCACGACAACCACCACCACGACCAAGGTGTATTACGAAACCATCACCACTGGCAGCTCGACTTACTATCCAAAGCGTCCGCCCAAGCGTCATCCTCACCAGTGCAGGTGCCACCGGTAGAAGTAGGCGTATTCCTTCTCAAGCAATGGCGGACTCTGTTCGGCTCGAGGTTGGAAGCCTTATCGCGGTGCCGCTACACCAAAGGTCACCGTACTCTCCTGCCCACCTGTCGATAGCGACGATACGCCGACGAAATGATCATCAATGATCACACCTTTAAGTGTGTAGGGCGCGGCGGCGGTTACATCGCGGCTGAATTGCCAATCGAGCGCATCGGCGCGGCGCCAGCGAATGCGGTAGCCAGCGGCCCCACCAACCTGCGGCCATGAAATGGTCGTGTCAGTCGCGACTGCGCCCGCCGCTGTGACCGATTTCGGCGGCGGCGGCGCATCCGCCAATTCACGCATTACAGCGACATTGAGCGCTGTCACTTTTGCCAGGTAGGCAAAATCCATCCGGTCAACCGTGTCGCCGTAGGCGCGTTTGCCATCGGTGCGGATATCCTGATGCTGCGCATCGTAATTCTCGACGCCCACTGAAAACCGGATCGCTGGATAGCCTGCCTCAAGCATTGGCAGATGATCGCCGCCCCGGCTGAACCGATCAGGACGGCGGACGAGAAAGGCCTTCAGCCCCGCGCTAGACTTCGGTGCAATCCGGGCGACAGCCTTGGCGAGTGTACGCGAAGGCCCGTCATCCTCACCGCCCGCTGCACGCCGTTCACGTTGGGCTGCTTCGCCTTCGGAAAAGCGTAAGCCTTCGCTGAATATCCGCACGCGATCAGCAACAACCCGGCCGTCCTGACCCTTGGTGTTGCCAACGATATCATTGTTGAGCATGGCCAGCACATTCCAGCCGCGCACCTTCGCGGTTTCGGCAAGCAAACGGCCACCCATCAGGCCTTGTTCCTCGCCTGAAAGGATTGCGTAGACAAACGTCGCGCGGTGCTTTTCTTTGGAGAGGATCCGCGCCGCCTCAAGCACGAGCGCAGTTCCCGATCCGTCATCATTCGCGCCCGGCGCATCGGCAGTGCTGTTCATAATATCGGTCACACGGCTATCGATATGTCCAGCGACAATAACCACATCATTGGGGTCGCCAGTGCCTTTTTGGATGCCCATGACGTTGACGATATTGACCCCGTTTGGCGCGCGCGGCCCTTCAAAGCGGCGCTCGGGTTGATCAACGATGATGCATCCGCCGCACGCTTTGCCAAGCGCTTCAAATTCGGATGCCGCCCAAGCGCGCGCAGCACCGATGCCGCGCTTCGGGTCAGTCGGCGATGACAGCGTATGGCGCGTGCCAAAGCTTACCAGCTTTTCAACATTGGCTTTGAGTACGGCCGGGCTTGGCTTTTGGGTGGACGCAGTGGAAGCTGTCGCCGCCGCAGCAAGAAGTAAGGCAATCATCAGCTTAATTGATCCAATGCTTCGTTTGAGAGGGAACCAGGCACGATCATGACGGGGCAGGGGAGCCGCCCCGAATCTGCGCCTGCAAAATGGCTGACCAGCGGCCCCGGCGATCCGACCGCTGCGGCCCCGAGGACAAGCGCAGCGATTTTCGCATTACTCGCCAGCGTTTCATGAATTATCGCCACAGCGTCACCCTGCCGCACCGAAAATCCCGGCGCATGGCCAAGCGCATTATCAAGCGAGGCCAGCGCGCGCTCAACCAGCGCATTGGCATTTTCCATAAGCTCGCTCTCAATCGTCGCCTGAACGCCGCCCCACGCCACAAAATCCTGCTTCGGCACGATCACTAGGATCTGGACGGTGCCGCTCGTTTTCGCGGCGCGACGCGTGGCGAAACGCAGCGCGATTTCGGCTTCTGCCGTTTCATCCAACACCACCAAATATGTGCGCACTCGCTTATTTGCCCCTCATTTTCTCTTATCAATCAAAAGGTGCGGCAAGTTTTGCAAAACTGCAAGGGCTTGCCTCTTTCGCTTGGGGGAAACTGCCGTTACGGTTGACGCGTAAATTGACCAACAGGTGGCCCACTGATGACAATCGAACTCAAAATGCCCGCGCTTTCCCCAACGATGGAGGAAGGCACGCTCGCCAAATGGATGATCAAGGTCGGCGATACCGTCAAATCGGGCGACCTGATGGCCGAGATTGAGACTGACAAGGCGACGATGGAATTTGAAGCAGTTGACGAGGGCGTAGTCACCGAAATCTTGGTTGCTGAGGGCAGTGAGGGCGTGAAGGTTGGCACCGTCATTGCGCGGATCGCGGGTGAGGGGGATGATGCCAAGCCTGGGCCAAAGGCAGTTGCACCTGTCGCTGTAACAGCCCCGCCGCCTGTGCAAGCCGAAGTCCAGCCAAACTTTCCGCCCCCCAACGTGCCAGCCCCCAAATCTGCTGGTGATCGCATCATCGCAAGCCCACTCGCCAAACGGCTCGCTGCCGCGCAGGGGATTGATCTTGCCGGCATCAAGGGCAGCGGCCCAAATGGCCGGATTGTGAAGGCTGATCTTGAGGGCGTAACACCGGGAGCGGCTGCGCCTGCGCCCGTCGTGGTAGCAGCGCCGATATCGGCTGCACCAGCACCCGCACCTGCTGCTCCCGCCCCAATCCCCGATTTCGGCATCCCGCACGAAGCGGTCAAATTGAGCGGAATGCGCAAAACCATCGCGCGCCGCCTGACCGAGAGCAAGCAGACCGTGCCGCACATCTATCTCACAGTCGATATCCGGCTTGATGGGCTGCTCAAACTGCGCGGTGAACTCAACGCGGGGCTGGCGTCACGCGGGGTCAAGCTGTCGGTCAATGACATGGTGATCAAGGCGCTCGGCGTCGCGCTGGTTCAGGTGCCCAAGTGCAACGTCAGCTTCGCGGGCGATACGATGCTGATGTACAGCCGCGCCGACATCTCGGTTGCGGTGAGCGTACCAAACGGCTTGATCACCCCGATTATCACTGACGCGGGCGGCAAGAGCATCTCCACCGTCTCCACCGAAATGGCCGCACTCGCGGCGAAGGCGAAGGACGGCAAGCTCCAGCCGCACGAATATCAGGGCGGCACCGCGTCGCTCAGCAATATGGGGATGATGGGCATCAAACAGTTTGAGGCGGTAATCAATCCGCCGCAGGGCATGATCATGGCGATTGGGGCAGGCGAAAAGCGCCCCTACGTGGTCGATGACGCGCTCGCGATTGCAACCGTGATGAGCGCGACGGGGAGCTTCGATCATAGAGCAATTGACGGCGCGGACGGGGCGCAGTTGATGAAGGTCTTCAAGGAACTGGTGGAGACGCCGCTGGGGCTGGTGGCTTAGGTGCTGGCAGAGTCGGATAACCCCTCTCCCCTTGCGGGAGAGGGTGGCCCGCAGGGCCGGGTGTGGGGTAGCGCCGCGTCTGCGGCGCACAAAACTCTGGCGCAAGCTCAGGCTCGAAGCAAACTGCTCATCAAGCGTGCGCGATACATGCGCGCGAATCCAACTGATGCCGAACGCCAGCTTTGGCACCTGCTCCGTGACCACAGGCTCGAACATCTTAAATGGCGGCGGCAATTCATCGTCGATGACCGCTATATCGTTGATTTTATCTGCCTCTCGCATCGCCTGATCATCGAAGCTGACGGGAGCCAGCACGCAGACAGCCGCGACGACGCGCAGCGTGATGATTGGCTGAAGTCCCAAGGCTTCACCATATTGCGATTCTGGAATAGTGACATTCTGAGCAATATTGCTGGTGTCGCAGACGCGATCATGGCTGCGGTTGAGTCTTTTGGCGCGCAGACGCGCGCGACCCCACACCCTTCCGCCGCGAGGGCCCCATCAAAGTAATACTTTGATGGGGCCCTCGCGGCTCCCTCCCTCTCCCGCAAGGGGAGAGGGGCTTTTTGATTTCGATGTTTAGAGTAATTGTTGTATGAGAATATTTCTTGGGCTTTGCATTGTTGTATTGGTTTACATCTTAGCGGGTTTCATCGGCATTTCTGCAAACGCTAGAGAACAGGATTTTGCAAATGGAATGATTTTGTGGGGTATATTTATGGGTTTAGCGACAGCACTGCCAGATGGGCCAATAGCCAAGAAAATGCGTTTGGCGCTCATGATTCCTGCCTTTTTGCTGTTAGGGTTTTGCACGATTGGAATATTACGTAATGCCTGACACATACGATCTCATTGTCCTCGGTTCCGGCCCCGGCGGATACGTCGCAGCGATCCGTGCCGCCCAACTTGGCCTCAAGGTCGCGATTGTTGAGCGCGAGAATCTCGGCGGCATTTGCCTCAACTGGGGGTGCATCCCGACCAAGGCGCTGCTGCGGTCGGCGGAGATATTCCATTATATGCAGCACGCGGGCGATTACGGCCTGATCGCGAGCGGCATTAGTGCGGATATCGACGCGGTGGTCAAGCGCTCGCGCGGGGTGGCCAAGCAGTTGAATCAGGGCATTGGCCATCTGATGAAGAAGAATAAAATCACCGTCCATATGGGCGATGGCGCAATCACCGCACCCGGCAAACTCACCGTCACCAAGGATGGCAAAGCCGAAGCGCTGACCGCCAAGAACATCATCATCGCGACCGGTGCCCGCGCGCGCGATCTGCCCTTTGCCCCGGCGGACGGGAAACGCATCTGGACGTACCGCCACGCGATGGTGCCGCCCGAAATGCCAACCAAGCTGCTTGTTATTGGCTCTGGTGCCATTGGCATCGAATTTGCGAGCTTTTACAATGATATGGGCGCGAAGGTAACTGTGGTTGAAATGCTCGACCGCGTCGTGCCGGTTGAGGATGCCGACGTCTCGGCGTTCCTCGAAAAGGCGCTGACCAAGCAAGGCATGACGATCATGACCGGGGCGGGCGTTGAAACGATCAAGGTGAGCGCCACCGGCATATCGGCGAGCATCAAGGGCAAGGACGGCAAGGTCGTTACATCCGAATTCAGCCATGTGATTGTCGCGGTCGGGATCGTGCCCAATACCGAGAATATCGGGCTTGAGGCGCTCGGCATCAAAACGACCAAGGGGCATATTGATACCGACGCGATGTGCCGCACCAACGTGCCCGGCATCTGGGCGATTGGCGATGTCACAGCACCGCCTTGGCTCGCGCACAAGGCAAGCCATGAAGGTGTGATCGCGGCGGAGGCAATAGCAGGCGGCCACCCGCATGCGATGGATCCGCTCAACATTCCGGGCTGCACTTACTGCCACCCGCAGATCGCGAGCGTCGGCCTGACCGAGGCGAAGGCGAAGGCGGCCGGCTATGATGTGAAGGTCGGCAATTTCCCCTTCATCGGCAATGGCAAGGCGATTGCGCTTGGCGAGGCCGAAGGGTTCATCAAAACCGTGTTTGATGCCAAAACGGGCGAATTGCTCGGCGCGCATATGATCGGCGCTGAAGTGACTGAGCTGATCCAAGGCTATACCGTCGGCAAAACCGCTGAATTGGTTGAGGCGGACTTTATGGGCACCGTCTTCCCGCATCCGACCTTGAGTGAGATGATGCATGAGAGTGTGTTGAGCGCTTACGGGCGGGCGCTGCATATATGAGCCGAGTCCCCGCGCTGGGTCGGCTTGAACGCGTCCCGCTAAGGGTAGCTTGGGATAACGAGGCAACCAGTTTTACACCGTGGCTTGCACAAGAGGAGAATCTGACAGTTTTGTCAGAGGCGCTCGAAATGGACTTGGCAGTCGTCGGCGTGGAAACAAGTGTGGGGTCGTTTCGTGCTGACATTGTATGCCGGGATCAATCCAACGACCACTCGGATGATCAGTTGGTGCTGATTGAAAATCAATTGGAAAGAACCGACCATACGCATCTGGGCCAATTGCTGACCTATGCCGCAGGTTTGCAGACAGTGACGCTAGTATGGATCGCTGACAGGTTCACGGAACCGCATCGTGCGGCACTCGACTGGCTCAATGAAATCACCGACGAGAGGTTCCGATTTTTTGGGCTTGAGGTCGAGCTTTGGCGAATTGGCGAGAGCCCGCTGGCACCAAAATTCAACATCGTTTCAAAGCCAAATAGTTGGTCCAAGACAGTTCATGGAGAGCGTCGTGCGACCGAGAGTTCGGGGCTGACCGACTTGAGGCAAGCTCAACTCGCATTTTGGAACGAGCTAGCTGGCAGATTGGATGGATTGCGCAACGGTACACGCGGTCGGACACCAAGAGCGCAGCAATGGTATTCGGTTGCAATCGGTCGGTCAGGCTTTGATTTGAACGCTTATTTCGTAGCGCAAAAAGGCAGGATCGGCATTGATCTTTTCCTAAGCTCTGCCGATGCCCACCAGCATTTTAATCATTTGCTAGAGCAGAAAGATGAGCTTGAGCAAAAGCTCGGCCAACTTGAGTGGATCAAGGCCACCAAAGAGGCCCGAATTGCACAGTACATGCCAGTGGACGATATGCTAAATGAAGCCAACTGGCCGGATATGCTAGATTGGCTTGTGGAGAGGCTGAGTGCATTCGACAACGTATTTAGAGACAAAGTTCGAAAAATTCCCAGCATCAAGAACATCAAGAGCAGCTAGATGGCTCTCGGCACCCACGATTTCACCCCCGATCAGCGGAATGATGCGATCCTGATCAATGTGAACGGCACGCTCACGCCGCGCGCGCAGGCGATGGTTTCGGTGTTTGATAGCGGCTTCATGCTCGGCGATGGCGTATGGGAGGGGATACGCGTTCACGCCGGGCGGATGGCGTTTCTGGATCAGCATCTCGACCGGCTGTGGGAGGGTGCGAAGGCGATTGCGATGGACATCGGCATTTCGCGCGCCGAGATGGAGGCGCGGCTTTACGCGACGATTGACGCAAACAAGATGGACTCCTGCCACATCCGCCTGATGGTGACGCGCGGTATCCGCTCAACGCCCTATCAAGACCCGCGCGTGGTGATTTCGCCCGCGACGATTGTGATCATTGCCGAATATAAAGACCCGCTGCCCGCGACGGTTGAAAAAGGCTTGTCACTCTTCACCGTCCACGTAAGGCGCGGCGACCCGGCGGTGCAAGACCCAAAGCTCAATTCGCACAGCAAGCTCAATTGCATCACCGCCTGCATTCAGGCGGCACAGGCGGGCGCGGATGAGGCGCTGATGCTTGATCCGCACGGTTTCGTCGCGACGTGCAATTCAACCCATTTCTTCGTTGTGCGTAAGGGTGAGGTGTGGACGTCTTCCGGTGATTATTGCCTCGACGGGATCACGCGGCGCAATGTCGTCAACCTTTGCAAGCAAAACGACATTCCAGTTTTTGAGCGCAATTTCTCACTGACCGATGTGTACGGCGCCGATGAGGCTTTTGTTACCGGTACATTTGCCGGCGTTGTACCTGCGCATACGATTGACGGGCGGGTACTAACCAAGGGGCGCGGGCCGATGGTTGAGCGGCTTCAGGGGTTATACAAAGCGCACATCGAAAGCGACATTGCAGCGCGTGGGCGTCCGTGACAGTCCGCATTGCCCCAAGCGGCGACCAGCCGCTGAAAATCGCAATGTGGAGCGGTCCACGTAACATCTCAACCGCGATGATGCGCAGCTTCTCATCGCGGGCCGATTGCGCGGTGACAGACGAACCCTTTTACGGCGCATTCTTAAAGCAATCGGGCGAACCGCAGCCGATGGCTGATGCAGTGATTGCGGATATGGATTGCAACTGGCAATCGGTTGCCAATACTATGCGTGGCCCTACACCGGGTGGGAAAGCGATCTGGTATCAAAAGCATATGCCGCATCATATGGTCGGCTCGGTCGATATCCTCGATTTTCCGGATCATGTTCATGTGTTCCTGATCCGCGCGCCTGAACTGGTTGTCGCAAGTTATGCCGCCAAAAATGATCTCCGCGCGGCGCATCTGCTTGGGTTCGCGCAAATGGTCGATTATCATAGTCGTATTTCTGACAAGCTCGGCACCTGCGCGCCTGTGATCGACAGCAGCGACTTTTTGAATGACCCGGCGAGGATGCTGCGCGTACTGTGTGCCGCGCTTGGTATCGTATGGGATCCGGCGATGCTTGGCTGGAAGCTAGGGCCGCATCCGGATGATGGCATTTGGGGCAGCCATTGGTACGGGGCGGTTGAGGCAAGTAGCGGATTCGCGCCGCCGCTTGCCAAAATACAGGTTTTAAGTGATGCCGCGCGCCGTATCGTTGATGAATGTCAGGCTGACTATGACTATTTGGCGCGGTATAGGCAGGGTTAAGATATAGAGTGCCGTTCCTAATATAATATGAGAAGTCGCGCACATATTTGCATTTTGTTGTCCGTTGGGTTTGTGCCTGAAATTGCTATAGCGCGATTAAATCCGCCGCCGCCAAAGAGTAATCTCCCGCCGGATTTTGTATCAAGCCCCCCTCCACATGGCCAAGGAATAGGACGAGATATCGCTCCCCCTCGGGAAAATGATAGGCCGACTGCACGGCCGATCATCACTATGCCGAATATGCTGATCGAGGCTGAGCCGATTGATCGGGCAGCGGGGCGGAGTGAGGAAGACGAAGCTATTACGGGATTCGGCAACGATGCATTGGTGGATAATAGCCTTTTGGTTGATCCCGCCGCGCGGCTGCGCTAAGGGCGACGGCTTGATCCGAATTGGAATTGCACCCAGCCCATGTATACGTTTTTTCTCGTCGTTCACGCCATTGTCGCGGCAGCCCTTGTTGGCGTTATTCTTATGCAGCGTTCCGAAGGCGGCGGGCTTGCCGGTGGCGGTAACCCGGCGGGGCTGATGTCCGCGCGCGGTGCGGCCGATTTCTTGACGCGGATGACATCGGTGTTGGCAACCTTGTTCGTCACGCTTTCGATTGTGCTTGCCGCGATTGCGATCACCAATCGTGCGCCAGATGACCTTGATACATCGCTTGCGCGTAAGGCTGCCACCGCGCCTGTGGCCCCGCCGATGGGCGTGCCAATGGCAGGCGGAACGCCGAGCCAGCCAGCCGGTGATGGCCCAATCATCGAAGATAATATAGTTGTGCCAGCAAAGCTTGATGCAAAGCCAGCTACCGAAAAAGCGTCGCCAAAGCCAGCCGCGCGTGAGGCTGCACCTGCGGCTAAAGTCGCGACCCCCAAGCCAGAGGCTGCCAAACCGGCCGCTGAAAAAGTGGCACCCCCGCCAGTCGCCCCGGCTCCGGCGGAAACGGGAAATAGCCCACAATAATATTTTCGTTTTTGGGATTCTCGGCCTTGCCTATTCGGGGGGACAGCGCTTAAGCCTTTTCTCCCATGGCGCGGTTTATTTTCATCACCGGCGGCGTGGTTTCCTCGCTCGGCAAAGGTCTCATGGCGGCGTCGCTTGGCGCGCTGTTGCAAGCACGCGGCTATAAAGTTCGCATTCGCAAATTTGATCCCTATCTGAATGTCGATCCCGGCACGATGTCGCCCTATCAGCACGGCGAAGTCTATGTGACTGACGACGGCGCAGAGACTGATCTTGATCTTGGCCATTATGAACGCTTCACCGGAGTGTCTGCGCGGCAGTCTGACAATGTAACCTCAGGCCGAATTTACCAGCAGATCATCACGCGTGAACGGCGCGGCGATTATCTCGGCGCTACGGTTCAGGTCATCCCGCATGTAACCGATGCGATCAAGGCATTCGCGCAGGCCGAAACCGACGATCTTGATTTCGTGCTGTGTGAAATTGGTGGCACTGTCGGTGATATTGAATCGCTGCCCTTCATCGAGGCGATTCGCCAGCTTCGCAACGATGTTGGCCGCGCGAATACGGTTTTCATTCACGTTACACTGGTGCCTTATATCGCGGCCGCAGGTGAGCTTAAGACCAAACCAACCCAGCACAGTGTGCGCGAATTGACGAGCCTTGGGATTCAGCCTGACATATTGCTGTGCCGCACCGAACATGAGCTACCCGAGGGTGAGCGCGCCAAGATCGCCTTGTTCTGCAACGTGCGCAAAGAAGCCGTCATTCAGGCGCTTGACGCCTCATCAATCTATGCCGTTCCGCTGCAATATCACCGTGAAGGGCTTGATGATGAAGTGCTGCGCGCGTTTGGGATTGAACCTGGCGCTGCGCCAGATCTGAGCCGGTGGGACGATGTCATTGATCGGCAAACCAACCCTGAAGGCGAAGTCATCATCGGGGTTGTTGGCAAATATGTCGGGCTTCAGGATGCGTATAAATCTTTGAATGAAGCACTTTCACACGGCGGAATTGCCAACCGCGTCAAGGTGCGGATTGAGTGGATTGACGCCGAATTGTTTGAATCGCCCGATCACGACATCGCGGCCCTTCTCGAACCACTTCACGCCATCCTCGTGCCTGGAGCCTTTGGCGAACGCGGTGCAGAGGGCAAGATCGCAAGCATCCGCTTCGCGCGGGAACGCAATGTGCCCTACTTCGGTATCTGCTTTGGTATGCAGATGGCCTGCGTCGAGGCGGCGCGAAACCTTGGTGGAATTGCTGCGGCGTCATCCACAGAGTTCGGGCCAACCCAAGAGCCGGTGGTTGGTCTTATCAGTGAATGGATGACCGCCGAGGGGCTGCAACAGCGTGAGGCCGGCGGTGATCTCGGGGGAACAATGCGGCTCGGCGCTTATGATGCCGTATTGGCCGGCAACAGCCACATCGCCAGCATCTATGATGGCACGCTGGTTTCTGAACGACATCGCCACCGCTACGAAGTTAACATCGGTTACCGTGATATGCTTGAGAAAAACGGGCTGATCTTCAGCGGCATGTCACCTGATGGTCAGCTTCCTGAAATCGTTGAGCGGCCAGACCATCCCTGGTTTGTCGGTGTCCAGTTTCACCCTGAGCTAAAGAGCCGCCCTCTTGATCCACATCCATTGTTTGCAAGCTTTGTCGCAGCGGCGCTCAAGCAGAGCCGGTTGGTTTAATTTCACGCATCAGCCCTTCTTGCGAAGTTGAGGCTACCAAACGTCCGTTTTGGGTGCAGATTGATCCGAAGTTCATACTCTGCCCACTGTCTAGGAATGAGCTGGAGCAAGCCTGTTTAGAGCAACCCTGCCTGCCGAAAACTGAATTGGTGGTCGGCTGCGACGATCAAATGATCGTTAATAACGACTCCCAGCGGGCCCAATATACGCGCGATATCCCGGGTTTGCTTGATATCGCTCTGGCTCGGATTGGCGTCTCCTCTGGGATGATTGTGCATTAACATGATGCTTCTTGCATTAAGATTGAGGGCAAGCTGCGTGATGTTGCGGATTGGAATTGATACTGCGTCGACGAGGTTGGAACAAAATTCTCCAATCTGTATCAGACGGTACTGGTCGTCATAATAACCGATAACAAGGTGCTCCACCGCCTGATTGGCGAATTGATGAGATTCTTTATCACAAAAAGTTTTGGCTTTGTCGCGACGCGCGTCAGCCAGAATTTTGTATAAAAACGACATAGGCTATTATTGAATCAGCTTCCTCGTTTATGCCAGCTATGTCATATCCATTTTGAACTTTTTTCTTGAGAAATATGTCCATATCGGGATCGGCCAGCGCAATGTTGCTTTTGAATCGCTTTAGGCGCTGAAAATTCGCATCGTTTCGCCATTTGCGCGCACGGGTAAAGCATTATAAGGGCGATGAAATTCAGTTAATCGGAGCAATTATGACCAACATGCGCAAGATTGAACATTTCATTTCAGGCGGTTCGGGCGGCGGCGTTGCCCGTTTTGGGGATGTTTTTGATCCGAATAATGGCGGTGTGCAGGCGCAGGTTACGCTTGGCGATGCGGCGGTTCTGGAGCGCGCAGTGCAGGCGGCGCTCAAGGCACAGCCTGCATGGGCGGCGACCAATCCGCAGCGGCGAGCGCGGGTGATGTTCAATTTCAAAGCGCTGGTTGAGACCAATATGGACGCGCTGGCGCACATGCTGAGTTCTGAACATGGCAAGGTGATTGCTGACAGCAAGGGCGATATCCAGCGCGGGCTTGAGGTCATCGAATTTTGCTGCGGTATCCCGCATGTCCTCAAGGGCGAATATACCCAAGGCGCAGGGCCGGGGATTGATGTTTATTCCATGCGCCAGCCGCTTGGGATTGGCGCAGGCATAACACCGTTTAACTTCCCTGCCATGATTCCCTTGTGGATGTCCGGCGTTGCGATTGCGACGGGCAACGCGTTCATTATCAAGCCAAGCGAGCGCGACCCGTCAGTGCCGGTGCGTTTGGCCGAACTCTTCATTGAAGCGGGCCTGCCGGAGGGCATTTGTCAGGTCGTCCACGGTGACAAGGAAATGGTTGACGCGATCCTTGATCATCCAGCGATTGCGGCGGTGAGCTTTGTGGGTTCATCCGACATCGCGCACTATGTCTATCAACGCGGGGTCGCTGCGGGCAAACGCGTGCAGGCGATGGGCGGTGCCAAAAATCACGGGATTGTAATGCCCGATGCTGATCTTGATCAGGTGGTAAATGACCTTTCGGGCGCGGCCTTCGGTTCGGCGGGTGAACGCTGTATGGCACTGCCTGTGGTCGTGCCCGTTGGTGAAAAAACCGCGATTGCGCTGCGCGAAAAAATGATCCCAGCGATGGCCGCGCTCCGCGTTGGTATCTCAACCGATGCTGATGCGCATTACGGCCCGGTTGTCACGGCGGCACACAAAGCAAAGGTTGAGGGCTGGATTCAAAAGGGCGTTGATGAAGGCGCAGAGCTCGTCGTCGATGGGCGCGGGTTTAAGCTTCAGGGGCATGAGGAGGGCTTCTTCATCGGCCCTTCGCTGTTTGATCATGTCAAAACATCGATGGAGTCTTACAAGGAAGAGATTTTCGGTCCCGTTCTCCAGATCGTCCGCGCCGCCGATTTTGAGCAAGCGTTGAGCCTCGCCAGCCAGCATCAATATGGTAACGGCGTCGCGATCTTCACGCGCAATGGCCACGCCGCCCGCGAGTTCGCAGCAAGGGTGAACGTCGGCATGGTCGGCATTAACGTGCCGATCCCTGTGCCTGTGGCGTACCACTCATTCGGCGGATGGAAGCGCTCAGCCTTTGGCGACACCAACCAGCACGGCATGGAGGGCGTCCGTTTCTGGACAAAAACCAAAACAATCACACAGCGCTGGCCCGATGGTGGCGTGGGTGACGGTGCCAACGCGTTTGTAATCCCGACGATGGGGTGAGGGGATGACCAACCAATTCGATCTAACCGAAGACCAATATGCGATCCAGGATATGGCGCGCAAATTTACCGCCGATGCTATCACTCCGCACGCAGCGGAGTGGGACGAGAAGCATCATTTTCCGCGTGAAACCATCAAGGCGGCGGCAGAACTTGGTTTTGCATCAATCTATGTCTCCGAAGAATCGGGCGGCATCGGGCTTGGGCGACTTGAGGCGGCGCTGATTATGGAGGCGATGGCTTATGGCTGCCCTGCGACATCGGCGTTTATTTCGATCCACAATATGGCGGCGTGGATGATCGACTGCTTTGGCTCGGCGGAGTTGAAGGGCCGCTATCTGCAGCAGCTCAATAATATGGATAAAATGGCGGGCTATTGCCTGACTGAGCCGGGTAGCGGTTCGGATGCCGCAGCGCTCAAGACGACAGCGAAACTTGAAGGTGACCATTATATCGTCAACGGCACCAAGCAGTTTATTTCTGGCGGCGGCGTCAATGATGTCTATGTGACGATGGTGCGCACCGGCGTTGACGGGCCAAAGGGCATTAGCTGCCTTGTGATCGAAAAAACGATGGAGGGTGTCAGCTTCGGCGCGCCTGAACGTAAGCTTGGCTGGAATGCCTCACCCACGGCGCAAGTGATTTTCGATAATGTGAAGGTGCCGGTTGAAAACCGCGTTGGTGCAGAGGGTGACGGCTTTCGCTTTGCGATGATGGGGCTTGATGGCGGGCGGCTCAATATTGGCGCCTGCTCGCTTGGTGGGGCGCAGCGCTGCCTTGATGAATCGATCAAATATACCAAGGAACGCCAGCAATTTGGTCAGCCTATTGCTGAGTTTCAGAATACCCAGTTCATGCTTGCCGATATGGCCACCGATCTCGAAGCGGCGCGCGCGCTGCTCTATATGGCGGCGGCAAAGGTCAATGCGGGTGCGCCTGACAAATCGCGCTTCTCGGCAATGGCGAAGCGGCTCGCGACTGACAATGGCTCGTCGATTGTTGACCGCGCGCTTCAGCTTCACGGTGGCTACGGCTATTTGAAAGATTATCCGATCGAGCGTTTCTGGCGAGATTTGCGCGTTCATTCAATCCTCGAAGGGACAAATCAGGTGATGCGGATGATCGTCGGGCGGGATTTGCTGCGGCAATGACCGTCAGAGCGCCTGCACCTCGTCAGCTTGCAGGCCTTTTTGGCCTTGCACGACCGTGAAAGTGACTTTCTGGCCTTCTTTCAGGCTCTTGAAGCCATTTCCTTGAATACTTCTGAAATGAACGAACAAGTCCTGACCGGATTCGGGGGTGATGTACCCATACCCCTTGGCGTCGTTGAACCATTTGACCGTACCGCCCTGCCTGTCTGACATGGATTGACACTCCCCTATGACGGTGAGGCTATCAGTGAAGCAATTGGCTGGCAAACACTTGCGGCTTTTGCTCGACTCCCGAATTTACAAACGGCATAGGCCACGACATGAGCGATGACATCCTGACCCGAATAGAGGGGCAAGCAGGCATAATCAGCCTGAACAAGCCTGCGACCATCCATGCGCTAACATTAGACATGGTGCATTCCATGACCGCGCAATTGCAGGCTTGGGCAAGTGATAGTGCGGTTGCGTGCATTATCATTGACCACAGCGAAGGGCGCGGTTTTTGTGCGGGCGGAGATATTCGTTTCTTGCAGGAATCGGCACTGGTTGGCGGTGAGGCAGGCCGCAAATTCTTCCATGATGAGTATCAGCTCAATCACTTACTGTTCACTTATCCAAAGCCAGTGATCGCGTTTATGGACGGGATCACGATGGGTGGCGGCGTCGGCATTTCACAACCTGCCAAATACCGGATCGCGACTGAGAACACGCGTTTTGCTATGCCTGAAACAGGGATTGGTCTGTTTCCCGATGTGGGCGGCAGCTGGTATTTGTCTCGTTTGCCGGGGCGCGTTGGCCAATATCTTGCCCTCACCGGCGCGCGGATTGACGGGGCCGATTGCCTCGCGGTCGGGCTGGCAACACATTACCTGCCAAGTGCTTCGCTCGCGAGCGTGAAGGCGGCAATTAGAGCAGCCCCTGAAACTATAGAGGCAATTCTTAATGAGGCGCAGGTCGGTGCGCCGCTTGCCAAGATCGTTGAAATCCGCCCACAGATTGAATGCCTGTTTGCGTCGGATATTTATGAAGATATTCTGGCGACGCTTGAAAATGAGGGCGGTGAATGGGCGATCAAGGAGCTTAAGGGCTTGCGCACAAAATCCCCACAAACGTGCAAGGTTGCGCTGCGTCAGCTCGCCCATGGCCTAAACTTTGCTAATTTTGCTGACAATATGGCAATGGAATATCGCATCGCGAGCCATGTGCTCACCCGGCATGATTTTATCGAGGGCGTCCGCGCGGTAATTGTTGATAAGGATAATGCACCGCAATGGAATCCGGCAACGCCTGAGGGTGTAACGGATGTGCTGCTTGATGAGATTTTTGCTCCGCTTCCCGCCAACGAAGAATGGAAACCGCTATGAACTATGAAACTATCCTTGTTGAACAGAAAGGTGCGGTGACGCTGATAACGCTCAACCGCCCGCAAGCGTTGAATGCGCTGAACAGTCAGGTGCTCGCTGATTTGGTGACTGCCTTTGGCGCGTTCGATAAGGATGATAGCCAGCGATGCGCCGTCCTCACTGGCTCGGAAAAAGCGTTTGCGGCAGGCGCGGACATCAAGGAAATGCAGAGCCAGAGCTTCGCGGATATGTACGGCAGCAATTTCTTCTATGATTATGAAAAAGTCACTGCGACGCGCAAACCGTGGATTGCGGCGGTCAACGGCTTTGCGCTTGGCGGCGGGTGTGAACTGGCGATGATGGCGGACTTCATTATCGCGGGTGATGGAGCCAAATTCGGCCAGCCAGAAATCAAGCTCGCCGTTACCCCCGGTATGGGCGGATCACAGCGGCTGACGCGCGCGATTGGCAAGGCCAAGGCGATGGAAATGTGCCTGACCGGGCGGATGATGGGCGCAGTAGAAGCGGAGGCTTCGGGTTTGGTGGCAATGGTGGTTCCAGCGGCTGAGCTTGTTGAAGAGGCGCTGAAATCGGCCGCTATCATTGCGGGCATGGCACCGCTTGCGGCGCTCGCAATCAAGGAAATGGTCAATGCCGCGTTTGAAACAACATTGGCGCAGGGCGTGAATTTTGAGCGGCGCCTGTTCCACGGGCTATTTGGCTCGCAGGATCAGAAAGAAGGTATGGCAGCGTTTGTTGAGAAACGCCCCGGCAATTGGAGCGGTGGATGAACGCTTTTGACTGCTAGGCACGCTTGGTCTATTGCAGATTTATGCCTACCGTGAGACAATCATTTTATGTTTGGTTTTCATGATCATGTAATCAATCCGAGAAGTGGACGGCCAGAATCACACCCGTCTTGGGTGGGAGAGGTGTTTCACACTTGGCTTACGTGGACGATGGCAATATTATTTATTGTATTTTCCGTATTTTACTACATAGAATGGAATGGTTTTTTATTCAGTTTTTGCATTGCAGCTTTTGGTGTATTTCTGATATTTTTTGGTTTCTACCGTCATTTTGCTTTGAATAAGAAGAAGGCTGACCTCTGTAAGGCGGAGGTTGCTTACGAGTCCAGTTTAGCGAGAGCGTTTGAGTCTTTTAATTGACGTCGTTATTAACTTTTTTCTCTTTCCCACAGCATGATTTGTCAGCTATGCTTGTAATAATGATAAAGCGTATTGGACATTTGCTATTTTTCTTCGACCGTCGTTGGCTATAAATCACCCACAAAATCCCAAATCGCATCAGGAAAAACGCATATGAAAGTAGCATTTATCGGCCTCGGCAATATGGGCGGGGGTATGGCCGCAAATCTTGTGAAGGCTGGCCACAGTGTCAACGCATTTGACTTGTCTGAGGCGGCACTTGCGATTGCCAAGGGCAATGGTTGTGAAACCTTCACTTCAGTGCGGGATGCAGTTGCGGGCGTTGATGCGGTTGTCTCAATGCTGCCCAATGGCAAGATTGTGGAAAGCGTCTATTCGAACGATGTTATCGAACATGCACCAACCAGCGCGTTGTTGCTTGATTGTTCGACCATCGATGTTGCTACCGCGCGGAGGGTGAGTGATCAGGCTGCCGTTGCAGGCTATGAAATGGTCGATGCGCCTGTATCAGGTGGGATCGCAGCGGCCAATGGTGGCACGTTGACCTTTATGGTCGGCGGTACTCCGCAAGCCTTTGCGCGCGCCGAACCGATTCTTTCGGCGATGGGAAAGGCCGTGATCCACGCAGGTGACGCAGGGGCAGGGCAGGCGGCCAAAATCTGCAACAACATGCTCCTCGGCGCGAGCATGATCGCAACGTGTGAAACCTTTGCGATGGCCAAGAAGCTTGGGCTAGACCTTCAGACGTTCTACGATATTTCGTCCAAAGCCTCGGGCCAGAATTGGTCAATGACAAGCTATTGCCCCGTACCCGGTGTCGGCCCAACGACGCCTGCGGATAATGATTATCAAGGCGGGTTTGCCACCGCATTGATGCTCAAGGATTTGAAGCTGGCGATGGAGGCAGCGCATTCAGTGGATGCCACAGTGCCTATGGGCGAACGCGCGGCTGCACTGTATCAGGCCTTTGCCGACGCAGGGCAGGGCGGGCTTGATTTTTCCGCGATCATCAAGACGCTCGATACATGACGACGCGCGCAGCACCACTTGCGGGGAAGCGCATTCTTGATCTGTCGCGCGTGCTCGCCGGGCCGTGGTGTACGATGATCCTCGGTGATCTCGGCGCTGAAGTGATCAAGGTGGAAAACCCCAAGGGCGGCGATGATACGCGCGGCTGGGGGCCACCCTATGCAGAGGGCGAGTCTGCTTATTATCTCTGCGCCAATCGCAATAAGAAATCGGTGGCGATTGATCTCTCCTGCGCTGAGGGCCAAGCGGCGGTAAAGGCGCTCGCCGCGACAAGCGACGTATTGGTTGAGAATTACAAGCTGGGCGGTCTTGATAAATACGGCCTCGATTACGCAACGCTTTCGGCGCAGTTTCCTAGCCTAATCTATTGCTCAATTTCGGGCTATGGCCGTCAATCGCCGCGTGCTGCCGAACCCGGCTATGATTATGTCATTCAGGCTGAGGGCGGTTTGATGGCGATCAACGGCGATATAGATCGCCCGCCGGTGCGTGTTGGGGTCGCGGTGGCGGACCTGTTTACCGGCATGTTTGCAGCGCAAGCCATTCTTGCCGCACTTATTGCCAAAGACCGTGACGGGCTTGGCCAGCATATCGATATGGCGCTGTTTGATAGTCAGCTTGCGATGCTTGCCAATGTTGGGTCAAGCTGTCTGGTTTCGGATGAAGAGCCAAAACGGTTTGGCAACAGCCACCCCTCGGTTGTGCCCTATCGCACGTTTGAAAGTGCTGACGGGCGGTTCGTTATTGCTGTGGGCAACGATCATCAGTTTGGCATTTTCTGCCGCGATCTTCTTGGTCGGCCAGACTTGGCCGACAATGCGCGGTTCGCAACGAACAGCGCGCGCGTGAAAAACCGCGAGGCGCTTGATGCGATACTTGAACCGCTGATCGCGCAAAAACCGACACTTTGGTGGCTGGAATCGCTCCGTAAGGTTAAGGTTCCATGCGGCGAAGTTCGCCCAATGAAAGCAGCGCTCAGTGCGGCTGAAACGCTCGCGCGTGGTATGGTGCAAAGTGTGCCACATCCGCTGGCAGGCACAGTGCCTTTGATTGGGTCGCCGCTTAAGCTTGGCGGAACGCCTGTAGTTGATGCAAAAGCGCCGCCACTACTTGGCGAGCATAGTGCGCAAATATTGGGCGGGCTGCTTGGCTATGATGCAAGCATGATTGCGCGCGCCGCTGGTCAGATTTGAGCGCGAACCGCGTCGAGTATCTTGGCCCCGGCCATGAATATCGCGCCTGTTGTGGCTAGGAATAGCAGCTTCCCGCCAAAACCGGGGTATTGATCAAGGTAGAGAATGCCGCGTTGTACGCCGCCTAGCGCTAACGCGTATATGATCGCATACGCTTCCCAGCGCGTTTTGATAATGAACAGCCGTTTTATTTTATTGCCCATGGGTCAATATCAGCAAGGTTCGGGCCAACCGCGAAAACGCGGCATATTTCAATTTCGAATATGGTTAAATGTAAGTTAATCCGACACTTAGGCGAGTTCGTAGAGATTAAGCTCTGCTAGCAGTGCAGTCCGCGCTGTTTCGATTTTGGCCCATAGTGCCGGGTTCGCGAGTTCACCGGGTTCGATGTTTTCTGGCCAATGTGCGTCAACCACCTTGGCGATTTTATCGAGTATAGCTTCATCAACTAGAAAACGTGGATCAACCGTGGCCGGATCACATACAACGCGCAATCGCAGGCAAGCGGGGCCACCGCCATTGGCCATCGACTGACGGACATCGACGGGAACCAGCCGTCGGATCGGGCCATTGCCAGCGATCATCGTCTGTAGCCAATTCCACACCCGGCTATTGTCTTGGCATTCCGTCGGCAGGATCAGCGCCATGCCGCCACCGGGGAGCGTTACAAGCTGTGCGTTGAATAAATAGCTGCTGATCGCATCGGCAAGGCTGACCGATGCGGCGGGCACCTCGATGATTTCAACCTCGGGCAACCGTGCACGCAGATCGGCATAAAACGCGCCCTTATTGGCAAATGCCTGCTCATGCGCAAACAGCACGCGTTCATTGGCAACCGCGACAACATCATTATGAAATGCGCCCGCCGCAATTGCTTCATCCGATTGCTGGACGAACAGCGCATTTTTGACCTTGTTGCGTCGGGCAACAATTTTTGATGCCTCAATATGCTGGCGCGCGGGGAAGGGGCCGCCTGCGATGCCGTAAACAAAGACCTCAATCCCCGCTGCGCCGTGATGCGGGCAGAGCCGCATGTGATTGGCGGCACCCTCATCGCCGAAGGGTGCGGGCACAGGTGCGTGAACCGAAAATACATCATTTGTAAAGGCAAGTTGTAATTGCTGCAATGTGCCGTGCCATTCATGGCTGCGGTGTGGCATCGTCATCAGATTGGCGACAAGCAGGTGGCATTTTCCGTTGATTGAATCAGGGGCTGGCGTCACCGTAGCCGCATTTGCGGCCCACATTGAGGATGCCGAAAGCGCGCAAGCAAGCAGGCCCGGTTCGGCCGCTTCAACTGTTGTCGCAAGCTGCTGAAGCCACTCACGATTTGGCCGCGCCTGTGGCATGAACACGCCCTGCGTGAGGCCAAGCGCGACATTGGCGCGCATCTTGGCAATCCCCTGAAGGGCGGCGGCGCATGGATAGGATGTGCCGCCCGCATTCTTTGCCGAGGCGAGGTTGCCAAGGCTCAGCCCGGCATAATTATGGCTCGGGCCGATCAGCCCGTCAAAATTGATTTCGGTCAGCATCTTACCACCGGGCAACATGTGTGATGGTATCGCCAACGCCCACATTGAGCCGAGCGGCGCAGTTGGGGTCAATCGCGATCCCATCATTTTGGGCGGCAATCCAGCCGTAAGCCGCGCGGAATTGGGCAAATCTGCCGCTGGTGGCAAGCACCTTATGTCCCAACTTGTGATCGCCAAGGCTATCATCAATCGCCACAATCTTGGCGTCACTCGCCTCGCGTAGGCTTCGGATTTGGTCAGTGCGTACTGTCATCGTCGGGCCGCCGTCGAAAATATCGATGTAATTCTCCCAGGCAAAGCCTTCATTCTCAAGCATTCGCATCGCCGCCCGACCCGACGGATGGGGAATGCCAATCACCGCGCGTGATGTTTCGGGAAGCATGGCGGTATAGACCGGATGCTTGGGCATCAGATCGGCAATAAACTGATTGCCATGAACCGCGTTGAATTCATCTGCCGCTTGGAAATTCATCCCAAAGAAACGCCCCGCGACACCGTCCCAAAAAGGCGATCCGCCTGCTTCATCAATTACGCCGCGTAACTCGGCGATCGTTTTGTCGCCAAAGCGCGCACGGTGGTTGCGGATGAAAAGATAACGGCTGCGCGCGATCAACATCCCCAACCCACCCGAACGCTCACCGGGATGGAGGAAGAGCCCACCGACTTCGGTCGAATTTTCAAGGTCAGTTGATAACGTCAACATTTCAGCGCGGAATGTTTGGTTTAGTTCGACGCTATGCTGCGTTAGCGTGCCGCGACGATAGGAATAAAATGGCCATGTCTGGCCGACCTGACCAAAAATCTGGCACGTCCCGCGGACTTCGCCGGTTTCAGTATTTTCCAGCACGAAAACAAATAGATCATCAGCAACACAATCTTCGGTACGCGCAAAAGCGGTGACTGCGCGCTCAAGTTTGGATGAAAGCGATTTTTTGTCAGGCGGCAAGTTGGTGAAACCACCGCCCGTGCGTTTCGCCATTTCATAGAGCGCCTGCACATCGTCAGGACGCGCGGCGCGGATCAGGAAAGTCATAGATGCCCCTTGGAGATGATACGGTGAATAGCAAGTGCAGATAGCGAAGCACGCTCGCCAAGCGAGTCGGCAATCATAAATTCATCGGCTGAGTGGATAGATCCGCCGCGAACACCCATCGTGTCAACGACCGGCACGCCACAAGCGGCGATATTGTTACCATCACACACCCCGCCGCTGTCTTTCCAACCAATGGTTTGGCCAAGGTCTGCGCCGCAGGCTTTGACGAGGCCGAACAGTTTTTCGGTCTGCGCGTCCATTGGTTTTGGTGGGCGACCAAAGCTGCCATGGACATGAATTTTGACGTCATGAATTCGTGCAATGTCAACTGCCAGACCGTCCAGCAGCGCGCGCGATATGGCTTCATCCGCAGGCGTTTTTGGCCGAAAATTCACGCGCAGGATTGCATGATCGGGCACCACATTATTGGGAGCGCCGCCCTCGATCCGTGCGGGATTGCATGAAAAACCTGCGCCGCTTGCGGTCTTCAATCGCACCGCGAGATCGGCTGCGGCGACAATCGCATTGCGGCCGTCATCGGGATTGCGACCGGCATGGGCACTTTTGCCAGTGATTATGATTGAGAAATTGCCGCTGCCCGCGCGTGCTCCGGCGAGTGTGCCGTCGGGCAGTGCGGAAGGTTCGTAGGTGAACGCCGCAAGCTTACCGTGCGCCGCGCGCGCTATTAGCGTTGCAGATGACGGCGACCCAACTTCCTCGTCGCTGTTGATAATCACCTCATAGCCAAATTCAGCCCCGCTTGCCTCAACCGCCTTGAGCGCGGCGAGCAATA
>ERZ1292633.1477-Hain-H41-02um-R1-1477-length-25380-cov-7_pt1 | contig 25380 bp, 29 predicted proteins | sample MGYA00564406_ERZ1292633 | MGnify/ENA primary metagenome ERZ1292633 (study PRJEB36523, sample SAMEA6512639) | groundwater metagenome | collected 2019-01-08 | study: AquaDiva: Metagenomics assemblies of 32 groundwater samples | reverse complement strand
GATGTTCACCGGTTTTCCCGGAAATTCTGGCGAAACCGTCAAGATCACGGTTGCGCCGCCTGGCAAACGCTAGAGCGGCCTAGCCTTCAAGCAGGCGCATTAGCGCGATAACATCATGATCAATTTCTGAATCGCAGGCGCGCAGTTTCTCGATCTGACGAACGGCATGAATGACTGTCGTGTGATCGCGACCACCAAAACGCCTCCCGATTTCGGGGAGCGATCGCGGAGTCAACTGTTTGGAGAGGTACATTGCGATTTGACGCGGGCGGGCAACTTCGCGCGCGCGGCGGGCTGAAACCATTTCAGCGTGGCGAATATGAAAATGCTCTGATACGCGCTTCTGGATTTCATCGATTGTAATCCGCTTGCGGCTCGCACGGAACATTTCACCAAGCACGTCTTCGGCAAATTCAACCGTGATTGGCCGGTTGCCAAGTGCTGCATAGGCCGCAAGCCGGTTGAGCGCACCTTCGAGCTCACGCACATTGGTCGCTATCCGCGCGGCGAGCAAATCAATCACATCATCACCAATCACGACTGTACCAAGTGCAGCAACCTTAGCGGCGAGGATCGCGCGGCGCAGCGGATATTCGGGTGGTTGAATGTCGGTCACTAACCCTTGCGTCAATCGTGACAGAATGCGCCCCTCAACGCCGTCAAGTGCGTGCGGACTGCGGTCTGCACTAATCGCAAGCCGTTTCCCATTGGCAATGAGTTCATCAACGGTATGCAGGAATTCTTCCTGCGTTGATTCTTTGCCGGCGATGAATTGTACATCGTCAATCATCAGTAGATCTACCGAGCGCAGCCGGAGTTTAAATGCCATCGTATCGCGTGCACGCATGGCGGTCACAAATTCAAACATAAACCGCTCGGCAGACATGTAAGCAATGTTAGCCGCTGGGTTAAGTCGCTTATATTGGTGGCCAATGGCATGAAGCAGGTGCGTTTTGCCTTGCCCGGTCTGCGCATGAATATAAAGTGGGTTAATCCGCATTGGGCCGCCTGCTGCAAAATTCTGAGCGGCATTGGCGGCAATCGCGTTTGATGGCCCCGTGATGAAGTTGGCGAAGGTTAGGCGGGGATCAAAGCTAAACTGGTCAGCAGATTTTGGCGCAACTGGCGCAACGATAGAAGCTGGCGGTTCATAACGCGCAGCCTCATTATCAGCGCTGGTCTCAATCCGTATGCTGCGGACATAAGGTGTAACCGCGCGCCATGCCTGTAACAAGCGTTCGCCGTGATGTGAACGAACCCAGCTCGCCATAAATTCGGAGGGCAGCGCGAGCAGGACAGCATTATCTTCATGACAGAAACCGATCAATTTAACCGGTTTCAACCAATGATCAAAGCTGCGGACTCCGATACTTTTACGCAATGTTTCGCGAACCGATTGCCAATCATTTTCAATGTTAGCGGTATGCGCTTGCACAGGCGGTTCTTGAGGGGGCAGCGAACTCAACATAGCGTGTAAAAATCTTCCCCCAAACCACTCAACCAACACATCTAAAGCCAGTCACCCAAACGCGATAAAAACGACGTGCTGTTATGCAGCTCCGCTATCTGGCGACAGTCCGATGATCGGCCGCAGATCGATTCGCCTGCTGCTCTTCTCACTTTGTAGGGGGGTGTTGCGCGCGCGATCAAGCGCAATGATGTCAAAAAAATGAAATATTTACTGTTGACTCACGCAATGGCTAGAATCCGTGATTCAGTTTTAAGTCATTGAAAACAAATGATTCTTTACGTGGGGGTCGTGCCGAGCCAATTGCCGAATCGGCGGTTAACCAAGGTTTTCCAGCAAAGCACAAAAAACCCGCCGATGCGAACATCGACGGGCCATGTAAATCACCATGCGATAATATCAGGCGAGGGCTGATACCGCTTTGGTCAGCCGGGCAAATTTACGCGAAGCCGTGTTCTTGTGCATCACGCCGCGCGCAACGCCGCGTGCAAGCTCTGGCTGAACCGCAGCAAGCGCTGCTGCTGCAACGGGCTTGTCGCCGGCATCAAGCGCGAGTTCGACTTTTTTTACGAACGTGCGAATACGGCTAATCCGGTTGCCGTTAATTTCTGCGCGACGGTCATTACGACGGATGCGCTTTTTTGCTTGCGGCGTATTCGCCATGCTGGAACCTCGAATTTGCTAGATAGTGGAAACGGTTCGGCAATTACCGCCCCGATTGAAGCAGCGCCCTTAGCCAGACTATGCGGCGCGGTCAACCTTCAACGCTGGCATTTTGCGCAGTAAAAGGTTGATCTTCCAGCATCGACACGGCGCAGCACCGTTTTTCCGCACAGACAAGTCTCGCCCTCGCGCCCGTAAACGCGCCACTGCTTGAAAAAATAGCCAAGTTCGCCGTCTGGCCGGGCATAGTCGCGCAGCGTTGATCCGCCTGCCTCAATCGCGGCTGCCAGCACATCCTTGATGGCAATTACCAGTGGCTTGAGTCGCGCCGTTGCAACTTGCCCTGCGGGAAGGTCGGGGGCGATTCGGGCGATATGAAGCGCCTCGCAGACGTAAATATTCCCCAGACCCGAAACGACGCGCTGATCGAGTAAGAGGCTCTTGATTGAGGCGTTACGACCTTCAAACGCCTCCGCGAGATGGCTTGCAGTAAACGCATCGCCAAGGGGTTCGGGGCCAAGCGCTGCAAAAATTGGCCAATGCGCGACCTCATCACTGCGCATCAGATCAAGCGAGCCGAACCGCCGGGGGTCATTGAGCGCAAGCATGCGCCCTTCATCAGTTTCAATCACGAGATGATCATGTGCGCCGATTTCGGCTGGATCAACGCGCCACCGTCCCGACATGCCGAGATGGAAAATCAACGTATCATCGCGGTCGGTGGTGATTAGCCCGTATTTGGCGCGGCGGCCAAGCCCAGTAACGCGTGCGCCAGTCAGCCTCTGACGTAAATCGACCGGAATATCGCGGCGCAGATTGGCACGGCGCGGTTCAACCCGAACCAGTTTGCGGCCATCAAGCACAAGCGCGATGCCGCGAACGGTGGTTTCAACTTCGGGTAACTCAGGCATGGATTTGCGCTAGCGGGAGGCTCACAGCTTGGCTAGAGGATTGACGCATGAGTGAAACAGTTTCTTTTGGCTACGAAGAGGTGGCCCCGCGCGAAAAGACGTCGCGCGTCGGCGCAGTCTTCTCAAGCGTTGCCGCGCGCTATGATTTGATGAACGATGCGATGTCGGCCGGGATGCACCGGCTGTGGAAGGATCGCTTCGTCCGCCGCGTCAAACCTCGCGACGGTGAAATGATTCTTGATATGGCGGGCGGTACGGGAGACATCGCGTTCCGGATGCAGACGTCGGGCGCGTTGATCACAGTCGCCGATATCAATCCAGACATGCTCGGCGTTGGGATGGAGCGCGCTTTGCAACGTGATATCGGTGGGCTTTCGTGGAGCGAGCAGAATGCCGAAGTGCTAAGCTTCGACGATCGCAGTTTTGATGCGTACAGTATTGCTTTTGGTATTCGTAACGTGACGCATATCGATAAGGCGCTATCGGAGGCACACCGCGTACTCAAGCGGGGCGGGCGGTTTTACTGTCTGGAATTTTCGACGACGCTCTGGCCCGGTTTCGCAGAAGTCTATGATGCGTATTCGCACAAGGTGGTACCAAAGCTTGGTCGCTTGCTCGCGAATGATGAGGATAGCTACCGCTACTTGATCGAATCGATCCGCCGCTTTCCTGATATGGCGCGGTTTGAGGGGATGATCCGCGACGCTGGGTTCATTCAAACCAAGGTTGAGCCAATGCTTGGTGGACTCGTGGCCATTCATAGCGGCTGGAAGATTTGACCGGACGTTTCACTCATTTCCTTCGGTTGATCCGCTGGGGCCGTATCCTCGCGCGCAATGGCGCGCTGCTGGGGATTGAACGCGATGCCAATGTGTCGCGCAGTTTCCGGCGGGTTGCTCGGCTTGCGCGCCTTGGCAGCTTCCCTCCCAATCCACCTGCGTATGCTGATGCGTTTCGCGCGATTGGCCCCGCTGCGATCAAGCTTGGTCAAACGCTGGCGACACGCCCCGATTTGGTTGGTGAGGCGGCGGCGCGTGATTTGCTCCAGCTTCAGGATAATTTGCCGCCGCTTCCCTTTGCTCAGATAAAGGCAGTGATCGAAACCGCGCTTGGGAAGTCAGTCGAAGAACTGTTCGCATCGATCGAACCTATACCTGTGGGTGCCGCCTCGATTGCGCAGGTGCACAAGGCAATCACGCCCGAGGGCAAGACCGTCGCAATTAAAGTGCTGCGCCCCGGCGTTGCTGAAAAATTTGCGAGCGATATTGAAACCTATGAATGGATCGCCGCCCATGCTGCCGCGCGCGGTGGAGAGCTTGCGCGGTTGCGCCCACGCGAAGTGATCGCGATCTTCAAACAATGGACACTGCGTGAGCTTGATTTCCGCCGTGAGGCCTCGTCAGCGTCTGAACTTGCCGCCGCGATGACGTCCGAACCCAATTATTTTGTGCCCGCAATTGACTGGAGCCGGACGAGTAGGCGGGTGATGACGCTTGACTGGATCGACGGGGTTAAGCTGACCGATCACGCAGCGCTTGCCGCCGCCGGGCATGACCGCACGAAATTGGCGCATACGCTGGTTCATGCGTTTCTGGTGCAAGCCATCGGTGAAGGCTTTTTCCATGCCGACCTTCATCAGGGTAATCTCTTCGCGATGGCCGATGGCCGGATTGGTGCGATTGATTTTGGCATCATGGGCCGAGTCAATCGCCAGGCGCGGCTTTGGCTAGCGGAGATTCTCCACGGGCTGATCACCGGGAATTACCGCCGCGTCGCCGAGATTCATTTCGACGCGCAATATGTGCCCGCGCACCACAATATCGATGATTTCACGACCGCGCTGCGTTCTGTGGGGGAGCCGATACGCGGCGTTCCGGTCAAGGATATCAGCGTCGGCAATATGCTCGATGGGCTGTTCGCGATCACGCGCGAATTTGATATGCAAACGCAGCCGCACCTGCTGCTGCTCCAGAAAACAATGGTGATGGTTGAAGGCGTTGCCTCATCGCTCGATCCCGAAATCAATATGTGGGAAGTCGCCGGGCCGTTCGTTGCGGATTGGATACGCAATGAGCTTGGCCCCGAAGTCGTGATCGCGGGCAAGCTTCAGCGGCTTGCCAAAACGCTCGCTGACTTGCCCGATCTGGTGCGACGAATTGAGGCGGCTTATCCCAAGGCAGGGGCCGCGCCGATAGGGCCACCGCTTGCCGAAATCGAGATAAACAAGCGTTGGGCAGGATGGGGATATGTCATCATTGCGCTGATTGCAGGCGGAGTGGGAACTGCTGTTACGGCGCTAATCTAGCCGCTACTTCGCCACGGCTAGATAGGCGATAATCGCTGCGCGATCTTCGGCCTTTGGCACGGTGAATGCCATATTGGTGCCGCGTACCAGCTTACCTGGCCCTTGCAGCCATTTATCAAGCTGCTTTGGCGTCCAGATGAATTTTGCCTTTTTGAGTGCCGGGCTATAGTCAAAGCCTGCGATGCTGCCCGCCTTGCGACCGACAACGCCGAGATGCTTTGGCCCCGTGCGGTTCGACTGGATCGAATGGCACGCGCCGCAACGGCTTTCATAAAGTATCTGGCCACGCGCGACATCGCCTGCGGCAAAAGCAGATGTGCTTGAAAGCAGGATAATTGCTGCGGCAAAAATCGGGGGGCGCATTGGCATTTTATCCGTTCAAAAAAGGGCACGAACTTCCGGTGTGAAAGCTCGTGCCCCTTTGTCACAGTTCAGATGAATTAAACCTGAAAAGCGCGGTTGGTTATGCCCCGAAGGACAGCGGGCCAGCAGGTGCTGCGCCGCCAAGTGCTGAGTTAAGCAACGTCCAGTGCATGGTTTCGTCCGCTGCCAAACGCGCAGCAACCTGACCAAGGGCCTTATCATTGAGCGAGGGAATCACACCGAGATAGGCGTTGATCGCACCCAGTTCGAGGCGACGAGCAAGTTGAAGAATATCACCTGCGCTCTTGATCGATCCCGCGTTAAGGTCAGTCGCATATTGCGCGAGCGTTTTTTCAGCGACAGCTTTTCCACCCATTTTGTTGATCGTCGCGATCAATGCGTCACGGTGGCCTTTATGGTGGCTTTGGAAAAGAACAGCAACATCAAGCACGCCCTTATCAAGCAGGCCTGACTGCGCGCCTAATGTGTAAGCGTTGATCGCCTCATGCTCAAGACCAAGTGCGACATTGAGTATGCCAACATCATTAGCCGTGCTGCCCTTTTTATCCTTCATTTTGGCGGCCATAGCATCATTGCCATCAAGCAGCGCAAGTGCGGTTGCTGAAAGTGTGACGGCGGTAACCGTGCCAAGGAAATTCCGTCTGCTCGCGGTTTGAATTACTTCTTTCATATATGTTCTCCAGGATTATAATTTACTCTTTTTTTCACGAGATACCGCCCCAAGGGCGCACATCCCGCACCTATCGGCCAATCCGAAAGCTCCCCCGCTTACGATTCGGTTGCTGCATTTAATATCAGCTTTGCGGCGCGGGTGTAGCGGAATATTAACCACGACGTCTGCCCTCGACTCGCGGGCGCTACACCCGCTAAGGGCGAGACATGAATGGCAAGCGCATCCTTCTGATCATTGGTGGTGGCATCGCTGCGTATAAATCTTGCGAGCTTGTGCGCTTGTTGCGCAAAGCCGGGGCTTCGGTGCGCTGCGTGTTGACCAAGGGTGGCGCTGAATTTGTGACTTCGCTCAGTCTTGCTGCACTGTCTGAAGACAAGGTTTATACCAGCCTGTTTGACCTCAAAGATGAGGCGGAGATGGGGCATATCCAACTTAGCCGTCAGGCCGACCTTATCGTGGTTGCGCCGGCCACGGCTGATTTAATGGCAAAAATGGCGGCAGGGATCGCCGATGACCTCGCGACAACATTGCTGCTCGCGACTGATAAGCCGGTACTCGCCGTGCCCGCGATGAATGTGCGGATGTGGCAGCACGCCGCGACCATGCGCAATGTCGCGACGCTGCGCCGTGACGGCATCACTATCCTCAACCCTGATGAAGGGCCGATGGCGTGCGGCGAACATGGCCCCGGTCGCTTGCCCGAACCCGAGGCGATCCTGCGTGAGATTGCGCGCGTGCTTGGTGGCGTGGCCGATCCGCTGATCGATCAGCCCGATTTTGCACTTGACGCTGACCAGCCGCTTTCGGGCAAGCATATCCTCGTCACGGCCGGGCCAACGCATGAGCCGATTGATCCCGTGCGCGTTATCGCCAACCGCTCTTCGGGAAAGCAAGGCTTTGCGATTGCGGGTGCGCTCGCCGCACTTGGCGCGCGGGTGACCTTGGTTGCCGGGCCAGTCAACCTCGTGACGCCTGCCGGGGTAACGCGGATTGATGTTGAAACCGCAGCGGATATGGAGGCAGAGGTCTTTGCAGCGCTCCCCGCCGACTGCGCGGTTCTCGTCGCTGCTGTGGCTGACTGGCGTGTTGACGCTGCACCTGAAAAGCTCAAGAAAGAAGCAGGGCCACCAACGCTGAACTGGCATAAAAACCCAGATATCCTTGCCGGACTTGCCGTCTCAAAACAACGCCCAAAACTGTTGATTGGATTCGCCGCCGAAACCGAACGCGCGATCGAGCAGGCGACGGCCAAGCGTGAACGCAAGGGCTGCGATTGGATCGTCGCTAATGATGTGTCGGTTGATCGGATGGGCGGCGAACAAAATCTCGTGCATGTCATTACAAAGGACGGCGCTGAAAGTTGGGAGCGGATGGAGAAGGGGCTGGTCGCAATGAAGCTTGCGGGGAAGATTGCTGATGCGCTTGGCTGATATCGAAATTGGCTTGCAGCGCCTGCCGCACGGCGACGGTCTGCCGCTGCCCGCTTATGCAACCGAAGGTGCGGCGGGAATGGATGTTGTCGCGGCGGAAACGCTGACGCTGGAGCCGGGCGCGCGCTGTGCCGTGGCGACTGGTTTTGCGATGGCAATCCCACAAGGTTATGAGGTTCAGGTGCGTCCGCGTTCAGGCCTTGCCCTGAAGTACGGGATTACCTGTCTTAATACGCCGGGCACCATCGACAGCGATTATCGCGGCGAAGTGAAGGTGATTCTGACCAACCTTGGGCAGGAACCCTTCGCAATCAATCGCGGTGATCGCATTGCACAATTAGTACCAGCGCTAGTGCAGCGCGCGGGGTTCACGCTACTGGACATTTTACCTGAAACGGCGCGTAATGTTGGCGGATTTGGTTCAACCGGGAGGTGAAGATGATTCGGATTTTACTCGCAACATTAGCGGCGTTACTGTCACAGTCAGCCTTGGCACAAACAGTTGAAGTGGCCGAAGGTGATTGGTCAGATATTCCCGCAGCCAAGAACGCAGGTGGCCCGGCGTATATTAGCGAGCGATTGATGGGCCAGATTGATAGGCTGCTCGTGGCGGGCAAGTGCCCCAGCGTCGGCAACCGAAAATATGCTAACCTCAACGTGCCAATCCTCGTCCAGTTTGATGGCGGCGATCAAGTGCAGAAGATTGTCGTCCGGCGGATTGGCTGCCCCGAAGTTGAAGCGATTGTTGGCGGTATCGCCGCAGGCCGCGCAAAACAGGGCTATTACCGGTCAAACGGCAAGAACCAGACCGGCTGGTATCGCAGCGAGATTAGCCATAGCGTCAACTGAACTTAGCGATGAACAGCTTGACCGCTACGCCCGCCATATCGTCCTGAAGGAGATTGGCGGGGTAGGACAGGTCGATCTGCTGAACGCACATGTCCTGATCATTGGTGCGGGCGGGATCGGCTGCCCGGCGATTCAATATCTTGCCGCCGCTGGCGTTGGCCGGTTGAGCGTGATTGATGATGATGATGTCAGTCGTTCCAACCTTCAGCGGCAGATACTTTATACCGAGGCTGATATTGGCGAACCCAAAGTGGAGGTGGTGGAACGGGTCGTGCAACAGCTTAACCCCGATGTCGCGGTGCGGGCGCTGCGCCAGCGGGTGACCAGCGAAACCAGCACAGCTTTGCTCGACGGCGTTGATGTCGTGATCGACGGGTGCGACAATTTTGCGACGCGGTTGATTGTGAATGACCTGTGCGTCGCCGTGCGAGTGCCGCTGGTTTCGGCGGCTATCGGCCAGTTCCACGGCCAGATCGGCACATTTCGCGGCTGGGAGGAAGGCAAGCCCTGCTACCGCTGTTTTGTAGGGGACGCTCATGATGCCGATGACTGCGATAGCTGCTCCGAAGTCGGCGTCCTCGGCGCGATGGTCGGCCTGATGGGCAGCTTCGCCGCGATGGAGGCAATCCGCGTGATCGCTGGATTTGGCGAACCCCAGGCAGGAAAGCTCCACATCTTTGACGGCCTGACGCCGGGGATGCGGACGATCAGGCTGCCCAAAGATCCGGGCTGTTCAACCTGTGGCCAGCCCTAACGCATCATAGGCAGCCTTCAGCGTTGGTGCCGCGAGTGCGCTGGCCCGCTCCGCACCCTTGGTCAGGACTGCATTTAGCGTTGTGACATCGCCTTTCAGAGCATTAAACCGCGCTGAAATCGGACTGAGCGTTTCAACCAGCACTTAACCAAGCGCGGGCTTGAACGTGCCGAAGCCTTGGCCCGCAAAGCGCCCGAGCACCGCGTCAATGCTCTCGCCGGTAAGCGCTGCATAAATCCCGACCAAATTCTTCGCCTCGGCGCGGCTCTCAAGCCCTGCGGCTTCGCCCGGAAGCGGCTCCGGGTCAGTCTTGGCCTTGCGCACTTTGGCCATGATCGTGTCAGCGTCGTCGGTCAGGTTGATCCGGCTCATATCGCTTGGATCGGACTTTGACATTTTGGCGGTGCCGTCACGCAGGCTCATGATCCGCGCGGCGGCAGGCGGGATAATTGGCTGGGGCATGGTGAACAGCTCACACTCAAAATCGCTGTTGAATTTGGCGGCAATATCGCGCGCAAGCTCAAGATGCTGCTTCTGATCATCGCCTACGGGCACATGCGTCGCCTGATAGAGTAGCACATCGGCGGCCTGAAGCACGGGGTAGGCGAACAGGCCAATACTCGCGCCCTCACGGTCTTTGCCCGATTTCTCCTTGAACTGGATCATCCGGTTGAGCCAGCCAATCCGCGCGGTGCAAAATAGCAGCCATGCAAGCTCGGCATGGGCGGGTACGCGCGCTTGGTTGAACAGGATCGAACGGTCAGTATCAATCCCGCACGCGATCAGCGCCGCCGCCATTTCACGCGTGTTCGCGGTCAGATCGGTAGGCTTGTTGTACACAGTGATCGCATGGAGATCGGCGAGGAAATAGAGGTTTTCGCCGTCGATACTGTCCTGCATCGATACCCAATTGCGGATCGCACCGAGATAATTGCCGAGGTGGAGATTTCCCGTTGGTTGAATGCCGGAGACGACGCGCATGATTAAGGGTGTTCCTGTAACTCGATTAAGGCAATGCCGCGCGATGCCCGCTCATCGCACTCGGCGCAAGGGGGGATGAAATCGGCATTTCATAAATGGCCAATTTCTGAGGAAGTTGACACTGAATCGGTATGCTTTCTGACCCTGCACGATATGAAAAATACGGCGCAGAGAAAAGGGCGCGCGAGGAGAGAAAGCATTAACCATGCTAGGAACATAACATGAATATTTGGCGTAGGAGGCATTTATCCCCCTTGCATACGTAAAACAAATCGTGTATATCATGTTGCATGATGAGGAAGCCACTGACAACACTCGCTTTTTTCAAACAGTTTCCCGATGATGAAACTTGTTTGCAGCACCTTTTCGATGTTCGTTTCGGACAGGGCTTTGAATGCCCGTCATGTGAGCGCCCGTCGCGCTGGTATCGGATCAAAGCCGAACGGGCATACTCTTGCCAGTTTTGCGGTCATCACCTGCACCCTACCGTTGGAACGCCGTTTCAACAGACGCGGACGCCTTTGCAGCTTTGGTTTTATGCAATCCACCTGTTCACCACGACGCGTCACGGCGTGAGCGCGAAGGAACTGCAGCGCCAACTAGGCGTCACCTACAAAACCGCTTGGCGCATGGCGCACGAAATCCGCGAACACATGGCAGACGTTGACGGTGATCATCAAATCGGTGGCTTCACCAAGCATGTTGAAGTCGATGAAGCCTTTGTTGGCGGTCGTGAACCCGGCGCATTTGGTGGCAAGGGCAAGACTGTTGTGTTTGGCATGATGGAACGTGGTGGCCACATTGTTACCGAAGTCGTCCCTGATCGTAAGCGCGCTACCTTGATGCCCTTGATTGAGGAAAACGTAAAACAGCACTCAATCGTTCACACCGACGAACATACGGCCTACCAGACGATCACAGCACACGGCTATTATCACGACACTGTGAACCACGGGCACGGGCAATATGTTTCCCCAACAGGCTCGACGGTCAATTCAATCGAAGGCTTTTGGCGTCACCTGAAATCATCCATCAACGGCACTCACATTTGGGTATCGCCAAAGCACCTTGGCAAATACGCCAAGGAATTTGAGTACCGCTTCAATCGCCGGAACCAGCCTCATTCGATGTTGCCGGAACTGCTTTCGACTTTCGGGCCATTGCCGTCAAAGTCGCGTTGAAGCGGTCGGCGTCACCTTTTGGATCAGCGCGGCGCTCTTTGATAAAATTGGCGATTTGCCCGCTGTCGCGGGCTTCTTTAAGAGTCGTCATTTTACAGATGACCCCGCTGAGAACAAGCCTTGGGCGGCGTCTAAAATTTGAACACCGAATGCAGCAACTGCGATAAATAAGCCACCCAATACCAAGCCGGTTGTGATAATGTTCCACTTGACGCCAGCCGTAGCGCTGGCCACGCTGGCGATTTTTGCGTCCAAGGTTCCGACTTCGGTTTTGACATCGCCAACCTTGCCAGACAAATCACTGATGCTCTGGGAAATGAGCTTTATCTCGCCCATCAACTGTGCAAATTTAGTCTCGGTGCGAGCCTCGACCGCTTCGAGCTTGGCGTCGATCAATCGTTCATCGTATGACATCATGCCCTCCGTGGCTTTAGCACCGGTAGACGCTTCTTGAACGTCTGCGTGCTTAACTCCGCCTTTATAAGGAACAGGTTGATATAGAGTTGAAAACGATCCAGTTGCGGCACCACCCCCCACCACAAACGCTGCCGCCGTAAGAGAGTAAGCAAGCGTAGTGGTTTTATAGGACTCACTTTGCGACATTTTGTGTGAGTCCATCTATGCCAACCGACAAAGCATCGCGCAGGGCCACAGCAACTTCCGTGGGCATTGTGACGCTCCCAACATTTCTGATAAACATTTCTAATGAACCATCTAGCTTCGTCACACCGGTTTGCTCGCGAAAAACAATTAACACGTTGTTCTGGTTGGTGAAAACCTGCGCGCCGGTGGCCCACGTTCTGTCGACATCGTAACCAAGCTGAATATCCATTGGACGTCCGTCTGGAATGACTGCAGGCGGGAGATTCTCCGTATTTTCGCTGGCCACAAGGCAACTCCAATTTATCAAAGACCCCCATTATGCCACATAGCCCTTGTTGGCAACAACGTATGCGAAGGGGATAAACGCCGCGTAGGAAAGACCACTGGCTGTGCAGCTAATCCGACTGCACTATGGTCGCTGTATAGGTGCGGCTTCCTAGATGCCCTAGTATTTGCCAGACGTTTTTCAAACCGTCCAATGCGCTGGGCGGCACACCATTATCTAGATCGATAACGACATTATCCGCGATTTTTGTTGACGAACGGGGAATAGGTCGTTCCGTCCGGATCATAGCAGACCATTCGCGGGCAACGCCAACAGCATCGAGACTTTCGAGCTGGGAAACATAAGTTCCACCGTCGAAATCGCAAATAATAGTGAATCTTTTCATTCACTAAGCTTAGCAACGGCACTGCTTATGAGCAATTGGCAGCCACAGTTTCGGTTTGCTATCATGAAATTCAAAGCGCCGTGAGAATCACGCCACCCCCCTCAAAGCAACGGCGTGATATCCACTGGCCTGTTCCCACGCCTTAGCTCCACGGTTACAGTCGGGCGGTCGCCTCCTGCGCGGCCGATGGGGCCGCCTTCAAGCACATTATCACCGACGCGGGCGTCGAGTGCTGCAAGGCTGGTGATGAGGGTTGTCCAGCCGCCGCCATGATCAATGATGATGATCTGGCCAAAGCCGCGAAATGGCCCGGCAAAGGCGATGCGTCCGCGTGCTGGGGCGACCACGAGCGCACCGTCACGCGCGGCAATCGTCAGCCCGCGCGCACGCACGCCAGTGTCGGAGACTTCGCCTAGCCCGGTGACAACAGTTCCAGCGACGGGCAGGCGATAGGAAAGCCGCGCGCTTTGGCTTTGCGCAGTCATGGCTGGGCCAGCAGCCCGCACGTCACCGGGGCGGTTTGGCCGCAATACCGGGCCGGGGAGCGTTTCAAGCGCTGTCCGCACTTCGGCAGCGGCGCTGACACCCGCCATGAGTTCAACAATATCGCGCGCCTTTTCACCGAGTGCGATGGCGCGGTCTTGCTCATTGATCGCACCGCGCGTCAGCCGCTCTGCCCCCAGCCGGCGGGTTACGGCAAGCTTGACCAGCCGAGCGCGTTCTTTGGCAAGCTGCCGTTGCCCCGTCTCAACCGCCACCAGCGCGCGGTCGGCATCGGCACGCAGCCTTCGCCCTGCCTCCACATCAGCGCGCAAGCCCTTGGTGCGCACGTTGACGATGGGCATCATGCTCGCCAGTGCGGCGCGAACATGGACGAGATCGCGCATCAATCCGGGCTGAACGAGCGCAAGCCCCGGCGGCCTGCGCGCCATCGTCTGGAGCGCCGCAAGCAGCCGCACCGCTGGTTCCTGCTTTGCCGCCAGCCGCGCGCGCTGTTCGGCGCGGAGTTGCTCAATCAGGCGGATGCGCGCCTCAGCGGCGGTGATGTTCGCCTCGGCTGATTGGATGCGCGCGGCGACGGCGGCCGATTCAGATTTTGCCCGTTCAGCAGCACTCAGTTCTGCTGCTGCTTGCCGCTCAAGCTGTTCAGCGCGGGCATTTGCGGCCTGCGATTGCGACTTGGCCGTGGCGAGCGCGCGGCGTTCGTCATCAATCGACTGCGCGCCCGCGACGCTGGCGAGCAAAAGCGCGCCCGCTCCAAGTGAGCGGACGCGCCATACCGCAAGGCGGCTTTGCTTACTTATTTTCGCTGTCGAGTTTGCCAAATTTGGTTTCAAACTCTGCGATCATGCCCTTGGCGAGCAGCCCAGCCTGCTCAACCCAGCTATCGCGCGTGATGCGGTTTTTGAAATTGCCAAGATGATCATCAACCTTGTCAATTTCTGCCGCACCCCATGCCGCAATCTGATCAAAGCGGGTGACGCCGAGGCTGATGAGCAGCGTATTGAGCTTTGGCCCGATGCCCTTGATCTGGAGGAGATCATCAGCATCACCAACTGCTGCCGGAATGCCAATCGCGGTTAACGCAACCGCACCTGCGGCCACGGCCACCTTTTTGACGGCGCCGTAAATCCGCTCCCACTCAGTCATATTGCCAGCGGCAAGGAGCTTCGCCTGCGGAATCCATTCCTCACGCCCGATCCGGTCTTTGAACTCACCGAGGTGATCGTCAACCTTGTCAATATCGCCTGCTGTCCAATTGGCAATCTGATCAAAGCGGGTAATGCCAAGGCCATTTAGCACACCGTTAAGCTTTGGCCCGATGCCCTTGATAATCAGCAGATCATCAGCGGCACCTACTGCGGCAGGAATGCCAATCGTAGTGAGTGCAGCGGTTCCCGCAATGCCAGCGCCGGCAAGGTCTAGGCCGGAAGTGCTGGCAGCAGGGGCTTCAAACGCCGCAACTGGAGCCGCAGGCTCGGGCGCGCGGACGGGCACTGTATCGGGAGTGGCAGCGCGCGCAGTTGCAATCGCGTTCGTGGCTGGTTCGGGCATATTAAGGGCGGCATTATGATTGCTGCGCCTGAAAGCCCACCAACCAGTAAGGAGGCCGATCAGGAGCGGGAGTAACGACCAGAAAAACGAATTGGCTGTACAAAATGGCCACATAGAAAAAATCCTTTCTGTCGCCGGTTACGCGTTATCGGAGCGATTGTTGTGCAAGATGAACCAAGCAATCAAAACCCCAAGGGCGAAAAGCAGCAATGCCTGAAAAATAAAAGAAATGACTGGTGGCATGATGTTTTCTCCTATTGCACTGCGGGCGCAGCAGCGCTGCCAGTGGCCGCACCTGTGGTCGCTACGGTGAATTCAATTCGACGATTTTTGGCATGAGCTGCCGCGTTGACCGCAGAATCAAGCGGTTTGGTTTCGCCGTAGCCCTTTGGCGTTAAACGCGCGGCAGGAACGCCCTTATCGACAAGCGCCTGAACCACTGAATTGGCGCGTTCTTCGGACAAGCGCTGGTTTGGGGCATCGCCGCCGGTTGTATCGGTATGACCGCCAACTTCAATCGTTGTGCCCGCACAATCCTTGAGCGAGGCCGTGAGCGCATCAATCAGCGGCTGTGAATCAACCGCAATCGCAGCGCCGCCGCTAGTAAAATTGATCGTTTTGCCTTTGATCACCGTATCAACGCCAGTCTGGCAGGTGGTAACGGCCTCAACGGTGGCGGGAGCTTCAGCAACAGTGGCTGTGGGCGCAGCAGGCGCTTCGGCAATTACTGGTTTGGCAGGCGTTGCGCACTGCTTACCAAGACCCATTGGCCCGTGCAGGAACCAAGCGAGCGCTGCGGTTGCGAACCCACCGAGCACGACTTTTACTGTACTACTCATTATTACCATCCCCTCGATTGGGTTGTTTTCTCGGCACCTTTAGAAAAGGCGACCCAACCCAAGTGCAAAGTTAACCGACTCTCAACCAGAGTCCAGTGTGGAAGCTGCGGAGCTTAACACCTTGGGCTAAGTCACTGCCAAAAAGCTGTTTTTTGAAAATCATTTTTGCGCGCGGATTGGTGGTGGGTGAGGCCGCAGCCGGATACGCTGCAAATCGGCGATTCGGCTAATCCGTGCCGTCTGCTTCACGCGCGACTTCGCGCCAGCCGATATCGCGCCGATAAAAGCCGCCCGGAAAGCGGATTGCCTCAATCGCTGAATAAGCGGCTCCGCGTGCAGCGGTCACATTTTTGCCGCGCGCCGTGACGTTCAAGACGCGGCCACCGCTCGCGACAAGCTGGCCTGCGCTGATCGTAGTGCCCGCGTGAAAGACTGTGGCACTGGCGGTCTCACCAATCTCAATAACCGCCCCTTTTTCGGGTGTGCCGGGATAGCCCTCCGCCGCCATCACCACGGTCAGCGCGCTATCATCCGAAAAACGGGGCCGCTCCGCATCCGCCAATTGCCCCTCAGCGACAGCCAACAACAGTGCGACAAGATCGCCCTCATAGCGCATCATCAGCACCTGACACTCAGGATCGCCGAAGCGGCAGTTATACTCGATCAGTTTGGGCCCGTCCTCGGTGAGCATCAAACCTGCAAACAGCACCCCGCAATAGGGCATGTGCTTTGCCGCCATCGCCTCAACCGTTGGCGCAATGATTTCGGCCATCACCCGCGCCTCAAGTTCGGGCGTTAGCACGCGTGCGGGGGAATAGGCACCCATGCCGCCGGTATTCGGGCCAGTATCGCCCTCTCCAACGCGTTTATGATCCTGCGCCGAGCCAAAGCTTACGATATTCGTGCCGTCGGTAAGCGCGAAGAAGCTGACTTCTTCGCCAGTCATAAACGCTTCGATCACAACCGACGCGCCAGCACCCCTAAAGCCGCCGCCGAACATATCCTCGATCGCCGCGCGTGCTTCGTCTTCGGTCTGCGCGATGATCACCCCTTTGCCGGCTGCTAGCCCGTCGGCCTTGATCACGACGGGCAACCCAAAGCCTGATAGGCCTGCAAGCACCTCGGCCTTGGTCGTGTAATGTTCATAGGCGGCGGTCGGGATATTGGCGTAGCCGCAGATTTCCTTGGTGAAGCGTTTTGATCCTTCCAACTGTGCAGCGGCACGGTTTGGCCCGAACACCGCAACGCCTGCGTCACGCAAGCTATTGCCGAGACCAGCCACCAACGGCCCCTCTGGCCCAACCACAACAAAATCGATTTCATGCACCGCGCAAAAGCTGATCACCGCATTATGATCGGCACTGTTGAGATCGACGATTTCGGCCACCTCTGATATGCCGGGGTTGCCGGGAGCGGCATAGAGTGTATCGCAAAGTGGCGATTGCGCGAGCTTCCAAGCCAGCGCATGTTCGCGTCCACCGCTGCCGATCAACAGGATATTCATGGTACAAGAAACGCCCTTTGATGAAGAACCTCGCCTCCTAGCCGAGGAACGCGCGGGCGACAACGCAGGTGCGCTGTCAGTGAGCGAAATATCCGCGCTGCTCAAACGTCATGTCGAAAGCGGATTTTCGCATGTGCGCATTCGCGGCGAGATTTCGGGCTTCAAACGCGCGGCATCGGGTCATCTCTATCTTGCGCTCAAGGATGAAGGCGCGGTGATTGATGGGGTGATGTGGAAAGGGGGCGCGGCGCGGCTGGCTTTCGCGCCGTCGGACGGGATTGAGGTGATCGCGACGGGTAAGCTCACGACCTATCCCGGCCGTTCAAAATATCAGATTGTTATTGAAAGCATGGAAATCGCGGGCGAGGGTGCGTTGCTTGCTTTGCTCGAAAAGCTCAAGGTCAAACTTGCGGGCGAAGGACTGTTTGATCCAGCACGCAAACGCCCGTTGCCATTCCTGCCGCGTGTTATCGGCGTGGTGACCTCACCCACCGGGGCGGTGATCCGCGATATTCTGCACCGTCTGGCGGATCGCTGCCCAACGCGGGTGATCGTCTGGCCGGTGCTGGTTCAGGGACAGGGAGCCGCCGCGCAAATTGCGGGCGCGGTAAACGGTTTTTCCGCGATGACGGGCGCTGACCGGCCTGATCTTGTGATCGTCGCGCGGGGCGGCGGATCAGTTGAGGATTTGTGGAGTTTCAACGAAGAAATCGTTGTCCGCGCGGTCGCCAATTGCTCAATCCCGACGATTTCGGCGGTCGGCCATGAAACCGATACAACATTGTGCGATTATGCCGCCGATGTACGCGCGCCGACGCCAACGGCTGCGGCTGAACGCGCGGTGCCGGTGCGTGCCGAATTGCTCGCCGGGTTGCAGACGATGGGTGCGCGGGCTTTGCGTTCGGTGCAGCGAACATCCGAACGTGCGGGTGAGCGGTTGGTGGCAATCGCGCGGCGGCTGCCAACGCCTGACATATTGCTCGGGGGCCAGCGTCAATATGTTGATGATTTGGGAGAGCGGGCAAAGCGCGGGCTGGGGCGGCGTTTGGCCGATGCGGGGGGTAATTTGGCCCGCTCGGCAGGGGCATTCCGGCCAGCCTTGCTTGATCAGCGACTGACACGCGCAAAGGATCGCCTTGCTGCCACCACGCGGCTCATGTTGTCGCTCCACCCGCATAATCCGCTCAAACGCGGCTATACCTTGGTCACTGATCCAACGGGTAAGGTGGTGATGGACTGCGCCACGGCACGACAGCAAAAGGTGCTGTCGCTCAGCTTCATTGACGGTCAGGTCAGCGTCTATCTTGAGCAAAGCGGCACAATGACCTATAGTAAATCAAAGCCGGTTGCGGGCAAGGCAAAGCCCGAGCAGCCTGATTTGTTTTAGGAGCGTAGTTGCAATGTTGATGACCCAAGGCGGAAGAGCTGCGAAACTCCATTATATGGCCAACGGTTTTCGTATCCTTGCGCACGGCGATCATGTGACTTGCGCTGTATCAGGCGCGGCAATCCAATTGGAACATCTGCGCTATTGGAGTGTGGAACTGCAAGAGGCCTATGCAACGCCTGAACTGGCGACCAAGGCTGCGCTGGGCCAGTGATCGCAAGGACTGTACTTGCCTCACTTGCGTTGTTGATCCTGCCCGGAAGCTGCATTGCCGCCCCGGCCGTGCCTCTGGCAAAACCAGCGCCGAAAATCGCGACCGCTTCCCTCCAACCCGTTGGGCCAGCAAATATTGGCCAATTCCAGCTTGACCGATTGCCACAGCAGGGCAGCTTGGCACGCGGACGTGTCCCGGTGGGTGCAAAGCGGCTGGTTGTTAATGGGCAGGATGTTGAAATCGCCAGTGATGGTCGGTTTATTGTGGGTTTTGGCCGTGATTATGATGCGACTGCAATCATGGTTGCGTATCTTGCCGATGGTCGCACACTTACGGAGCGTGTGGCCGTCGCCAAGCGCGCATGGAAGGTCGAAAACCTGACGACTGTGCGGCGCTATAGCCAGCCCGATGCAGAATTTCAGGCGCGTCGTCCGGGCGAACTTGACCAAATCAGTGCTGCCCGGCGAACATTGGCAGTCTCGGATGGCTGGCGGCAGAATTTCATCTGGCCTGCAAAGGGCCGTGTTTCAGGCCAATTCGGTGCGCAGCGGATTTACGCCGGTGAACCGGGATCACCACATAGTGGTGTTGATGTGGCTGGCGGTACGGGCGCGCCTGTGGTTGCCCCTGCCGACGGTGTCGTGACGCTGGCAGCGGCGGCCCCCTTCACACTTGAGGGGAATTTGCTCATTATCAATCACGGCATGGGGCTCGACAGCAGTTTCCTTCACCTTTCCAAAATTTATGTGAAGGAGGGTGATGTGGTCAAACAGGGGCAACTTATCGGCGCGATTGGCGCGACGGGGCGTGCCAGCGGGCCGCATCTTCACTGGGGAATGAAGTGGAAATCTGAGCGGATTGATCCACAGCCGCTCGCTGGGCCAATGATCGTTGCTCCTACCAAACGGTGACAACAATCATTGCCGCGCGCAAACAGCACTGCTAGCGCTGTGATCTTAAACTCACATCGAGGCGCTCAGCTTGGCAGTCGAAAAAATATCCTCTCTGGTTGAACTTGCGCGGCTTGCCGGCGTATCGCCCGGTACGGTTTCGCGGGCACTTTCCGACACGGGGATGATCTCAAAAGCAACGCGAGAGCGGATCAAGGCACTTGCACTTGCGCATGATTTTCGCCCCAATCCGCTTGCACGTAATTTACGTACCAAGCGTACTGGGGCGATTGGTGTTGTCCTGCCGCTGGGCCATGAAGCCAATCAGCATGTTTCCGATCCGTTTTTCATGACGATCCTCGGGATGCTCGCCGACCAGTTGACCGAACGTGGCTATGACCTGCTACTGTCGCGTGTGATCCCGCATAATGATCGCTGGCTTTCGGATATTATCGATTCAGGTCGCGTCGACGGCGTGCTGGTGATTGGCCAATCCAATCAGGCCGATGTCATTGATGCAGTGGCCGCACGCTATCGGCCAATGGTGGTCTGGGGCGCCAATATGGCTGGCCATAATCACTGCACGGTTGGTTCGGATAATGTGATGGGTGGCCGTATCGCCGCGCGCCATTTGGTTGATGCCGGTTGCAAGAAAATCAGTTTTCTGGGCGATTCTGCTGCACCTGAATTTGGCCAGCGGCTTGCGGGCGTTCAGGCAACGCTTGCCGCAGCCGGCGTTGCGCCTGCGGTTGCGCTGCCGGTGCATCTGACCGCTGAAACCGCGCATGAGATTATCCTTGCCTATCTTGCTGGTGACAAAATCCCCGACGGTATTATTGCGGCATCAGATATCATTGCGATGAGCGCGCTCCGGGCACTCTCCGAACGCGGAATTGCTGTGCCTGAAACGGTTCAGGTGGTCGGCTATGACGATATTTTTGTCGCTGAACATACCTCGCCACCGCTTACGACCATTCGCCAAAACCTTGCCATGGGGGCCGGACTAATGGTTGATATGCTGTTCAAACGGATGGCGGGAGAGGAAACGGCATCAGTCTCAATGCCCCCCGAACTGATTATCCGGGGTTCGACGCAAGGGTAAGGGGCTTGCTACCGCCGCTTGGTTTGAGTTTCACAAACATTGTTGCAACAGCGCCGCAGAACATGAGCGCGCCTGCAAAGCGCAGTACGTTGCGCGGATCGCCGCTGAGCAGACTGTTATAGAGATCAAACTGCCAGAAGGTGTAAATCTGGATCATCATCGGGATCACGATGAACATATTGAATATGCCCATATAAACCCCAGTGCGTTCGGGCGGGATGCTCCCCGCGAGCATGATATAGGGGCACCCCATGATGCTCCCCCAGCCAAGCCCGATCCCGACCATCGGTAGCCAGATACCCGCTTGGCTTGAAACGCCGGGGATCATCATCATGCCAACGCCCGAAGCCACGAGACAGCCTGCATGAACCGCCTTCACGCCAATATGTTTGACGATGGGCACCATGGCGAGTGCGGAGGCAAAGGCGATGAAGTTATAGAATGCGCCTGCTTGGCCATATTCCAATCCTGCCGCTTTGAAGGCTGCGGTGCTGGCGTCAGTCGTGCCGAAAGCCGACTTTGCGTAGGACAGCCCGACGTATTGCCAGTAGCAGAACATCGCGTACCACTGGAACAGCTTCACAAAAGCAAGCTGTCGCATTGTTGTCGGCATTTCCACAATCGCATCACGAATATCGCGCAAGGTGTTGGCAACCCCCATCGGACGTTTGCGCATTTCGGCTATTTCAGTGGCACTAAGCGGCAGTTCGCGCACGCTAAACACTGACCAGCAAATTGTGGTGATCGAGAGCAGCGCGCCGATTGCAAAGGCCAACTTTGCGGTATCGGGAATGCCAGAGGCATCAACCGCATTCATATCCATTCCCATCCACACGAAGATTGACGGCGCAAGATAGGCCAGCGTCTGAGCAAGGCCGGTAAACGCGCTTTGCGTCAGAAATCCGGCGCGGTGCTGATCTTCATTCAGGCGATCACTGACATAGGCACGGTATGGCTCCATCGTCACATTATTAGCGGCATCGAGAATCCAGAGCAGTGACGCCGCCATCCAGAGTTCGCTTGAATAAGGCATTGCGAACAACGCGAGCGAGCAGAAGATTGCGCCAATCAGGAAATAGGGCGTTCGCCGCCCAAAGCGCGTGACCGTCCGGTCGCTCATTGCGCCGATGATCGGCTGAATGATCAAGCCCGTCATCGGCCCTGCAAGCCACAGCAATGGCAGACTCGCCTCTTCGGCACCCAGATATTTGTAGATCGGACTCATATTGGCTTGCTGAAGCCCGAAGCTGAATTGCAGCCCGAGGAAGCCGAGATTCATCTGGAGGATTTGCCAGATCGACAGTTGCGGTTTCATACCCATGGCTTTTGTCCCGTCGTGAATGCTGCTTGTGCCAGCGCTAGCCCGCCGAGCAACCCGGCCTGATCGCCGAGCGCAGGTGGTTCAATGATGATCGTGACATAATCCTTCGCAAGCCGCAGCGCTTCGCTGCGCATCGCTTCGAGCAAGCCCGGCGTCGCCATCACGCCCCCGCCGAAGATGATCCGGCGCGGTGACAGGACGGCCTGCACGGACATCGCAAGCTGGCCAAGATACCACGCGACGATTTTATGTGCGGGATGATCGGCGGGTAGCTCAGAAAGCGATGCCCCCCAGCGCGCCTTGATCGCGGGGCCGCTGACCAAGCCTTCAAAACAATCGCCGTGAAAGGGACAGACACCCGGAAAATCCAGATCGTCTGGATGTCGCCTCGGCAGGATATGCCCCATCTCGGGATGTTGCGCCCCGTGGATTGGCGCGCCGTTAATGATCGCGCCGCCGCCAATGCCAGTGCCAACGGTAAAATAGACCGCAACATCATCGCCTTGTGCTGCGCCCCAGCGGCTTTCGGCAAGCGCGGCCCCGTTAACGTCAGTATCAAAGCCCACAGGCACATCAAATGCGCGGCCAACTCGGCCCGCAAAATCAGTGCCGCTCCAGTCCGGCTTAGTCGTTTTGGTGATAAATCCCCAGCGCGGCGACGCTGGATCGGGATCAATCGGGCCAAAGCTGGCGATGCCAATTGCATCCACCGGGCCATTCGCTTTGAACCACTCGATGACGGCGGCGATGGTGTCTGCCGGGTTGGTTGTGGGGATGCGCGTCGTTGCCAGAACCGCGCCATGTGCCTCAGCGATGCCGAGCACGAATTTGGTGCCCCCGGCCTCGATACAGCCAAAGCGGGGGCGGGCCTGTGTCACGGCGTCACCAGCTCTGCCTTATCGCCGTCAAGTTTGAGGCTGAACATCGGTGCGGGCGTCCCAATAAAATTGCTGCCGTCAGGGCTATCGATAAAGCTCGCCACGCGCAAATCATCAAGCACCAGCCAGCTATAGGCTTGAGTGGGTGCCCCTTCGGGATTGGCCGCGACTAGCCCGGTGCCGTTGAGCGGCGCATACGGGCCAAGTGCGCCCTGCGCGACCATGCCGTAAAGCCCGCTTGGCCCTTTTGGCCCGCCTTCGTCGAAGGTGAAATCATGCGTTGACCAGAACAGATAATAGAGACCGTCACGGTGTAGAATGTGTGGACGCTCAAGTTCATTGTTAAGGCCATCTGCACTGAGCAATGGCGGCAGCAATCGCCATCCGCCCGCCGCAGTGTTATCAGCAAGGGCAATACCGATTGCGCCATTGTGCGTGCCGCCGCCTGGCATGGAAGCCGCGAACACCAGATAATCACTGCCCGCCGGATCACTGAACCATGCAGGATCACGAAACGCTTTGATCTTTCCCGGCGCGCCGTCGTGCTCATCAACTTGCATATAGAATGTGCCGCAATTGCCCACGCATTCGATTGGGCTGCTCCAATTCTGAAATGTGGCTATGCCGTCAACGCGTATCACATCAGCACTTGTCACATAAAGCCGCTGGCCGAATGTAAGCTGTGTCTCGCCTGCATGGCCAGTTGCGGTGAAATATAGCGTTAGGCGCGATGTTGCGGGGTCAAGGATCGCCGAGCCCGCCCATTCGCGACTGCCAAGGTTGAATCCATCGGGAAGTAGATCGCCAAGATCCTTCCAAGCCCCCTGTTCGTGTTGATGAACTAGGCGAATACGCGCGATGCTGTGTCGCGCCTCTGGATCATCGCACATTGGCGACGACAGGATCATCCATAATATGCCGCTGTCAATCTGCGCGGTGGTTCCATCGATGCACTGTACTGGCCACATATCCCATAGATAATGATCGGGGAGCAGCCGTTCTTCCGCCGTGATCGCAGGGATAACGGGCATGTTCGGGCGGTCAATCGCCGCGATATGGTCAACTGTCCAGTGGCTTAATGATGGTGCTATGGTGATGGGCATATTGATACCTGCCAAACGCAGACCCTTTGAAAATCACCGCCGACATACAAACGCGTCGGCGGTGGCTCCCCCAAAAGGCTTCAGAATTCAAATTTGACCGAAGCCGATACCGTCCGGCCGTTGATTGAACGTGCGCGGATGACACCATTGGTAGGGATCGAATCTTCTTCGGCTTCGGTGAACCCGTCGATATTGAACAGGTTATTCGCATTGATCGAAAGCTGCACCCGCTCAATCGGACGAATTGAAACGAAGGCGTTGACCTGCGTAAAGCCGGGCAGTTTCAGATTGTTGCTATCCTGCGTGAAGCTAGACGAGGTGCCAACCACATTTGCGCCAACCGTGAACTTGTCCACGTCGAACTGCGGCGTGATGTTATAGACGAACTTTGCCTGACGCTTTGGCCGATTGCCGACGGTACCGGGGTTGAGCGCATCGCGGGTGATTTTTGAGTCGGTGTAGGTGCCCGAACCCGCAATGCTGAAATTGCCAGTCCGATATGCGGCTTCAAGCTCTAGCCCGTAGCTGCGATATTTGCGATCAACAAACTGTTGGCCAACCGGACGGTTCTGGTCAAAATTCTGTTCTTCGGCGCGGGCATAAAAGCCAGTCGCAAAGAGCGAAAGTGGGCCAGCGCGGTACTTCAGACCAAGCTCGGTTTGTGTCACAAAATCAACCGCAGCCTCTTCATCAAGCAGACCACCTGTAGTCGTATTGATGGCGGGGCCGATGGCGATCCGGTCAGCATTGGCGCGTGCGCCACGGCTGTAGCGGCCAAAGCCAGCGAGCGCATCACTGAAGCGATAATTCGCGCCCGCCGAGTAAGAGAAGTAGTTATAGCTATAATTGATTGGGCTTGGGTTGGCGAGATTGAGCACGGTTGTCCGCGCTTCCGCAGCCGAAATGACGCCATTGCCGTCAAGATCACGGGGCGCAACCGGGCCGTCAATATTGACCGAACCGCGCGCCTTGCCCGCATCATAGCGGATGCTGGCATCGAGATTGATCTTGTCACCGTCATAAGCAATCGACGCGAATGGGGCATTGGTATCATAATCGATATTATAGGCACGGCGGCAGCAGTTACCGAAGAAGAATGCGCCCGAGGCAACGCGGCCATTATCGGTTTGAACCACGCCCGCCGCATTGGTAACATTGATCAGCGCCGCATTGCTGCCCGTTGGTTCAAGCAGATAGGATGAGAAATCCCATGT
>ERZ1292633.1476-Hain-H41-02um-R1-1476-length-25382-cov-5_pt1 | contig 25382 bp, 20 predicted proteins | sample MGYA00564406_ERZ1292633 | MGnify/ENA primary metagenome ERZ1292633 (study PRJEB36523, sample SAMEA6512639) | groundwater metagenome | collected 2019-01-08 | study: AquaDiva: Metagenomics assemblies of 32 groundwater samples | reverse complement strand
AAGGGGAGGGAGGAGCATGGCCAATTTTTGGTGAGCGGCGTGCGACTCCTTGAAGAAGCCCATCACCACCGGTTTAACCCGGTTGAAGTCTACGTCTGTGAAAACGAGATGACCGACAGGGGGTTGTCTCTGGCCGGACGATTTGCGGCCCTCGATATTCCGGTTAAGACCGTCACCACCCGCGACTTGGAGTCATTTGCGGATACGACAACTCCGCAAGGGATAGCGGCCCTGTTCAGCCTGCCTGAATGCAAGCTATCCGAACAAATACTGGGGAATATTCGTAGGATACTGGTATGTGAGAATATCGCCGACCCCGGAAACCTCGGCACTCTTATGCGATCGGCTTTGGCATTTGGTTTCAAGGGGATCGTTTCCTGTGGCGCCACCGCCGAGCTTTGGTCTCCCAAAGTCGTGCGAGCCTCAGCAGGATCGATATTTGGACTAACGGTTATGCAGACAGACATCAAACCATTGCTCGATGCGTTCTCCAGTCAGCGAATTTCCCTGGTTGCCGCCGATCTGAGAGGAGAGGATATCAGCAGAGTGCGATTGCCCGAATCTCGTAACCGCGGGATCGCACTGGCAGTGGGTTCAGAATCGGATGGGCTCACTACCCCCATTCTTACCTCAGCCAGCCTTCGTGTGCGAATACGTCACGCTTCGGGAGTGGAATCACTCAATGCCGCAGTGGCAGGTTCGATCCTTATGAGCAGATTTTATGAAGTGGACAATAAAGCATGAAAAGATCAGTTAGAGTAGTTGCATTGATAATTGCCTCACTCTTTGTGGGATCGACTTCACGAGGGCAGGAACTGACCAAGGATGACGACGGTCTCTTTACCACTCCGGAGCGGACACTGTCAACGCCGCTGAGCAAGGGAGAGACCGTAACAGTCACCGTGCCGAGTGTCATCAGGGGAAATCTGAGTGTTGTTGCCGAGGATGTCTCAGGCGCCAGCCTCCGTTTCCGCAAACGAGCCTTCACCGACAGTCGACGATCGGCATTCGATTACATTGATGTTGTGACTGTTACCATGAGCCGCGCATCCGGTGGAGCCACGCTGGAGTGTCGCGCTCCTGCTTCCCCCGACTGGAAAGAGGATGAGTATCTATCGGTGGAGTTCGAACTGACTCTTCCGCGAGAGACAGTCTTGCGAATCGATGCGCCAAAGGTGCATGCCGTTGTTGAGGGCCCGATGAAGGGTGTGGCTATTACCAATGCCGAGGAAGGAGCCGAAATCATTGATGTCACCGAGTTCACGACAATCTCCGCCCGGCAGTCGTCGGTGAAACTGGAAAGAGTTGCCGGCAAGATTCAGGTGCAGATAATCGACGGGACACTCGTTATCGAAGAAATTTCGTCGACAACGGAGATGGCGCGAATTGAGTCAGAGGGGGCCGAGATTCGCATTGCCGCTTTCAAGGGAGAACTTGATCTCAACGCCGAGTCGGGGCGAATCGAAATATCGGAGTTTGAGCCGACCGGCGACAAATCGACGCTACGCGTAAGTGGTGCGCCATTGCAGGTGGAGATTTCCCGGATGGAAAGCGGACGGGTGACTCTTTCGAACAAGGGAGAGGATATTGAGTTGACAATCCCGGCCGACATTCAGGCCTCGTTTTCCCTCACCGTCGATGAAGGGAGTACGATATCGGCGACGCGCTTGCATATGCGTCCCGATCTGGTTCTTCCTGACCGGCTCAATTTTATCACCGGCAAGGGCGGGGTCGACATTCGAGCCTCCGTCAGACGAAATGGCAATATTTATGTGCGTGGATATGGAGAGAGCGAATAAATGCTGAAGCGATTGACTGCGATAGCGCTGGTTGTTTTTTCTCATTCAGCTTTGTTTGCCGCTGATCAAGTTCGGTGGCCGCTGGCAGAAGGCGTTTTCTATTTTCGCCCGGCCGCGTCGGTCTTTGGAGCCGAGGCCCTTTGGTGCAATCCCGCGGCCCTCGCCGAATACAAATCGCGGAGCTTTCAGTTGATTGGTGAAATTGAGGATGGCTACGCCGCCCGAAGTTGGGGAACGGTGAGCAATGAGAAGGGCTTCGCGCTCGCGTATCGCAATCTCTATTTGAAGGATGAAACCGATATCAGGGAATATCTTGGCGGAGTCGGATTGCCCGCCGGCAAGCGCATGGCGTTTGGTGCATCCTACGGAAAATTCACCAGTGGCCCGGAGCTATACGACAACCGGCATATTTGGACGGCCGGTTCGCTTCTTAGATTGGGGGACAAGCTTACGGTCGCGGCGGTGGCGACCAATCTCAATCGCAATCGAATTGACGGTGTTCGGTCCCGCCTTGAATGGCAATTTTCTGCCGCCAGCCGCACCAAGAACGGCAAATTCACCGCCTCGGCCTCGGCATTTGTTTCTTCGAATATGGCAAATGAGAAACCACACTGGATTTTTGACGGAGAATATACCGCCGCCAAAGGAGTTGTTCTGACTGCGTCGATTGAGTCAAATCGAAACTGGCAGGTGGGGGCAAGAGTGAATCTGGAGCACTACTTCGCCGGTGCGATCTCAGGCTTTGCGCGAAGCGGCGATAGCCGCGGCACCACTGTCTACGGCGGCTGGACAGAGAAGCGGCAAGAGACATCTTTCCCTCCTCGTCCACGGAGAATTTCACATCGTATGCAGGGTAGAATTGAAGAAAATCCGGTACAGCCGTTTTTTGGCGCCAAGCGTCTCCCGTTTCTTTTGCAGTTGCATAGCATCTACCGCGCCGCCGAGGATCCCTCCATTGCTGAAATTGTCATTGGGTTCGATCACGCCTCATTTGGCTTTGCCCAGGCGCAGGAGCTTCGCGATGCCATCACCCATTTCCGTTCGCGGGGCAAATATGTGACCTGTCATCTGCGGAGCGCTGGCAATGCTACCTACTATGTCGCTTCCTCGGCGAATCGAATCATTATGTCACCCCGCGATCAACTGAATCTCACCGGACTTCGCGCCGAAATTACTTATTGGGCGGGCACTCTTGAAAAACTTGGCATCACCGCTGAGATACTTCGTATTGGCGATTACAAATCCGCGGCTGAACCGTTGACCCGACGCGAACCGACAGAAGAGGCGCATGATCAGATGAACCGAATCCTTGACAATCTCTACGGCCAGCTGGTCGCGGGAATCGCCGCCGGACGGCATTTGGCCGATTCAACGGTCAGGGGGATTATCGACAACGGCCCATTCTCGACCGAGGAAGCCATCTCGGCGCATCTTGGCGATGCCGAGGGGCGTTGGGAAAAACTTCATGAGGGTCAAATGCTTGTCGATCGCTCCGAGATATCTTTGCGCCAGTATATAACCGACAGTGTAATAACCGATCGCTGGACTCCGGAGAGCAAGATTGCCGTTGTTGTCGTTGATGGCGAAATCATGCCCGATAAAGGAGCAGGCCTGCCATTTCAATCCAATAACGCCGCCACCCCATCTCTCCTTCACAAGGGATTGTCGCAGGCAATGCGGGACCCATCGGTGACAGGCATCGTGCTTCGCATCGACTCTCCGGGCGGCTTCGCCACCGCCGCCGATGATATGCTCTTTCTGCTTCAGGACGCAAAACGTTACCGTCCGATGGTGGTTTCTATGGGGAACACGGCCGCCTCAGGAGGTTATCAACTCGCGATTGCCGCTACTGATATCTATGCCAGTCCGGCGACTATTACCGGCTCGATTGGCATCTTTGGAGGCAAGGTTGATGTGAGCGGACTCGACCAAAAAATAGGTGTGCATCGCGAACTCTATACACGAGGAGCCAATGCCGGACTTCTCACTCTCAGCCGTCCCTGGACCGACAAGGAGCGGGAGAAATATTTCTCACTCCTCAAGACATCCTACGGGCATTTTGTGCATTCGGTGGCCGAGAGTAGAAAGATAAGCGAGGATTCGGTCGATCATCTGGGACAGGGACGGGTGTGGGTAGGGACTGAGGCCGTTTCCAATGGGTTGGTTTCGGATGAAGGCGGGCTGATGCAGGCCATCGCCGATTGTGCGCAACATGCTGAAGTGTCCGACTATTCTGTCGGCGTCTATCCAAAGCGTCGATCCCTCTTTTCATTCTCTCCGCGAGGAATATTTTCGGGATTTGTGAGGCAAACTGCGAAGCTATTCGGCTGGTCTGATGAGAAAGCGTCGTCTTCTATTCAGCTCCCCGATGGGGCAGTGATGGCGCGAATGCCGTTTGATCTGGCGATTGAGTAAACCATTTCTCGACAGCATAAAAAAAGAGCCGCCGGAATTTCCGACGGCTTTCTTGTTTGAGTCAGCGACAATGTTGTCCTAATTGGCGGCGTACCCGACATCCTGCTGTTGCCACCCCGTCCGCTGGAAAACACGCACGGCCGGCGTTTCGGGCGGAAGTTTGTTTGGATCATCCAGATCGACATCATATGACCAGATACGATTCGGAGGATTGTAGTAGGTACCGTTCCATGTGCCGATTGCCTGCTTTGAGTTCCAAAGATTTACTGCCGATCCGGACCAGGTAAAGTTCTTGCCGGTCCAGGTCTCGAGAAATCGCGGAAGGTTTTCAAAACCGCCGTTATATGTCGTTGCCGTTGTGTTTACGTTCCCTGTCAAATAGGAGGCATTTACTTTCGTTGCCACTGCAATGCGTTTGCTTTTTGAGCTGTCACCGTAGACGTCATTCCACGACGACGACAGAAATGTCACGGCGTCGGCCATGAGCGATGCGGGTTGCTTGTTGACGCTATTATAGTCGCCGACGGTATAGATTGGATTTTCGCTGGCGATAGTCAATCCGGAACCGAGTGTTGAACCGTTCTTGAGCCGCAGGGCGGGGTAATCTTTGCCCGCCGTCTTGTCAGAGAAGTAGATCACGCCATTCGATGGAGCATAGCCGTTGTCCTGGAGTTTCTTAATATCAAGTTCAGTCACGTCGACCTTCTTGTTCTCGCGCTGATCCTTGAACTTGTTGTCCGCAACCGCCATGATTCCCAGCGTCATAAAAGTGGCGGTAACATCGGACCACGAACCACCAACCTTCCGAAAAGCCTTTCCATCGATAAACTTCAGGGTGGACTTTGCTTCATACGAATCCGGATTGCCGGATTCTCGCTCAATCAGTTTGTGCGGATCGCCTCCTGCCGAAGGCGCCAGCGGAAGATTTAGTTTTCCCTGACCGTGGGCGGAGTCCTTTACTCTGCCATCCCATCGCGCAACAGAAGAGTCATACCACTTGGCATTGTTGGCGTCGAGCCAGCCGGAACCGAGTTTCATCGACGCATACGCTCCAGTAGCATCCTTGATCAGCACATCTCCGGAACTGACTGGTTCGGGGCCTTTTCGGCCATGGAGAATTTTGCCTGAGGCAGTCACATAACTATCCATCTTGAGACTGCTGTTGGCCTGCACCCATAAATTGCCGTTGGAGTGGACGCGACCCACGAGGGTCATGTCGGCGCCGGGAGCGATTTCAAGATCATTACCATAGAACACGGCAAACTGAAAGATAGGCACGAGGGCTGTTTCAAATTGTTCATTCAACGTCACCTGAGCACGCTGGGAGGCATTGATTGCGGTCGATGAGAGGTTAAATGTCTTGACCAACCCGTGCAATCCGGCCAATGAACCGGTGGTGAGCTCGCGGACTTCGGCTGGGCCTGCATCCACGGATCCATATTTCACACTGCATGAGTTTATCGAGTCATTCCCCTCCGGCATGACGAGTGGCGGAGCGCCGGTTTCCTCGTATTCTTTCTGCAAATGAGCCGAGGCCACCTGCAGACCGCTCTCGGCGGCATAAAAGGCCTGGGTTTCATGGAGGTCATTTCCCGAAATCTTGACCTCGTCGTCCGACGTGGACAAGGCTGCAAGGCCGATCATGGTGAGCATTGCCACCATGACGAGGGCGATAAATGTCGCCATTCCTCGCTGTGAAGTTATTGTACATTTCATACTATGAATCTCCGTGCTTTAGCTTCCAATGTTGCGCAGGTACACCGCTGTTTGGAATACGCGCGCATTCTTTCGATTTACCTTGGTGTCGAATTGAGCGTCGGTTGACTGTCCGCTCAATGATATCAGAATTTCCCGTACATCCTCCACGTTTATAGGAGCATCAAGGATGTACCCATTCTTCATGCGATACGTCACCTGAAGGTCGATAATATTCTCAGCAAAGACTTGGGCAACGCCTCCTCGCTGAAGCAACATCAGCTTCGGCGATGCCGCGTCGCTCTTATCCACAAAATAGGTTACTTGTTGCAATGGCACGACAAGAGTGCCCAGAGTATAGGCCTTCGATAAGGGAAGGGCTGGATAGATCACGCGGGCAAGAGTATCGACATTGTTGATCTGAAACCATTCCCCACCACCGGAATCGGGATGCACGATATAGGCATATTGTCCACTTTGAATGCAGGAAACGGATGTGCTCACTTGCAACTTGTCACTCATTGATGCCATGGCGACCGAGAGGGAAGGATCGCAGTCGCCACTTTTATAAGTAACGGTTAGTGAATCGGGATTAGCATTTGCCGGTCGAATTGGTTGAACGCCATTAGGAACGGCGTAGCCAGCCATCCGTGCCTGTCTTGTTAGTTCCTGTATTGCGGCGCGGGCATTCTGCTGGACGTTTGTCACGTTTTCCTGCGCCATGTAGTTCTTGTGCTGAACGATATAGGTCTGAAAAATTGCAGTAGTAATTACTCCCATGATGAGGAGCGCCACAAGAACTTCCAGCAATGTGTGCCCGGCTTGGTTCGGCCGGGAATGACTGCAAAAAATAGTGAGTTTCTTCATATCTACACCTACACCGAATCAGCCTTGACATAGGTAGTGAGCGAGTTTTTCATGTCTCGATTATTGATATCCATCCACTTAACAGTTATGTCGAGTTTTTGCAGGTTAGTTCCTGCGCTGGTGACTTTCCATTCGCGAGTCATTCCCTGTGCGGTATCCGATCCGTTGCTGAACTTGGCGGTACTTCGAATCTCCTCAAGTTTCTGTTGCATCAGCTGTGATGCGACGGTCGTCTTGTTCGACCAGTCATTGCCGTTGAGGGCGACCATGCCCATGTTTAGCAAAAGGAGAAGTGACACGCCGAGTATCATCATGGCGACCATCACCTCCAAGAGAGTCAGGCCGCGCTGGTTAAGCTGTATTTTGTCTGCCATAGAGTTTCCTCGTCTCCAGCTATTTCTATGAGAATTGCATGCCGGACTCATTGAAATTCTCGATAGTTCTTCGCAAGTGTCGAAGTTACAGGGAATTAGGCGGCGCCTTGGCCGGTATTCTGGTGGTTTTTTGGCGAGTCAAAACCACAGTTTACTTTTGAAACAGTCTCCTTTTCCCCACCGAATATGGGGGAACCCCCATACTCATTTCCTCTAAGTCGTTGTGCAGTGACAGGTGTCATGTTCCGCCGGTCCTTGAGAAGCCGGTGGGTAACTGATATATTACCTCATTGCCCATATATAATGTGGCCACTTGTTTGAGAACGCATGACTACAAAGACCAATTCATACGATCATCTGTCTTTTCGCACCGATCTTTATCTGGGCGGGGAGTGGATTTCTCGCGGTGAAAAAATTGTGGTTATCAATCCCTGGGATGGACAGGAATTCGTAGCCGTTTCGTCGGCGTCCAAAGAGGATTTTCTCACCGCGATAGAGAGTGCCCGGGCCGCATTTGCTTTCACGAAAGTTCTCCCTTCGTACAAGCGCGAAGCGGCCTGCCTTCAGATAGCGGCGGGAATCGAAGGACAGATCGACCGCTTTGCCGAAACGATGACTCGCGAACTTGGCAAAGCCATCAAGGATTCCCGCACCGAAGTTCTTCGGGCCATCGCTATCTTTCGCACTGCCGCCGAGGAATCAAAACGAATCGGCGGTGAGCTTATTGACCTTGATTGGATGGCTGGGCATGAAAATCGATTCGGCATTGCCCGACGGTTTCCGCGAGGAGTCATCGCCGGTATTTCGCCGTTCAATTTTCCGCTGATGCTCGTCGCTCACAAGATTGCCCCTGCGATTGCATCGGGGAATTGCATGGTGCTCAAACCGGCCTCGAAGACGCCGCTGTCGGCTCTTCTTCTGGCGGAATTGATTGACGATTGCGACTATCCCAAGGGGGCTATTTCCATATTGCCCGCGTCATCCGACAACGCCCTTCCCCTCATTGAAGATGAGCGAATTAAACTCATCACCTTTACCGGCTCATCCGATGTCGGCTGGTGGATTGAGGGACAGGCCCGTCGCAAACCGGTTGTTCTTGAACTTGGCGGCAACGCTGGGGTGATTGTGGCTGATGACGCCGATATCGAGTATGCCGCCGGGCGCATTGTCACCGGCGCCTATGGTGTCGCAGGGCAATCGTGCATCTCGGTACAGAGGCTGTTCGTCCATGAAAAGGTTCAGGAGGCTCTGGTATCCCGAATCACCGAAAGAATCGCCAAACTCAAAATCGGAGATCCGATGGATCCAACCACTGATATCGGCACAATGGTTGATATGAACGCCGCGTCCAAAGCCAAGACGGCCGTCGATTCGGCTGTGCAACAAGGGGCAATAGTTCTCTTGGGAGGGAATATCGCTGGCAAAACACTGCAACCAACCCTTTTGGGGACTGTAACACCCTCTATGGAGGTCTGCCGTAGTGAAATGTTCGCGCCGATAGCTACGGTCGAGACGTACACGAATATTCACAATGCCGTTGCCCGTCTCAATGCAAGCCGCTATGGATTGCAGGCAGGTCTGTTTACGAACCGCATGTCCGACATCTGGTATGCCTACTCCGCAATCGAATGTGGTGGCGTTGTCATCAATGATATTCCCACCTATCGCGCTGACCATCAACCCTATGGCGGCATGAAAGAATCCGGCATGGGGCGCGAGGGGGTGCGCTATGCCATTGAGGATATGACCGAAGTGAAATTTCTCTCCATCAACAACCGATAGATGGCACGCACAAAGAACCGATGATTGAAAAGGATTTGAATGTCACCAGACGCTGTTAGCATTACTTATCAGCGCGAAACGCGACCTTATTCGGAGGAAGTGGCGGCAGTCTATCGAAGCGCCGGACTTCGCCGTCCGGTCGATGATCTCAGCCGCATCGAGCAAATGATCGAACACGGCAATCTCATCATCACGGCTCGTCATGATGGACGGCTAGTTGGTGTTTCCCGCTCTCTCACCGATTTTTGTTATTGCTGTTATCTCTCCGATTTGGCCGTCCACGCCGACTACCAGCGTCATGGTATCGGCAAGGAATTGGTGCGCCTTACGCGTGAGGCGATCGGCCCCAAGAGCATGCTCCTTCTTCTTGCGGCTCCATCGGCCGATGGCTATTATCCCCACCTCGGCTTTGAGGCCGTCCCCAATGGGTGGATCATTCACCGCACCGAACAGTAAAGAGGACTATCAATGTTATTTGGCGCCCATGAATCAATAGCAGGCGGAGTCGACAAAGCCATCGAGCGCGGTAAGCAGGCCACCTGTGATACCATCCAGATGTTCAACAAATCGAACAGCCAGTGGCGGGCGGCTACGCTCAAGCCGGAAGAAATTGAGCGTTACTCTGCACTTCAGAAAGAGCTGAAGATATCGGTGTCTACTTCGCATGCATCCTATCTCATCAATATCGCCTCGCCTGACAAAGCCCTTGCCGATAAATCGGTGGCGGCTCTTAAGGAAGAGATGGAGCGTTGTGAAGTATTGAAAATCCCCAATCTTGTCCTTCATCCCGGGGCGCACATGCGTGAAGGAGTGGAAAAGGGGATTGCGCGGGTGATTGCAAGCCTCAACCGTCTTTTTGATTCTCTCCAAAATAACAACGTGACACTTTTGCTCGAAACCACCGCTGGGCAGGGGTCGGTTCTCGGGAGCACCTTCGAGGAAATCGCGGCCATGATACAAGGCGCCGAAGCCTCGGAAAAAGTCGGTGTCTGCCTCGACACCTGCCACATCTTTGCGGCTGGCTATCCGATAAGTGATTCCGGCGATTACAAGAAAACTATCCAGCAGTTCGATGACGCTGTCGGAATCGACAAATTGAGAATCATCCACATGAACGACAGCAAGAAGGGCCTTGGCTCCCATGTCGATCGCCACGAGCATATCGGCAAAGGGGAGATTGGTCTCGATGGATTCCGCAATATCGTCAACGACAAGCGGCTTGCGCATATTCCGATGATTTTGGAGACGCCAAAGGAAGAGGAACTGCTCGAAGATATCGAGAACCTCAAAGTTCTTCGCGGTCTCGTTGCGAAGAAGAAGTAGCCACAGTGGCATGATTCCTGCCCGAAGTCTGAACAATCTCCACTCTTTTGATAGTGAATCGTGCCGAAGGCCTTGCCCTTGTCGTCGCGATTGCATACCATTGGCGACGTGAAACTCGGAATCATTGGCAAACCACAAAGCGGCAAGACGACTATCTTCAACGCCGCCTCAGGACAGCATGCGTCGGTCGGCGATTTCAGCCAGACCGTGCACAAGGCCGTAGTCAAAGTCCCCGATCAACGGCTCGATGTTCTGGCGGAAATAGAGAAAACCCAGAAGATTACTCCGGCCGAAGTTGAGTTCCTCGACGCCCCCGGTCTCAGCGGCAAGGGGAAAGAGGGAGCCTCAGCCGAAATCAATCCCGACTTGAAATTGATGGACGCCCTCATTTTGGTCGTCGACGCCTTCAGCGATACAGCCACGCCCGAAGCCGATATACAAAGCCTGATAGAAGAAATGGTCTTCGTTGACCAGATTGTCGTCGAAAGCAATATTGAAAAGAAATTGCGCAAGGCAAAAGTCACCGGCGACAAGTCGGACCAACACGAACTCGACCTTCTCCATCGCTGTCTTAAATCACTCGAATCGGGAAAGCCCGTTATCGATCTCGATTTGCGCGAAGACGAACTTCGGCTTCTCAAGGGCTATGCCTTTATCTCGCAGAAGCCGCTTCTTATTGTCGTCAACATCGGGGAGAATGATCTTCCCAACGTGGCCGCTTTGTCTGGCAAATACGCCTCACTTGTCAGCTCCGGAAAACGGGAAGTGGCGATAGTGTGCGGCAAGATCGAAATGGAGTTGACGGCTCTCGCCGGTGATGAGAAGGCGATGTTCATGAAGGAACTTGGAATCGAGACCGCCGCCATGAATCAAGTCATCCAAAAGGCATATAGCCTTCTTGGTCTCATTTCTTTTCTCACCGCTGGAGAGAAAGAGGTTCGCGCCTGGCCAATCAAGGCCGGAACCAACGCCCAGCGCGCCGCCGGAACGATCCATAGCGACATCGAGCGCGGCTTTATTCGCGCCGAGGTCACACGCTATGACGACTACTGCACCTACAAGACAGCCGCCGCCCTCAAAGCCGCCGGTAAAACGCGCCTTGAAGGGAAAGAATACCTCATGCATGATGGCGATGTCGTTCTTTTCCGCTTCAATGTTTAGCCGTTACGATGCGAACCAGTCGAGTGTGATGGTTGTTAAGGTTTTACAGAGCATGCCGATACAGATGGAGAATAGGATTGCCCGCAATCGCATAGAACGAGCGATACGATGACAACAGTATTAGAACCTGCCGATAAGGCGCCGGAAATCACAACCAACGTGCTCCCCATCCTTCCGCTCCGGGGGACGGTGGTCTATCCCTATCTGGTCATGCCACTCATGATTCAGGATGCCGACCAGGCTCGCATGGTCGACGACGCCCTCATGCGTGGTTCGCGCATCGGCCTGTTCCTGCAAAAAGACGCCAAGAAAGAAAACCCTGGCCCCGACGATTTATATCAGTACGGAGCATCGGGGAATATCCTCAAGATGCTCAGGTTCCCTGATGGCACGGTCAGGTTTCTCATTCAGGGGCTGGCCCGTATTCGCATCAAACGCGTCACCTCCACTGCCCCATTTCTGATGGCCGAAGTGGAGGAGCTTGACGAAGTAGTTTCGGAATCCATCGAGCTTGATGCCGTCCGCCGGAATCTTATGGAGGGGGTCAAGCGGCTGACCGATCTCGCCCCCTATCTCACCGAGGAATTCCATATCTCCGCAATCAATCAGGATACGCCATCGAAGTTTGCTGATTTTGTCGCGTCCAATCTCAATATTCCGATGCTCCAGAAACAGGAGTTTCTCTCTGAGTTGAATGTTCATCGCCGGTTGTCGCGTCTCTATGCCGCCGTCAAGAAAGAGATTGAGGTACTTGAGCTTTCCCAGAAGATTCAGGCGCAGGCCGCAAGTGAGCTGGGGAAATCTCAGCGCGACTATATTCTCCGCGAACAATTGAAGGCGATTAGGCGCGAACTTGGAGATTCCGACGACAAATCGGAGCTTGAGGAGTTTCAGAAAAAGATCGAAGCCGCCGCCATGCCATCCCATGCCGAGCAAGTGGCCCGTAAGGAACTGGATCGCATTTCACATATGTCGCCGTCATCGGCCGAGTACACCGTCTCACGCACCTATCTCGACTGGCTGGTGTCACTCCCGTGGAGCAAATCGACTGAAGACAAACTCGATATCAAGAAGGCCAAGAAGATTCTCGATACCGATCACTACAATCTTGAAAAAGTCAAAGACCGCATCCTCGAATATCTCGCCGTGCGCAAATTGAAAGCCGACGTCAAAGGGCCGATTCTTTGCTTTGTCGGTCCCCCCGGAGTGGGGAAGACATCACTCGGAAAATCGATCGCACGGGCGATGGGGCGCACCTTTGCGCGTGTCTCTCTCGGAGGGATGCGCGATGAGGCCGAAATTCGCGGCCATCGCCGAACCTATATTGGCGCCATGCCGGGACGGGTTATTCAATCCCTCAAACGCTGTGGCTCCAACAATCCGGTCATTATCCTTGACGAAATTGACAAACTCGGCGCTGATTTCCGCGGCGACCCCGCCTCGGCGCTTTTGGAAGTGCTCGACCCCGAGCAGAATGACACCTTCTCCGATCACTACCTCGAGATTCCCTGGGATCTTTCGAAGGTGATGTTCATTACGACGGCAAACCTGATGGACCCGATTCCTGCCGTTCTGCAGGATCGTATGGAGGTCATTCGCATTCCGGGCTACACCGATCTCGAAAAAGTTCAGATTGCGAAGCGCCATCTGATACCCAAACAACTTGAGAATCATGGTCTCACGATTGCCAACCTTGATATTGCCGATTCTGCTATCAAAAGTCTTATCGATGGCTACACCCGCGAAGCCGGTTTGCGCAACCTCGAACGCGAAATCGCATCGGTTGCCCGCAAAGTGGCGCGTAAGGTAGCCTCCGGACAAACCAAAAAGGTGTCAGTGGCAGGAGCCGATGTCCCCAAGCTTCTTGGTCCCGTCAGATTTCTCCGCGAAGAATTAACGCGCTCACCCCGAGTCGGCGTTGTCCCCGGACTCGCCTACACCGCTTTCGGCGGCGATATTCTTTACATCGAGGCGACCGTGATGAGCGGCAAAAAATCGATGTTGCTCACCGGCCATCTTGGCGATGTCATGAAAGAGTCAGCGCAGGCGGCATTGTCATTTATTCGTTCGCGAGGAAGCGAGATGGGTTTGCCGGAAGAACGACTGGATCATCAGGAGTTTCATATCCATGTTCCGTCGGGAGCCACCCCCAAGGATGGCCCCTCGGCAGGAATCACGATGGCTGTGGCCCTTGCCTCGGTGCTCGCCAAACGCCCCGTCCGCTCCCATCTTGCCATGACCGGCGAAATTACGTTGCGCGGAGAAATTCTTCCTATCGGAGGCGTCAAAGAAAAATTGCTGGCCGCGTATCGCGCCGGTATTAAGACGGTGATGATGCCCGAAGGCAACCGCAAGGATGTATCCGAAATTCCCCCTGAAATTCGTAAGTCGGTTAAGCTGAAGTTTTTCTCGGAAATCCTCACGGCGATTAGCTATGCCCTCGATATGGAACGCCCCAAACAACCTCGCCCTGCAAAAGGCTCCGCCTCAAAATCAACGGGCCGCTCCAAAAAAAGCGGATAGAAGTATGGCGCTGAAACTTGTCACCTCCGAGTCGATGAAACAGGCAGACCGGCAGGCAATCGACAAGGAAGGCATCCCCTCCCTGACCCTTATGGAAAACGCCGGCAAAGGCGTCGCCATGTGGGTTCTCGAACACATTTTTCACCCCCCCCATTCCAAGCGGGCTGTCGTATTCTGCGGCGCCGGTAATAATGGTGGCGATGGATTTGTCATCGCAAGGCATCTCTATTCTGCCGCGGTCGATGTCACTTGCATCCTTGTTGGGGATTCATCAGGCCTCTCCACCGATTGCGCCCACAATTATCGTCTGTCAGCTGAATTGCATATTCCGATAGTCACGGTCAATTCTTCTGACTCTCTTCCCACGGTGATAGAGTGCGACGTTATTATCGACGCTCTGTGTGGCACCGGATTCACAGGTGTGGTGCGCGGCGTGATGGCCGATGCTATCAGTCTGATAAATCACAGCTCAGCGATGTGTGTTGCCGTTGATATGCCATCAGGTGTCAATGCGGACGATGGTTCCTGCGATGGAGAGGCGGTTTTCGCCGATGTTACCTGCACTTTAGAACTCCCCAAGTTTGGTCTTTTTGCCTCACCAGGCAGAGAACATGCCGGCGAAGTGGAGGTCATCTCTATTGGCATTCCCGCTCGGGTCATTGAACAAAGCGCTTCGCTTTGTTCGCTCACTACTTCAGACGACATTGTCGAGTCATTGCCAAAGCGAAAGGCTGATGGTCATAAATTCGATTTCGGGACGGTTTTGATTGTCGGAGGCTCGATCGGTCTCACCGGTGCGGCCGCGTTGGCCGGAGAGAGTGCCCTGCGCTCCGGCTGTGGGATGACGCGAATCGCCTGCCCCGCGACCATGCTTCCCGTTATCGCCCCGATGATCCCCGAAGCCACCACCATCCCACTGCCCGACATAGCCAAAAAAGGAGTGCTGGCCCTTCGAGGATTGGGAGATCTGAAAAAAGTGGCGAAGGAAAACTCGGCCATCGTGCTCGGCCCCGGAATCGGCCGCCACCATGAGACACAGGAATTGGTACGACGCTTTGTCGCGAGGTGTGATCGCCCGATGGTCATCGATGCCGATGCCCTCAATGCTTTTGAAGGACATACGGATTCGTTGGTACAAAGTCCATCACCGCGGGTGCTTACTCCACATGCCGGGGAGTTCAAACGCCTCACCGGTGAGCAAGTGGTGAGCGATCTGCAGGGTCGAATAGAGCAGACGGTTAAGTGGGCGAGGCAGTTTTCCTCGGTTCTTGTGCTCAAGGGAAGCCCGACTCTGATTGCGGGGATGAACGGAGAATGCTATCTGAATCCCACCGGAAACAGCGGGATGGCCACCGGCGGGAGCGGCGATGTGCTGTCGGGGATCATTGGTTCACTCATGGCACAAGGGATGTCCCCTCTGAAGGCCGCTATCGCGGGCGTCTTTCTGCACGGCATGGCAGGGGACATAGCCGCTGAGTCGCTGGGGGAGAGGTCGCTGATTGCCGGGGATATCATTTCTGCATTACCTGATGCCTTACTATCTCTTGATAGCGCCATCTAAATGCAGACTTAATTACTTCTCTTTCTGCTGTTGCCACTTTCTTTGCAATTCTATTGTAAATCAGACATTGAGTAGGTATGCTTACAGACTGTGCATCGAATTCTCGGTGTGCCCATCTTTTGGAAGAAGATAATGAACATACTGAAGGCCTATCTCAATCTTACGAAGCCGACTATTATGCTTCTCGTCGTTTTTACGGGAAGCGCGGCATTGGTGCTTGAAGGAACATTCCTTCAGGATCCGGTGCGATTTCTGTTGGTGCTTGTCGGATTGTATCTCGCTGGTGGATCGGCCAACGCCCTCAACCAATATTTCGAGCGGAACATCGACGCCCAGATGTCCCGTACCCAGCGTCGCCGACCTCTTCCGCTCGCGCAAATTACGCCCATTCAAGCTTTGATCTTTTCCATTGCCATCGGAGTCGCCGGCGTGGCGCTCTTTGCAGTATTCTTTAACTGGCTTACTGCGTTGCTCGCATTGGGTACTCTGCTTTTTTATGCTCTCTACTATACGCTTTGGCTGAAGCCGCGAACATTTCAGAATATTGTTATCGGTGGCATTGCCGGTGCGATGGCTCCCGTTGGCGCCTGGACGGCGGCGCATGGCTCGATGAGTTGGGAGCCGTGGATTCTGTTCGCCATCGTCTTTTTCTGGACGCCCCCCCATTTTTGGGCGCTGGCAATGGTTTGCAAAGACGATTATGAAAAAGTGGGTTTGCCGATGTTGCCTGTCATTAAGGGAAACAAGGTCACCCTCGACTACATTTTCTATTATACGATAGTAGTCGTAGCAGTCAGTCTCATGCTCTTAATCACCTCCTTCAGCTGGACCTATCTGCTGGCGAGCGTGATACTCGGGGCGCTCTTTCTTCAAAAGGCCTGGTATGTGCGTCGTCATTTCCAGATGCCACTCATGAAGAAGTTGTTTGGCTACTCAATCGTCTATCTCCTGGCCCTTTTTGCAGTAATCATCGTCGATGGTCTTGTCTGATGCATGTCCTAAACGAAAATAATTTTCATTTATCGCTTGTACCATCACTTTGCGCTTGTGTCATCATTATCATGGGGACAAAGGTGCGAAATTTGATGTTATGCAGGTATCGCGAAGTAGTAGTTGAGTGACCGTGAGCTTTTTTCTATTGACATCGATTTTCATGTCGTATATGCTACCCGCTAATTTCCGGGTAACGTGGTAGTGTTCGGAAGCGAAGAGAGAGTGGAGAACTGCGTCTTTTCACATACCCAGCCGTCGGTAGATTTCTTGCCGCACGGTTCATTCATCGAAAAGACATGTGGAATTCGTAACGAGGTTGAATAAGAGTTGGCACAGATATTTCCCCGCTGGACAAACAATCTTCCTCCCATCGTTGCAGGTGGCGCCGGAGTTGTCGCCGCTCTGGCAGCATTTTTTTTCTGGTACTACGGTTCACCGAAGTACACCGACGTTGGCTATCGGCCGAAACAACCGGTGCCATACTCGCATCGACTACACGTCGGCGATCTCGGAATGGACTGTCGCTATTGTCACACCTCGGTTGAGTATTCATCGGTGTCAATAATACCCCCCACGCAAACCTGCATGAACTGCCACACGCTCATTCTTCCACAAAGCGAGAAACTCCTTCCGATTCGTGAAAGCTACGCCACCGGCAAGCCTATGCAGTGGGTAAAAGTGCACAAACTTCCCGATTATGCCTATTTCAATCACAGCATTCATATCGCCAAAGGCGTCGGATGCGCCACCTGTCATGGCGACCTGAGTCAGATGGAAGTGGTCGAACAAAAGCAACCGCTCAGCATGGGATGGTGTCTCGACTGTCACCGCAGTCCGGAGATTCCGATTCGCCCCGCTGAAGAGATAACCAATATGAAGTGGACGCCTCCTGCCAATCAGCGGGAGATAGTCGCCAAACTTCGCGCATCGGGGGCCATCGCGCCGCCGGAGGATTGCTCAGCATGTCATCGGTAAACCGACCGGACGGCCGCAATGGGCGCGAATACTGGCGCAGTCTCGACCAATTGTCGCAGACCGGTGAGTTCAAGGAATTCCTTAATCGCGAATTCCCGCAGGGAGCGTCAGAGCTTGAGCAGGTAGAAAACAATGACTGGTCGCGCCGAAACTTTATCACTCTCATGGGTGCATCTTTGGCGCTGGCAGGGCTTGCTTCCTGCCGCCGTCCTGAAACGCATGTTCTTCCCTATGTAAAGGCTCCCGAAGAAATCATTCCGGGCATTGCAATTCAATATGCCACCGCCATGCCTCTAGGTACGGGTGTATATGGCGTCGTCGTAGAAGCCCATGAGGGCCGCCCCACCAAGATTGAGGGGAATGAACTGCATCCGTCGACCAAAGGGGCGTCGAACGCCTGGATTCAGGCCTCCATACTCAATTTGTACGATCCCGATCGCTCGCGGCGCGTCATGCAAGGCGCGTCCGAAAAGACCTGGAGTGATGTTACTTCATTCTGGCGTGGTGAACTGACGAAGCATCAGGCTAACAAAGGCGCCGGACTGGCGGTTCTTTCAGAACAGCACAATTCACCGACCTTTGCGCGCCTCGTAAGACAATTCAAATCGGCGTTCCCAATGGCGACATTCGTCACATGGGAGCCGGCCGGGGATGAACTTAAGATTGAAGGAATCCGTATCGCGACTGGCAGTGTTGCTCAGCCGGTATATGATCTTGCCAAAGCGTCAGTCATCGTTTCGCTCGATTGTGATTTTGTCTTTGGCGAGAGTGAAAGCGTTGTCAACGCCCGCGGATTCGCCGATGGTCGCCGCCTGAAATCGGAAAAAGAATCGATGAACCGGCTGTATGTGGTCGAGAGCGCCTTCACGTCCACTGGCGCCACCGCGGATCACCGCATCTGCCTCCAGGTTCAGCGCATTGGAGCGTTCGCGATCCGACTTGCCCAGGCGCTGAGAGCAAAGGGCTTGGCGATTCCATCGGCTGATGGCCTCTCATCGATTGACCTTTCGGACATAGATTCCAAATGGGTGAGTGAGTTGGCGAGCGAATTATTGTCGTCGCGAGGTCGTTCGGTGGTGATGGCCGGTCGTCGCCTTCCTGCGCCGGTCCATGCTCTGGTTTGCGCCATCAATTCGGCCCTTGATAATGTAGGCAGTACCGTCGCATGGCACTCCGCGCCGGATGTGAATGTAACCAACGCCAATGAATTTGCCACTCTCGTAAACGCTATGAAGAGTGGATCGATATCGACTCTCTTCGTACTCGGCGGCAATCCTGTCTATTCCGCGCCCGCCGATCTCGGCTTTGCCGATGCATATAAAAAGGTTGCGACAACTATTCATCTTGGAACTCACGTTGATGAAACCGCCGAGGTCTCGACATGGCATATCCCGCAGAGCCACTTCCTCGAGGCATGGGGTGATGCTCGTTCTGTCGACGGGACCCTCAGCGCTATTCAGCCTTTGATTGAACCACTCTATCATAGCAAGAGTGACATCGAGCTGTTGGCCCTTGTCGTCTCTGGTGTTGACGCCCGTGGATATGACATTGTCCGTGAAACGTGGGGAGCGTCGATCACCGCCCTTGATTTTGAAAGCAAATGGCGCCGCGCTCTGCATGATGGCGTTGTTGCTGACAACCGCACCGCCGCAGTCCCGGCCTTGATCGACTCAGGCGCCGTGGCGAATGCGCTCCGAAGCGCCGATCTATCTTCCGACAAATTGTCATCCAGTTCTATGGAAATAGTATTTGCCGTTTCCGGCGCGACATTCGATGGCCGATGGGCCAACAATGGATGGTTGCAGGAAGTGCCGGATCCAATCACCAAGCTCACCTGGGACAACGCCGCCATCATGAGCGTCGGCACCGCCGAAGTACTCGGTCTCGCCAGCGGCGATATCGTCAAGGCTGGCTATTCCGGTCGTTCGATGGATCTTCCAGTCTGGATTGTTCCCGGCAATGCCGACAACTCGGTGACGGTCGCGCTCGGATATGGCCGCCGTTCGGCCGGATCGGTAGGAACCGACATTGGTTTCGACGTGAACGCGCTTCGCACTTCAAAAGCGCCATATTTTGACGCCGGTCTCACCCTCTCTAAAACAGGCCGTACCTACGTCTTTTCAACGACGCAGGATCACGGTTCCATGGAAGGGCGACCGATTATCCGCGAAGCGACATACGAAGAATATAAACGAGACCCCAATTTCGCCCCTGAGATGGTCGAGCATCCTCCACTCGAATCGATGTGGAACGAGCACAAGTATGACACCGGCTATCAGTGGGGGATGGTCATTGATCTCAATTCCTGCGTCGGATGCAATGCCTGCACCGTTGCGTGCCAGAGCGAAAACAATATCCCGATAGTTGGCAAAGAGCAGGTACGAAAGGGGCGTGAGATGCACTGGATCCGCCTCGACCGCTATTTCGCAGGTTCAACCGACGAGCCTACTGTTTTGCATCAGCCGATGGCTTGTCATCACTGCGAGCTTGCTCCGTGTGAGCAAGTTTGCCCGGTTGCCGCAACCGTGCATGACCACGAAGGTCTGAACGTCATGGTCTACAACCGCTGTATTGGCACACGCTATTGTTCAAACAACTGCCCCTACAAGGTGCGTCGGTTCAACTTCTGGAACTACACCAAAGATTATCCTGAGACCATTAAGATGGCTCAGAACCCCGATGTTACTGTTCGTTCGCGCGGCGTCATGGAGAAATGCACCTATTGCGTTCAGCGCATCAGCGAAGGGCGCATCACGGCGAAGAAGGAAAACCGCGAGATTCGTGACGGTGAAGTTCGCTCGGCCTGTCAACAAGCCTGCCCGACCGGTGCGATCACCTTTGGCAATATTCTCGATCCCAACAGCGCCGTGTCGCAGGCGAAAAAGATTAACCGCAATTATGTGGTATTGGAAGAATTGAATACGAAACCGCGCACAAGCTACTTGGCTCGTGTGCGCAACCCCAATCCCGCCCTTGAAGGCGTCTCATGCGGACGAGGGTGATGGACCATATGGCGAATGAAAGAGAATTGACGTGAGCAATCAGTCGAATCAATGGCCGCACGGTGATGTGCTCATCACCGGCAACCAGACATTTGAGACTGTCACTACCAGCGTCAGTCGCGTCGTCGAACAGAAACCCGGCAAAGGCTGGTGGATGCTGTTCCTTCCGTCGTTGGCGTTGGCTCTCATGTCTTTCTCCCTCGTAGGTCAGCTCTTCTACGAAGGTCTCGGCCTTTGGGGAATCATGGTTCCTGTCGTGTGGGGACTTGCCATTGTCAACTTCGTCTTCTGGGTCGGTATCGGTCATGCCGGTACGCTGATTTCAGCTATTCTTTTTCTCCTGCGTCAGCGTTGGCGCACCTCGATTAACCGCTTCGCCGAGGCGATGACAATTTTCGCCGTTATTTGCGCCTTAATGTTCCCGACTATTCACGTCGGCCGCGTCTGGGCGCTGTATTGGACGATGCCAATTCCGAATCAGATGAATATGTGGCCGAATTTCCGAAGCCCCCTGATGTGGGACTTCTTTGCCGTAGGAACCTACTTTACTGTCTCGCTCATGTTTTGGTATGTCGGACTTATTCCCGACCTGGCCACACTTCGTGACCGCGCCAAAGACAAAGTGCGGAAGATTATTTTTGGAATCCTCTCGATGGGATGGCGCGGCGGCAATAAACAGTGGAAGCATTACGAGCTGGCTTATCTGATTCTCGCGGCCGTATCCACGCCGCTGGTTCTTTCGGTGCATTCGATCGTGTCGACCGACTTCGCGACATCGCTCATTCCGGGATGGCATACCACCATCTTCCCGCCATACTTCGTGGCAGGAGCTATTTTCTCGGGCTTCGCGATGGTGATGACGCTGTCGCTTATCGCCCGCAAGGTCTGGCATCTCGAAGATATCATCACGATGAGACATCTCGAGCGCATGAATATTATCATGCTCGTGACGGGTATGATGGTCGGATATGCTTATTCGACCGAATTTTTCATCGCCTGGTACTCGGGGAATGAGTATGAGCGATTCGCTTTTATTAACCGCGCCTTCGGACAATACGCCTGGGCCTACTGGATCATGGTGAGTTGTAACGTGCTCGTACCTCAGACTTTCTGGTTCAAGAAGATGCGCACAAGTTTGGTCTGGATGTTCATCGCGTCGATTCTTATCAACGTCGGCATGTGGTTCGAGCGATTCGTGATTGTGATTACGCTTGCATCCGACTTTCTTCCGTCGAGCTGGGGTTATTATTCCGCAACCTGGCATGACTGGGCATTGCTTATAGGTTCTTTTGGATTGTTCTTTACACTTTTCCTTCTCTTCCTGCGGTTCCTTCCTATGATAGCAATGTCAGAGGTTAAGGCGATTCTCCCGCAGGCCGACCCGCATGCGCATCATGAGGGAGGGCACTGATGAGCAAATTCCGCGAAGTCACGCAGATAATGATGGCCGAGTATGCCAGTACGGGGGCATTGATGCATGCCGCCGAGGCTCTCCGCGATGCCGGCTACAAAGATTATGATTGTCACTCGCCGTTTCCTATCCATGGGATGGATCAGGCGATGGGTCTCAAACGTTCGCCGCTTGGATATATCGTCTTCACCGTTGCCGTTTGTGGTTTGATTGGAATCATGACCCTGATGTGGTGGACAAGCACCACCGCCTATCCGCTCGTGATATCCGGCAAACCGTATTTCAGTTTTCAGGCCTTTGTGCCGCCGGCATTTGCTATCACGATTCTATCAGCCGCGCTTACCGCGGTTATTGGAATGCTTATTCTCAATCGCCTGCCACAGCTGTTTCACCCGCTTTTTTATTCGGAGCGATTCAGCCGTGTCACCGACGGCGGTTTCTATGTCAGTGTTGAATCGACCGATCCGAAATTTGACGCCGCCCGCACCCGCCAGTTGTTGGAATCTCTCGGCGGTAGTCATATCGAAATATTGAAGGACGCATGATGACGACGCCTCGCGCCATACTCATTTCGGTATTTGCAATCGCGGTGCTGGTCGTTGCATCCGGTTGTTATCAGGGTCGTCCCTCTGAAAAGACGCCGATCCATATCAATCCCAACATGGATAATCAGGAAAAATACAAAGCGCTCGGCGCAAATGAGTTTTATCCCGACGGTTCCAATATGCGCCAGCCGGTCGCGGGAACTATCTCTCGCGGCAATCTACGGGAAGATGTTCAATTCTATACCGGCAAAGACGCCGCCGGGCAATTGATTGCGAAAAATCCGATGCCTCTCACTATGGATGTCATGAAGCGCGGTCAGGACAGATATAATATTTTTTGCTCCCCCTGTCATAGCCGTGTTGGCGATGGCAAAGGGATCATTGTCCAGTATGGCTTCATTCCTCCGCCGTCGTTCCATGACGAGCGACTTCGCATTGCCACCGACGGCCATTTCTTCGATGTTATAACAAATGGAATCCGCAATATGCAACCCTATCGCCATCAGGTGCCGGTGTCCGATCGCTGGGCGATTATCCACTATATTCGCGCCTTACAGCGATCGCAGAATGCCACCAAAACCGATGTTCCCTCCGATGTGGTTGGAACGGTAAAGTAAGAACCGATGAAATTTGATTCGCAGACATATAGAGTAACCAATCCAGGTCCCTACGGACGAATCGCCCTGATTGTTGGCGTGGCGGGACTGGCCTTGAGCGCGGTCGGTTATTTCACCGATCCGAAACAAACCATGTTTTCGTATCTGACGGCCTTCATGTTTTTCGTCTCCTTTGCTCTTGGCGGATTGTTCTTCACGATGCTACATCATCTGGTTGACGCCAAGTGGAGCATTGTGATCCGAAAGCTGTCGGAATCGCTCATGTCGACCATGCCACTTATGCTTCTGCTCTTCATACCTATAGCATTCGGTATTCATGAATTGTACGAGTGGTCTCACGCCGATGTGGTGGCGCAGGACGCCCTCCTTCAGAAGAAGGCTGGCTATCTCAACGTCACGTTCTTCCTGATACGTGCCGCAGTTTACTTTGCCATCTGGATTTTTGTCGGCCGTAAGCTTGTGACGCTCTCAAAGCAACAAGACGTTCGCCATGAAGAAGGCTTCGTCCACAAAGCCAGAATGATAAGCGCTCCGGGGATGATCCTTTTTGCGTTTACAATAACGCTGGCATCATTCGATTGGCTGATGTCTCTTGATCCGCATTGGTACTCGACAATTTTCGGCGCATACATATTTGCCGGTGCATTTCTTGGCACCCTCTGTATTTTCACCCTTGTCTGCCTCTTTCAGCAGAGACAAGGTGTATTGAAGAATGAAATTAAGACCGCCCACTACCACGATATCGGGAAGTTCACACTTGGATTCATAGTCTTTTGGGCCTATATGGCCTATTCGCAGTATTTCCTCATCTGGTATGCCAACATCCCCGAGGAAACGATTTGGTTCCTTCACCGCTGGGAAGGATCGTGGAAGACGTGGAGCCTGGTGTTGATTTTCGGCCATTTCGCCATTCCATTTCTCTTGCTTATCTCACGCGCCGCCAAGCGAAGTGGCGCGGTGATGGCGTTCGGAGCGGTCTGGCTGTTGGTGATGCGCTATGTCGACTTGCACTGGCTGGTCCTTCCGAATCTGCATCACGATGGCGTTCATTTTACCTGGATAGATGTTGCGACTTTTGTTGGAATCGGCGGACTCTTCTTTTGGTACTTCTGGAGCCGCTACACCTCCCAACCGCTGGTGCCGGTCAATGATCCCGGTCTGCAATCATCGATAAACATGACAACGAGTTGATATATGAGCCACGACGAACAGAGACATCACCAGGAATTGCACGGCGTCGATTACGAGCGCCGCGACGTCGATGTAAAAACGACTGCGCTCGTTGGCATTGTCATTGTGGTAGTAATCGGGGTCTTCTTGATTTTCGTCCAGGAGTATTTTACATCCGTCAAGGAAGACACCCTTTTGCAGGTCGCGTATGCTCCGGAGAATCCAAAGCTGAGAGACCTTCGGGCATCGGAGGCTCAGATATTTTCCTCATATAAAATCATCGACCCGGTCAAAGGGGTCTATCAGATTCCTGTCGATAGAGCGATGGAATTGCTGGTCAACGAGGCATACAGCGCTTCACAAAAATAACTATATGAAATTCCACCTGTCGTCATATAAGATTTTCGTCATTGGGTGCGCCATCGCATTCGCGGCATCCGTTTCGTCACAAGTTGTGTTGAACAAAGAGGATGATCCTGAGTTGAGCAAAATCGACATCGTCGAGCATCTCGGTTCGCAAGTTCCCGGCGATTTGACATTTACCGATGATCACGGACGGCCTGTGCATCTCAGCGATTATTTCAATCATGACAAGCCGATACTTCTGACCCTGGCCTACTATCGCTGTCCGATGCTCTGCAATCTTGTCCTGAATGGAGTGGCGAATGGCGTCAAAGAGCTTGAGTGGCAACCGGGTGAAAAGTTTCAGATGGTGACTGTCAGTTTCGATGCGCGTGATTCCGTCTCTGTTGCCGCCGCCAAAAAGCAGAACTATTTGGGAAGCATCGGCGCCAACGTCGATGAAACCGGGTGGGCATTTCTCATTGGCGACAGCCTCCAGTCAAAAGCGCTCGCCGACATGGTTGGGTTCAAGTATTTCTATGTGCCGGAGCGTCAGGAATATGCTCACGCCGCTGTCGCCATCCTTTTGTCGCCCGAAGGGAAAATCATGCGGTATCTCTACGGTATCGATTTTCCATCACAGGATTTGAAATTTGGCTTACTCGAAGCCTCCGAAGGGCGCATCGGCACCACTCTTGAGAAGTTTATTCTCTACTGTTTTCATTACGATCCAAGCGCCAAGGGGTATGTTCTCTTTGCGCAAAATCTCATGAAGATCGGCGGGGCAGTAACGGTTGTTATCCTGGCGCTGGTCGTGACGCTGATGT
>ERZ1292633.1475-Hain-H41-02um-R1-1475-length-25386-cov-42_pt1 | contig 25386 bp, 19 predicted proteins | sample MGYA00564406_ERZ1292633 | MGnify/ENA primary metagenome ERZ1292633 (study PRJEB36523, sample SAMEA6512639) | groundwater metagenome | collected 2019-01-08 | study: AquaDiva: Metagenomics assemblies of 32 groundwater samples | reverse complement strand
CAGCTCGAGTGAGAAGACCAAAGAAGCCGGTGTCGTTAGAAGGAGGAAGATGTCCTTTGTGGATAAGGAGGGTCTGGAGCGTCTTCACATCATCTCCTTTCGTACCTCGATAGAGGGGACGATGGATGGATGAGGGAGTGGTTGGGGTTGTAATACTGGCTCCTGTGGTTCCATATGATGAGATCGTTGGTTGAGATACAACGGAGCCTCCTCCGCTATCTGAGGTTGCTGTCTGAGTAGATGCCGTGGCATTAGAGATGGTCACAATAGCCTCTGACGACGTTGTCTGGCTTCCTGCGGCGTCATGAGCGATAGCGGTGAGGGTATGAGGTCCGTCAGTGGTTAGAGCAGTGTCCCATACCATGCGGTATGGACTGGAGGTGACTTCACCTCCTAGGGGGACACCATCAAGAAGGAACTGGACTCCTGTGACTCCTGTATTGCTAGAGGCAGTTGCTTCGATGGAGACTGAGCCTGAGATAGTGAAGCCTGAGGTGGGAGAGGTGAGGGAGACTGAGGGAGGAGAGGTGGAGGAGGGGGTGGGGGTTGGTGTGGGAGAGGATGAAGGAGTGGGTGTGGGAGTTGGAGACGCGATAAATTCAAACGCGCCGACGTCCCAGGCGCCGGTAACGAGTCGTGGTGTCCCATTGGCGTCGACATTCAAAGCAACGATGCCTAAACTCGTTAGATTGGTACCGGTACCGATTGCTGCGGACCCAGTCTGCAATCGACTCTCGCTATCCAGTGACGGATTCTGATTTGTACTATGCAAGTCTTGAGAATAGGGTGCCACTTGGAATTGTGCGAGGGTCAGACAAGTCGGTGGTCCAGTCGAAGCATTATTACACACCCAGTTATTGTTATTCAGACTGTAGCCATCGTTATAATCGGACACAATTTGCGTCCAATTATCCCGCAGCATGATAATGCCATTGCAGCCACCGGTGAGCACATTATTTTTTACAGTCACTGCCACCACTGTATCTACAAGCACGCAATTGCCTCCCACCATATTGATCGTGTTATTGTAGACCATTCCGCCACCGCCGCATGCACGTGACCCCCCATAGTCACAGCCCAGCCAATAGACCGCGCCCCCGCAGGACAAGGACCCCACCGGACACGTGAGACGATTATTAAAGATGTTGAAGCCGACCGAATGATCTTGTGGGGAGATGAGGCCACTCGGACTCGACCCGATGAAGCCCCCACTCAAGTCACCGTGGACGTAGTTGTTGTAGAGGTTGCTGCTGGTATCCCCCACGGAACAATTGTTGGTATCTCCAGTGCAGCCATTGAAGAGAATGATCCCATTCGCGTGAAAGGCTCCTGACGGCGACACCCAATTATCCCAGTTCGTGATTTCATTATCGTGTATTTGAATGTTCTGACACGCCGTGCCGTCCCCGAATCCAGTCACCGCGAGGCCCCAGCCCATGTCGGCAACATAGTTGTTGTAGACTTGTAGATTCGAGCAACTGGCCCCCTCGAAATCGAGGACGACGGCACGAGAGGTATGTTGGATGTTATTGTGATGCACCCGCACGTCCGTGAATCCAGAATGATCGAACCAAATACCCCAATCATGTCCACCATCGGCAGCGCTCTCGTTATTGTGGGAATCGACTCGTAGATAGAGGGAGATCACGAGGTCCCGAATCTCGATGTCCGTGGGATTGCCAGATGAATAAATCGCGGTTGAGCCTTGCTGATTCGCCAGATTCGTCCCATTGGCCGTATTCTTGATCGTGCCGTTACAGGCGCCGATTGAGACCGCCCTCCCATTCACCGTGCCGCATGTTGCGCCACCATCAATGAGGAGATGGCTCTTGGCGTTAAGATTGATCGCGCCCCCGACCTGTGCAAAGTACGGAGCCTGTAACAGTGCGCCCGTCTCGAATGTCAGTGTGATGACATTTCCCGCAGTGCCCCCAGTCTGGAACGTCAAGAGCGTGGAGTTCGACGCACCCGTCCATACTCCGCAAATATGCGCCGTATCCCCAGCACTTATTTTCCCTGCCCCCGCACCCCAGTTGGCGGCAGTATTGAACCATATTGCAGCGTGAGCATTGGCACAATTGGTCCCAGTGTCAGCCCCTATCGCCGTCTGAGCCACATATAGATCCTCAGCGTGTGCGAATGCCGGCATCAAACAGACGAATAAAACAAAGAGTAATTTCTTCATAGTCTGAATACACCCAAAATATATCATTGATACGGGGAGACAATTGTGTGTGCCTGCCCCTATACGCACTCATCCGAGTGCGGGCAAGCAAAACAAACTTTGTCGGGAAAATTTATATAGAAGAGACGCTTTGAGGAGGGACCAGTTCGGGGGTAGGAACGGAAGTTTCCGTCAGTGGTTGCTCACGGCGAGCTTGATGAATGCGCAGCGACAAACCGATACCGAGAATACATGCCCCGAAAATAACTGCGAGTGTTGATCGAACTGCTATAGGAAGTCCCGAAAAAGGTGTAAGGATGGTAAAAAAACCGAGGACGATAAGAATGCTTGTGCGGGACATGTTCTCAGTATATCAGGGCGCCACAATCACAACAAATTCTCCACGTACTGCTCCAGGGTGCTGAGCGAAATATGCCTGAACTTCCTCGGCACTCCCCGAGACGACTTCCTCGTGGATCTTGGTAAGTTCGCGAGCTATAATAACCTTCGCTGGATGCAACATTTCTAGTTCTTTCAAGAGTTTTACTATGCGACGCGGAGATTCGTAGAGCACAACAGGGATGTCGCTTTCCGTAATTTTCTTGAGTGCGGTCTGCCGCCCTTTCTTATGCGGTAGAAATCCAAGAAATGTAAATCCGGATGTATCCATTCCGGCGATAGAGAGTGCAGCAGTAAGCGCGGAAGGTCCCGGTATCGCTTCGATTATTATTGTGTTTAGTAATTGAAGGCGCACGTACCCAACGAGACGTGCACCAGGATCAGAAATCCCTGGCGTGCCCGCGTCACTTACGAGGACCACATGCTCATTCGCCTCGAGTCGTGCGATTATTTCGTCTGCCTTTTTAATTTCGGTCGCAGCATCGAGCCGCTGTAACGGTTTTTTTATTTCGTATCTCGCAAGCAATTTTGAGATAACGCGTGTGTCCTCCGCATAAATCACGTCGCACTCTTTGAGCGTACGAAGAGCGCGCAATGTTATATCCTCCAGATTCCCGATGGGCGTTGCCACGATCGAGAGCTTCCCTGCTGCCGGACCTGTAGATGGTTCTATGTTCATACGGTAATTTTATCGGCAACCTTGTAAATATCTCCGGCACCCATGGTCATGATTGTGTCACCTCCCCTAGCCTCGCCAAGAGCATCCTCTATAATCTCAAACGAATCGAGAGCAGTTGCGTCCGTACCCGTAGCCCGGATACGCTCGGCGAGTATCTCACTTGATATTGAGCCATCATCCTTCTCCCGAGCAGCATAAATGGGTGCAATAAGCACTTTGTCAGCCGCACTAAACGCAGTAGAAAATTCCTCAAGAAGATCTCGGGTACGACTGTAGAGATGCGGATGGAAAGCTACGATGATCCTCCCTTTTACCTTTGCACGGAGCGCTTCTAGAGTTGCTTTGACAGCGGTCGGGTGATGCGCGTAGTCGTCGTACACGTCAGCACCACTCTTTGTCTTTCCTTTGTATTCAAATCGGCGCCACGTTCCCTGAAATGTGGCGAGTGATTCTGCGATTATGGCATCAGAGATGCCAGGAAGAATAATCCGTGCAGCCGCAGCGGCTGCACGGGCATTCATGATGTTAAAATCTCCCGGCAATCGGAGGTCGTAAGCAACCTCTTTCGTGTAATCGATGATTCGTACTTCCGTCCCCTCAAGGAGCGGAGCGATATTCGCATCATTTGGATTAATCACAATCGCACCATCTTTCGGCACGCGAGAGATCGCTTTCCGAAACGTCTCCTGGAGAGCTGCGAGCGATGGAAAATAATCCGTATGGTCCCACTCAAGATTTGTGATCACGAGGACCTGCGGAGTGAGCTCCAGAAGATGGTCGCGATATTCGCACGCCTCGACAACAAAAAGATCGGAAGTGCCCCGTAAATAATTCGAACTGAAATCCTTCACGATGGAGCCAATGATCGCGGTTGGCGATGCTCCGGCATCGCGTAGTATGCACGCAAGCATGCCGGTCGTTGTTGTTTTCCCATGTGTTCCCGATACCGCTATCGTACGCTTCCCTGCAGAAATCTTCCCCAGCATTTCGAAATACGAGCATTCGGGAATACCCAATTCCCGCGCCCGAACGCGTTCCGGATTCTCAAGCGGCACCGCATCGCTATAAATAACCATTTCAACATCCTTAGATATCTGCTCTGCTTTTTGTCCGATAATCACTGTGATCCTTTTCGATTCAAGAAGTTCTGTCACTGGACTTATCTCACGGTCAGAACCGGCTACACTCACCCCTTGATCCTTGAGATATTGTGCGAGCGCACTCATCCCAATGCCGCCGATCCCGACAAAATATGCGCTGTGAAATTTTAGAGCATTATTAGTCATGAGAGTTCACGAGAGCATTAAATTGATCGCCCCGATCGTATTCGTTTTTGAACATGCCAAATGAGGCGAATGCGGGCGAGAAGAGAATGATATCGCCCTCCCTTGCTGAGGCAAAAGCTTCGTTCACAGCTTTCTCTAGATCATCGAAAACAGATGCTCCTGAAATAAATTCCAGAACGCGACTCGTGCCGGTACCCGCAAGAAGAATGACTCGCTTCACCTCAGGCAATTTCACAAGAAGTGCGTTCATATCGAGACCCTTATCGGCACCACCCATGATGAGGATGGTCTGCGCAGGATCAAGTGCCGATAGCGCGACCAGTGTCGCCTCGGGAGTCGTCGCAGTCGTATCATTATAAATTTTTACCCCTTTTTTCTCTTCAATAAATTCGAGGCGTCCTGGGACACCCGTAAAAGATTCAAGAGCTCTACGACTCACATCATCGGAAATACTGAGCGTGCGAGTGACAGCAAGCGCTAGTGCAGCATTATAGCGGTTATGCATGCCCGGGACGCTCAGTATCCACGTATCCGGAAGCTTCAGCTCGTCCACAACCAGAGTTTTTGATTCAATAACTTCGCCGTACTTATCTATGATTGTCGGCGCACACTGCTTACCGAGTACGAGAATATCCTCCGGTTTTTGATACAGGAAAATATTCGCTTTGTCTGCCAGATATTGAGCTGGATCATCTTTGTAATAATTCAAATGATCCTGATAGAGAGTTGTGAAGACGGCGATATGCGGACTCATCGACATCTCGCCCCACCCCTGACACTGCCATGAGTCTAATTCGAGTACTGCTATATGCGACGACGATACTTCATTTAAGAGAGTTAGTGTAGAAACGCCACGAACATTTCCACCAAGTAGGACCGGCTTCGCGGCTTCTTTAAGAATGGCATGCGCCATATGCGCGACTGTCGACTTACCACGCGTACCCGTTACGCCAATAATTGGAATGTTTGAAATTTCTGCAAAGAGATCTGCGCTCATACGCACTGGAATCGCATTCTTTTTTGCCTCAGCAATATACGGAGAATCAAGCGGGACTCCAGCGGCCTTGATGATGAGATCGCGATTGCGAAAATCCTCCAGTCGATGCTCTCCCAGAACGAACTGAATATTCGAGAACGATTCGAGCTCGGCCACTGAACTTGCGAGAACTTCGCGTGACTTGAGGTCGGTCACAATAAGCTCCGCCCCGCACTCGGCAAGGTACCGAGCATCACCAACACCCCGCCCAAGGAGCCCAAGGCCCATGACGGTTATTTTCTTCCCGCTGAAATGTGCTGCTGCATCCATAAATGTGCAAGCGGTAGGGGTCGAACCTACGACCGCCCGAGTATCAGTCGGGTGCTCTACCAACTGAGCTACGCTTGCGAACGAGGCAGAAAGCATTGAAAGTCTTCTTTCAGATGCTTTCTCGCCGAGAGAGCAAGCAGTATGGTACTCCATACGATTGCGAGCCCTCTCGATGACGAACGAGCAAGCAGTATGGTACTCCATACGATTGCGAGTTGGACTTCGCTCCTACTCGTTCGATGTATCGATAGTATCAAAAATCCCTTATTTCTTCCACCTAAATACGAAACACCCTTTCGGGGTGTTTCGTATTTATGAAAAGTGTATGCGCTCTGTTGTTCCGCCTATTCCCGCGCTCGGAGCGTCAATTGAGCGCTCCGAACGACGTACCGGGATACGTTATCCGGCTTCCGAGTGGCGTTTAGGGACGACCACTATCTCCCACGATTCTTACGAATCGCATCGACGTGATATTCCTTTCGGGAATATCGGTTCCATTTCGGATATGTTCCACGAGCAGCTTCCGCTACCCGTGCCTTGTTACGACTTAGTCCTTGTCATTGAATTTGCCGTAGTACTGCGCGAGGCAGTCCTTCGGGCACCCCCAACTCCCTTGACTTGACGGGCGGTGAGTACAAGACTTGAGAACGTATTCACCCCGGTTTGGCTGACCCGGGATTACTAGCGATTCCGGCTTCATGAGGTCGGTTGCAGACCTCAATCCGTACTGGGGTCGGTTTTATAAGGATTGGCTCCGCCTTGCGGCATTGCAACCCGTTGTACCGACCATTGTATTATGCGTGCAGCCCAAGATATCAGAGGGACATGCTGATCTGGCGTCATCCCCACCTTCCTCTCCCGTGAGGGAGCAGTCTCGCCTGGCCATATAGGCAACAGACAACGGGGGTTGCGTTCGTTACCCCACTGAAGGGAACAGTTCAAACCACGAACTGACGACGACCATGCATCACCTGTCCAGCACCCTCGAAGGCTCCGTCCCTTTCAGGTCGGATGCAGCTGGATTTCTAATCTTGGTAAGGTTCTTCGTTTGTCGACGAATTGAGCCGCATAATCCACCGCTTGTGCGAGTCCCCGTCTATTCCTTTGAGTTTTAATCTTGCGATCGTACTACCCAGGCGGCTCGCTTACCGCGTTAGCTTAGTCTCACAGAGGGTCGATACTCCGTAAAACGAGCGAGCAACGTTGAGGGCCAGGACTACTGGGGTATCTAATCCCATTCGCTACCCTGGCTTTCGTGTTTGAGCGTCAGGAACGTACCAGTGCATTGCCTTCGCCTTTGGTGTTCCCCATGATATCAACGGATTTCACCCCTCCACCATGAGTTCCATGCACCTCTCACGCCCTCGAGCCATACCGTTTCCCCCGCAGTGACCAAGTTGAGCTCGGACATTTAACGAGAGACTAATATGGCCGCCTAGACACCCTTTACGCCCAGTGATTCCGGGTAATGCTTGGAGCCTCTGTATTACCGCTCCTGCTGGCACAGAGTTAGGAGCTCCTTATTCATCGGGTACCGTCAATAAACTTCGTCCCCGATAAAAGATGTTTACGTACCAAGGCACTTCATCCATCACGCGGCGTCGCTCCGTCAGACTTTCGTCCATTGCGGAATATTCTCGTCTGCAGCCTCCCGTAGGAGTATGGACCGTGTCGCAGTTCCATCGGTGGGGGTCAGCCTCTCAGCTCCCCTAAGCGTCGTAGCCTTGGTAGGCCATTACCCTACCAACTAGCTGATACTACGCAGGCCGCTCCCGAAGCGAAAAACCTTTACCCTTGCGGGACTATCGGGAATTACCCAACCTTTCGATTGGCTATGCCCGACTTCGGGGGATGTACCTACGTGTTACTACCTCGTCTGCCGGTTGCCCTTGCGGGCCCCCTTGACTTGCATGACTTATCCACGCCGCCAGCATTCACCCTGAGCTAGGATCAAACTCTCAATAAGAATAGGCGGAACAAAAGAATTCACACATCTTTTCATGCCCGCTACTTGCGTAGCGGGCGTTCACGTATTTAATTGTCAAGGGTCAAAAGAAACTCCGCCCCGCCACTGCGGGACAGTAGAGCAATACTATAGGAGCGACGTAACGACGTCAAGACTTCTCGGAAGTCCTATAGAAGCACTCTTTCCATCAAGATTTTGTGGTCAATCTCACAGTCTATTTTCCTTTTCTGAAAGGATGATATATTGCGGCAAGTTCGATACAGTTCTTATCACACAACAATTCAATTGGAAAGGAGGTGAGAATTTGTGGACCAGCGACAATGGACTCGAGAATCTTGGAAATCTCGAGCGCAGAGAAATGCGGAGGAACTAGAAGCCATCTGTAAGACCTTCGGCGAAAGACCGGGTAACTCTGCCGTACAGGGAGTTGAGAGCATCGATGACCGACGTCGCTCTCTGTGCAATGCAATCCTGGGTACCGATTCTCTTAAAGAATATGTCCTAGAATTGCATGAATCCTTGCTCAAGACGAACGAATTGAAAAAACTTCCTCGTCTCCTCCTTATAAATGTTAGGAAAGGCGTGTTCGGCCTTTTCAATCAATCACTTGCGCAAGAACTCATAAAAGAATACGAGCGTATACAGATTCTCATCAAGCAGCCAACTGAAATAGGGCGGGCACGTCGATGCGGCGATAAAAAAAGATCTGAGTATTTATACCGACGGACCAAGAAGTGGAGAGAGGAGTTCGAAAAATTATACAAGGAGCCTGTGACTTCGGGACTCAGCAAGAAAGAATTGTCGCGATACCTCAAACATATAAACCAATCGCCAAAAAAAGGAGTGCAGGAGCCGTCATCTTCGTAGGTGGCGGCTTTTTTTATTTAAATAGTTGCGCAGACCTGGCAACACGCTACAATACTCGAAGCCGTCACCCCTTGCCTATGAACGCGAATGAGCGGGAGCGTATAGTTGTTTCTGTTGGAGGTTCTCTTATCGTTCCCGATGGAATTAATACCGACTTCCTCACGCATTTTAAGGCACTGGTTCTCGACAAAGTACAAAGAGGCTTCAGTTTCGCGATCATCACTGGCGGCGGGAAGACCGCACGTCGCTATCAAGATGCCGCGAACGCTGTTAAACCACTCTCCCAGCAAGATCTCGACTGGATTGGTATTCATGCAACACGTCTGAATGCACAACTCCTACGAAATATCTTTGTCGGCTATGCGCACCCGCAAGTCATAAAAAATCCGACCATAGATATTGAGGCGGACGAACCCATCATCATCGCGGCTGGCTGGCAGCCAGGATGTTCAACCGACTATGATGCTGTACTCATAGCCAAAAATCTTGGTGCGCGACGTTTAGTGAATCTTTCAAATATTGATTACGTCTATACTGCTGATCCGAACAAAAACCCTACAGCAACAAAGATAGAAAAAATCTCATGGATGGAATTCCGTAAATTAATTCCTACGGAATGGGACCCGGGGCTCTCTTCCCCTTTTGATCCAATAGCTGCAAAAGAAGCTGAAGCACTTGGTCTCGAAGTCGCCGTTATAAACGGTGCAAAACTTGAAGAATTTTCAAACTATCTCGACGGTAATCCGTTCGTTGGAACAATTATTTCATAAAAACGCTCGCGCTTATGCGCGAGCGCTCATTCTGAACAGAATATTTTTTATTTGTAACCGAAAGTCTTCGATTGTGCCGTCATTATAGATAACAGTATCCGCTTCCTGAAGAGCACCGCGAAGATTCTGCTTACACGGATCGCCCTCGTTTATTTCGGATAGTTCCTGTGCGACGAACTTTTCATACGTGATGTTGTCCTTTACAGATTTGCGTGCCAATGCCCGTTCGTAGCGAATACGTTGATTGGCGTCTACTCCAATAACAAAACCGCCAAGTTCTTTGATGCGTCGTACTTCACCAAGAGCGCGCAACGATTCTATAATCACATCCTGTCTCGATACGAGCGCACGGGCGTAGAGCGAATCGACCATGTAGGTAACGCCATATTGAGCACGCAGGTCGTTAGCGACACTCCTCATAGTATCGCGATTCCCGGTAAGACCGCGTCTCGCAATCTCTTCTGAAATGAACCCGCTTACCGAGTAATGAACGAACTGCTTCCAATACCGTAGGTAGCTGACAACTGACCCTTTCCCCGCTCCGAGAGTTCCGGTTATGCCTATGATAATTCGCACTGATTACCTCCTCTTTTTGGTTCTAAATTCTAGTCCCAAAAAATTATATGCTAAAAAATGCAGGACGTCTAGTTTCTCTTCGTGAACCAGTTCGCGATTGGTATGAGGAGTGGAGCAGACCGACAAACCGAGGAGAAAGTGCCCGCTATAACACCAACGAGCATCACAAGCGCGAAGTCGCGCGTTGCTGGAGCACCAAGGAAGATGAGAGCAAGAAGCGCAAGTACGACAGTGAGTGCTGTGTTGATTGAACGAGTCATGGTCTCATTAATGGACTTCCCTATCGTATCCTCAAAAGATTCTCTAAGTCCGGTCTTTTCGTTTTTGGAGAGATGCTCTCGTACACGATCGAAGATGACGATGACATCATTTACACAGTAACCAAGGAGTGCCAAGAGCGCCACAATGAAGAGTGAGTCTACCTGCACGCCCGTATAATGCGCGAGAACTGCGTAGAAGCCAGCTGGGACGATAAGGTCGATAGCGAGCATGACGACCACAATAAGACCGTACCCCCAACTTGGCACGGGTCGTGACACTTTGCGAAACGCGAAGGCAATATACAACACGATGACGAGAACCACTCCAAAAATTGCCCAGAGCGCTTTGTTGGTGAATTGACTCCCGAGCGCGGGACCGACTGACGTGTAGGAAAGCTCCGTTGTCGAAGCATTCGAAGAAATCGCAGTGAGGATTGCATCGTGTTCCGCCGGCGTTTGTGTACGAGTGCGAATAGAGACCGCATTCGTACCTGATGAGCGAACAGACACTGCGCCAAGGGGAACAACGGCAACCTGTTTCTCGATAGTCGTGATTGGCGGAACTCCATTCGGGTACCCGATTTGCATGAGAGAACCCCCAGTGAAATCAATACCGAGTGGTAAGCCGAAGATGAGAATAGCTCCAAGAGCAGCCGCGAGAATCAGACCCGTTAGCCAAAAGAAGAAACCGCGATGATTGATGATAAACATAAATTAATTTTTATGCAGTCCTGAACCAAGGAGGAATTTCCATGCACCACGACCTTCTTCCGGAACGACGGCGAGTAGGAAAACACGCGAGAGTGAAACTGCAGAAATAAAGGAAGCGAGAACACCGAGCACAAAGACCAGCGCAAATCCCTGCACAATACTCGTACCGAGCCAGAAAAGGATGATGCCCGATATCAACATCGTCAGGTGACCATCGCGAATGGCTGGCCATGCTCGCTGAAACCCGATATGCACCGCCTCGCGCGGATTCTTTCCTTCGCGCAACTCCTCTTTGGTGCGTTCAAATATAAGCACGTTTGCATCCACTGCCATACCAATAGTGATAATGAGCCCTGCAATGCCGGAGGCCGTGAGAGTAATCGGAATAACTTTCATGATCGAGAGCATGAAGACAACATATTCGACAAGCGCAAGCGCTGCGATGAATCCCGGAAGTCGATACCACAGGACCATAAAGAGCGCGACGATAGCAAACCCAATAATTCCAGCAGCGACACCTGCCTTAATGGCTGCAGCACCGAGTGTCGGACCAACGGCAGAACTACTCTCGAGAGATATCGGCACGGGGAGTGCGCCGAAATTAAGATTGCGAACTAAATCACGTGCCTCGCTGGCGGTAAATTGGCCGGTGATAGTCGCCTGTCCCCCAGCAATAGCTTCCTGAATGGTGGGGGTGGAAATTGGTTGTCCATCAAGAAATATAGCGAGTTGTTCGCCGACATGCTCACTCGTAATTTTCTCAAAAAGCTTTGCTCCCTCAGAATCGAAATTAAGAATTACTTGAGGCGCGGAGAGACCTGCGGTCGCACCTGAACCGAACCCGAGAGTGGCACTCGAGAGGTATCGGCCAGTGAGACCAGTTGGGACAAATCCAACGAGCCTGGTCGTCGTGCCAGTAGTCGACGTGGTCGCAAGTAGAAATTCGAGAGTTGGCGTCTTCCCGAGTGCAGCAACAGCGGCCTTAATATCGGTGACTCCTGGTAGAGCGACGATAAGACGGTCCTCGGTAGTCCCTGAGAGAGTGCTTGCCTGCTCCGTCTGGACCAAAGGCTCCGCAACGCCAAAGAGGTTCACGCGTCGTTCGATGACGCCCTGCAGTGCTCCGAGTGCATCGGAACGCTCGCTTACAGGCGTCTGGCTCATATCGGCCTTGTATATGAGTTCAGTGCCGCCAGCAAGATCTAGCCCCAATTTAAAGGCATAAGGGCTAGATGGATTTGCTTGGGTTGTCCACACGAAATACGTAAGCAAAATCCCTACAGCGAGAGCAACGCCCGCAAACACTCGGAAACGCATCATGGGAAGAGTATAAACGAAATTATAGAAAAGCGAAGCCTTGCGCGAGTTAGATATTCATGGCCTTCTCCGCGAGCGTAACGATGTTCTCAAAGAGGATTGCGCCAGCAAGCAGACAAGTACTGCCCAGGATTGGTGTGAGATCAGTTTTTTGTTGGTGCAGTGGTCGAGGAGTTTGTGAATTCAAAAGAACTTACTATTTCTTTAAATACTGGCTCACCCGATGGATACCAAATGAGAAACTTTTCTCCTTTTTTATTCTCGAAAAAAGTATACTTGTATTCCTGCAGTAGACCTGGAACAAGCACGGTTACAAGAAGTGTATCGAATCGCCCAATAATGTCGAGTGTATAAGATTTCTGACCTGAAATAACTTCTTCTTGCATATCATTGGCATGACACGTACCAAACCCCTGTGAGGGGTACCCGTTCGGATTGGGGCCAATCTTACTTGATCGTTGAGCTTGTTCCCTGCAGAGTGCTTCAACGAAGGACTTGAGGTCGAGAGATGAAAGATACTTAGTCCGAGTGATTGCATCCTGCTGATTGCCAGCATCGTACATGTTCACTGCCGTGCTTGTGGAATTAAGTGACCAAATGCCGAGCATTCCGCGTGGAGTGGGTACTTGAATCGTATCGCCGATGGCTGGCCGTATTCTGGTGTATTCGTCAGGATACGGATCCACCCGTATATCGTCGCTGTTTGGAGGATAATTGATACGGTAGTGGTGCGCCGTATTCTCGTAGGACAACCATGTGTCTTGAGGAAGTACCCCGGCCATATTGTTGTGTGTGAAAACAAAAGTCTTGAGCATCTGTTGAGCAATAGCATCATTAGTGACAGATACACTTATAATCTTTCCGTCACTTGGATTCTTTAAGAAAAAGAATGTGTAGGTTCTGTTAAATGAAGGGTAATTATTTTTGACGGCATCTTGCAACGCACGGGCGGTGTAACTCTGTTTCTCTGTGAATGTATAAGCTTTAGTTGAGGCGAATGTAGTCTCCGTTACATAACTTATTTCTCTGTGTATATTTGTATTTGGATCGTCCTTTTCGCTTTGCCATAGAGTTTGCGCGAGAGAGGCGGCGTCTTTATCTGAAAGGTTGCCACGGTCAAGACTAGGGTTGGACTGAAACACACTGAGAAGAGACCCTCCTGCAGCAATTTCTATATTGCCTGCGCTAAGTTCTGCTGTTGTTTGCGCCGTCGCACGGTCTTCTTCCTGGACGCTCCCTAACTGGATTCCTTTAGGATACAAAATCTCGTAATCGTATCTCGTGTTTTCGTATGTTTTCCAATCTGATTGAGACACTGAGACAGGAGTGGTTGAAGCGGAGTTGCTAGATGATTGATTGTTTGCCGTTCCCCATATTAAAAAATAGAGGCCGACTATCACAATAACAGCGATGACACCAATAGAGAATGTGTATTGTCTATTCATCTATGAACGCTCAGTTATTTGTCATTTGTAGACTGTCTAACATTTCCTGAAATTGATGAAAATTTCTAGGGTCACCAGTGATGCCTATAGCGAGTACAGCCATTGGGAACTTGGAACTGGCTATAGATATGTAGTAGCTAGTGATGGGTGTCTCTAGTTCTAACTTATAAAGTAGGACCACCGCATCGTGCCCCGCAATAGTTGTTGATGTCGCGGAGAGATTTGGATCGCAGTCGCCATGACAATTGTTGTAGTTGTCCAATCTTTCCGACAAAGTCGTATAGTATATGTTTCCATACACTATATTCTGCCCTTTCTTCGGATCGGGTAGTACCGAATCCGCGTGCCGGAAATTCGAGAGCTGAAACGCCACACCATGGCTCGCTCGATTGTACGCATCACTCGTAATCAACCAATTAGCTGGGTAGGTAAATTTGAAACCATATTCCCTGTCAACAAATACATGACTCTCCTGTGTGTAGAAATACATCCCACCTACCACAATCAATAAGACTACGGTAGTGAGTATCACTTTACTATGAGCTCGCATTATGGAAATAATACCATCGCAACAAACATTAAGAACAGCAGTGCCAATACTCCAAGCAATTTTCTCATCTCACCCTCCTTTGTAAAAGAACATGCCGTGCACAATTGCATGGCATGTTTACTCTACATTATTTCCTGATATTGAAAATCAATGTATTTGATTATGTATTCATGGCCTTCTCCGCGAGCGTAACGATGTTCTCAAAGAGTACGGCGACGGCGAGGGGTCCCACACCGCCAGGGACGGGAGTAAAAATTGAACACTTTTCGGCGCATTCAGGATCGGCATCGCCGACGATTGCTCCATCTGATTCAGATGTACCTGCGTCAATGAGCACAGCCCCCTCTTTGATCATGTCGGGTTTGATGAGATGCGGTGAGCCCGCACCCGAGATGATAATGTCCGCGGCGCGAAGCGCCGCGGACATTTCGCCCGATTCCAAAGTCACCATGGAGACTTCCGCTCCCTGCTGTTTGAGCCAGACTGCACAGGGATTTCCGACGAGCCAACCGTTTCCTATGACAACCGCCTTCTTCCCTTTTGGATCGACATTACCGTGTATGAATATTTCGCGCATCGCTCCGACCACAGGAGGAAGGAGTGAATTTGCATCGCCATTCTCAAACTTTGCACGCGAAGCAAGTGAGAGCACATCGGCGTCCTGCTGTATCGGTATCGAATTGAGCACATCCGCAGTGGAAATATCAGATGGAAGTGGTAACTGTACAATGATAGCGTCTGCGCGAGTGGAAAAAGTCAGACTTCGTGTTTCTTCAAAATCACACCCGGCATCCTCCGCACTTCTAGCTTTTATTTTTAAATACGAACGCGTTGCCGATGTTTCTTCGGGAGAAACATACACGAGTACATTCGGTCGCCGACCCAATTTCTCCGTACGCATCTTTGTGCGTGAGAGTATCTCTTTTGCAATCGCACGACCGTCTATAATCATGTTCCAGAAAAAGAAAGGAGTGCACGCACAGTCTTGAGCGCAATAGCAATATCAAGCCCAAAAGAACGGTGTTTGAGATAATACAAGTCAAACGAAAGCTTCCGTCGCGTGCGTGCGACATCTGCAGGCCCGCGAGGCGCGTCAGCATCATGAATCTGTGCCCATCCCGACAGTCCAGGAGCAATCAGGTGGCGCAGGCGATATTGAGGAATTTCACGTTCATACACTTCAGCAATTTTTGGCAATTCCGGTCGCGGCCCGATAAAAGAAAGGTCGCCCGTAAACACATTCCAAAGCTGCGGCAGTTCGTCGATACGCGTTTTCCTCAGTAAATGTCCAAGTACCGTCACGCGGTTCTTTTTCTGTAATTCTGGGTCACCATGGTCATTAAGAAGCATTGAACGTAATTTCACCATACGAAAGACATGTCCGTTCTTGCCAATACGTTCATTGAAAATGAGTGGCATCCCTCCATTTATCCCAAGAAGTATCGCTGCTGTACCGACAAGCGGAATAGCTATGACAGTCCCAGCAATCGCAACCACAATATCGAAGAGACGTTTCGTACTATCATAAAGTGCACGATGCTTCGGTAGGGACTCAAGCAACTGACTCGCATCGAGATGATTTAAAGGCACCCTATCGAAAATCTCTTCATACAAAGAAGCAAATTCTCTGAATGTGACTCCCGATTTAATCAGATTTTTGAGCGTCGACAGGTCAAGTGTAACCTCAGGGTTCGACGTATCAAGCACTACGATCCGCGCACCTTTCTCTACACTTTCAACAACGACTTTTGCCAGATCGTTCTGAGGAAGTTCATCTGCTTCCGTATGATGTATAAACCGAATGAGATACCGATCGTTCCCATTCACTTCGTCATACAACTCGTGAGCCGCAGGTCCTGAACCGACAAGAAGAGCTGGTACTCGATTACTTTCTCTCATTTCGCGCTTCATACGCGAGAGGCGCCACACACTCTCGGCCACCACCGACACGACGAGATATAGTACCAGAATAGTTTGTGGAGCTATGGAAAGCGGAAGAGTAAAAAAAAGGATAGCGGAGATTGCTACCGTCGCAACCTGAGCGCCAGCAATTCGTACACCCATCACCCGACGAATTGGCCGTGTCTGTTTTTCGTACAGGCCAGCAATATAGAAAACTACCAATGACATAAGAAACATGGGAAGAAACGGCACCAAATTGATTTCAAAGTAACTAAAAGAAGGTAGAGCCAGGTTACGCAGAAATAGGGCGACCCAGAGAGACGCCACCAATATGAAAAAATCCACTACAAGAAGAACCGCTGTTTCGCGACGATCAAATGCCATGAGTATGGATACTATAACCTGAAAATATATTGTACAGTTGCACCCATGAAGATACCTGCTGATAAAAAGATACTTTTCGTCATAACTAAGTCGAACTGGGGTGGCGCACAGCGTTACGTATTTGACCTTGCGACAGCATTGCGAGACGACTTTGACGTACGTGTCGCATTTGGTCAGGAAGGCCTCCTAGCAAAAAAACTGAGCGAAACCCACATCCAGACCTTCCCCATCGGGGCTTTGCAGCGCGATGTTTCGATATCGAATGATGTGAAAAGTTTTTTTGAACTGCTGCGGCTTTTTCGCATCGAAAAACCGGATGTCGTGCATCTCAACTCATCTAAAGCAGCGGGTATCGGGGCGCTCGCGGCACGCTTTGCGGGTGTGCCGCAGATTATCTTCACCGCTCATGGTTGGCCTTTTTGGGAACAACGTAATTCCGTTTCTCGCGGTCTCATATATATATTTTCATGGCTAACCGCTCTCCTTTCTCATACCATAATTGTTGTATCCGATTACGATCTGAAGGTGGCGCAAAAAATGCCGCTTGTCGGACATAAAACCGTTCGTATTTATAACGGAATTGATTTGAATTTCCCTCTCGGCTCGGCAGATGTTGTACGCCACTCTTTCCCAAAAGGAGTCCATATTACCGGCACCATCGGAGAGTTGAATAAAAATAAAAACCAGATCGCATTAATTGAGCAGGCAAAAAACGACTCGAATATGTACGTCGCCATTGTTGGTGACGGCGAGAATCGCTTATATTTAAAGAAAAAAATAGAAGAATACAACCTCAGCGCTCGAGTAAAATTGTTTGGATTTATGCCAGCAAGCGAAGTGCTGCGAGGTTTTGATGTATTTGCGCTTCCCTCTTTCAAAGAGGGTCTACCCTATGTGCTCCTCGAAGCTAAGGCTGCCGGTCTTCCGATAGTTGCTACTCGTGTGGGCGGCGTAGGTGAAATATTGGACGCAAAAAATATGGAGGAATTTTCACTTGAACACATGGTACAGAAAACGGCTGCCTTGTACCGCTAACCGCCCAGATATTCGTTCGCACTTACGTCGCGCGCGGCACTACGACCCTGGCGTGCGAGTGAGGTAACAATACCGAGTGCGGCAAATTCGAGAACGAGATGCGATCCGCCCGAACTCATGAAAGGTATCGTCGTGCCGGTAACCGGCAAGAGCCCAAGACTAATGCCAGTATGTAGTGCGACATGGGCGACGAAGAGTATCAGTACTCCGAGAGTAAAGAAAGCGTCAAAATTGGTCGCTGCACTGCGCGCAATTTGTGCGAGACGCGCAAAAAGAAGTGCATATGTCGAGAGGAGGAGCACCACTCCTATGAAACCCCACTCTTCTGCAAATGCCGCAAAAATAAAATCTGTCTGATATTCGGGTAAAAAACGCAGCTTTGATTGCGTCCCATACCCGATACCTTTTCCAAAAAGCTCACCCGAACCGACAGCAATTTTCGCTTGGTACGCATTGTAACCCGACCCATGAATATCACTTGCCGGATTCACGAACGAAATAATGCGGGTGCGCTGGTAGGGTTTCAGTCCTCCAAACCAAAGTGCTGAAGCTATGACACACGCCATGAGTCCAAGAATGACAAGGTGTTTTTTCGATATGCCAGAGACGAGCATCATGCCGAGCCACAACGTCCCAAATATGATCGCATTCCCCATGTCCGGCTCGACAAGAATCAAGAGCGCAAGTGCGAGCGCATACCCACCCGAGACAATGATATGTCGAAAGTCGCCGATCTCGACATGCCGTCGCGAAAGATATTTTGCAAGAAGCGCCAATAAAGCAAGTTTTGCAAGATCCGCTGGCTGAAAAGAAACGAGCCCGAATGAAAACCATGCGCGGGCGCCGAGAACGGGATCTGCGAAAAGGAGTAGAAGTACAAGAAGAACGAGCGCCGATACGTACAAGGTCATTACGACCGGCGTTCGACGAATGAAACGAATATCGAGTGTTGAAAGACTTAAATATATACCGCTTGCTATGGCAAGCCAGAGAAATTGCCGTGAGGCGAGTGACGCTCCTTGTCCGAACGTACTCATGGTAAGAATACCCAGAAGAGAGAGCGTGAGAGCGGGAAGAAATAATGTCCAGTCAATAAAGAAACGTGGACGCGGAAATGGCGTACTGACCATTTTATTTTAGGGAAGCGGAATAATTGGCACTATCTCTATCGAGGTAGGCGCGCTTGGAAAAGCGCTATTCCAAGTAAATGTCGCGGGTGTCTGTCCTTGCGCAGGGATGGTCGCCACAATCGTCCTTGACGCGGCAATAACATCTCCTCGATCATTACGCACAAGAACTATGACAAGCACATTGGTTAAGGGAATTGCGCTCGGATTCGCGAGAACTGTTTCAATACGCGGAGTTGATACTGTACCGCTCTGTTTCGTACCCGATACCATAGGGATGACACGAGAATCGGTAATCATCTTAAACCATTGGGGTGACGATGCTTCTATGGAAAGAAATACGCCGGTAATCGTTTGTTTCCCAGTTAGCACTCCAGGCACATAGATTGGTACGGTCGCGCCTGGTGGCAAATCAAGCACTCCCGTCACCTCTTTGATAAGCACCCGATCCGCACTGTACAGTTGCACACGATACGGAACGTTCTTTGCTGCGACGCCAGAATTTTTATTCCCGACTGAAGCGATAATATCAGTGCGACCCTCACTATTCGTAATCGCTTTCGTAAACAAAACTGTAGGAGGTTGTTCCTGTGCAGTACAGAGGTAGGGACACGATCCACCACAATCAATTCCCTCTTCATCCTGATTCTGCACACGGTCGATACATGATGGAGCCTCGTAGAAAGTTTTTAGAAAAATAGTTGTAGAAAACGCAATACCAACCCCGCCGATAATAAGCGCAATTATAAGTCTCCTCCGTGCTGCCCAGGACATAAAAACAGTATACCAAACTATGGTTTCTTTGAGATCATGACGATTTTTCTATGGAATACTCTACGCATCTCCCTCACCTCCCCAACACCCTCCTCACACTCGCAATAACAGACGCATCAGCATTGAAGGATTGGAGTATCGAGATAATGGCATCTGCTTGAGCGAGAGTGAGGTTAGAGCTTGCGGAGGAAGAGGTGGTGACAGAACCCCCACTCAATCTGGCAACAGTCTTAGGGCCGGCAACACCATAGCCCGTTGATGACTCGGTACCTCCGCAGATGATGTTTTGTGAACATTGGTACTTCTGTACTGCAGCTCGAGTGAGAAGTCCGAAGAAGCCAGTGTCGTTAGAAGGAGGAAGATGTCCCTTTTGGATAAGGAGAGTCTGGAGGGTCTTCACATCATCTCCTTTGGTACCTCGATAGAGGGGACGAGTGATGGGTGAGGGTGTGGTTGGGGGTGTGGTGGTGTCTAGAGTTGTGGGGGTTGGGGTGGTCTCTGGAGTTGGAGTTGATACGGGAGTAGACGCTGTGGCATTAGAGACCGTCACCACAGTTCCTGATGATGTTGTTTGGTTTCCTGTGGCGTCATGAGCAATGGCTGTGAGAGTATGAGATCCATCGGATGCCGTGGCGGTGTCCCAGGTGATGCGGTATGGGCTTGTCGTGAGTTCGTTGGTGAATGCGATACCGTCGAGGAGGAACTGGACTCCGGTGACTCCTGTATTGCTAGAGGCAGTGGCTTCGAGAGAGACTGAGCCTGAGATAGTGAAGCCTGCGGTGGGAGAGATGAGGGAGACTGAGGGAGGAGTGGAGGAGGGGGTTGGGGTTGGTGTGGGAGTAGCGGTTGGGGTAGGTGTGACGCTTGAGAATTGGTATGCTCCGATGTCCCAGGAGGTACCAATTGGGCGCTGGGCTCCATCCTTATCTGCGGAAAGAAACGAATAGATTGAGGACAAATTAGTGCCGGTATTTTTTGCGATTGTATCACCTGATGCCAAGTGAAAATCCGCTGCGCCAGCATTGACATATGTTGGCACGCCTACGACGCCGTGTGTTTCACGCACCGGCGAGAGGGCTTGCAGTTGGACTAGCCTGTATTGACTTGCTCCCCACACTGCGACCTGCGGATAGTTAGCACTCGCTGTCGAATAGATATTGTAATCCCACGAAGAGGCGCCTGTGATCGTCGTGTTTGCGGGGAGTTCCACAGAGCGATAGGAAATATCTGATGTGGTGCCAAAGATATTATTGAGCATGGCAAGATTCGTGACTTGGCCTCTACTGACTACTCGAATGGCTGAGGCGCTTTGCGTGTAAAATGTGTTGTTTGCAATCACCACATCGTCCCACACAGAAGACGCGCCACCCTCAGCATCAATTACCACTCCAAACCCAGGGTTAGAATTGATGACATTGTTGTAGATGCGAAGATGCCCACTAGAGGAATTATTGAGGTTGTCGATGTAAATGTTTTGGTCTCCAGAATTGTACACATAGTTATTGTAGATTGCACAGTAATTACCCGATTGACACAGCAGAGAATCTGAATGCCCCGATCCGTCCACTCCGGTAATATCGTTGTCATGCAGACTCGCATTTGATCCGACACGAATACCATCATGTTGCAGATATTGAATCAGATTATGGTGGATGTTACAGCCATCAGTATAGCTAGTTGTGCCTGTTGCTGACCAACAGGCTACACCTGTGCCGTTCAGCTTTGTCCCAACATTGACCCCATGGATCCAGTTATAGGAAAACTCCACATCGCCAACAGTGGCCACTTGCAGATAGACCCCGCCATCTTGATTAGTGAGGCTAGACGATCCCCCGCTTCCCGTAATTTCCACATGCCGAATTGCTAAATGCCCTTCCCCTCCGGTATTCGCATAAAAGGAAAAACTCGGTGTACTATCCGACGCCCCAGGCGCAAAATTGATGACGCGAAATGGATAGGTTGTATTGCCAGATCGCGCATCTCCGGTGAGCCCATCGACGGTAATATACTGAAACGCATTAAAACTGAATGCCACGAAATTACTCGTGGATTGCATGTCGAGAGTGGCACCTCCTGCCGCCGCCGTAATCGTGATAATATTACCGGCGCTCCCGCTCGCTTGCACATTTAAGCGACTTGTGATTGTTCCACAGAGATATACTGTATCCCCTGCGCTAATCTTGCCTGCCCCCACGCCCCAGTTAGTGGCAGTATTGAACCATGCTACAGAGTGAGCGTTGGCACAGTTTGCGCCTGTATCGACGCCGGAAGTCGCTTGGGTAATGAAGACATCTTCCCCCGTAACGAGAGCATGGGCCGATGGCATGAACCCAAAGATGAGTACGAGCAATGGGATGTATAGAAATTTTTTAAGACTAAGCAATTTCTTCACACCATTCATATAAAAAGAGTACCACGTAAATGTAAATTTCTTCGCGACGCCTTCATTTCTTAAAAAGTTTATGGGAAAAGCGGGTGGGACATTCTGCCCGATTCTAGTAAAAGGAAAACCGCCGAGCTCAAAGAGTCGGCGGTGGCAGGGACGGTGGGAATTGAACCCACGACCTACGGGTGATCACCCGCACGCTCTACCGACTGAGCTACGCCCCTACGCTCCGATAGTCGGAAAAAGAACAATTAAAATCGAGTGCTTGGTTCTGGCGGTTAGCTACTCTCCCCATCTGAAACGATGAGTACCATCGCCGCTAGGAGGCTTGACTGCCGAGTTCGGAATGAGATCGGGTATGACCCTCCCGCCAAACCACCAGAACCAAACACTCGAGGTGTTTGATATACGTTAATATGCATTAAAAACAAAGTGTCGTCGTGATTGTGCTACACAGATTTCCGCACGAGAGACTGGACATATTAGTACTCCTCGGCTCCACGCCTTGCGGCGCTTCCACCTAGAGCCTATCAACCTAGTCATCTCCTAGGAGTCTCATAACGATTCCTAATCTTGGAGCACGTTTCCCGCTTATATGCTTTCAGCGGTTATCGTCACCCGACATAGCTACCCAGCGGTGCCCTTGGCAGGACAGCTGGCAGACCAGAGGTCAGTTCATCCCGGTCCTCTCGTCGCTTATTCCCCTGTTTCCAGGAGCGCAGACTATATCTTCATCCTTCCTCGCTTGTGCGAAGTTAGGACGATGGCATGTTACCCATGCGAGCAGTCGTTCTCTAGGAACGATTCCTCAACACATGAGTCCGCGTATCTTTCAACGCAAGTCGTTACGGGGTCAATTCGCCTAATATGGCGAACGACTTCCCACGGTATTACCTTAAAGCGGTTCTGATTTTCAGCAAATTTATCTTGCGCGGACCGGCGCATTGTAAATTCTCAATCAAAACATATGAAGGCTTCACCGTTATAAGCCATGTTGTCATCAGAGATCTCTCTCTGAAGTAGCAATTCCTTACTAGGGACAACCCTCCGCAAGAATCAACGCCTGTAGTAGATAGGAGACCAACCTGTCTCACGCATCTACGTTTGCCCCATGAGATAGTTTTCTCTCGATTCTGATGCGAACTCGAATGTCTTTCAACTTTCGTGTTCGTTTCAATATCTCGATTCTTTATCTCACGGGGTTTGCTCCAATTACTTAGAGGATCGGACTGTAACTTCACCCACATCTTTCAATGTTTCGGGTGATCAACATTCAGTCTCTACGGGTGCGCAGTGAGGAAATAAGAATGTGAGTAATCTCATATTCTTATTCTCCGAACGAGCAGCCGTATCGTAATCGATACGGGTACGCATTTTTCTAACAACGCTTCCCTCGGTATTGCCCTCTCGTACACAACGAGATTGGGTTCCACCGATATCAGTTGATTTGGTCCCTCTGTATTCCTACAGAAGGCCGCCGTGAGTTTGTTTTTTGTCGTTTTCCTCGCGGGTTCAAACCGTTCAATTGTCGATCACATGATCAACCGCTGAACGGTTTGAACCCAGCTCGCGTAACATTTTAAATGGCGAACAGCCATACGCTTGGGAGCTTCTCCACCCCCGCGCTATGTTGAGCCGACATCGAGGTGCCGAACTCCGCCGTCGCTATGGACGCTTGGGCGGAACTAGCCTGTTATCCCCAGGGTAACTTATATCCGTTAATCTCTGGCCGCATCTAAGGCGTACCATCGGTTCACTATGCTCTGCTTTCGCATCTGCTCGGGATGTACCCCTCGCAGTTAAGCTCTCTTATGCCATTACACTATCGCCACGGTTTCCATTCGCGGCTAGAGAACCTTAATAGACTCCTCCGTTACTTTTTAGGCTTTATGTTTTCCACTTTGTAAGCAAACAATGGCACATCATCCAATATCGGCTGTACGAAGTCGGCGATAATTCGCGCGCCTTCATACGACACATATATCCGAAGCGAGTCATTACGTTGCTTATGCAGAGCGCTTTCGATACCGAAGCGTCGAAGCGCTTCCTGCACTAATTCAAGATCTTTGCGATTATATCCAAGCGAATGAATCACGAGCGAACGGTGTCGAGACGACTTTGCTGAGCCGTCATCGAGAAACCATATCGCGAGTGAAAGCGACGTCATCAACTTCTTGATGAGCGGCGGGATTCGCTTCTTTCCGTTTTGATAGAATTGCGCTCCGTAGAAACGAAATGCAGGATGACTCACAGTTGTGAATCCATACACCAGCTTCTCTCCTTTGCGCTTTTCATACCAGCCCGATACAAGCCATTCTTGAAACTCTTTCGCGAGCCATTCAAGGTATTCGCGCTGCGCGGAGCCGTGTTCGACCTTAAGCCGATACGTACGTCCGTTGTTTTGCGTTTCAAGATGTCCATCGCCGAGCAGAAGTCCTACGATGAGTTCTCGCTGTCGTTTGGATAACTGCAAATTCTTTTTCTTTTCACTAATTTCTTTAGTGTTCATGGATGTGTACTTTAACGTTGGTACACCTGCATGTCGCCATGCAGATCGGACTATATCTTCACCCGTCACACTCGAAAGTGTGACGGGGTCTGGCATGTAGTCTCTGAGGGTTCCCTTATGAGCCTTCCCTGCTGATTGTCCGCACTTCAGAATTTTCACTGCTCGCCATACGGTGAGCGAGTACCTGAAGATACTCGGATATTCCAGCATTTAGCCAGATTGCGTGTGCGGATTTCTCTACACAGTCCCCCTTTTTATATTTTCCTGTTTTCTATTATTGGTCGGATGGGCGCCAAGTCGAGGATAGCGCCCCACCAAAACTACCCGCCACGCACGGTCCCCTGTTGGATCCCAACAGGGTTAGGCACTGCCCAATGCAAGAATGGTATTTCATTGTTGACTCCACGCCACCCGAAAGCGACGCTTCAAAGTCTGCCATCTATGCTACGCATGCATCACGCAGGGCCAATACGAAGCTGTAGTAAAGCTCCTGGGGTCTTTTCGTCTAACTACAGGTATCCGGCATCTTCACCGGAAGTGCATTTTCACCGAGCGAGTCCTCGAGACAGTTTTCCAGTCATTACACCATTCGTGCACGTCGGAACTTACCCGACAAGGAATTACGCTCTTCGATTCCTTTCAGCACGCGAAGGACCATATCTTGTCCCCGACACCTTGCGGCATCGGGGCTATGACGTATGGCCTCTCGGAGTCATATTGGACAAAGTATGAATTGCTCCATACTCAGGTAACTTGGTGTACTTCTGTTCACCCTATAACCGTCCTAGTCCTTCGCGGCGCGATCTTGCGATCGTGCCGCGAACCTTAGGACGATTATAGTTATCGCCGACATTCACCAGGGCTTACACAGTCCAGCACTACCACCGAAGTAGTAGCACCAACCGTGGTTAACCTTTTGGCATTGGTCAGGTGTCACCCCCTATACTTCCTCTTACGAGTTTGCAGGGAGCTG